>Ga0247843_1000108_pt1 | contig 178567 bp, 135 predicted proteins | sample LaCruzMarch2017__FD_192420 | JGI IMG/M metagenome (GOLD analysis project Ga0247843, IMG submission 192420) | Freshwater microbial communities from meromictic Lake La Cruz, Castile-La Mancha, Spain - LaCruzMarch2017_8m | ecosystem: Environmental > Aquatic > Freshwater > Lake | place: Spain... | reverse complement strand
CAGATGTTCGGACAAGTTATGGCAGGTGTAATTGATCGGGGTGCTGATCAGGTATTCTATGTATTTTTTCTTCGTTATCATGCCAGATAACATACACTACTTTTTTCAGGGGAGCGAAAGTCCTAGGTTACTTGCTTTTGGCGGCGCAAAAGAAAGTAACTCGCCTTCGGGTGCGAGAACCCGATTTAAAAATCATCGCAATAGCGATTCATTATTGTTTATTTTCGTCTCACAAAAAATGAGTTCGTAACATCAGTTATTGAATCTCCGCTTTTTAATCCAAAATCCAAAAAACTGTTTTTGGACTCCACCTTTATCCTCTGAAAATTCCTAATCGGCGACCAGCTGCGCAAGCCTTACCAACCGGGCTTTTGCCTGTCTATATCTATTTATTAGATGGATATATCTAATCATATCGTTTTAATGTATTGAAGAATTTTCTTATTCTGTACCCAAGCCGATTGGCAACAGTACATAAATCTGAATTTCTAAAAACATTAAGGTGAAATTATGAAAACTCAAAAGCAGCTCGTGTTGGCGGTGGCAATTAACGCCCTGTTTGGCGCTGGCCTTTCTCTACCTGTAGCGGCTGAAACCAAACAAGGAAAAGTATCCGAAGCTGAATTAGCCCGTCAGCGTAGCCAAAAAGCGCAGGTCGAGTTAAGAAAAAAAGAAGTTGCCAAAGAAGAGTACATCAAAAAGAACGGCTATTACCTAGAGCCAGGCAGCTACAGCACCAAGCGCATTCCCACCCCGCCCAATTATGTCCGCAATTTAAGCAAAACTGGCATTGAATCCGTCAAAAATACCACTTGGCTAGATGTTGGTTTAGAAACCCGCTTCCGTTATGAATACCGCGACAACGACATCCGCCGCAAAACGGCTGTGGTTGACGAGCCATTGTTAATCCGTACCCGAGTTTATTTTGGTATTAAAGAAATCCTCGATCCGTTCCGGTTTGCCGTGGAAGTGCAGGATTCCCGCCGTTACAACAGCCAATTCGACACCGATGTCCGCGATGTCAACGAATTTGAGCTTATCAGCGGCTATGGCGAATTGTTTTTTAAAAATGCTTTCGGTGAAGATGATTTAGGCAATGCCAGACCTTTCAGTTTTAAAGCCGGACGTTTTAACTTTGAGTTTTTGGATCGCCGCCTGATTGGTGCCAACGAATGGCGCAACACCACCAATACCTTCCAAGGCTTCCAATCGGCGTTAGGTTCGGAAAAAAACGATTGGCAAGTGGATTTACTGGCGTTGCAACCCTTGGAACGTCTGAAATACGAATGGGATATTCCAGTTGATGAACAATGGTTCTCTGCCGCTATCGGGCATTGGCGCAAATGGCGCGACATTATCACTTTAGAGCCTTATTACATGGGCTTACACCAAGATGCGGGCGCAAAAAACAGTTTTGTCGGCAAAGACATTCATGCCACAGCCTTGCGCGGTTACGGTTGGGTTGGCGATAGCGGCGTCAACTACGACTTTGACGTCATCTACCAATTCGGCAACAACGCCGGACAAGTCCACGACGCTTACGGCTATACCACAGAAATCGGCTACAGCTTTAAACATGACTGGAAACCACGCTTAAGTGCCTCTTATGGTTACGCCAGCGGTGACGAAAATCCTAACGACAATGTCGATAACCGTTTTGAACGCTTTTACGGATTCGCAAGGCCGTGGAGTGCTGACGATTACATCGTTTTTGAAAACGTGAGCGCCCCAAAAATCCGGCTGGAGATTGAACCCAGCAAAAAATTCCGCGCAGATATAGGTTACGGCTGGTTCTGGCTAGCAAGTAACACCGACCGCTTTAACAACCTCAATACCGTACCGGACTCTAAAGGCTTGAACCGTGATAAAACCGGAAAATCCGGTGATTATCTCGGCGACTCTATCGATTTCCGCCTGCGTTACAAAATTGATCCGCGCGTGGAAACCACCTTTGGCTATTCGCATTTCAACACTGGGGAATTTGTGCAGAACATCCAGAATAAAAGCCGGGGCAGCAATGTTGATAGTTCGGATTTCTTCTACGTTGAAATCAGTTTGAATGCTTTTAAATAAACGCGATTTATAGCCTTACCTTAAGTCAATTTAGGTGGTGGGTTAAATCTGGTGGTTAAGGTTGAATGGTCGGCATTGTTTTCGTAGCGGCGAGCGGCTGCTCGCCTTCTCGTAGCAAGATGCAATGCGGGTTCTAAAAAGGCGGACAGCCGTCCGCCCCTACGGGATTTGATTAACCCGACCAAGAATTAATGCAATGAGTACTTAGGCTTGTAGCAGCACAAACCGAAATTACAGCTTTACCCCACTACCGTGAATTTGTAGCCATGGTGGCTTCTAAGCAAACCACCAATCCTTTGTTACCTTATTTTTGGAGCTTGTATGAACCTTAAAAAAACCCTTTATTTAAGCTTGCTGGCGAGCAGCCTATTGCTTAGCGGTGCGGCAACGGCTGACCGTACTTTGTTGAATGTCTCTTACGACCCAACCCGTGAACTCTACCAAGACTTCAATAAAGAATTTACTAAATATTGGAAAGAAAAAAGCGGCGAAACCGTCGCCATTCAGCAATCGCATGGCGGTGCAGGTAAGCAAGCAAGAGCGGTGATTGATGGTTTAGATGCCGATGTCTTAACCTTAGCAATCACTTACGACATCGACAAAATTTCCGAAAAAGCCAAATTATTGCCGAAAGATTGGCAAAGCCGTTTGCCCAATAACAGCATTCCTTATACCTCAACCATCGTGTTTTTAGTCCGCAAAGGTAATCCGCAGGGCATTAAAGATTGGGATGATTTAGTAAAAGAAGGTGTTTCCGTGGTTACGCCAAACCCGAAAACCTCTGGCGGCGCGCGTTATAACTATTTGTCGGCTTGGGCGTTTGCGGAGAAAAAATATGGCAGCAAAGACGCCGCCAAAGAATTCATGAAAAAATTGTTTAAAAACGTGCCAGTGCTGGATTCCGGCGCACGTGGCGCAACCACCACTTTCTTGCAACGCGGTATTGGCGATGTGTTGTTAACTTGGGAAAACGAAGCCTATTTAGCCATTAAAGAATTAGGCGAAGGCCAAGTGGACGTGGTTGTACCGCCAACTAGCGTATTGGCAGAAACGCCTGTTGCGGTTGTGGACACCGTCGTCAACAAACACGGCACCAAAGATTTGGCAGAAGCGTATTTGAATTATCTGTATTCACCAGTCGGACAAAAATTGGCGGCGAAACATTATTATCGCCCGATAAAACCAGAGTTTGCCGATCCGGCAGATGTAGCGCGATTCGCCAAATTGGAATTGTTTACCGTCAAAGACCGTTTTGGTAGCTGGGAAGCGGTGCAACAAGAACACTTTGACGATAACGCCATTTTTGACCAGATTTATGTGCCATAAGCCGCGATAACCGTCCGTAGTCAAAAGGTAGGATGGGCTGACGACAGGAAGCCCATCATTGATTTGCTTAGTTTGATGGGCTGCCTGCCGTTAACCCATCTAACAATGATAGTGAATTAGCAACAGTCGCAACAACCAGGGACTTTTTATGAGACAAAGCAATATTATGCCGGGCTTCCGCCCGGCTTTGGGTTATACCCTGTTGTATTTGGGTTTGGTGGTGCTGATTCCGCTCAGCACTTTGGTGTTTAAAAGTTTTCAACTCAGTTGGGACGACTATGTAAAAGTCATCACCCATGCACGGGTGGTGGCGGCTTTTCGTGTGAGTTTTAGTACCGCTTTGGGTGCAGCAGTAATCGCGAGTTTTTTTGGTTTTATCATCGCTTGGGTGTTAGTGCGTTATCCATTTCCGGGCAAAAAATTTATTGATGCCTTAATTGATTTGCCATTTGCGCTTCCCACCGCTGTTGCCGGGATTGTGTTGGCAACCATCTACCAGCCCAGCGGTTTTGTCGGCAAATTGGTGCTGGAATTAACGGGCGTGCAAATCGCTTACAAACCCTTAGGGATTGTGGTGGCATTAATATTCATCAGCATTCCGTTTGTGGTGCGTACCGTAGAACCAGTATTGCAAGAATTTGATGCCACCATGGAAGAAGCCGCTTCCAGCTTAGGCGCAACCCGCTTGCAAGTGTTTGTACAAGTCATTTTTCCCAATATTTTCCCCGCTTTATTGACAGGCTTTGCTTTGGCGTTTGCCCGTGGCGTGGGTGAATATGGCTCGGTAATTTTTATTGCTGGTAACTTGCCGTACGTCTCCGAAATTTTGCCGTTGATGATTATTACCCGACTGGAGCAATACGACATCCCCGGTGCAACGGCAATAGCCTTAACCATGCTCATCATCTCGTTCTTGCTGCTGCTGACAATCAATTTGTTGCAGATGTGGGTACGGAAACGTTCCGGGCAGCTTTAGCCGTAACTGAAATAAATCGGAGAATTATATGAATGCACTTAGTCATCCTGCCGCTAAACAACGGTATGCCTTAACCGATCCCTTTTGGGTTCGCTGGGGTTTAATCACTACCGCCTTACTTTTTATCGCGATGTTTTTGTGTTTGCCATTAGGCATAGTCCTTATCGAGGCTTTCTCTAAAGGTTGGCAAGCCTACAATGCCGCTTTAATGCAACCTGATACCTTATCCGCCTTGCGTTTGACCATGCTGACCGCCGCCGTCACCGTGCCGCTAAACACGGTTTTTGGCGTGGCTGCGGCATGGGCGATAACCCGTTTTGAATTTCCCGGTAAAAGCTTATTGACCACCTTGATTGATTTGCCGTTTTCCGTATCACCTGTAATCTCCGGCTTAATTTTTGTGCTGATGTTTGGCGCACAAGGCTGGTTTGGTGAATGGCTGATTGCCCATGACATCAAAATTATTTTCGCTGTACCGGGCATTATTTTGGCAACTTTGTTCATTACCTTTCCATTTGTCGCCAGGGAATTGATTCCTTTAATGCAGGAAATGGGCAGCGAAGAGGAAGAAGCGGCGTTGTCTTTAGGGGCAACAGGTTGGCAAATGTTTTCGCAAATCACTTTGCCGAATATCAAGTGGGCATTGCTGTATGGCGTGCTGCTTTGTAATGCACGGGCAATGGGTGAGTTTGGCGCGGTATCGGTGGTATCAGGGCATATTCGTGGCCTTACCAATACCTTACCGCTGCATGTGGAAGTCAGTTACAACGAATACGATTTTGTCGCGGCTTTTGCTAGCGCCTCGATTTTGGCAGGGCTGGCGATAGTCACCTTGATATTGAAATCACTACTGGAATGGAAACAGGGCAAACACTAAGCCTATCCTACGTTTATCGCTTGCTAAGAGAGATTACTATGAGCATTTTACTTACCAATATCAGTAAAAACTTTGGCAGATTTGCCGCACTTCACAACGTTAGTTTGGAAATTCCTGAAGGCGAATTGGTTGCCTTATTAGGACCATCAGGCTGCGGAAAAACCACCTTGTTACGCATTATCGCAGGCTTGGATCAGCCAGATTCTGGGCGGGTAAACCTAAATGGCGAAGACAAAACCGACCAGCACGTTAGCGATCGCGGCATTGGTTTTGTTTTTCAACATTACGCCTTATTCCGGCACATGACGGTGTTCGACAACGTCGCCTTTGGTTTACGCGTCAAGCCTAAAAACCTTCGGCCTAGCGAAGCGGACATCAGCAAAAAAGTCCATACCTTATTAGATTTGGTGCAATTGGATTGGCTGCATGACCGCTTCCCCGATCAACTGTCTGGTGGTCAACGCCAGCGGATTGCTTTAGCAAGAGCATTGGCAGTAGAGCCGAATGTATTATTACTGGATGAGCCTTTTGGTGCATTGGATGCCAGCGTCCGCAAAGACTTGCGCCAATGGCTACGGCATTTGCACCACGATTTAAACGTCACCAGTATTTTTGTTACCCACGACCAAGAAGAAGCCATGGAAGTCGCCAGCCGTATTGTGGTGCTAAACCAAGGCAATATTGAACAACAAGGCTCACCCAGTGATATTTACGACCATCCGGCAAATGCCTTTGTGTCGCGGTTTATTGGTCAAACCAATATTTTTGATTTGCAGCAAGAAGATAGTTTTTGGCTGAAAAATTCCGGTTTGCCCGTACCGCAACAAACCAGCAAAGTCGCCCACGTGCGTCCGCATGATATTGAGTTATCAAAAATTCTCACCGAAGGCTCAGCGCAAGCGGTATTAAAAGATTGGCAACATTTGGGTGCGTTAATCCGTATTGAATTGCTCAAACAAGAACCGAATGGCAGCTTTACTACCATATACGCAGAAATGCCGAATGAGCAGTTTAAGCAATTGCAGGTGAATAATGGCGATACTGTATCCGTGCGGATACGTAATGCTCATTGGTTTCATTAAACACAGACTGCAAGCTTTTCTTTTAGTCAGCCAATGATTTTTTGTCGAGTCAATCTAGCCCCGTAGAGGCGGACGGCTGTCCGCCTTTTTTAGAACCGTTACCAAATCCTGAAAACGAAATTGACTGAATACCAGGCTTGTATTTCAACCACCTGATTTTACCCGCTACCGATAAATACAATTAGCACACCCAACTGACAATTATTGTCACAAATTGACCACACCTGCATTAACCTGATCATCCAAAAATGGTGTTTTATAACGCCAACAAACCAGACTAAATAGTGCATTAATAATAACGTAAACTATTTTTAGATAAATTTTTATTAATTATCAAATATTTAATAATTTATCTGTTTTTTTATTTTAAATAAAAAAAAATGGCACAGTACATGCTTTAGGTAATTAGGTATCACCCCTTATTTTTACTCTAATCCAAAAGGTCTACTTATGAACAACCAAATGCAAAAAGTACAACAAGGTTTCACTTTAATCGAATTAATGATCGTTATCGCGATCATCGGTATTTTGGCAGCTATCGCCTTACCAGCTTACCAAGACTACACAATTCGCGCACGCGTAGCAGAGTGTCTAGGCTTGGCATCTGCCGCGAAAGTCACCGTTGCTGAAAATGCTTCTAGTGGTGCTGCGACTTTCGACTTAGGTTATACCGCTCCAGCCGCAACAAAAAACTGTACTAGCGTTCTTATTGGAGCAGCTGACGGTGTGATTACGGTTACAACTACTTCAGTTGCAGGTAGTGGCGACTTTACCCTTACACCATCGCCAGCCCTTGTTGGCGGTACTCCACCAACTGACAGAATTCAATGGACTTGTGCACAAGGTACTTTGGATAAAAAATTCCTACCTTCTGAATGTCGTTAATGATTTGAAGGGATAATAGTTAAGAGTAATCTAATCTAAAATTTCCCAAAAGAGACCACCTTTGCCAAATGGTTGAGGTGGTTTTTTTATGCCTTATCATTTTATAAACTTAGCTATTGCCATTACCCAAGTATTTGTCAGGAATAGCATGAAACACCCAAGAGCATAAAGGGCAGGAAGCCTATTTTGCCGTCCCCCGAAAAATGAGACCTTGAAAGTATTTGAAAAAAGCCCGAATGAAATTTTGTAACACTTTGATTTTTACGCAAGCGGCGGGCGTAAAAAACATGATTTTTACTTTAAAACCGAGTACTGTCACAGTCTCAAATGCGAGCATCGCAAGATATGGGAGGTAATCAGTCCGTGTTTTCTTTGACTGCTTCTTTTTCCGAGAATTGCTCCGGCATTTTCGGCATTCACCATATCCTAGTGGCTTGTGGCACAAAAGAATGCAGCTTGCTTTCGGGTGTGAGAACCCGATTAGAAAAACTGTCGCGATAGAGCGACTCAATATTAATTATTTGTTTTATATCGCAGAAAATGTCTGTGTAATATCAGTTAGGATTACTTATGTCATTACGTTTTAGAGTTTTTTGGTTACACCTTTTGGTCAGTGCAACATTAATGTCGATTTTTGCTGGATTAACTTTGTTGATATGGTACGCACCTTTGTCACTGTTAACTTTACAAGGTGGAACAAAAATATTGGCATTGATGATGTTTATAGATGTTGTTTTAGGTCCCAGTTTAACTTTGTTGATTTTTAATCCCCAAAAAAAACGAATCATGCTTGCGTTCGACATGTTAGTGATAATTGTCGTCCAGTTTTTAGCATTTTCTTATGGCGCTTGGACTCTTTACAGCGAACGACCTCTGTTTCTTGCATTTGTTGAAGATAGATTCTTTGTAGTGCGTGCTCCAGATGCAAATTTGACGCTTCTGCCAAAATCGATATCAATACCAGATTTTTTTGAGAGCGCCCGTATAGTGAATGTATCCATCCCTAATACTTTAAAAATGGATTCTTTATTGCTTCGTGCTAATAATAATCCTGGATTTGCCTTACGTTCCGAATTTTACGAATCTTTTCCAGGTAAATTTACTACACAGCAACTAACTAAAAATGCGCTGCAATTAAGCGAATTAAAAAAATCGCCAGAAACAGCCAGACACATAAATAACTTTTTAAGCAACCTCCAATATACTGAAGAACAGGTTTTATTTTTCCAATTCATTGGTCGTAGCGATAAGGCAATTGCAGCTATCTCAGAAGATTCAGCCACTTTTTTAGGTATAGTTGATACTAAGCTTTGATAAAAAGATTCCCCAAATCTTGAACATATTCAAAATTTTCTCAAAAGCACGTTCAAAAGACCTTGTAACGAATTGTAGGCTGATGTTCAGGGCCACCTCATTAAAATATCAAAATAAAACAGTCAGTTATATATTTTTGTTTTATCGATTTAATGCCAGTAATTTTCTGCCGTTTGTAACTCATTGTATTCACCGATGAATTGCCTACATATTTGGCAATGGTTTGAAAAATACATATTTGACTACAAACTGAAAATTATTAAGTAACTGATTATATTTATACTTTTAATGAGGTAGCCCTGGGCTGATGTTAGCCAAGCGCACTGTTTTTCCGTAACCTAGAGCAATTCAAAACCAAGCGAAATAAGGTCTTAGGACGAGCATTGGGGGATGACCGCGAAGGTACGCAGTCTTCCCCATTGATGACTTGTACCTTAGCCCCGATCAGTCTCCAGATAGACTCTGCGAATTTCTGGCCTGCATAGTTGCCATCCACCAAGACCAAGTTGACTGTCGACATGCTCATTTTATTCGACGCTCTGCCGGAATGAAGCAATCCGCCCACCTATTTTACAAAACACCCTAAATTCTAAATTAAGCCATTCTTCTTTATAAGAGGGTTGATGTCTGTCTTGTAATTTGCGTGCGAAAACGTGTTATTTAGGCGTTAATTTGCCTATTTGCTAGAATAATCGCCAGTTCCAACTATTTATTTCCGCCTTTAACTTTCCAAAGCACTCCACTATGAAAATTGTTCCAAGTATTATTCTGATTCTCTTATTGATTTGCGTATTTGGTTGGTTAAATAACCAACCGCATGAGGTAGGTGATGACATCCCGCAAGGCAAGCTCAACAGCTTGTCTTTTGCGCCATTTTGGGAAGGCCAAGGGCCAATGGATGAGATTTTTCCTACCGTTGCTCAAATGGATAGCGACTTACAGCTGTTGGGAGAAAAAACCCATTCCATCCGCACTTACGCCAGCGCCGAAGGCACTTTGCCTGCAATTCCGGAATTGGCTAGAAAGTACGGTCTAAAAATGATCCAAGGCGCTTGGTTAAGTGCGGTTGCCAAGAAAAATAAGATAGAAATTGATGAGCTAATCCGTTCAGCGAATGCTAATCCAGATGTGGTGAAACGGGTGATGGTCGGCAATGAAGTACTGTTGCGTAAAGACTTATCTGCCGAAGAACTTATCAACTACATCCGCGAAGTTAAGAAGGCGGTAAAACAACCGGTGTCTTATGCGGATGTTTGGTCGATTTATTTACAACATCCTGAACTTATCAAAGAAGTGGATTTTGTCACCATCCATATCTTGCCTTATTGGGAAGACGAGCCGATTCCGGTAGAAGTTGCACCCGCGCATATTGAACGCATTTATAAACAAATCCAAAGCCTTGTCGATAGCATTTCCCCTGGCAAGGCGATCTTAATTGGCGAATCCGGTTGGCCCAGCGAAGGTCGGCAACGTGGCGATGCCATCCCCAGCGTGGTCAATGCTGCCAAATTTATCCGCAGCCTGATTAAAGTCGCCAACGCCAATCATTTTGACTACAACATTGTTGAAGCCACCAACCAATCATGGAAAAGCTTTCAGGAAGGTGTGGTTGGCGCTAACTGGGGGCTGTTTTCTGTAAACCGCGAAGAAGTGTACCCATTGACCGGAAAAGTGTATGAAAACACCAATTGGCTGATGCACTTAGAATTTTCTATCGCCACGTTTTTGCTGATGGTTGCCGTATTTTGGCGGCCTTTAAAAGCCCTGCCACTTGGGCAAGCAACCGTGGTTTTGGTGTTAATGCAAGTGCTATCGGTATTGTGGATTAATGAGATTAGCTTGCTTTGGTATACCAGCTACAGCCACTTGCAACGGCTATGGACAATTTTACTAGTCGCCGTCAACGCCACCATTTTCGGTTTACTGATTGATCGCAGCATTAACGTGTTGCGCCAGCAAGCAGGCAATCCTAAATGTAGCGAATGGCTGTATAAATTATTATTGATTGCCATCGCCTACGCGACATTTGCAACCGCTAGCATATCCATTAACGGACGATACATCAGCTTCCCCATCGTCGCGGTGTATATTCCGGTGATAGGCTTACTCAGTTTGTCGCTGTTCCGTTACTGGGCGCAAAAATCGTGGTCTTTTAACCTGAATAAATTGACCGATTTCAATGGCATTCAGCCAGTAAAATTTGCTCTGATGGCAAAATTATTGGCTTACAGTGCGTTGGCGTTATTAGTCGGCGAAACCGTAGTTTTTTTCATCAGCACCGATTTAATTTCCGCGTATCCGCAAATCGGCAAGCGCCTACTGGTATCACTCGGCTTTACCTTTGGAAATCAACAATTGTTAATCTGGATGGCGTGTTTAGCAGTCTTGGCTTTGCCGTTGAAAGCGAGTTATGAAAAAGCCCAAGCTTAACCCCAGCAACATTACCTGATGATTTATTCCATGAAATTCAAAAACCTTTTCATCATTGCCTGCCTGTTAGCCGCTAACGTCAGCATTGCCGCAGAAAAAGCCCTAATCCGAATTGGCGTACAAACCTTCGGCACAGTAGACTGGGAATTAACCGCCATTGCACCCGCCGACGACGCCAGCTATCAACTGGAAATTACCCACGTAGCCAACGCCGAAGCTGGAAAAATTGCCCTGCAATCGGGCGCGGTAGATATGATCGTCGCAGACTGGGTCTGGGTTGCCAAATTGCGCGCCAGCGGTAATGATTTCAATTTTTACCCGTACTCAACCACATCCGGCGCTGTCGTAATTCCTGATGATAGCCCGATCAAAACCCTCGCCGACCTTAAAGGCAAACGCCTAGGAATTGGCGGTGGTGAACTGGACAAAAACTGGTTATTGCTGCAAGCATTGGCAAAACAACAAGGATTTGACTTAGCTGCAAACGTCGAAAAAACCTTTGCCGCGCCGCCATTAATCAGCGAACAACTCAAGCAAAAGCGCGTTGATGCCGCCCTCACCTACTGGCATTTCGCCGCCCGATTGCAAACTCAAGGTTTCAAACAACTGCTGGATGGCAAAGCTATTTTGCAAGGCTTAGGGATTAAGGAAAACATCCCAGCGATAGGTTATGTTTTCAAACAAAGCTGGGCAACCGAGCATAAAATCGCCGTAAACCAATTTTTAGCCGACAGTAAGCAAGCAAAAAATCGTTTATGTACTGACGATAGCGCTTGGCAAAAAATCATCCCATTTACCAAAACCGACGATACCGCAACCCAAACCAAGCTTCGTACAGGTTATTGCGATGGCGATATAAACCAATGGACAGACCAAGAACAGCAAGCCATTGCCCGCGTCTATAAATTGTTGCATGGCATCAGCCCACAATTGACAGGCGATGCTGGCGACTTACCAGCAGGGATGTTTTGGCAAATGGCGCTGTAATGGCTTTCACCGTGTAAGCTTGACTTGTTCACAAGCCGCGGTTCACTGGGATTAAGTTATTAATTTTTTGTTGATAAATCCTTAAGGAATCGCTGAACAAAGCCTTCGACAAGCTCAGGCCGAACGGTAACTAATTGATTCCGTTCGTGCTGAGCTTGTCGAAGCATGATCGGAATCGATTAGTTCAGCACTTACTTAAAGCACCTAATGCAGGGTGCGATAGCCGTATTGCACCGCATGATGAATTGCAAGCATCCATTTATCACACCGCAAACTGCGATATTACCCGTTCAAGCCAGGTTCAGTTATAATGCCTGCCATTTCCAAAATCGTTTTCAGCTTTTATTAAAGTGGTAATTGGTCGTTTAGACCCATCGCTTTTGGATCACTTTTTTTGTAGGATTTTAGCCAGTATATATGACCCCAAAACTTTATATTCAAACCAACGGTTGCCAGATGAACGAGTATGACTCTGACAAAATGCGCGACGTACTCCAAGCTTCCCACGGCTTTGAATTGATTGACGACCCTAAAAATGCCGATGTGTTGTTGCTCAACACCTGCTCCATCCGCGAAAAAGCCCAAGAAAAAGTGTTTTCTGCACTGGGAAAATGGCGGATCATCAAAGAAAAACGCCCCGATGTCATCATTGGTGTTGGTGGCTGTGTTGCCAGCCAAGAAGGTGCGGATCTGCAAAAACGCGCACCGTTTGTGGATATGGTTTTCGGCCCGCAAACCCTGCATCGCCTGCCGCAGCTGTTAGACCAAGTGCGTAACAAACACCAACCTGTCGTTGATATTTCTTTCCCTGAAATTGAAAAGTTTGATGCCCTGCCCGCGCCACGTGCCGAAGGCGTTAAAGCCTTTGTGTCGGTGATGGAAGGTTGCAGTAAATACTGCACGTTCTGCGTGGTGCCATATACTCGTGGTGAAGAAATCAGCCGTCCGTTGGATGATGTCATTGCCGAAATCACCGCCTTGGCAAACCAAGGGGTGCGTGAAGTTAATTTATTGGGGCAAAACGTTAACGCCTATCGCGGTTTGATGGATGACGGTGATATTGCCGATTTTTCTTTGCTACTGCATTACGTTGCCGCTATTGATGGTATCGACCGCATCCGTTTCACTACGTCACATCCGCTAGAATTCACCGATAGTTTGATTGAAGCTTTCGCCGAAATCCCCAAATTGGTCAATCACCTGCATTTGCCCGTACAAAGCGGTAGCGACTTGATTTTAAAAATGATGAAACGCGGCCATACCACCGCGGATTATATTGAAACCATCCGTAAACTACGTTTAGTCAGGCCAGACATTTGCCTGTCTTCCGACTTTATCATTGGCTTTCCTGGTGAAACCGATGTGGAGTTTGAAGAGACTATGGCGTTTATTGAAGAGATTGGTTTCGACTTGTCATTCAGCTTCGTTTATAGCGCCCGTCCTGGTACGCCAGCAGCAGATTTGCCGGATAACGTACCTGCTGAAGTCAAAAAACAACGCTTAGAACGCTTCCAAAAACGTATTAATGAGATGACCACTGCCATTTCCAACAGCATGATTGGCACAACCCAACGAGTTTTGGTAGAAGGGCCGTCGAAAAAAAATCCCCTGCAAATGCAAGGCCGTACCGAAAACAACCGGGTCGTCAATTTCATCGGGCATCCGCGTTTAGCCGGACAATTTGTTGATGTCCATATCGCCGAAGCTTTGCCCAACTCCTTGCGTGGGCGTTTAGTAGAATCGTCTCTCGAAGCTATCAAGGCAGTAGGTTAATATGGTTTCTAAGGAAATTGCCTTAATTCCTGACGACAGCAGCCGATTATCCAATTTTTGCGGTCAGCTTGATGCCCATTTGCGGCAAATTGAAAGTCGTCTGCAAGTGGAAATTGCCAATCGCGGCAACCAATTTAAAATCACTGGCGCTGAAGACGATACCGTCACTGCGGTTTGTGCGTTGCTACAAAAGCTGTTTGAAAGCACTGAAAATGAAGAACTTACCGCAGAAGCCATCCATCTTGCCATGCAAGAATCGTCTATCGAACAAATCGTCGCCCCACAAGACACGCCTGCCCCAGCCTTAATCAGCATTAAGACCAAGTTCGGCTTAATCAAAGGCCGTGGTGCTAACCAACAAGAATATTTAAGAAAAATAATGTCGCATGACATTAATTTTGGCGTCGGCCCAGCAGGTACGGGCAAAACCTATTTGGCAGTGGCTTGTGCGATTGAAGCCTTGCAAACCGAGCGGGTACGGAAAATCATTTTAGTACGCCCTGCGGTGGAAGCAGGCGAAAAACTGGGGTTTTTGCCAGGCGATATGGCACAAAAAGTCGACCCTTACCTACGGCCTTTATACGATGCCCTCTATGAAATGTTGGGTTTTGAGCGTGTCGAAAAAATGATGGATAAAGGTATTATTGAAGTTGCCCCGCTGGCTTTCATGCGTGGACGTACTTTAAATGATGCTTTTATTATTCTCGACGAAGCCCAAAACACCACCACAGAACAAATCAAAATGTTTTTAACACGGGTGGGGTTTGGCTCTACCGCTGTGGTCACTGGCGATGTCACCCAAATTGATTTACCTTCAGAAAAAATGTCCGGCTTGCGCCATGTGCTGGAAGTGTTAAAAGATGTCGAAGGCATTAGCTATACTTTCTTCAATGTCCGCGATGTTGTCAGGCATCCATTGGTACAACGTATCGTCTCCGCTTATGAAGCTTACGAGAAAAACAAATCCGCATGAACTATCTTGAACTTCAAGTTGTTTTTGCCAGCGAAGGGCAACCTGAGCAAACACAACTGCAACATTGGCTTGATACCGCCTTGTCTGGTATCGGCAGGGATACCGAGATTGTCGTCCGCATTGTTGATGAGGCCGAAAGCGCTGAGTTGAACCATGATTACCGTGGTAAACAAGGGCCAACCAATATCTTAAGTTTCCCTTTTGAAGCCCCAGACATCCCAGGTTTTGAATCCGAACTGTTAGGCGACTTAGTGGTTTGCGCGCCAGTTTTGGCAAAAGAAGCTATCGAACAAGGTAAACCCTTAAACAACCACTGGGCGCACATCATTATCCACGGTGTTTTACATCTGCTCGGTTACGACCATATCGACGAAGCCGAAGCCGAAGCCATGGAAAGCCAAGAAATCGCCATTTTAGCTAAACTCGAAATACCCAATCCTTACATCACAGGTTAAACCCATGAGCGAAGACCAACCTCCAAGTAGACACTCCCCACAGAAATCTTGGCTAGAAAAAATCAGCCAACTACTGACTGGGGAGCCTCAAGATATTGATGATCTTAAGGAAATTTTGCACGAAGCCCAAGAAAACCATTTATTGGAAACCGACGCTTTGGCAATGATTGAAGGCGTACTGCAAGTATCGCAAATGCGCGTTCGGGATATTATGATCCCGCGTGTGCAAATGGTGGTGGTGCCACAGGAAGCGGAATTGGAAAACATTTTGCCGTTGGTGGTGGAATTTGGCCATTCCCGCTATCCGGTGATAGAAGATGACCGCAGCCAAGTGGTTGGTGTTTTGTTAGCGAAAGACTTATTGGCGCGGGTATTACAAAACAAATCTCTGACCGTGCATGAAATGATGCGCCCGGCTTGTGTCGTGCCCGAAAGCAAACGCTTAAATGTGTTGCTGAAAGAATTACGAACCAAGGGCAACCATATGGCAATCGTGGTTGATGAATACGGGCAAACCGCTGGTTTAGTGACTATTGAAGACATCTTGGAGCAAATCGTCGGTGATATTGAAGATGAACACGACGAACACGAAGATGAAAATTATATTTTTAAACGTAGCGAAACAGAGTTCATCATCAAGGCCTTAACGCCGATTGAAGAATTCGATGCCTATTTTTCTACGCATTTGACTACCGATGAATACGATACTATCGGCGGGTTTATTGTTAGCCAATTGGAACACATGCCGAATAAAGGCGAACGGCTTATCGTTGATAATTTGCGCTTTGAAGTTTTAAAAGCAGACAACCGACGCATCCATTTAATTAAACTCAAACTGACTAAATGATATGGAAAATAAAACGATTTTAGTAACTGGCGGCGCAGGTTATATCGGCAGCCACGCTTGTGTGGAATTACTGGAAGCGGGTTTCCAAGTGGTGGTGGTTGATAACCTCGTCAACAGCAAAGCGGAATCCTTGGCGCGGGTCGAAAAAATCACTGGCAAATCTTTGGTTTTCAAACACCTTGATATTCGTGACAAAGCCGCGTTACAACAAGTGTTTGCAGATTACCCTATCAGTGCCGTCATCCATTTTGCTGGCTTGAAAGCGGTTGGTGAATCCTGCCAACAACCACTGAATTATTACCATAATAATGTTTACGGCACGCTGGTATTGACGGAAGTGATGCAAGCAGCCAATGTAAAACAGTTGATTTTCAGTTCCTCCGCCACGGTCTACGGTGCAGATGCCTGCAATCCTTACACCGAAGACATGCCTTTAGGCGCGATAAATCCTTATGGTCGCTCCAAAGCAATGGTTGAAGATATTTTGCGGGATTTATCCGCTGCTGATCGCCTCAACCAATCTGTAAATCCTTGGAAAATCGCCTTATTACGCTATTTCAACCCGATTGGCGCACACAGCAGCGGGCTGATTGGTGAAGACCCCAATGGCATCCCCAATAATCTGTTGCCTTATGTTTCCCAAGTAGCTATTGGCAAACTGGCGCAATTATCCGTATTTGGCGACGATTACCCTACCCCCGATGGCACCGGTATCCGCGATTACATTCATGTGGTGGATTTGGTCAAAGGCCATATTAAAGCTATCGATACCTTGGCAGGCGAAGTTTTTGCACAAGGTGGCTGCAAGGCTTACAACTTAGGGACGGGGCAAGGCTATAGTGTATTAGATATAGTAAAGGCCTTTGAGCGGGTAACAGGACGGACTATTAATTATAAAATTGCCCCGCGTCGTGCAGGTGATTTAGCGGAATGTTTCGCAAATCCTGCGCTGGCTTTAGAAGAGCTAGGATGGCAAGTAGAAAAAGGGCTGGATGATATGGTTGCCGATACTTGGCATTGGCAGAGTAACAACCCGAATGGTTACGAAGCGTAATTAGATCAATCTATTAGAGTCCAAAACAGGTTTTGGACTCTAATTTCAACCTCAGGCTTTAACAGCCATCATGCAAGCAAAATTAAACCATTGGAAATAAGTGTCCATTTGTTTAAATCCAACTTTTGCCAACAAAGTATAGTTTTCATCCAAACGGTACGGCACTAAGACATTTTCCAAAGCTTCACGTTTGCGCTGGTTTTCGGCATCGGTATATCCGCTTTGGGATTTTTTGAATTGCAGATAATGGTCGATGTACAGGCGATTGAAAAACGTGTCTTTAGCAAGCACTTTTTCTGATAGCAATAAAATGCCGCCAGGATTTAAGGCCGAATACACGTTAGCTAACAAAGCTTCACGGTCAATAGGCCGGACAAATTGCAAAGCCCAATTTAGGATAACCACATCGGTAGGTGGTAAAGCCTGCAATCCGGTTAAATCGGCTAGATTTAAATCCACCAAACCCGCCGCCATCTGCGTAGCCAATTTTTGCTCGGCTTTGGCAAGCATCGGTTCGGAATTGTCGTATCCCAATAAGCGGGTATCAGCAGGACAACGCGGATGCCCGCTCAAATAAGCCAAGGTTGTTCCGGTAGAACAACCTAAATCACAAATTACCCCGCCTGTTGCTGGCAAGAAATCCATAATCAAATCGGCTTGAATGCGTTGGATTTCGTGATAAAACGGCACACTTCGGGAAACCATATCATCAAAAACCTCAGCAACCCGTTCGTCAAAAGCAAAATCTTGGCTTTTGTTAATGGTTTGGAATAAGGTGTCTTGCTGCCCCATAACTATGGCTTACGGTTGAACATATTTATCAAATGTGCCAAGCGACCTACCCGATCTGACGATAATTGTTCCCATTGAAAACGCCAATGCCAATTGCCGAAGGTTGTACCTGGCGTGTTCATGCGGTGTTCCGAACCTAATTCCAAAATATCCTGCATGGGAATTACCGCCAAGTTAGCAACTGACGCCAACGCCGCTTGCACCAAAGCGCAATGTAAACTGGTCGCAGGATTGCCAAGATAATCATAGACATAGCGTCTTTCATCATCATTCAAATGGGCTGCCCAACCCGCAGTGGTGTCGTTATCGTGGGTGCCGGTATAAACCACGCAATTATGCACATGGTTGATGGGTAAATACGGATTGTCGTGACCGCCGCCAAAAGCGAATTGCAGAATTTTCATTCCCGGCAAATCGAATTCATCCCGTAAGGCTTCGACTTCATCAGTAATAATCCCTAAATCTTCGGCGACTAAAGGAATGGCGCTGATTTCATTTTGTATGGCGCTTAATAATGCCCGACCGGGTGCTTTTACCCATTCGCCAATTTGCGCGGTAGGTTCGCTGGCAGGAATTTCCCATGCGGCTTCCAAGCCACGGAAGTGGTCGATGCGTAAAATATCAAACTGCTCTAACTGGGTGTGCATACGCTCCAACCACCAATTGAAGCCCGTTTTTTTCAAGAACAGCCAGTTATAGTGTGGATTTCCCCAGCGTTGTCCGGTTGCAGAAAAATAATCGGGCGGCACGCCAGCAACCACCGACATTTCACCATTATCATCCAGCTTAAAGACTTCGCGGTTTGCCCAAACATCGGCGCTATCGTAGGAGACAAAAATGGGGATGTCGCCAAACAATAAAATACCACGTTGATTGGCATAACTTTTTAAGGCCATCCATTGCTGGAAGAACACGAATTGCTCAAATTTAATGGTCGCTATTGCCTGATCTAAACGCTTGATAAAAACTTTAAGGGTTTTGCTGTCGCGTTCTTTGTAACCATCAGGCCATTGATTCCAACATTGCTGCCCGAATTCATTCCTCAAGGTCATAAACAAGGCGAAATCATCTAACCAAAAGGCTTTTTGCTCGCAAAAACTAGCAAATAATTCTTTATCATGTTTATCAGCACGTTCCAAAAAACCTGCAAAGGCTTTTGAAATTAAACAGCTTTTATTAAATTTAGCTGTGCCTTCGCATTCAAGGCATTTTTCTTCAACAAGTAACCAATTTTTATCGACTAACCAATCAATATTTATTAATTCCGGATTTCCGGCATGGGCGGATAAACATTGGTACGGAGAACCATCTGCATGGGTAACACCAAGCGGCAAGGTTTGCCAGACCGTGACCCCTGTGTGATGCAAAAAATCGACAAACCGATAGGCATCCGAGCCTAAATCGCCAGTTATGCCTTCGCCAGGTAATGAGGTGATATGCAGCAACACGCCTGCACGACGTTTATTTAGAAGTTCATTCACAAAATAATCTCAATTGATTTGTTCAATCCCTGGTCGCATCGCCCCACCCATTGCCGGATCACCTGTGCCTTGGGTAAATGACAGTGCTAAATATGCGGGCGGCTGTTCGCCCAATAACAAGTATAGGTTAGCTAAATTTAAACGGAATTGTTTTTCAAAACTACTGACGGCTTCACCTGGATTGTAATCGCCAAACCACCAAAACCAATCCGAACCTTCGCAAACTGCTAATTGCAATTGCGCCGCCTGAAGCTGCTTGTCATCCAGCCGCCTATCGGCAACGGCTTTATCGTACGCTTTTTTGACATCGCCTAACATATCCCAACCCCGATTTTTATCGGCATCACCAATCCAGGTTGAGAACGTGCCATAAACCCAACTACCTGCGACAAGCTTAACCAACGGCTTTACGGAAACTTGTTTTAAGCATTCGGAAAAAGTGGTTAATTCAATGGCGGGATGTGCAGAAAGTTGCTGGTATAAGGCTTGGAGGAAATGGTAGCCATTTTCAGAAAAATGTTCCCAGGCATTTTCGCCATCCATGATTATGGAAACCACGCTATCGTCGGTGTTGACGGCAATAATGTTTTCCAGATGACGGATAAAATCCGCAACGGCATCATCGGCATGCCATTTTGAATAGGAAAAGCCGATTAAATCCGACAAGCCATCATCCCGAAAAAAACAGGCAATATTGCTGTCTTCGAGTGTGAATGGGTGATAAATACTGGCAGGCGCGGCGTTTTCAGCCCGGCGTAAGCTGTTATGCAATACCGAACCGCCGCTGGCTGTCCATGCAAAACCGCAATCGCCGAGAATTTTTAAGGTTTGTTCACTAATACTGCCTTCAGAAGGCCAACAGCCTTGGGGTTCAAAACCAAAAAATCGCTTGAATACGGCAAGCCCCTTAGCCAACTGCCAATGCACCCGTTCGAGACCGCCGGGATAGGCAGGCAATTCTGGCAACTTCGCTTGCGGCATGGCCTGATGGGTCGTGTTCAGATCCAGTAATAGCGGCATGATGGGATGGGCATACGGCGTCACCGACAATTCTACTTGATCGCGACGCGCCAAATGCTGATAGCGGCAGATGACGTTTTCTAATAATTCGCCGATGATGGCAAGCAATTCCAAGCGGTCGTGCAGTGTGTAATCACTGGCTTTATAGATTAGATGCTGAATACGCACATCACTTAACTTGACGGTTTCCCCCATCCACGCCAAGTGATACCAAACCACCATGTCGCAAAGATATTGGTGATTGATATATTTTAAAGCCTGAAAATTTTGCTCCAACCAAGCCGCCATCTCCGCCAATTTTTGGAAAGCCGGATAGCGGTTGATTTGCCGCTCGCGGTTAGCACGAAGACAATCTTTTATCAGCTTAAGGCGTTCTTCCAAATTTTCCGGCAGTTCATCGCTAATTAACGCCGCTAATAGCGGGTCTTTAAGCACGGTGCGGTGCTGTAAATAGCCGCTAAGCTGTTGCGAATAATCTTCAATTTGCTCCAACAAAATTGGCGCAAAATTAACGACCGCCTTAGCCTCTGGCACTGCCTCCAAATGTGCCGCCATATCCACATAGTCTTTAATAACATGTAGATAAGTCCAAGGTAATTGGAACTCACCCGTCTGTAAATCACGGTATTCAGGCTGGTGCATATGCCAGCACAATACCAACTTAAGTTTCGGCGACGACACTTGCTTACCTGACGTAATGTAAGCGTTGGCCTAACATATCTGGGGTAACCAAAACCACACCGCCAGCACTGACATGAAAACGTTTTGCATCTTCCTCAAGATTTTCCCCGATCACCATGCCTTCTGGTATTTGGCAACCGCGTTCGACGATGGCTTTGGTAATGCGGCAATGGCGACCCACATTAACATCCGGCAATAAAATCGAATCTTGGACGATGCTGTAGGAGTTAACCCGAACATTGGAAAACAGTAATGAGTGGCGGATTTTTGAGCCAGAAACAATACAGCCGCCAGAAACCATAGAATCGACCGCTAGCCCACGACGCTCATCATCATCAAAAACGAATTTAGCGGGTGGCGTTTGCGCTTGATACGTCCAAATAGGCCAAGTTTTATCGTACAGATTCAAATCCGGTTTAACGCCAATCAATTCCATATTGGCTGACCAGTAAGCATCGATAGTACCCACATCGCGCCAGTAACTTTGCTGACCGCTTTGCATATCCAAGAACGGATAGGCATTGACGATATATTTATCGATTACCGAAGGAATAATATCTTTACCAAAATCATGGCTGGAGCCTTTGGTGTCGGCATCTTTAATAAGCTGTTCAAACAAGAAGCCAGCATTGAAAATATAGATACCCATAGAGGCTAAAGCGCTATCGGTACGGCCTGGCATAACAGGGGGATGCTCCGGTTTTTCTACGAAAGCACGGACACGACGGTTGTCATCCACATCCATCACCCCAAACGCGGTGGCATCTTGCAATGACACTTCAATACAGCCAATGGTCAGATCGGCTTTTTGCGCGACGTGGTCGGCAAGCATGGCGGAGTAATCCATCTTATAGATATGGTCGCCAGCTAATACCAAAATAAATTCTGGACTGCGGGTACGCAAAATATCAATGTTTTGGAAAATGGCATCGGCAGTGCCTTGATACCAAGAGTTTTCATCATGGCGTTGTTGTGCTGGCATCAAATCCACGTATTCGCCAAACTCACCGCGTAAAAATCCCCAACCTTGCTGGATATGGCGGATTAACGAGTCTGCTTTATATTGCGTCAACACGCCGATTTTACGGATGCCGGAATTGATACAGTTGGATAACGGAAAATCGATAATTCGGAACTTGCCACCAAACGGCACAGCAGGCTTCGCCCGCCAATCAGTCATATTCATTAATCGTGAACCGCGCCCACCAGCTAAGATAAGTGCAATAGTGTTTCGAGTTAAGTGATTCAGGTTTTGGTTGGTTGAATCAGACATTTTTCTTCTCCCCGTGGAATAGATTCACAATTATTGTTCTGTTTGGTAACATTCTTCTGACTGTCATTTTACTACATTGAGGCGAAACAAAGTGAAAAAGCAATTTAGCCATACCTTGGACGCTGATGCGATAAAGATTATTGGCGCTACACATCATGATCCTTTTTCAGTATTGGGTCGCCATAAAGACAAAAACCACACCCTAATCCGCGTATACCTGCCGTTCGCTGAAAGCGTCAGCTTGGCAGATACTGGCGGCGCATTTGAGCGCATCATTGGCACTGACTTTTTTGACTATATCGCTAAGCCAGACGATTTACCAGCGCATTACCAATTATCTTGGCTAGACAAAGACGGTAAGAGCCATCTTAGCTATGACCCTTACGATTTTCTCCCGCAATTACCGGAATTTGACCAATACCTGTTTGGTGAAGGCAAGCATTGGCATATCTACCAAAAATTGGGCGCACATCTGCACACTGTTGATGGCATTGATGGCGTATTGTTTGCCGTTTGGGCACCCAACGCCCAGCGCGTCAGCGTCGTAGGCGACTTCAACCGCTGGGACGGGCGTTGCAACCCCATGCGTAGCCTCGGCGGCAACGGCATTTGGGAATTGTTCATCCCTGGTATTACCGTAGGCGATTTGTACAAATATGAAATCCTAAGCCGCATCAACAACCAACTATTATTAAAAACTGACCCTTACGGACAACAGTTTGAATTTCGTCCAAATACCTCATCCATTGTCGTCAACAAAAACAGCTTTGACTGGGATGATAGCGAATGGTTAGCCAACCGTGCCGAGCGCGATTGGCTACATGAACCGATGTCAATTTATGAAGTACATTTAGGCTCATGGCAGCGCGACAACCAAGGCAACTTCCTCAGTTACCGCGAACTTGCCGAGCAATTAGTCGAGTATGTATCACGTTTGGGCTTCACCCATATCGAATTATTACCCGTCACCGAACATCCTTTAGATGCTTCTTGGGGCTACCAAACCACTGGGTATTTTGCCCCGTCCAGCCGTCACGGCACGCCAGATGATTTCCGCTATTTTGTTAACCTATTCCACCAAAACGGCATCGGCGTCATCCTTGATTGGGTACCCGCACATTTCCCCAAAGATGCTTTTGCCTTAGCCAGATTTGATGGCAGCGCCTTATATGAACACGAAGACCCACGCAAAGGCGAACACCGCGATTGGGGAACGTTGATTTACAACTACGGGCGCAACGAAGTCAAAAACTTCTTGTTGGCAAGTGCCATGTTCTGGCTGGAAGAATTCCATCTGGATGGCTTACGCGTTGATGCGGTAGCTTCCATGCTGTACTTAGATTATTCCCGCAAAGCCAATGACTGGGTACCTAACCAATACGGCGGCAACGAAAACCTAGAAGCCATCGACTTTTTAAGAGAACTGAACAGCGTTACCCATAGCCAGCACCCCGGCACAGTGATGATGGCGGAAGAATCAACCGCATGGCCGCAAGTCACCCGCCCCACATGGACTGGCGGCTTAGGCTTTTCTATGAAGTGGAATATGGGCTGGATGCACGACACCTTGTCATACATCAGCCAAGAACCGATACACCGCAAATACCATCACGACAAACTCACTTTCGGCTTGCTCTACGCCTTCACCGAAAACTTTGCCCTACCGTTCTCGCACGATGAAGTCGTGCATGGCAAAGGCTCACTACTCAACAAAATGCCCGGCGACCAATGGCAGCGTTTCGCCAACCTGCGTTTACTGTACACCTTCATGTACACCTATCCAGGCAAAAAGCTGCTATTTATGGGCTGTGAATTTGGTCAAGGCACGGAATGGAATTTCAACAAACCCTTAGACTGGTATGTGCTGGATTATCCACATCATCAGGGCATACAAACCTTGGTGAAAGACTTAAACCATTTATATAAATCCGAACCTAGCTTGTACAAACATGATTTTGAACACCAAGGTTTTGATTGGATTGACTGCCACGATGTCGAGCAATCCATCATCAGTTACCGCCGTAAGCATGAAGACAGCGAAGTTATCGTCATCCTCAACTTCACCCCGGTAGCCCGTGAAAACTACCGTATCGGCGTAACGCAAGCAGGCACCTATTCCGAAATTTTCAACTCCGACTCCACCTATTACGACGGCTCCAATGTCGGCAACAGCGTCGCCCACACAGAAACGAGGGCATGGATGAACCAACCGTATTCCATTAACCTGACCTTGCCGCCATTAGCCGCCATCATCTTAAAAATCAACTAGCCTATCTCGGCCTGTCAGCAGATAACCCTGTTTGCAGGCCGAAAAATACTACACATCCGGGCATGAGTGCGTCAGTAAAAGCGTACTTAAAACGCCAGCCATAAATACAACCGGATGTGGCAAAGGAAGCGACATGAAAAAAATCCTATTTGTTACCAGCGAAGCCCATCCGTTAATAAAAACGGGCGGCCTTGCAGACGTCTCCGGCAGCTTACCCAAAGCCTTGGCAGAATTATCCCAAGACGTGCGGATATTACTCCCCAACTACCAAGCCTTAAAAATCCAAGGACAACCCAAATTAATCAGCACCTTAAAAGTTGATAATTGCCAAGTTGAAATTTTGGAAACCCTTTTGCCAGACAGCAACATCCCCGTCTGGTTAGTTGATTACCCAGAATACTTTGACCTACCCGGCAACCCTTACAACGATGCTCAAGGCCAAGCCTGGCCTAATAATGCCCAACGCTTTGCGCTGTTTTGCCGGATAGCCGTGGAAATTGCCATGAACCGCGCGCAACTGGATTGGCAACCCGATATTGTCCATTGCAACGACTGGCAAACCGGATTAGTACCCGCCTTGTTATCGCTAGAAAAAAACCGCCCCGCAAGCGTGTTCACCATCCACAATATGGCCTACCAAGGCATATTCCCTGCCGCTGATGTCATCTCCCTTAACTTGCCAGGGCAATTATGGAATCCAGATGGCTTGGAATTTTACGACATGCTGTCGTTCATCAAAGGCGGCATTGTTTATGCCGACCACATCAGCACCGTCAGCCCAACCTATGCCTTAGAAATCCAAACCCCTGAATTTGGCTGCGGCTTAGAAGGCCTGTTGTCGCATAGAAAAGCCGCACTTAGCGGCATCATCAACGGCATTGACTTGGAACAATGGAATCCCGCCAGAGACCCGTACCTAGACCACCACTACCAAAGCAAAACCCTCGCTGACAAACAAGCCAACAAAACCGCTTTACAACAGCAACTGGGTTTGCCTGTTGACAGCTACGTGCCATTACTAGGGCTCATCAGCCGTTTGGTAGCACAAAAAGGCATCGATTTGATTTTAGAATGCCTACCAGAATTGCTAGAAATGCCCATACAACTGGTATTTTTAGGCGCAGGCGACAGCGCTTTCGAGCAACAATTGCAAACCCAAGCGGATTTACATCCGGAAAAAATCGCCCTCAGCCTTGGTTATGACGAACGCCTCGCGCATTTGATTGAAGCTGGCGCCGACATCTTCCTGATGCCCTCCCGCTTTGAGCCGTGCGGCCTTAACCAAATGTATAGCCAACGTTACGGCACCATCCCCATCGTCCGTAAAACCGGCGGCCTCGCCGACACCGTCACCGACAGCCTGCCCCACAGCATCGCCGACAAAACCGCCAGCGGCATCAGTTTTAACGAAGCCAGCCCCGGCTCATTGCTGGAAGCCATCAAACGCTGCTTATTGCTGTACAACCAACCCAGCACCTGGAAAAAAATACAAACCAACGCCATGCGGAAAGATTTTTCTTGGCGGCAAAGTGCGGAAAAATACTTACAGCTGTATACAAGCATTCAGTCTGAAAATAAGCCACTGGAAAACGATTAAATTTTAAAAGATTACGGAATAGGCTATTTGCCTTTTACCTTTTAACAGATGAAAAAAAGAAAGGGAGCTTAAGCTCCCTTTTTTGTTTGGTGATGGTAAAAATCAACGTGATGTTGTTTTTCAAAGATGGCATCAAAAAACATGTTTTTTGACTCCCCTTCCATGTAATCACTTGATTTTTTTACCACTACCTTTTGTTTTTGTAGTGGGTTGAATCTGAAATTCCGGTTGGTAACGTTGGCTGTAAACCTAGCGTTCAATCAATTTCGTTCTGACGAATGCAAATAGACCTGTCAGGTTTTAAAAACCTGACAGGTCTTGTTATCCGATCAACAATCGTAGGGTGGGCAAACAGCTTTATCGTTTGCCCACCTTATTTATCAGAAAGTCGTGGGCAAAACAGCATTGCCCAGCCAACATAGCTAACGAAGTGCTGTTCTAATCGACTCCGACCATGCTTCGACAAGCACGAACGGAATCAATTAGTTACCGTTCGGCCTCGACTGTATAGATGCAAGAGGTAGAGCAACGCATGGAGCAGTTGCCGAGAGCCTGTCGAAGGCTTTTGTTCAGCGATTCCCTAACGATTACGCAAAACTAAAATCAGCCAACGTAGTTTGCGCCGTACCTTGTAGTGTTCCGATCAGTGTCAGTTCAGTGCTGCTAACCACTGCGTTATTACCCGCCGATTTGAATTGGTAAAACGCCGTGTCCACACCGTTATCGACCGCAAACAACCGACTGTCACCCACGTTATAGGCACTTGCCGCAGAACCAATACCAGCAGCCGCTTTGGCAGCGGTAATTGTGCCGATAATATTCGGCGTTACCACCACCAATTCCGCTAACTTAGAAAAACCACCGTTGGTATTTATTAATTCAGCATTGTCGATAATGTGGTCGCCATTACCTATTTTTAAGCCTGCCAAACCATCCCAAAACTGCAACTTGTCCGTGCCGGAAACAAAATCCAGTACCCTGTCAGCACCACCCACACTCGTGCTAAAAACAAAGGTATCGCTACCCAAGCCACCTTTAAGCACATCCACACCAGCACTACCATTCAAAATATTATCGGCAATGTTACCCCTCAGCGAGTTGGCTAATTCATTACCTATACAGTTGATGGATGCAGTTCCGATTAGGGTCAGTTTTTCGATATTGGCTGCCAAACTATAAGTGACCAAACTTTGCACCCAATCCGCTGTGCCTTCGTTGCTGTTTTCAATAACGCTGTCGCCGATATTGTCGACAATATAAAGGTCATTGCCCAAGCTGCCTGCCAGCATGTCGATGCCAGCACCGCCGTTCAACCTATCATTGCCAACACCACCCAATAAGGTGTCACTTCCCAAACCGCCCCTCAATATGTCGTTGCCATCGCCACCATCCAATGTATCGTTGCGAGCACCACCGCTTAACACATCATCGCCGGATGTGCCGTTCAGGGTGGGATCGTAAACCACAACATCGTTAGTATTGATGTCTGCACCGCTAACCACACCGGAGCTTAATAGGCTGGCTACCACACTGCTGTCGCCGCCGTTGGCACTATCTCCCCAAGTGACTACCGAGCCGTCCACACGCAAGGCAGCAAAGGCAGAATTGGTGGAATAAATTTGCGTGACATCGATTGTGCCGTCGAGGTAAGCCGCGACCGCGCTGCTATTTCCGCCGCTGAAACTAGACCCCCAAGTAACCACCGATCCGTCCACACGAAGTGCGGCGAAAGCGCCTACTGTGGAATAAATCTGCGCCACATCGGTTGTGCCGTCGAGCTGAGCCGAAATTGCGCCGCTATCACCGCCCCGTGAGACATCCCCCCAAGTGACCACCGAGCCGTCCACACGCAAGGCAGCAAAGGCAGAATTGGTGGAATAAATTTGCGTGACATCGATTGTGCCGTCGAGCTGAGCAGCCACCGCGCTATTATTACCACCGCTGAAACTAGACCCCCAAGTAGCCACCGATCCGTCCACACGTAGTGCGGCGAAAGCGCCTACTGTGGAATAAATCTGCGCCACATCGGTTGTGCCGTCGAGCTGTAGCACCACCGCACTGCTATTACCGCCCAGTGATAGATCCCCCCAGGTGACCACCGAACCGTCGGTACGCAAGGCGGCAAAGGCAAACGCTGTGGAATAAATTTGCGTCACATCGATTGTGCCATCGAGCTGTACCGACACCGTGCTGCTGTTACCGCCCAGTGAGATATCCCCCCAAGTGACCACCGAACCGTCGATACGCAAGGCTGCAAAGGCAAGCGCTGTGGAATAAATTTGCGTGACATCGGTTGTGCCGTCAAGCTCAGCAGCCACCGCGCTGCTATCACCACCCTGAATACCCCCCCAAGTGACCACCGAGCCGTCCGCACGCAACGCAGCAAAGGCAAAACTTGCGGAATAAATTTGCGTCACATCGGTTGTGCCGTCGAGCTGAGCCGTAATTGCACTGCTATCACCGCCCCGTGAGACATCCCCCCAAGTGACCACCGAACCGTCCGCACGCAAAGCGGCGAAGGCTTGGAGTGTGGAATAAATTTGCGTCACATCGGTTGTGCCGTCGAGCCGTGCCGCCACTGTGCTGCTATCACCACCTCGGGAGACATGCCCCCAAGTGACCACCGAGCCGTCCGCACGCAGCGCGGCGAAGGCATACCCTGTGGAATAAATTTGCGTGACATCGTTTATGCCGTTGAGCTGTGCCGCCACCGCACTGCTAATACCACCGGAGAAACTACTCCCCCAAGTGACCACTGAACCATTGGCCTTAATGACGGCGAAAGCAGAGTTATTTCTAAACTCCCCCAAGCTGTGCCCTGAATATGATTGCGTGTTATTGGATTTTATTACTGAAGCCATAGTATTTTCCACTAACTATTTGTTTGTTAAGCAACATTTGTTGTTTAACGGGAGGGATTAATAACTTGTCGAATTTTGAATTAAATCACGCTGACCATAAGCTTATACAGCGCGATTTAATAAAAACCTAACAAAATATCAGGGAAAACGCATATAAATAAAACACACAATCAGAAGCTTATACATTTTTAGGGGCTTGCTTCAAAGCCAAAGTACTGTTAAGCCAAGTATGGGCAGGCCATGCCTGCGACAAACAACGGACGAGTCCCATCATGTCATTCGTGTTCGCGGCATGGCCTGTTCCTACAACATCACTTATATGCGCTTGCCCTAAACAAAATATACTTATTTAGTCGTAGGGTACGCTATTTTGTCACCGTCGTAATTGCCGAGGAAGGTACGCACAGCGTACCCTACTGGCTTTGCGCTGGTTACCAAGCTCAGGTTTAGTAACCTAAGTGCGGGCAGCGTTATTGCTCAGTCAATGTTGAATTGTCGGTGTTTTTTCGTAGCGGCGAGCGGCTGCTCGCCTTTTCGTGGCAGGATTTGGTACGGATTCTTAAAAAGGCGGACAGCCGTCCGCCCCTACAGGGTTGGATTAACCTGACAAATAAGCGTTGAGTGATTACTGGACCGATCAACACGAATAACTGTATTTATCAAACCCTTGCCGCTGTTTCCGCTATGAATTTTCACTAATAGCTACGCCAGCCAATTCCCAAACTTTGGGCTTGGGAATTGGCTGGCGTGATTTGAAGAATATCGATACGTTAAATACGCTAATAGCCACTTAAAAATCTGCGGCTAAAAATATCCAACGTTAAGTTTGAGGACAACATAACTCATGCAGGATTCGGTGTCGGTGTGGATAAGACCACACCGACACCGAACTTGTTTGATACCTGTTGCTTAATAACAGGCCATCCAGCCCCTATTATCCCAAAGCAATCAAGCTAAGCTTGATTGCTCCAGAAAATTAAGAGTGGTTATACCGATTACTTATGCCAACAAGAAATCTTGTTGGGTGATGGCGTTTGTACCTACACCATTAACACCGATAAGTTGGATAGTATCAGCACCGATAGTTACCGAAGTATCGTTACCCAAATCGGTAATAGTGACACTGCTTGCAAAATTACCCGCGTTAATACCCAAGCTAGAAATATCCAGAATATCTTGTCCGCCAATTGCGTCAGCATCGAAACCTAGGATGGTATCGTTGCCAAAGCCAAGGTTGAACAGGAAGGTATCATTTCCGAAACCGCCATCCATAACATCATTACCAGCACCACCATTGATAATATCCATACCGCTGAGTGCATTGATCGTATCGTTACCGCTGCCGCTGTTGATTATATTGGAGATATTATTACCTGTACCAACAAAATCCCCTATACCTGTAAATGTCATTTTCTCAACACTATTAGCCAGTAAGAAGCTATTGCTGTCAGTTAAGACTTGATCGTTACCAGCACCTGCCGCTTCAATGATTATGTCGCTATTGCTGACCACATAGGTATCATTACCTAAGCCGCCTACAAATTTATTCACTAAGCTATTACCGATCAGGGTATCGTTACCATTACCACCAGTACCATTTTCAATACCTGTAATGGAAGTGAAACCTGATGCTGAATTATTGCTAAGGTCAATAACTACATCTGCTGAAGTTCCAGCATAATTTAAGGTATCCACACCACCCAAAAGATCGGCAGTAATAGACTCAACGTTAACAACGGTACCACCCGCAATACCTGTGATCTCTGTGCCGTTGAAACTCGCTTTCAGGACATCATTGCCAGCATTGCCCAGAATAGTTAAGGTATTAACACCATTGCCGCCATCTATAGCATCTGCGCCATCATTGACGGTATAGATGAAAGTATCATTGCCAGCACCACCGTTAAGCGTATCGTTCCCTTTTCCACCAGTTAAGGTATCGTTAGCATCCAAACCATTTAAAGTATTCGCGCCGTTTAAACCTATCAGCGTATCTTCTTCATTGGTGCCTGTTTGTACGGCAGCATTAGAAGCGGCTGGTGAAATACCCACCACGTTGGTGATGGCTACGGTTACTGATTTCGAACTGTCAGGTGATGTGCCGATAGTTGCATCGTCAACATTTACGCTTACGTTCAAGCTGGTTAATGTTTCAAAATCCAACACTGTGCCTGCTTTCAAGAACAGCGCATTGCCGACGATTTCAAACAGACCTGCATCGGCACCGCTTAAGCTCAGTACATTGGTGCCGAGGTTATTGATGTCAGAGACAACAATGTCAGCCACTTTAATAGCACTGGTGGTATCGGCATTTTCAGCAAGGGCCGTGGTAACTTGGCTTACAGTAACTGAAGCGGGGTAGTTAACCGCAGTGATCGCTCCAGGTGAGCCAATTTCTTTGCTGTCGTTAACGGCATTGAAAGCACCGTTGCTACCCGTAGCACTCAAGTTTGAGATACTGGTGTTGTTCAATGCACCCGTGTTGTCAAAGGTTGAGAAAGATGGGCCAGTAGAAGATGCGCCAAACACCACACGGGCTTGCAACAGGCCAGACGCGTTATACAAGTTAACTTCATCACCACTTGTGCTTAAGCCAATACCTGAACCTGTGTAGCTGCCGATTTGCAGGCCCGCTGGACGGTTTGCGCCGAACCAGGTTTGCAAGAAGGCTTCTGTAGCCGCAGTTAGGTTGGCGGTTTCAATAAAGATGACTGATTCGCCAGCAGCAATGCTAGTGATGCCGCTAAGAGCAACAGAGGCGGCAAATGAGCCGGAAGCGTCATCCATTTTCCAGCCCGTGATGTCGATGGCACTAGAAGTAGTATTGGTCACTTCAAACCAATCGGCACCTACAGGGCTGTTAGCAGAAGAGCTAGACCAAGGGGCAACTTCTGAGATAAACAATTTGCCGACTGTGCCTGGTGAGCCAATTTCAGCGGTATCATTAACGGCAGTGTTTGCACCGTTTACACCGACAACACTCAATGTGGTTATGGTTGCGTTGTTAAGGCCAGCGGCGTTATTGAAAGTCGCGTATGGGCCTGTAGGTGAAGCACCGAAGGCGACATTGGCTTGTAACACGCCGCTGCTGTTAAACAAGTTGACAGCATCGCCACCTGTGCTTAAGCCAAGACCTGAACCTGTGTAGCTACCAATTTTTATGCCGGCAGGTACGTTTTCACCAAACCAAGTCGATAAGAACAAGGCCGATTTACCAGCAAGATCAGCGGTTTCTAAAAAGATAACCGATTCGCCAGCGGCAATGCTGGTGATACCGTTTAGGGTAGCGGCAGAAGCGAAGGAGTTGGAGCCGTCGTCTATTTTCCAGCCAGTGATGTCGATAGCAGACGAACTAGAGTTTGTTACTTCGAACCAATCAACGCCAACAGGGCTGTTGCCGCTAGACCAAGCCGCTACTTCAGAAATGTATAAAACGGGTTTTGCAGGGTTTTCATTGATGATGTCTGTGACAGAAAACGTGAAATTGGCGCTGGCATCTGGCGTGCTGCCTACAGAAGCGTCATCAACATTCACAGTAACGCTGTAGCTGTTTTTAGTTTCGAAATCCAGCGACGTGCCCGCTTTGATGTACAGGCCTGTGTTGTCAACTTCGAAGAAACTGGCATCTGCACCTGTCAACGTCAGGTTGTTAGTACCTAAACCGTCGTCAGTGATAGCAACATCGGCTACTTTAACGCGGACAGCCGTGCTGGTGTTTTCCAAGATTGCCGCAGTTGGATTGTTTAAAGTTAATGCCGTTGGTGCTTGGTTTGGCGTAGCGGAGGGTGCGTAAACCCACAGTTGTGGATGGTCAAAATCGCCACCGCCATTTTCGCTGACCACATACAAATAGCCATCGTTATCCATGGTCAAGCCTTCATGCTGCTGGGAGCCCACGCTCAATGGATTGCCTGCATCGGATTGGATGTTAAGAGTGCTATGAATAGTGCCAGAACGGTCAATATTGATGATGGTGCCAGTTTCTTGGCTAAGGATGAGCAAATGGCTGGAATCGGTTTGTCCTGATAAAAAAGACAAGTTTGATAAAGCAAAAACGTCGGCAATATCAATTAAGCCTGTCAATGCCGGATCAAACAAGTTAACCGAGTTTTCAGTCGTCGATGAACCGTTGGTCGCTGTGCCAGCATCAAAATCGACATCTGTTTGGAAAACACCCAGTGGTGATTTTTCCTTAACAATAATAAATCCACCTGTTTGTGGATCGTAAGAAAGGCCTTCAAGACCAAGGTTTGGCGAGAATGTACCCAGATCAACGGTTTGGGCATCGGCGCGAGCCAGGACGGTGTTTGGTGTGTAAGTGAATGAAACCAATTGGCGATCGCGTTCTTCAGTCATGACAAACTTGCCACCACCAACGTAAGTTAAGCCTTCTGGATCATAAAACTCAGTGCCTTGTGGGCTTGAACCGGCTGCCAAGGTCATCGAGTCAATCAATTCACCCGTTTTGCTGATTTGCACGATAGACGTGCCGCCGTCACCAACCACAAACAAAGTATCGGTATCAGCATTATAAGTAACCGCAGAAACTTCTTGCGCCAGTACGCTGTTGGCAGGTGCAACAGTACGGGTGGGTTCTGGCAAATCGTAACGGCCTACGCGGACATACGTTGATAAATCGATATTGGTTTGGGGCATGACTTTTCTCCTGTTTATAGTTAGTGAAATACGGATAGAAAAAGAGCGCAACAATCACATCGCTACTCAACAACCCTAGCGACTTCATTGCTGCGGCTTTGGAAGGCTCAACAAAAAGTCGCCACTATCTATAAAAATTGTGACAGAACCTTTACATTCACTATTTTTTTTCAGATTTGCCTTGACAAGCAAATGGCAAAACGCAAGGTCATTACATGGAAAAATTGGTTAGCAACTAAGCCTTAAACAGTGCCCGCAATCGCCCCCTACCCTCAAATAACAGCACCACCAATAAGTAAACCAGTAACAAAGCCGACGCTAGTAACCATGGTTGCCAAGCGATAGTTTCGGCAAAACCGTGTAGGCCATAAAGCCCTAAGCCCACGCTGATATAAGCAAAAATGCCTTTAATATCGTAATTGACCGGGTAATAAATTTGCCCTAAGCCATAAGACAAAACCACCATAGTGGCGTAACAGGCTAAGGTTGCCCAGGCTGAACCTAGATAGCCAAACAGTGGTATCCACCAGATATTCAGGGCGGTGGTCAGTAACGCGCCAAATAGCGATACCGCTGCGCCCAGTAAGGTGCGGTCAGTGAGTTTGTACCAGATCGATAAATTGACATACATCCCCAAACACAAGTTAGCCAGCAATAAAATTGGCACGACTTGCAAACCGACGCGGAATTCCTGTCCGAGGAAGTATTGGAAAAAATCCAGATATAAGGTGACCAGCAAAAAGATGCCGACACAGAAAATCACGAAAAACTTTAACACTTTCGCGTATACCGGACGGGCATCGTGCTTGTCGGCATAGGCGAAGAAAAAGGGTTCGGCGGCAAAACGGAAGGCTTGGATGAACAAAGACATCAAAATTGAAAGCTTGTAACAGGCACTGTAAATGCCTAACTGCTGCATATTGGTTTGGCTGTCGTAGGGCAATAAGTGTTTCAGCAAAGCGCGATCTAGCATTTCATTGATAATACCTGCGAAACCAATCACGACCATTGGCGCACAATACGCCAGCATTCGCCGCAGCAATTTCGCATCAAATCCCCAGGCTAAGCCCCGCAATTGCGGCAACAACAGGAGAAATTTAACGCCGCTGGCGATTAAGTTGGCGATAAAAATATAGCCAACGCCAATGCTGGGCTGGTAAAGCGTTGCTATCCAGGATTGCGGATTTTGTTGATACAGTTTTGGGCAATAGACGATGAAAAATAGGCTAAGAAATACCGTCATCAAAATTTCTATTATTTTAATGGCGGCAAAGCGGAAGGCTTTGTTTTCGGCGCGCAAACGCGCAAACGGGATGGCGGCAATGGCATCTAAGGTTAATATGCCACTGAACCACAACAGGTATTCGGGATGGTGCGGATAATTTAACGCCGCCGATAAGGTCTGGTTGAAGTAAGTAATGCTGGCAAAAAATGCGGTATTTAATAGCAGTACAAATACCAGTGCTGTTGAATAAGTCACATCGCGCAAGGGGTGGTCTTTATCGCGAAAACGGAAGTAGCCTGTCTCAAATCCAAACAACAACACTACTGAAAAAAAGCCTGCGTAGGCGTAGAACTCCGAGACCACGCCATATTCGGCAGCGGAAAAATAGTAAGTGTAAAGCGGGACTAACAGGTAATTGAGAAAGCGTCCGAAGATACTGCTGAGGCCGTAAACAGCGGTTTGTGAGGCGAGTTTTTTAAGGATGCCCATAATCTGTAATGATGATAAATAAGGGCAATTATAACGTTGGCGCGGGTATCGCTTGCAGTAATTATATGGAAGCGATTTTATAGCGGGTTATTGCTAAACAATGTTGGACGGTGGGCGATGTTGCAAAGGTTTTAAATCTGGCAAATGAATCGCTAGCCTATTTTTCAATCACTTGAAAAAAAGCCTCGCCTTCCCTAATCATGCCTAGCTCATTTCTGGCGCGTTCTTCTAAAGCGTCTTGGCCTTGGCGTAAATCTTCCACTTCTGCATATAAAGCCGCATTACGGTGTTTTTTATCTTCAACTTGCTTTTTTAAATCATCAAGTTGCGACTCGTAGTCTTTAATTTGCCCAATACTGCCATCCGTGCCGTACCACAAGCGATACTGCAAATGCGCGGTAAACAAAACCAGGAAAATCACTAAATATTTCATAGGCAGACTAAATAAAAACCAAAGATGGGGATAGCAAACGCTATCCCCGCCGATCATGCTTTACAACTTTTTAAACGCGCTATGGCCTGCGTAAACTGCCAATTCGCCCAACTCTTCTTCGATTTTCATCAAACGGTTGTATTTGGCAACACGGTCAGAACGGCTCAATGAACCTGTTTTGATTTGGCCTGTGCCAGTGGCAACTGCCAAGTCAGCAATGGTAGTGTCTTCGGTTTCGCCTGAACGGTGTGACATCACAGCGGTGTAGCCCGCAGCGTGTGCCATGTCGATAGCTGCCAAAGTTTCAGTCAAAGTACCGATTTGGTTTACTTTGATTAAGATGGAGTTGGCGATGTCTTTCTCGATACCTTGTTTCAAGATTTTTGGGTTGGTCACGAACAAATCGTCACCGACCAATTGGATTTTGCCACCCAATTTTTCAGTCAACAATTTCCAACCGTCCCAATCGTTTTCGTCGAAACCGTCTTCGATGCTGATGATCGGATATTTTTCGACCCAATCCACGAAGAAATCAGCCATTTGCTCAGAAGTATAAGTTTTGCTTTCTGAAGCCAAATCGTAGATGCCATCTGCATAGTATTCAGAGGCGGCAGCATCCAAACCTAAGAAAATATCAACGCCTGGTTTGTAACCAGCTTGTTCAATGGCTTGCAAAATAACGCTGATGGCTTCTTCATTTGAAGACAAGTTCGGTGCGAAACCGCCTTCGTCACCAACTGTGGTTGCCAAGCCTTTAGATTTCAACACTTTTGCCAAGTTGTGGAAAACTTCAGCGCCGTAACGGATGGCTTCTTTAAAGGTAGGCGCACCGACTGGCAAGATCATGAATTCTTGCAAATCAACGCTGTTGTCGGCATGTGAACCGCCGTTGATGATGTTCATCATCGGTACTGGCAAGATAAATTTGCCAGTTTTGTTCAAGTGGCGATACAACGGAACGCCAGCTTCTTTCGCAGCGGCGTGGGCGGCAGCCATAGAAACCGCCAACATGGCGTTTGCACCCAAACGGGCTTTGGTTTCAGTACCGTCAAGTGCGATCATTTTGTTGTCGATGCCCGCTTGGTCGGATACTTCCATACCGACAACCGCGTCACGGATTTCAGTGCGGACATTGTTGACTGCGTTCAATACGCCTTTACCCAAGAAACGGCTTTTGTCGCCATCACGCAATTCAATCGCTTCACGCTCGCCAGTAGACGCGCCTGATGGCACCATTGCGCTGCCGATAACGCCGGATTCGAGGATAACATCGGCTTCTAAAGTGGGGTTACCACGGGAATCTAAAATTTCTCTGGCTTTAATGTCTACGATTTTGCTCATGTTTTGAATGGCTCCAAGGTTAGTAATCGGATGCGGCTTAACCACATACGGGGTTTAAAAAATGTTTCTGTGAATGAGTTATCCGCCCGAACGTTTCGGAATTAAGGATTTGATTTGTAAATGCGAACCTTTAGGCGTTGGCGTAAACGTAAAGTCGACAATATGCCGTTCATCATTGGGATATAGCTCGTCTTTGCGTTTCATCAGTTCTGCCACCAAACAGCATTTCATCATGGATTCGGACGAGCCTTGCATCAACAGCTGGATGTCAAAAAAAACGTTAGTATCCGGCTCGAACGGCTGTCCGAACTCAGGCAATGTCGCCAGTGCCAAGACTAAGTTCGCCTTTCGTTCTTCAAGGTTAGCCGATAAGGCAATATTCCAAGCGGCAACGCCTAATGCCATCAAATTATAATGACTATCAAAATCCAGCCTATCGCTAGCAAATGGCTTACAAAGATGAGTAATCGCATCGGCTAATTTGACCTGATCGTATTTTTGTAGCGTCGCTTTTTGTAGGCGTTGCAAATGCTTTTTACGATTCGCTTTACTCATCTAGCTTGTTTTTAACTAACGGTACCTGCTTGTTGTTACAGGGTATTTTCAATAAACGGCTGGGCTTTGACTGCCCGATCCAAAATTAACAAAGTTTCCAACAATTCTTTCATGCGGTGCAAAGGCCAGGAGTTGGGGCCATCACTTTTGGCTTCCGCAGGATTCGGATGGGTTTCCATAAAAATACCTGCAATCCCAACTGCTACCGCCGCACGCGCCAACACTGGCACATGCTCGCGCTGACCACCAGAGCAGTTGCCTTGTCCGCCGGGCAATTGCACTGAATGGGTGGCATCAAACACGACTGGGCAATCGGTGTCGCGCATTACTGCGAGTGAACGCATATCGGAAACTAAGTTGTTATAGCCAAACGACACGCCGCGTTCACAAACCAGAATTTTGTCGTTACCTGTGGCTTTGGCTTTTTTGGCGACATTCGCCATATCCCACGGTGCTAAAAACTGGCCTTTTTTGATGTTGATCGGAATACCTTGTGCCGCAACCGCTTGGATAAAATTGGTTTGGCGGCACAAAAATGCAGGCGTTTGCATGACATCAACGACGCTGGCGACTTCTGCCAAGGGGGTGTCTTCGTGGACATCGGTCAACACGGGTACGCCAATTTGCGCTTTCACTTTCGCCAGAATTTCCAAACCTTTTTCCACGCCCAAACCACGGAAACTTTCGTGCGAAGAGCGGTTGGCTTTGTCGAATGAGGATTTGTAAATGAACGGAATACCCAATTCAGTAGTGAGCTCTTTTAGATACCCTGCGGTATCCAAAGCCAGTTGTTCGCTTTCGATGACACAAGGGCCGGCGATTAAAAATAAGGGTTGGTTTAAACCGACTTCAAAACCACATAATTGCATGAATATTCTCTTGTTTAATATAAAAAAATCTGAGGATGTTAGTCATCCACGCAGCCTGCAAAGAGTTCTGCCAAATCAATCGCCAAATCAGGAAATAAGCTTGGTACGGCTTTATCATCTTCGGCGTACATGTTTTTCAATTGGTATTGTCCGTTGTCGTCCAAGACAAATTGGTAAATGGCTTCGGCTTCTGGAAAAACTTGCCAATACTCGCGCACCCCGCTTTCTTGATAAAGTTGGTGTTTAATTTGGGTATCGCGCTTGGCTGTGCCTTTGGACAGAATTTCAATAATCCAATCCGGCGCACCATTGCAGCCTTGTTTATCCAACAATTCAGGATTACAAATCACGCACAAATCCGGCTGGACGACAGTAAAAATCTCTTGGTTTTTTAAGATGGATTTTTTGCGGTCGTATAAACGCACATCAAATGGTGCGGCAAAAAACTGGCAAGGCTTATGTTTAAAGTAGTTGTACAACATGCCGTTAATATCAGCTGAAATCCGCTGATGCCCGACATTTGGTGCAGGCGACATCAACATGATTTTGCCTTTAATCAGTTCAACCGCGTCTTTTAACCGCCACGTCAAATAATCGGCATAGCTGTAAGTTTGGTTTAAATCTAATTGCGATAATTCGGTGATGTTAGCCATGATTTATCCTACGATTTGTACCAACGCATTCAGACAATGTCGCCAACTTCTGTGGATGCTTTCGCCAACTCCGCTAAAAAACTGCTGACATCGTCATTAACCACCCGCTCATAAATGTCTTGCACCGTTAAGCTCAAGTCCAGCGCGGCAAATGTGACCGTATCGCCCATAAAATAATGCTCCGATTGCCAATGGTTGCTGCGACGGCACACTTCAACATCGACAATATCCTGTTCGATCAGCACATATTCCTGCAAACTCGGTAAGCTTTGGTACAGCTGCCGCTTAGTGGTCTCATCGTGGCGGCGTGTTGATTTCGACAACACTTCGACAATGATTTTCGGCACTTCCGTGTAATACGCATCGCCATCGGTTGCATCATCACAAGCGACCAGCACGTCGGGATAAAAAAATGCCAAATCACTGATTTTGACTTTCATATCCGAAGCATAAGCGGCGCAAGGCGTGCCGCGTAGGTGTTGCACAAACGTCATCACCAAATTACTAATAATGTGCTGATGGTTTCTGCTCGCACCTGCCATCGCATAAATAGACCCGTTCAGGTATTCATGCTTGGTGTCGCGCTCCAACTCATCGGCAAGATAGTCGTTTGGACTGTAAAAACGCAATTGTGCAGAAGCCATAAACGTCACCTGCTTTGATTAACTGTCAATATGTAACGGAAAATCAGGCACACATTCAGAATGGATCAACGGATGCTGGGCATTAAAAAAGCTCATCTCGCCTTGTTCATCGCACATCCAGACTTCTTTTGCGCCCGCTTCAAAATATAACTGACGTTTATCTGCCATTTCTTTTGGAGTGTTGCTACTAGAGATAATCTCCACACAAATTTCAGGCGCAACCGAGGCTTCGGTTTGGGGTTTGATAATTGCCCACACTGTCGACGAAACCCACGACACATCTGCAACCTTAGTGCCTTTGCTGGTCTTTATAGCGCATTCGGTTAGCGTTTTACCGTCCTTCAACAAAGAATGCAGTAAAAACGCAATTTCACTTTGGAAAAAAGAATGATAAACCGTAGCCCGACTCATAATAATTTTACCGTTTTCATCCAGCTCAATCTTAAAAGGCAAATCTTTTAAGCTAGGATGTTCGCAGACTTCTTGCCAGTTCATATTGCACCTTGTTTGCTTGAAGAAAACTTAATTGCCGCAATGCTATTCAAACGCAAAACACCCGTTTCTAAATACCTTATCCTTGCTTGTTCTTAAACGCCGCCGCCACAAACCCAGAAAATAGCGGATGGCCTTTGCGCGGTGTTGAGGTAAATTCCGGATGGAATTGGCACGCCAAAAACCAAGGATGCTCTGGGATTTCAATCACTTCCACTAAACGACCATCGATGGATTTACCAGAGAAACGCATACCAGCTTTTTCCAACACTTCAAAATAGTGGTTGTTGAATTCGTAACGATGGCGATGGCGTTCGGTGATGACATCTTTTTGATACATCTGATAGGCCAACGAATCCGGTTGCAATCGGCATTGCTGTGCGCCCAAGCGCATCGAGCCGCCTAAATCGGAGTTTTCATCACGCACTTCCACTTTGCCGCAATCAGCTTGCCATTCAGTAATCAAACCAATGACTGGGTGCGGTGAGGTTGGCAAAAATTCGCTGCTGTGCGCGCCTTCCAAACCTGCACGATCACGGGCAAATTCGATAACCGCCACTTGCATACCTAAGCAGATGCCAAGATAAGGGATATTGTTTTCGCGGGCGTAACGCACGGTGGCAATTTTGCCTTCGATACCGCGTTCACCAAAACCGCCCGGCACTAAAATAGCATCGAGGTTTTTCAAGCGGGCAACGCCCTCGTCTTGAATGATTTCAGAATCAATATAATTGATGTTGACCTTAATGCGGTTGCGAATGCCTGCGTGAATCAAGGCTTCATTAAGGGATTTGTAGGCATCAGAATGGTCAACATATTTGCCGACAACCGCGATAGTGACTTCATGTTCGGCATGTTTCATCGCTTCCAAAACCGTTTGCCATTCTGTTAAATCGGCAGGCGGCACGTCAAGGCGTAAGCGTTTGACGACGATGTCATCTAAGCCTTGTTCATGCAATAACAGCGGGATGCGGTAAATGGAATCGGCGTCGACTGCGGAAATAACGGCTTTTTCTTCGACGTTAGTAAACAAGGCGATTTTACGGCGTTCGCTGGCAGGGATGGCTTGCTCAGATCGGCACATTAAAATATCAGGCTGAATACCAATGCTGCGTAATTCTTTTACGGAATGTTGGGTGGGCTTGGTTTTTATCTCACCCGCAGAGCGAATGTAAGGGACAAGTGTTAAGTGGATAAATAAGGAGCGGTCTACGCCTAATTCAAAACGCATTTGCCGGATAGCTTCCAGAAACGGCAAGGATTCGATGTCACCCACTGTGCCGCCAACCTCAATCAAGGCGACATCCATCCCTTCAGCACTGGCATAAACACGGCTTTTGATTTCATCGGTGATATGCGGGATAACTTGGACAGTCGCGCCCAAATATTCGCCTTTACGTTCACGGCGCAAAACGCTGTCGTAAACTTGGCCTGTGGTGAAGTTGTTCTTTTTGGTCATGGTGGTTTTTAAAAACCGCTCGTAATGACCTAAGTCAAGATCGGTTTCTGCACCGTCTTCGGTAACAAACACTTCACCATGCTGGAACGGGCTCATCGTGCCTGGATCCAAGTTGATGTAAGGGTCAAGCTTAGTCATGGTCACTTTAAGACCACGGGCTTCAAGAATAGCTGCCAAAGAAGAAGCGGCAATACCTTTGCCTAGCGATGATACAACACCGCCGGTAATGAAAATAAATTTAGTCATGTGGATTTTATGGCGTTAACAATAACGGGGGGACGCGTTCAAAATCGTGTCATTTTAATCGACAATACCATATCCTTGATAGTCTTTTAGTTTTGATTACTCAAAATTCGGATTATGGTGATATTTCGCGTAAATAGACGAATTAAGAAATGCGTGCAAAAGAACGATGGCTAGCAATCGCATAAAAATCTGTTGGACAGATTTGGTTAATTACGCTTATCGCTAGCGGATTGGTTTATAAAACCGCGAGTTACCAAGCAGTTTTATAAACACGACAAAAAAGCCTTATGACCGACCAATACCGTAGTAAACAAAGCCCATCTCTTTTACTAATTCCGGTTTATACAGATTGCGTCCGTCAAAAATTACCGCATCTTTCAGGGTATTTTTCAGCAAATCAAAATCCGGACTCCAAAAGGTTTTCCATTCGGTAACCACCACCAAGGCATTTGCACCTTGCAAAGCCTCTTCAGCGCTATTAGCCAAGATTAAGCCCGGATTTTCACCATAAATCCGTTTAGCTTCAGCCATAGCTTCAGGATCATAAGCCCGCACCGTTGCTCCAGCGGCAATTAAGGCTTCAAGGACCACGCGGCTAGGCGCTTCCCGCATATCATCGGTACGCGGCTTAAAGGCAAGCCCCCACATGGCAAAAGTTTTGCCTTGCAAGTCGCCTTGGTAATGCTGGGTAATTTTGCTGAACAAAACTTCTTTCTGGCGATTGTTGACATTTTCTACCGCTTTCAACAATTCCGCTTCATAACCCATTTGCTGAGCTGTACGCTCCAAGGCTTTGACATCTTTAGGAAAACACGAGCCGCCATAACCACAACCCGGATAAATAAACGAATAGCCGATGCGGCTATCCGAACCAATGCCATTCCGCACTTGCTCAATGTCAGCGCCTAAACGCTCAGCAAGGTTTGCCAATTCGTTCATAAAGCTGATTTTTGTCGCCAACATGGCATTAGCAGCGTATTTGGTCAATTCCGCAGAACGCACATCCATAGTAATGATGCGTTCGTGGTTACGGTTAAACGGCGCATACAGGGCTTTCAACAACTTCTCCGCCTTCGCGTTATCAGTACCTATAATAATGCGGTCTGGTTTCATAAAATCATCAATCGCCGCCCCTTCTTTCAAAAACTCAGGGTTGGATACCACATCGTAAGGAATATCGACGACCCGCGCATCTTGCACTTTTTCTATCACTTCTTTAACACGATCAGCGGTACCCACTGGCACGGTAGATTTATCAACAATTACCCGATATTCCTGCATATTTTCAGCAATGGTTTTGGCAACCGCCAGCACATATTGCAAATCAGCTGCGCCATCTTCGTCCGGTGGCGTACCGACAGCGATAAACTGGAACACGCCGTGATCGACCGCTTCAAAGACATTGGTGGTAAAACGTAAACGCCCGGCTTTTTGGTTAGCGATGACTAAGTCATCAAGGCCAGGTTCAAAAATCGGCACAATGCCTTTTTTAAGATTAGCAATCTTGGTTTCATCCACATCGACACAAAGCACGTCATTACCGACTTCTGCCAAGCAAACGCCAGTGACTAAACCGACATAACCAGAACCAAATACTGTTACTTTCATTCGTGTTTCCTAAATTTTTCGTCGTAATTAAATTTTTACTGCCGTATTAACAAATAGCTTCACAAAGCGGCGCTAATGGCTTGATTAGTTGAGTAAATTAGCAACCCTTCGGGCATTTTCCTGCCAATAAAGTTTTTTACGGTCTATGGTTGCCGCTGCCGCAAGACCCAGCTGGGTGCGTAACTGGCTATCAAAGCAAAGCGTGGCGAGTTGCTCGGTGAACGCCGATTCCGCTTCGGGATCAAACAATAAGGCATCTTCACCATCGGTTAAAATTTCGCGGATATTGGCACGGTTGGGGGCAATAATCGCTTTGCCTAAGGCCATGTATTCAAAAAGTTTTAATGGTGACGCATAAGCGACCACATCCGGTTGCAAGGCAATGTCAAAAGTAGCGACATACCGGGCAACCTCGTTACGGTCAATAATGCCAGTGATACTGACGCGGTCACTGATACCCAATGCTTGTGCTTGGGCTTCAATTTCAGCGCGCACCGGGCCATCGCCAACCAACAACAAATGCCAATTGGCGTCTTGATTATCGGCAATCGCTTGCACGACTTTATCTAAGCGATGCCAATCCCGTACAAAGCCAGTAAAGCCCAACACCAATTTATTTTGCAATTGGTAGCGCTCAACGACATCACTGCTATCAATCACTGTGCCAAAGCGTTCTTGATTAATGCCGTTGGGGATGACGGTAATTTTATCCACCGATGCACCTACCGCGATGACTTTATCAGCCAATACTTGGGTGACGGGCAAGACATAATCGGCTTGCGTCCAGCAATAGCGTTCCGTCCATTTTGCCAGCCAATCCAATTGAATGCCGTTATGTTTTTTCCGCTCTTCATATAAAGGCGCGTTAACCTCTAACACCAAAGGCACTTTAAAGCGTTTTTTTGCCCAAATACCAGAAGGGAAAAATAAGTTATAGCGCTCGTAAATCATATCGGGCTTGTGCTTGGCAACCAGAGGTGCAAGCTTGTAATAATCAAACAGCGCGTAAGTAAACTCGATAAATTCGTGCAAAAAACCCGGCAAAAACTTGCGGATCAAAGCCACGCTTGATGAGCTATTGCCAAAACTTTTACTTTCTATCGCTTGGGGTTCAGCCATAATAATTTCATGGCCTTGGGCTTTTAAAGCGGTGATTAACTCTTCAATGTGGACATATTGCCCGTCTTTGGAAGCAATGCGGTGATGGTACAGAATTTTCATCGTAATAGTCGCGTTTGAGAAGAGAGTTACAACGGTTAGCGGTTTATTTTACGCTAGCCAACAACTGATAAACACCCGCCACGGTATCATCCCAAGAAAATTGTTCGGCATAACGGCGGGTTTCTTGATGGTTTGGATAACTGGCAAATAGTTGTAATACGCCCTGGGCCAAGGCAGCGGCACTGCGCTCTGCCACTAATACCCCAGCGGCGGCTGTGCGTAACACTTCTGGCGTTCCCCAAATAGCGGTAGCAACCACGGGCGTTCCGCAAGCCATCGCTTCCAGCAATACATTCGCCCAACCTTCTCGGCTAGATGCCAACACTAGCGCATCAGCGGCATTGTAAACATTGGCAAGTTGCTGATGGCTTAAAGCCCCTAAAAACCGCACCCTACCCTGCAATTGCAATTTTTCAACCAAAGCCTGTAAGCGCGGCAATTCTTCGCCATCGCCGACAATCAGCAAGTGATGATCCGGCAATTGCTGTAAAGCTTCAATAACCAAATGATGGCCTTTGCGTTCCACCAAATGCCCTACAGACACTAGCGTTGGTTGGCTTAAATCCAACTCAGCACGGCAAACGGCGCGGTCTTTGGGAGCAAATACTTGCAAATCAACGCCATTTCGCAAGGCGTGGATTTTGTCGCCATCAACGCCCAATTGCAGCATTTCGGTACGCAACGCTTCGCAGACGGTAATAATTTTGCCCGCTTGCCGCGCCGCCCACAACAGCATCCGTCTTGGCAATGGGTATTGGGGAATTAAGTTAATATCCGTGCCACGGGCAGTAATGATTAGCGGCTTATTGACCACTTTGGCAATAATCGCCGCCGCCACGCCATCGGGATAAAAATAATGCGCGTCGATAACATCAAAGCCATCACCTTCGGCAAGGCGTTTTTTCACTAGCGGCAAGGTCGCGGCGGCAAGCAAAAACGGGGTGATTAACATGCCGATTTTTGGCAGCACCAAATAACGCGGATGATAAATGGCAATGTTATGGCGCTGCTCGAAGCGGGCGACTTTGGCGTAGTCGGCATAAGCACCAAAACGCGGATTTTTTGAGGGGAACCAAGGCACTGGTGCGATGACTTCAGCCTGCACAGCTTGTTGTGCCAACAGATGCCGCAAGCGTTGTTCAACAAAAATACCGTGACGCGGTTGCACGTCATTAGGGTACAAAGTGGTGTAAGTCAGTATTTTCATAAAGGCAGGCGGTTTGGGTGTCGCTATGGTATTGCATTCGGGCTTTGCCGTCGAATAATGTGTGGTGTCGCTCAAATTTTTTAACAAACCGTTATAAACTATCGGCATCAACAACTACCCACGGCTTAACCGCGACATGAAACCATCTTTAATTGTCAGCGCAGTGCAGCAGCCCTGCAATCTTGACCGCCAAAGCAATCTGGATTATTCCATCAGCAAAATACACGAAGCCGCCGCCGCTGGTGCGGAATTGGTGATCTTACCAGAATTGCACCTAGGGCCGTATTTCTGCCAAAACGAAGACCATCAACATTTTGATTTGGCGCAGGCAATTCCAGGCCCAACGACGGAAGTTTTAGCAGTGGTTGCCAAGCAAGCCAAAGTAGTAATCGTCTCCACTATTTTTGAACGCCGTGCCGCTGGTTTGTACCACAACACCGCTGTGGTGTTCGACAAAGACGGCAGCATCGCTGGCAAATACCGCAAAATGCACATCCCTGACGATCCGGGTTTTTATGAGAAATATTTTTTCACCCCCGGCGATTTAGGCTTTAAACCGATTGAAACCTCGATAGGCAAACTGGGCGTGTTAGTTTGTTGGGATCAATGGTATCCAGAGGCTGCTCGTTTGATGGCGTTGGCGGGTGCAGATATGCTCATCTACCCGACTGCCATCGGTTGGGACACGGCAGACACTAACGAAGAACAACAACGCCAATTGGAGGCGTGGGTAACGGTACAGCGCGGCCATGCTGTCGCCAACGGTTTGCCCGTGATTGCTTGCAACCGTATTGGCTATGAACAAGCGCCGGATTCCGATGCAGGTATCTTATTTTGGGGCAACAGTTTCATTGCTGGCCCGCAAGGGGAAATCCTCAGCCGCGCCAATGACAGCGACGATACGTTACTGGCATGGACATTGGATATGGCGCGCACCGAACATGTCCGCCGCATCTGGCCGTTTTTGCGCGATAGGCGTATTGATGCTTATGGGGAATTGGTCAAACGGTTTATTGATTGAACGCCGTGGATAGGCTTTTGTCGATGAACCAAAGGAAAGATGTATTTTATGGTTCCCACGCTCCGGCGTGGGAATTCATCATCCAACGCTCCAGCGTTGTTTGCTGGTGAAACGCAACGCCGGAGCGTGGTAACGATAGGCAACTTTTATGCAATCAATTAATTTTTACCACTAACCGCAAAATTATTATCGCATTTGGAGTCCAAAACTTGTTTTGGACTCCAATACCAAAAACCAGCCAGCACATCCTTAACTATTCGGCAAGCCAAAAACATAGTAACCGCCATTAACAACCAGCAGGACTCGCCATGACCAGCAAACTCACCACCGTCAATATAAACCCCTTTTCCACCCACCGTTACTCCGTAATATGGCTGCATGGCTTAGGTGCAGATGGGCATGATTTTGAAGGTATAGTACCGGAACTGGCATTAGCCGCCGCAACCAATATCCACTTCATATTTCCTAATGCTCCCGTGCAACCCGTCACCGTAAACGGCGGCATCAACATGCGGGCTTGGTACGACATTGCCGACAGCGCCTTAGAAAACCAAGTAGATACCGATGGCATTTACCAATCAGCCGCCGCCATCGCCGAACTCATAAAACAAGAGCAAGCAAAGGGTATAAAACCCGAACACATCTTGCTGGCAGGTTTCTCCCAAGGCGGCGTAATCGCCTTACACGCTGGCTTACGCTACCCAGAACGATTGGCAGGCATGCTGGCCTTATCCACTTATTTGCCGACAACCCGGCAATTGGCACTTGAACGCTCGGCGGCAAACAACAACGTGCCAATTTTTATGGCGCACGGCATCTTAGATTTAGTGGTCTCAATAGAAACCGCCAAAGCTGCATACGACAGCTTGACCGCTATGGGTTATCAAATTACTTGGCGCGATTACGTGATGGCGCATTCGGTATGTGTTGAAGAAATCCAACACATCAGCGAGTTTATCAACAACCTTTTTAAACCATTTCCTTAAAACCAACTCCGTCGCTATTTTAGGAAACTATCAATAAGAACATAGGATGCGCTCAAGCACGAAGCGTAGCAATCGCGTAAAAACCCCGCTACAAAATCACCGCCATAAAAAAAGGGGATTCCAAATGGAATCCCCTTTTTTAAGTCAGGTAAAAACCTAACTTAGGCGTTTAATTCTGCAACAATTTTGTTAAACGCTTCAACTCTGGTTTTACCAGTGGTCATTAAATCAACACCTGTCTCAACCACCATAGCGCACAAACCGGGTGTTTTATAAACAATCAAACACAAATAACCGACTGCTGGAATTGCCAACAACGCGCCGATAAAACCATGCAAACCGATAACGCCCAACAGCTTTATCAACATAGCAATAGCATCCAACGGCAATAAAACCATCGCCCCAAAATAAGCGATCACCATAAAGGTAAACAAAACAAAAACGATAAACTGCAGTAGCCTTACCAACGCAACGTTAACTTTTTTCATAGTAGTGTCAATATCCAGATAACTTTAAGAAGCCTTTAATGTGGTCATATTTATAAACAGCCCCACTTTTAAAGTCGCGGATTATACCTTACTGACAAACAAATACTGTAGCTTTATTGTCGATGCCAAGGCCGAAGAAACCAGCGATAACTGATAGCGCCAACAATAAATCCGCCCAAATGCGCCCACCACGCAACATCCACTGGGCCATTTTTAAAGAGCATTTCAGTAGTGGCGTTATGTAACTGCCACAATATCCACACGCCTAAAAAAGCAATTGCCGGAATATTAAAAAGTAACGGCGGCACCAACACAATCACCCGCTCTAGCGGATACAAAAAGAAATAAGCCCCCAACACCCCAGCAATCGCACCGGATGCACCCACTACAGGGATAGACAACTCAGGATCAAAATACCATTGCAAGGCGGTAGCAAACACCCCGCACCACAGATAAAACCCCAAAAACCGCCAACGCCCCATACGGTCTTCGACGTTATCGGCAAAAATCCACAAAAACCAGACATTCACCAACAAATGCAGCCAGCTGGAATGGATAAACAAATTGGTCGCAAATGATAAATAGCCATCAAACGGCAAACCAAAATTGCCCTCCCAGCCATTGGCGTAGCGAACAGGCACCATCCCGAACAAATACAGCAGCCGATAGCTCCAAGCATCTGGCATAAAATACATCGCCAAAAAAACCACTGTACAAACGCCAATCAGACACCAAGTAACAATCGGTTTTGAATAACACGGTGCGGTATCTCTAATAGGTATCATCAGACCATCCTTTAATCCGTAAAAAATGCTGGCTTAAGCTTAACAGCTAAATGCTGATTAGCAATGGCAGGCTTTCCGCTAATGTTCGCTACAATACGGCACTTACCAACCAATAAGCATCCACACCATTTTTATACAACAATTACTAGCAAATAAACCACCATGATACTTAGCAAAGACGAATCTAAATTATTTTATGAATTAACTTGGTCGCTACATTTTTTTATCAACAAAAAGCTAGGAATTATCCCCAACATCCACTCTATAAACGACTATATCGGCTTAGAAACCGAGCAAAAAATGCTTGTTAGAGCCAAGTTATATGAGCAAATCTACTTGATTGACGACTATGTCAGCGAAAATCCTGAAAACCTTTCCGCTAACACCTTAGCGCAAGTACAAAGCTGGAAATATTTTGTAAAAGACAGGTTTTTTATTGAACGCTATTTGAAAAACCACAGTATTTTCATTGATTCCAATAATAACGTGTACACAGTGATTGGCATTACCCAACCCATCAGCGACGTAATCCATAAAAGCAACCTACCCTACATGACTGATGCCATATTGCTGCCATTCGCTGACAAAATTATCTACGACGGCTTACTAACGCAATACTCAGTACATTTTGGTAGCGGCTTTCGCAGTGGCCTAAAAGATACTTACTTGAGAGCTAAAAATACTGGCAATATTATCGAATCATTAACCGACACTACCCAAAAGCCAGCGGTTGAACCCAAAGTACTTAAAAACTGGCAACCTGAGATACAAGAATTAAAAAAATTGGCACAAAACTTACGAGGTGGACAAGGACAGCCAGCAGTTTACAGCCCAGTGTTTGGTTTAATAAAAGCCGCTATCGCCTTAGCCGAAGTAGCAACTACTGATCCACAAGCCCAAGATGATTTATGGAAAGCCTTTAATCGAGTTGAACGGGCGCTAAACAATACCGAGCGATATTTATAACTACCTATTTATATCCCAAAACACCTACCTAATGGACTTCGGCACTGAACCAAGCAAACCGTAATAAGCAATATACAAATAACAAACCATCGGCAAAGCAAACGCGGTTTGCAAGCCTAAGTTATCGACTAACACGCCTTGTAAAACTGGCAAAATTGCGCCGCCGACGATTGCCGCGCACAGTAGGCCTGAGCCCTGCCCTGTGTGTTCGCCTAAGCCGTTTAAGGCCAGCGAGAAAATGGTCGGGAACATGATGGAATTGCATAAGCCGACTGCCAAGATTGTCCACATTACCCAACTGCCATCACCGACGATGGTTATCAACACCAATAAAGCAGCGGTGCAGGCGTTGCTTGCCAAGACTTTTCCCGCTGCAAACCGTTGCATCGCCCACGCGCCAACAAAGCGACCCACCATTGCCCCGCCCCAATAAAACGACACATATTTGGCGGCATCTTGTTCCGTGAATGCGGCGGTATGGCTGATAAAGCTGACTAAAAAACTGCCGATGGATACTTCTGCACCGACATAAACAAAAATACCGACCACTCCTAATAGTAAGTGACGATATTGCCAAGCATTCTGGCTGGCAGTGACGGTTTTATTGGCTTTCGGGATGGTTGGTAATTTTAATAATGCGAATAACCCCGCTAAGGCAAACAACACCGCTGCCAATAGCAAATACGGGGTTTGCACAGCTGCGGCTTCGGCGATTTGGTAAGCGCTAAGGTCTTCAGGGCTTAAGGCTTGCAATGTTTCGGTGCTTTTAACCGCAGTCGCCAAAATAACAATCGCCCCTAAATACGGCGCGACCGTTGTCCCTAAGGCATTAAACGCTTGGGTTAAGGTTAAGCGGCTAGAGGCGGTTTCGGCTTTGCCCAGCAAAGTCACATAAGGATTGGCAGCAACTTGCAATAAAGTAATTCCCGCTGCCAGCACAAAAAACGCTGATAAAAACAACGGATAAGAGCGCAACGCCGCCGACGGGTAAAACAACAAGCAGCCACAACCCGCTATTGCCAATCCGGTGATGATGCCGTTTTGATAACCGATTTTTTCCACCAAGCTACCGCTGGGAACGGAAACCACAAAATACGCGGCAAAAAAACAAAACTGTATCAGCATCGCCTGCGCGTAATTCAAGGTGAACACGGCTTTTAAATGCGGGATAAGAATGTCGTTAAGGCAGGTGAGAAATCCCCAAATGAAAAATAGCGAGGTGAGGATGGTCAGTGCGCCTAAATGGGGATTTTTTGTGGTTTCGGTCATGATGGCGGTGGTTTATTTGGGTGTTTTTGAAAATTGCAGTATTTGGCGGGTGTGCACGAACAACGGCGAAAATGACAGGTGGCGGCTATTGGCTATCACATAAGAAAGCTATCAATAAAGCCTTCGACAAGCTCAGGCCGAACGACAACTAATTGATTCCATTCATGCTTCGACAAATGTAGGATGGGCTGACGCTAGGAAGCCCATCAACCTCGCACCCCAATGATGGGCTTCCTGTCGTCAGCCCATCCTACAAGAAATAACTAACGAAATTGCCGTTTAGAAGCGAGTGAAAAATCAAGAGACCTTCCGCAATTCGCCCATGCCATTCGCTTTTTTAACCACCTGAAATTGCGCTTTTATGCGTTTTTGGACGGCATCAATATGGGAAATAACGCCAACGGTTTTACCGTGGGCTTGCAGGCCTTCTAGGGTGGTGATGACGGTGTACAAGGTTTCCGCATCTAAATTGCCAAAGCCTTCATCAATAAATAACGAATCCACGGCCTTGCCGTTATTTGCCAATTCGCACAAGCCTAAAGCCAAGGCCAAACTAATCACGAAGGTTTCGCCGCCTGATAAGGTTTTCGGCAAGCGCCGGGCATTGTTTTGCAAAGTGTCTTCAATTTCCAATGCCAAACCTTGCTCGCTAATTTTTTGCCGTAAGTAATAGCGCCCATTGATTTTTTCCAAGAAGGCGTTAGTTTTGGACAACAGCTTGGCAATAATATCGGCCTGCACTTTTTTGCGGAACGCCATGCCTTGCTCTTCCGACAACAAAGCCATCTCTGCCATACAAGCATCAGTGGTTTGTTGCTGTTGCTGCAATTGGCTGGCTAGCTGTTGATATTGCTGCTGCAAGTTGTCTTGTTCGCCCAAGACCTGCTGCACGCGGCGCATTTCTAAACGAGTTATGTCGATTTGTTCGCGATTGCCGTGTAGCTGTTGTTTAAGCTCTTCCAAACTAGCCAATCCTTGGATTTTTGGCAATTGCTCCGTCCATAATTTATCCAGCGTTGCCAGCTCGGTTTGTTGCTCAGTTAGCACTTGCAATAACTGGTTTTTTTCTGCTTCCAGCGCAGGCAAGCGGCTTTGTAATGCAAGCAACTGCCGCAACTCGTCCAAGGTTTTATAACGACTTTGGTTGAGTTTTTCTTGTAAATCTTGCTGCAACAAACGCGCGTTTTGCTGTTGTTGCGCCAACATTTGCTGGCTATCGGCGATGAGTTTTTGTTTTTCGGTGATTGCTAAATGCAAGCCGATAATTTCAGCTTTTTGCAATTGCCCGTCATACAACTCAAACACCTCGTTGTAATGGGAAATTTCCGCTTGGCAGGCCGCTTGTTTGCTTTCCAATGCCGCCAGCTCGTCGTCCATATTTTTTTGCCGCAACACATAGCTTTGGTATTCCTGACGACGGGTATTCAAGCGATCAAACAAGCTATCTTCTTTGCCCTTATCTGGCATTTTTTCGCCTAAGGCCGCCAATTGCGCGGTGATTTTTTCGCTTAAGGCTTGTTCTTCTTGCTGACAGGCGGTTAACGCGGCAACGATGTCTTTATATTCTTGCGATTGCCCAGCGGAATCGTTATCCAATTTGCCGCTACGTGCTTGTAATTGCTCGATCAACAAAGCGTTCTTTTCCAAATCTTTTGTTAATTTGGCAATGTTGGTGTGTTTGCTACGGCATTTGCTAATCAATGCGGTTATTTCGTTTAGCTCTTGCTGTTCGGCATCGAGCAACTCGGTCATAGCCGCCAAGTTATTGATTTCCAAATCACTGCTGACAGCATTTAAACGATTGCAAAGACTCAACCACTGTCCACGTAATTCTTCTACCCGTTCGGCGATGGCTTTATTTCTGGCTTGATGTTTTTTGGCAAAGGCGATTTTTTCTTGTAACTGCTCAGAAGCTTTCGCCAAAGTGCGTAACGTCAATTGCTGGTCAGCGGCGGCTTTTAAGGAGTTACCAAACACTGGCGAACGTTTGCTATAAGGATGCTCGGTGCTACCGCATAAGGCGCAAGGTTTGCCATCAACCAGATGGTTACGGTCGGCTGTGAGTTTTTTTACCAAGGCTTCATTAATACGCGCCTGCTCTAAAGTCAGCTTGATGTTTTCTTCGCGTTTAATGGTTTCTGAAAGTTTTTCAAACTCAAGCGTCAATGCCTCTATATCTAAAGGTTCGGCGGCTGGCTGACTTTTAAATACGGCAAACAAACCACCTTTTTGCTTGGTGAGTTTTTTATGGGACGTTGCCAATTTAAGCAATTGGCTGAACGCATCTACCCGCTCTTGTTGTTCAATCCGCAGATTTTTTAAAGTTTCGGCGGTGTTGCCTGCCAACAAGCTTTCCAAATCCTTTTCATCAGTGCTGAGTTGTAGCTCTAATGCTTGTTTTTTACTGGTAGCTTGCGCCAAGGCCGATTGCAGGCTTTTTGAGGCGTTGATAAATTTTTTGTTTTGTTTGCCGAATACTTTTTGCTTTTCGGTCAGCTCGGCAAGCTCAGTGCGTAAGCGTTTTAATTTGCCGGTTTCTGGAAAATCCACCAATAGGGCTTGGTCATCAGCATGGGCGGCAAGCCAAGCGGCAACATTGTCTTTATTGGCTTTTCTATCATTGAGCTGCGCCGCTAAGGATTGCCACAAGCCCGTTTCCATTTGCTGGTTGGATCGCGCTTGATTGGCTTTGGCTTGCAATTCATCAATCTGTTGTTTTTGTTCGCTGTAGGTCTTACCGGAAATATCGGCTTCTAAAGGAATGTCGCCGAGCAGGCGTTTCAGTTGCAGCAATTCTTCTTGCAAGGCGACCAAGGTAGATTCGGTTGCCGCGACAGTTTGCTGTTGTGCGCCTATGGCCTGCACGGCATCCTGAAATTGCAGTACCGCTTGGTTATCGGCAATGGCTGCCAATTGCCCATCAATTGCGGCGATTTTTTCGTTACTGGCTTGTTGCTGTTGTTCGGCAGCCGCCAATTCGGTTTGCAAGGCTTTGGCAGATTCCAACGCCAATTGCCATTGTTCAAATTGCTGGCGTTGGCTTTGCAATTCCTCAAAACGGGCAGTGAAATCACTGAGATCGTCTTGGTGGGCGGCAATCAGATCGGCAGATAAGGGCTTTAATGCCGCCAATTCCTTATTTAGATTGGCTAATTTTTGCTGGGCTTGTTCGGCCTTATCGGTGATGGTTTTCCGGTAATCGGCGTATATATCGGTGCTGATGATTTTTTCCAGAATGTCCAAGCGCTCAGCATCTAGGGCATTCAAAAACGCGGCAAAATCGCCTTGCGCCAATAAGATGGAACGGGTGAAATTGCGGAAATTCATGCCCGTCAATTCGGCAATTTGCTTGCACACTTGTTGCGGGTTATCTGCCAACATTGCCCCATCAGCAAGCCGTAATAATTGCATTTGCGGCGGCAACATGTCGCTTTGCGGATTGTCATCGCTGCGTTGCACTTGCCAGCGGGATTGGTAAACGTTGTCGTCTAACTGAAACTCCACGGCAGCAAAGCTTTCGGTGGTGTTTTTAGTCATAACAAAGCTGGCGGGGCGATCAAAACGAAAAGTTTCGCCGTAAAGCCCTAAGGTGATGGCATCCAAAATACTGGATTTACCGGAGCCGTTCGCCCCAGTGATGGCAAACACGCCACTATCCGAAATGGGTGGCTGCATAAAATTAATGCGGCTTTCGCCTTCCAATGAATTGATATTCTTGAAGTAAATATTGAGTATCTTCATAAATTATTGTTGTATTTGGGCAATCAGATACGCCGCGCAGCCGCAAGCCACATTGGAACGCAAGTCTTTGACCGCACATAGTACACGATGGGGCTGTTTGAGAAAACAGAACAAAAACGGCAGTTTGGATGGCTGCTAAGGTGTTGGTGGACAACTAGGCAAGCCGCGCTGGTGATGCGGCGATGGATTCGGCTAAAAATGCTTGGCTGATTGCTATGTTAAAGCGGTAGACCTTTCAGGTTTTAAATACTGAAAGGTCTGGGGTGGATGACGAATACAGAGATTCTTTAGATTCGTTTTGCTAAGTATTTCTAGCGAAAAGGTTGTAGTTTCGTGTCTTTTCGTGCCGTTCGTGGACAAAAAAAGAAGCCAAGCTAATTTTGGCTTCTTCTGTAATTATGGTAAACCGTAAGCTTGGCCTTGCAGTTTTACAACTTACTTGGCATAGAACTTTGCCAGGCTGGCAATTGTTGCAAAGCTTGGTACCAACGGTTGATTTCCTTATAGCCTTCAACTGGATAAGCCACCATTTCTGTTAAATCCAACAACGAGCCAACCGACAAATCCGCCAAGGTGATTTGCTCGCCGACCAACCAGTCGCGGCCTTGTAAATGCGCGTCCAAAATTTTGGCGAAACGGTGAAAGCTTTCCGTGCCTTTCGCCAATTCTCCAGCATCCGGTTCGCCCAAATTTAAAGCTTTTTTCAACAAGTTTTCAAAAATGAAAATCCCGCAAGCACGGCCAAAATGCCCGGTTTGCCAAAACTGCCAACGGGTAATATCGGCTCTGATTTTCGCATCATTCGGCCATAAATCAGTATTAGCTACTTTTGAACACAAATATTGCATAATGGCGTTAGATTCCCACAGGACAAAATCGCCATCAATTAAGGTTGGTATCATGTGGTTTGGATTTAAGCTGACGAATTCTTCTTGCAGATGTTCGCCTTTTACTAAATCCAAGGCTTGTAGTTCACACGCTAAATCCAAATGATGTAAAACCGCTATTACCCGACGTGAATTTGGTGATATAGGAAAATGGTATAGTTTCATGATAGGCTCTTAAGTAATTGTTGGGAAATTCGCTTGTAAAAAACAAGTGACTAGATTTTTACACAGAAGCTTGCTATTTACAAGTAACATTCACACGATAATAATTACAATGAAATCAGATTCCACTTACCGATCACCCTGCCCGTTATCCAAAGCCCTCGATTTAATCGGTGACAAATGGAGTTTGGTAATTGTCCGCGATATGTGCATGGGCAAAAGCAAATACGGCGATTTCCAGCATTCAGATGAAGGCATCCCGACTAACATCCTCGCCAACCGCTTACGGCAATTGGAAGAATTCGGCATCATTGAAAAGCGTTCTTATCAAGAAAAACCGACCCGTTACGAATATTTACTAACCCGCAAAGGCGCGGATTTGTTGCCGGTTTTGCAGCAATTGGTGTTGTGGGTGCAAAAATATGACAACGACTGCATTGAACCACCCGAAGGCTTTTTAACCGCCTTACCGGAAGATTTAATGGCGCAACGGGATAATCCGCAGTAACTTTTCTTCCCACCTTCAAGTTTTTGGTTTTTTAGAACGCGGTCGTCTTGACCGCAACTGGCGGGCAGGATGCCCGCGCTCCTTCCGATAAAAACCGAAAACAAACCTTTTTAAAGCCTATTTCATCGTTTATCTCAGGCAATCAGCCGAACAATATCTGTTAAAATCCCCCGCAACGGAGGAGACCATCATGTTGAAGACAGTTTTACGCGGCTTATTAACGCTGATTTATAAAGTAGAAGTTATCGGGCTAGACAATTACCACCAAGCCGGAAAACGGGTGTTGATTATCGCCAACCACACCTCATTTTTAGACCCACTGCTACTGGGGGTGTTTTTGCCCGATTTCATCACCTTTGCCATCAACACCCATATATCGCAACGTTGGTGGCTTAAGCCGTTTTTGCGCTTATCCAAAGTATTCCCGATGGATCCCACCCATCCGTTATCGCTAAAAAACCTCATCCAACATTTAATCCAAAACGACAGCAAAACCGTAATTTTTCCGGAAGGCCGCATTAGCGATACTGGCACGTTAATGAAAATCTACGACGGCACTGGCATGGTGGCAGAAAAATCCGGCGCGACTATTTTGCCAATCCGCATTGATGGCGGGCAGTACACCCACTTTTCCAAATTACGCAATATTGTCCGTTTACGGTTGTTCCCAAAAATCCGCATCCATATTTTGCCGCCTACCCTTATGGTCGCCCATAAAGAACTATCGGGCAAAAATCGCCGTAAACACAGCGGTGCGGTTTTGGCGGATATGATGACGGACATGATGTTCGCCTCCAGCAGTTATCAGCAAACCCTGTTCGCACAATTATTGGAAGCCCGTAGCATCCACGGCGGCAAACATACGGTTGCCGAAGATTTAGAGCGCGTACCGTTATCTTACGATCAACTGATTACCCGCAGCATCGCCATTGGCAACGCACTGAAAACCATTACCACCAGCGGCGAAAACGTCGGGGTATTTTTACCCAATTCCACCAAAACCTTGTGCGTAGTGCTGGGCTTACAATTGCATGGACGTGTACCTGCCATGCTCAATTACACCACCGGATCAGCAGGCATGTTGTCGGCTTGCCAAACCGCCTTGGTAAAAACCGTGCTGACCTCACGACGCTTTATTGACTTGGGCAAACTGAGCGCCGAAGCCGAACAACTCTCTGAGCAAGTCAACTTAGTGTATTTGGAAGACCTCGCCGCAGTTATTTCTAAGACCGATAAAATCAAAGCGCTACTACAAAGTAAAACAGCCAATTATTGGTACAAAACCGATCGCTACAACCCCGACGATGCCGCCGTCGTACTATTCACTTCTGGCTCGGAAGGCACACCCAAAGGCGTGGTGTTGTCGCATACCAATCTACTTGCCAACCACAAGCAAATCAGCGCGCGCATCAGCTTTAACCCGCAGGACGTGGTGCTGAATTTCTTGCCAATGTTCCACTCGTTTGGCTTCACCGTCGGTACGCTGTTGCCTGTACTAAATGGCATGACCACGTTCTTCTACCCTACCCCGCTACATTTCAGTGTCATCCCGGAAATCGCCTACGACATCAACGCCACCATCATGTTCGGCACCAACACCTTCTTGGCGGCTTACGGTAAAAAAGCCCATGCTTATGATTTTTTCTCCATGCGTTATGTGGTCGCAGGTGCAGAGAAATTGCATGAAAGCACCAGGCAATTATGGGCCGATAAATTCGGCATCCGTATTTTAGAAGGTTATGGCGCAACCGAAACCGCGCCTGTCACCGCCGTTAACACCCCGATGGATTACAAAGCGGGTACAGTAGGCCGCTTTATGCCCGCCATGCACCACAAATTGGAAGCCGTCGATGGCATTGAAACAGGCGGCAAACTGCATGTAAAAGGCCCCAACATCATGCGCGGCTATTTACTGGCAAACAATCCTGGGGTATTAGTACCAACCGCCTCGGTTTACGGCGAAGGCTGGTATGACACGGGTGATATTGTTGATGTCGACGACGACGGCTTTATCATCATCAAAGGCCGCAGCAAACGGTTTGCCAAAGTCGGCGGGGAAATGGTATCGCTAACCGTGGTTGAACAACTGGCGACAAAAGCCTGGCCCGACGCCCAACATGCGGTCATCAGCCTGCCCGATCCAAAAAAAGGCGAGCAGATCATCTTATTGACTACCCAAAAATCAGCCAATTTGTCGGAATTGACAGCCGTCGCCACAGGCTTCGCCGCCATCGGTTTGCCTAAAAAGATTATTGAAGTGGATGCCATTCCGGTGATGGCGACTGGCAAAGTCAACTATCCGGCGGTGACTGATCTGGCGCAGAGCCGATTAAACAACTAGCTTTCACAATTGGATATGAACCTAACCTACAGCTATGCCGATTATCTGACGTTGTAAAATATTGGACAATCAGATAATCGAGTCGCTATTTTTGAGTAAAGATTTTCTGGGCGTTCTGCCCGAAAATCCGCAAAAACTAAGCGACGGTTAGATTGCTCCTCAAGCCCGTGCCATCCTGTCACCATGTCGTCCCGACCCAACAAGGGGATCGGGACATCGTGACACTGAACTAACTCTACGACCTCAACATCGCCCGGTTGCATTTTATTTTTCGCGAAAAATATGCTCGAAAAAACGCCGGTTGCGATAATGGCTAAGCGGGACTAACGGCAACAACTTCTCCCGACTCCCGTTCGAAGTTCCATGTGCCGTCAGCGAAGGAAAAAAGGGTGGCGCTGCTGCCGCTTAGGAAAAAACTAGTGCTGTAAGGGATACGACAAAAACACAAATTGTGTTTAAACCGTGTTTAGGAAAAACGTCAGGCATAAAAAAAGCCTTAGATTAACACCTAAGGCCTTGATTTGTTTGGAGCTGGAGATGGGACTCGAACCCGCGACCGGCTGATTACAAATCAGCTGCTCTACCAACTGAGCTACACCAGCAAAGTAGGCTTATTATATACAATAATGACTATGTGTCTAGCATTATTTTATGCCTATTGTTGATTTATGAAGATGCAGCTAGGCCTGCGATGTTGTAACCGCAGTCCACATAGGTGATTTCACCAGTAACGCCGGAAGCCAGATCGGAACACATAAACGCAGCGACGTTGCCGACTTCTTCGATGGTGACGTTACGTTTCAGCGGCGCGGTATCGGCGGCTTTACCTAGCATGGCTTTGAAATCATTGATGCCTGAAGCAGCTAAAGTGCGGATAGGGCCGGCAGAGATGGCGTTGACTCTTGTGCCTTCTGCACCGAGTGCCACTGCCATGTAACGGACATTGGCTTCTAAGCTGGCTTTGGCGACACCCATCACGTTGTAATTGGTGATTGCTCGCTCTGCGCCCAGATAAGTCAGCGTTAACAATGAGCCATTGCGGCCTGCCATCATTGGACGTGCGGCCTTTGCCAACGCGGTGAAGCTGTAAGAACTGATGTCGTGGGCGATACGGAAATTATCGCGGGTGGTGACATCGACATAATCGCCATTGAGCGCATCTCTGGGTGCGAAAGCTACCGAATGGACTATGCCATCCAAGCCATCCCAGTGTTCGCCTAATTTGGCGAAAAGGCTGTCGATATGCTCGTCGTAGCTGACATCGCATTCCATCGTAATTGAAGAGCCGCACTGCGCCGCCATTTCTTCCACGCGGCCTTGCAAGCGTTCGTTTTGATAGGTAAAGGCTAATTCCGCGCCTTCGCGGTGCATGGCTTGGGCAATTCCCCAAGCAATTGAGCGGTCGCTCGCCAAGCCCACAATTAAGACTCGTTTGCCTTGCATGAATCCCATATCATCTCCCCGTGTAATTATTGTTAAAATTAAACTTTAAAGTATCCATGAGCGGTATATTGATGTCCAGTTTTTTGTCTTTGAAAAAAATCACCACAGCTATTTTCTTCGTCTCATGCCTGTTGCTGACGGCCTGCGAATCCGCGCAATTAAATAACCCATACCCGAAAGAAGATAACCAACAATCGATTTTATACGAGTCATTTTCGGAACGGCCTAAACATTTGGATCCGGTAGCCGCCTACAGCTCTAACGAATACCTGTTCATCAGCCAAATTTATGAACCGCCGCTCCAGTACCATTATTTAAAAAGGCCTTACCAATTAGTGCCGTTAACGACCACAAAAATGCCAGAAGTTGTGTATTTAAACGCCCAAGGCCAAGCATTACCTGAAAACGCCACCGACAGCGACATTGCTTTCACCGACTATATTATTGATATAAAAGCAGGAATTCACTACCAACCGCATCCGGCTTTAGCCATCAATAACCAAGGTGAATACCGTTATCACCAGCTTAGCAACAGCCAAATCGCCGACGCCAACAGCTTGGCAGATTTTTCCGAAACAGGCTCCAGGGAGCTAATCGCCGAAGATTATATTTACCAGATAAAACGCTTGGCGCACCCTAAAAACCAGTCACCGATTGCCGAAATCTTAAAAAACTACATCGTTGGCTTTGCTGATTTTGCTGAAAAAATCAAAAGCCAACCAAAAACCGCCATAAAAAATGCCGCAATTAGCGGCGTACAAGCCACCAACCGTTACCAATACCGCATACGCATTAACGGCAAATACCCACAATTTCAATTTTGGTTGGCAATGCCGTTTTTTTCGCCCATGCCTTGGGAAGCAGAAGCCTTTTATGAACAAGCGGGTTTAGCGGATAAAAACATTACCTTAGATTGGTTTCCGCTGGGCACAGGTGCGTATTGGTTGGCGGAAAACAACCCCAACCGCCGGATGATCTTGGCAAGAAATCCACTTTATCATGGCGAAACTTACCCGACCGAAGGCGAGCCAGGCGACCAAGCAAAAGGCCTGCTTGATGATGCTGGCAAAGCCCTGCCCTTCATCGACAAAGTGGTGTTTATGTTGGAGAAGGAAACCATTCCTTATTGGACGAAATTTCTGCAAGGCTATTACGATGCGTCCGGCATTGCCTCCGACAACTTTGACCAAGCCATCCAATTCAAGGGCGCAGGCGAAATTGGCCTGACCGACACCATGCGCGAAAAAGGCATCAAACTGGAAACCGCCGTAACTTTGTCCAGTTTTTACATGGGCTTTAACATGCAAGATACGATCGTAGGCGGCGATAGCGAACGCGCCAGAAAACTCCGGCTAGCACTGTCCATTGCCATCGATTACGAAGAATTCATCAGCATTTTTACCAATGGTCGTGGTGTAGTCGCCCAAGGTATCGTCCCGCCTGGCATATACGGTTATGCTGAACAACAGGCAGGCATTAATCCCTATGTTTATGATTGGCTCAATGGCAAACCGCAGCGAAAATCAATTGATGTCGCCAAACGCTTACTGGCGGAGGCAGGTTATGCCAACGGTATTGATCCAGCCACCAAACAGCCGCTAATCCTCTATTTTGATACCGCCGCCAGCAGCATTGATGACCGTCCGCGCATGAACTGGTACCGCAAACAACTGGAAAAAATCGGCATTAAATTAGTTATTCGCGCGACCGACTACAACCGCTTTCAAGAAAAAATGCGCTTAGGTAATGCCCAGCTATTTGTTTGGGGATGGAATGCCGATTATCCCGATCCGGAAAATTTCTTTTTCCTACTCTACGGCAGCAATTCCAAAGTGAAATACGGCGGGGAAAATGCCGTCAACTACGCCAATCCAGCGTTTGACCGTTTGTTTGAACAGATGCGCAATCAAGACAATGGCGAGCAACGCTATCAGACCATACAAGCCATGCAAGAAATCATCCGCCATGATGCGCCGTGGATTTTCGGCTTCCATCCGAAAAACTTCTCTTTATTCCACAGCTGGTATAAAAATTTGAAACCCAATTTGATGGCGAACAACACCATCAAATATACCCGTATTGATGCAAAAATGCGGGAGGACAAAAGGCAACAATGGAATCAACCGATAATTTGGCCATTGCTGTTAGTGGGAGGTTTGGGCTTGGTTGCGGTACTTATTCCGACCTTGAAACGTTATTACCGCAGCCGATTTGCTAAGAAGGTGTTTTAAGCAATTATTCAAAACCGCTTTGATTTAGGAGTCCAAAACATGTTTTGGACTCCGCAACCGAAAACCGCCTAACTTAAAAGCGGTTGAATTTGCGAGAAAATTCTTGGTAACAGTAGCGGCGACAGACTTGTAGATGAGCAAGAAGAAATCAAGTCAACAACAGAAACCGCGCCACTGAATAGGATTGCAGGCCTTTTTAAGCGTCGATATTTTCTGCTGGTAACGTCATGTATTTGGCAAAATTTTCCACATAATCATCCATGTGATGCTCCAACATTAAACGGTATTGTTCAGTAAAATAAGCGATTGCACCTTCACGCTGTTCTTGCATGGCCTCACCTGTTGGTAAATCACAAGCATTCGTCCACACAGTAAAACGCGCGGCAGCAAACATAATTGACGCACAAACACCTTCTCTGGGTGAATCTTTCAGTTGCTCATTTGCCAAATCAATTTGTGCATCCGCACGTTGTAAAAATTGGGCGTCATCATTATCTTTTTCTGACATGTTTATAACCTTAGATTAAAAAGTGAGCGGCAATTGTAGCTGGTATAGTGATTTTTTTGTAGGTCGTATTCACCGCCAATCGCGTTAACAAAAGCTTGGTGGGTCTTGAACCTGATGATTGAAAAATAAATCACTTTCGTAGCGGCGAGCGGCTGCTCGCCTAGTCGATGTAGGATTTTATAAGGATTCTTAAAAAGGCGGACAGCCGTCCGCCCCTACGGACTTAGATTAACCCGAAAAAATAATTGGCTAAGAACTTAGGTTACGAACAGCATGACAGATTGAAACCACTGCCGATTTGTATTGATAAAAGCCTAGTTGCCTTATATCCTGATGAAATCAGCATTATTTAAAATAAATTGGAGCAATACATGGTAAACATTGAAAAACAGGATGTGCAAAATTTACTCAAAACCTTTATCGACCCGAATAACGGTGTTGATTTAATCACAGCAAAATCGGTTAAAGCGATTGTGATTGATGAAGGCAAAGTCACCGTTAAAATTGAACTTGGCTATCCGGCGAAATCGTATTTGCCGACCATTACCGCTGAAGTCACGCAATTACTGCAAACCTTACCTGGCATTATTGAGGCGACAGTTAACGTATCGGTAAAAATTATTGCCCATGCGGTACAGCAATCGTTAAAACCCAATCCCAATATCAAAAACATAATTGCCGTGGCTTCTGGCAAAGGTGGCGTTGGTAAATCCACCACCGCCGTCAATCTGGCTTTGGCTTTAGCCGCAGAAGGCGCAACTGTGGGGATTTTAGATGCCGATATTTATGGCCCAAGTATTCCCACCATGCTGGGTTTGTCTGGCCTGCCGGAAAGTCTGGATAAAAAAACCATGATGCCCAAAGTTGCCTATGGCATTCAAACCATGTCCATCGGCTATTTGGTGCAAGCCGAGCAAGCCATGATTTGGCGCGGGCCAATGGCGACCAATGCCCTGCAACAATTATTAAGAGACACCAATTGGGATAAGCTGGATTATCTGGTAGTGGATTTACCACCAGGGACGGGCGATATTCAATTGACTTTAGCCCAGCAAATTCCAGTCAGCGGCGCAGTTATCGTCACCACGCCCCAAGACATCGCCTTGATTGACGCACAGCGTGGCTTGGGAATGTTTGCCAAGGTCAATGTGCCAGTGCTTGGTTTAGTGGAAAATATGAGCCTACATGTTTGTAGCCAATGTGGTCATGAAGAAGCTATTTTTGGCACGGGCGGCGGGGAAATGATGGCAGAAGCTAACCGTATTGATTTCTTGGGCGCATTGCCGCTGGATATTCATATCCGCCAACAAGCTGACGCCGGACAGCCTAGCGTAGTTGCCGATCCAGAAAGCCGGATTACTGAAATTTACCAAGCCATCGCCAGAAAAATGGCGGCTAAATTGGCATTGAAAGCAAAAGACTTTAGTAGCCGTTTCCCGACTATTGTGGTGCAAAATAGTTAAGTAGTCGTACACATTTTTAGGAGTCCAAAACATGTTTTGGACTCCTAACTAATGTTACGCGGTTATAGGATATGCCGACAATAAAAGGTGAATCAATTATAGTTCCCACGCTCCAGCGTTGCGTTTCACCAGCAAACAACGCGGGAGCGTTGGAAGATGAATTCCCACGCAGAGCGTAACTGTCATTAAGTTAAGAAAAAAACCATATGAACCAGAGACTTAAACCGTTCGTGCTCGACTGCATAGATGCAGGAGGTAGAGCAACGCAGGAGCGGTTGCCGAGAGCTTGTCGAAGCATGTACGGTTTAAGTCTTTGCTCACGGATTTTTCCGTTCATCCTTCGACAAGCTCAGGACGAACGGAAAAATCCTGCTACATCCAACCTATCCCATTGATAGCTAATACAAACCCTTAACTTAATGGCAGTAACACAGAGCGTGAGAACTATAATACCCCGTTCATCGGGCATAAAAAAAGGGGCTAAAAAGCCCCTTTTTTTATCCACTAAATTGGCTGTTTCAACTAAGCCATATCAACTTTTCGGCAAGGTAAATACGCTTACCGATGCCACCAACAACTCCGACAAATTCACCAGCAATTGCGTTTGTACGCCTTGGTCTTGCAACTGGTCGTAAGTATCTTCGGTGCTTTTTTGAATCTGTTTGGCCCTATCTAACAAGCGGCGCGATACTTCAGATTGGTTAGTAGAATTTGCTGAGATGGTTTGTACCAATTGCACCAAATCCGCTGTGGTGTCACGGGTTTGGCGCATTTCATCACCCGCTTGTTGGGCAAGCTCAGTACCTTTTACCACTTGGCTGATGGCGTTGTTCATGGTGGTGACGGTATCCGCAGTTTCCACCTGGATATTATTGACCAACTCAGAAATCTTAGACGTTGCTTCGCGGGAGTTTTCCGCCAATTTTTGTACCTCGTTGGCAACCACCGCAAATCCACGCCCTGCCTCACCCGCAGATGCCGCGTGCATGGAGGCGTTTAACGCGAGGATGTGGGTACGTTCAGCAATGTCGTTGATAAGATTAACCACTCCGCCAATTTCTTGGGAACGCTCACCTAGACGTTTAATACGTTTTTCTGTTTCGCGGATGGTGTCGCGAATCGCGTTAATACCTTGGATAGTATCCAATACCGTTTCTTGAGCTTTATCCGTGTTTTTGATGGCTTTTTCCGCTGCATCGTTACAAGAAGCCGCGAGCTTAGAAATCCCTGTCATTGCCGTAGATGCCGCACTCAATTCCGCTGCGGCGCGTTCAACTTCGCGTTTTTCTTCTGCCGCCACGTCAATAACCACCCCAGATTGGCTTTGCACTTGTTGCGACGCTTGGGCAACTTCTTCGGCAATCTGTACAACCCGGCCCATCACTTTGGCAATTTCTGAAGCCAGCAGGTTTAACGCATCCGCCAACGGTCCGGTGACATCTTCCGCCACTTCGGCGCGGATAGTTAAATCTTTTTGCGCCAGTTGCGCCACCGACATCAATAAATCAACGATAGAGTTGTTTAGCCGCTCATTTTCCCTTTCAATTTTAAGCCTGACAATTTCTCGTTGATCCATCATCTGGTCAAATTGCGAACCCAAAACCCCAATTTCGTCAGTACCGGCTAAATTTGCCCGTACGCTATTGTCACCTGCCCTTAATTTCTGCATAACACTGACCAGATAGCTCACTGGTCGGGTAATTGAGTTAACAATCATCAAGGCCACCAAAAAGAACACCAGAATCAAACCTAAGATAATCATTGATACGGTAATTAAGTTCTGATTAGCTTCTTTGATCTGTTCGCTAAAAATGTTATCCAATTCAACGATACCTGTATCCATGACTTTATACATCTCGTCGATGGCTTGGGTATAAGCCTTGAAGTAATCGCTGGACGAATAACTAGGTGAGCTTTTGTTGATAATTTCATTTTCAGAAAGCTGGATGACTTTATTAACTAAAACAGTGGTATCGGCGAGCTGTTTTTCTAAGCCTTTTGCTTGGTTATTATTAATTTTTTGAAATTTATTAAAATCTCGATTTGCCGAATATAAATGGGTGTCGGCAATACTGACCATCAAGCTTAATTGCCTTCTATCTTGCAAGCTGAGTGAATAAGTTGGCGCGGTATCATCTTTTTCTTTTACAGCGGCTTGTTTAGCAATTTTTGCTAATAAACCTGTACCCCAACCTCTGGCTTGTCCTAAATATTCTGTCAAAACTGGGCTATCAACCACTACTGCCCGCATCAGAAAATAGGATTCGGCATTTGGGTCTAATGACAAGCCGTAGTCATCCACTAATAAATCCAATTCTTCTAAGACTTTAGCAATCAATTGCGTATGTGCCTGAAAATTCTCGGTAGCAGTGCCTGAATGCGCTGCCAATTTTTGGGTGATTTTTGGCCAATCTTGCTTTATCACTTCCCATTTTTTTATTAATTCAGGGGCATCAATAGTTTTTGTTAATTCATCAAAACCATGAATGCTTTCATCAACCAAGGTTTTAGTAATAGCGACTTCAGAAGCCATGGCGGTATTACCGTTTAGTAATCCGGTTGAAGAGCCGCGATGCTTGGGTATGGCTTGTAATAATACCAATAAGGCTTTTGCGGGTTTTAAGCCCGCCTGCTCCCGTTTTATGACATCTATTTTTTGTTGTTGATTATCAACGTAGGAATAAAACGCCACACCAACCAGTGCAAACATTAGCACCGCCAGTATGAAAAATTTTTGCCCTAACGATAATCGGCTAAATGGATTGGTAGTTTCAGTTGTCATGATGGAAACTCTTGGTTTGTATTAAAGTGATTCTTAAATGCTATAAATAGGTGATTAGGTCTATCTATTCGCTAAAAACGTGTGTTGAGGCGCTCAGCATTACGCCATTGCTGGATTTGCCAATGCCATTTGGATGTTTTCCAGCAAATTATCTTCACGCACTGGCTTTACCAAATAAGCATTAACGCCTGCTTCTTCTGCCAATTTACGGTGTGCCTGAGTGGTGCGTGAGGTAATCATAATGACTGGCAAGTGTTTAAGGCTCTCGCGGCTACGGATATGGGTAGCGAGTTCAAGGCCATTCATACGCGGCATTTCCAAATCGGTCAGGACAATATCTGGGATAAATTCAACGAGCTGGTCGGCAGCGTCCATTCCGTCCCGCGCGGTTTTTACTTGAAAACCTGCATCTTCCAATAATTGTTCTAAGGCGCGGCGCTGGCTAAGTGAATCATCTACGACTAAGACGGTGGGCAAATGCGAGGCCGGGCTTGCTATGAAACTATCGTCACTCAGGTCTTGGTTGGCATAAAGGCTATCATCGGCTGTGCGAATCAATTCGGGTAAATCCAACACTGGGGCAACTGAGCCATCACCCATAATTGCCGCGCCGGTATACCCTGGGATTTTTTTGATGTAATGCCCCAAGTTTTTGATAATCACATCTAAGCTGTCGGTAATGGCATCTAATAACACCGCCGTGATTTGCTCGTTATTTTGTACTAACAACACGGTGCGTAATTTTTTTGCCGACTTATCGGGAACGCTAATATTCATTAAATTAGCCAAATACACGGCGGGATAATTGTCATCTTGTAGCTGTAAATAAAAGCGCCCTTCGTGCAAGCTAAGCGCATCAGCGGCAACAAACAGTATTTGCTTGATACCTTTACTGGAAACGGCGACTTGATACGAACCAATTTGGGTGAGCAAGGCATGGGCGCGGCTAAGTGGCAATGGAATACTCATTGCCACGTCCAGACCTTTTCCATACTCGGATTGCAGGCTTAACGTACCGCCTTGGGTAAGTACTTGGTGATGTACCACATCCATACCGACACCACGCCCGGAAGTTTGGGTGGTTTGTGTGCGGGTAGAAAAGTTTGGCTTTAAGATCAAGCGTTTTAATTCATCTTCAGACACTTGTTGGTCGGGGGCAATTGCGCCACGACGCTCAGCGGCGGCGCGGATGGCGGCGTAATCCAAGCCTTTGCCATCATCTTGGATACGCACCACAATATTGTTGCCATCCCGGTCAAAGCTGATGGCGATGTTGCCATGTGCCGATTTGCCTAAGGCAATGCGGCTGTCTTCATCTTCGATACCGTGGTCAACCGCATTACGCAACAAGTGCATTAATGGGTCTATCAAGTTATTTAAGGTATCGCCATCGACCAGCAAATGCTCACCTGAAACTTGCAATTGGCATTGCTTACCCGTTAACCGCGACGTTTGCCGCAAACTTCTTTGTAAGCGCTGGCTGAAAGAAGAAACTGGCACCAACCGGGTTTTCATGATGGTTTCTTGGGTTTCATTGACTAAGCGTTGCTGGTCTTCCAACAACCTGCCCATTTCTTCCAATTCCCTGCCTGTATCTAAGCTAAGTTCCCTGGCATCGAATGCCGCTTCCACCATGCGGCGACTGGCGGTATGCAATTCGCTGTATTGATCCATTTCTAAGGTATCAAAAGCGGTTTCTTGATTGAGGAATTTACCTGCTAAGTCTTTTAAATCAACCAACTGCTCCAATTCATCAGACAGATGCCTTAATAATTGGAATTGCTTTTCCATGGCTTGCAGATGATTTTTCATCCGCTTTAAACGCTCATTGGCTTGGGTATTGAAGATAATATTTTCGCCAGCGGCACGGAACAGTTCATCGAGCTGTTCGGCGGCGACCCTGACAAAATTGGCTTGCTGTTTTTCTGCTATTTCTGGTGCATCATCAGTTTGCGGGCTTACGGCTAAATCTATTGATGCCAGCGATGTGGTCGCGGACGTGACAACCCCTGCCCCAGGTGCTACGCAGATAGATGACAAATCAACATCTTGGCTGCTGATTTTATTAGCCCAATCCAAGACATTTTGCAGTACATTGATCGAATCTGGCGGCGCTGGCATATACGCCGTCACCGCTTCTGTCATCGCTTCCAAGCAATCTGCGGCATCAATTAAGACATTTAACAACGCAGAGGTAGGCAATAATTTTGCTTGGCTGCAAATAACTAAAATATCTTCCAGATAATGGGTAAGCTGGGCTATGCCCTTAATACCGACAGTATTCGCCGCACCTTTTACGGTGTGCGCTACCCGTTGGGCAATTTCAAGATCGGCTAAGTTGGCGTGGTTTTGTAAATTTTGAATCGCTGAGGAAAACTGCTGGGTTTGAATGGGCAATTCTTGCAACAAGATGTCCAATAATTCTTGGTTTACGTCATTCGGTAAATCCAGCGAAACATCTTCTGGTTCGGCTATTTGCTTTAACTGCTCGGCTTCATTAAACAGGCTATCTGCATCAGCACCTTGCAATTGCATTAATATGGCTGCCGCCGTTTCCATTTCCAGTTCTAAAGGCCAATCAGCGACACCTAATTGCGCCAATAATTGCATACTGGCTTGGGTATCTTCGACGTCATCCAGATAGCTTTTAACATTGGCAATCCAGGTAGTTAAGATTGCTTGGTGGCTTTCTGTAAATGCTATGTCACTGTCAGTAAAACAGCGGATATTGGCGTCAACATGTCCGCAAATTAATGCCAAGCCATGAAAACCAGCAGTCTGGGACAGATCAATAAAACGCAGCAGGTCTTCTATTATTTGTTGTAAGCCAGCAGTATCGGTAGCTGATGGAGGGATAGTTATTGCCGAAAGCCGCTGCTCGATTAAAGTGGCCTCCATGATTAACAATTCCAAGAATTCAGCTACGTCATTGCCGAATTCAATAGAGGTGTCCGCCATTAGCCAGTCATCATCTGCCAACAAGTCCATTGCCAATGCTGGTTCATTAAAATCAACATCGCCGAGAAGATTTTCTTCACTATCGGCGGATGCCAACAAATCATCATCTATCATGACAACATCTGGGCTTATTTCACTGATGAGCTGGGCAGTTAATTGCTCTAACTCTTCGGGGAGCAAGCCTAGCTGCAATTCTTCAAGACCAAGCACAGAGGTGATGGCAGTTACGGCTTCGGTTGAACCTGACAAATAGTCTGCAAATATGGCAGGCAAGCAATTTAATTGCGTTAATAACTCAGCCGATAACAATTCTTCAGACAATGGGGTACAGGCTTCAACAAGCAGCGATGCTACATCTTGTAAGCCATAATAGGGGTTTTCTATGTTTGTGGTGATTGCGGTTATTGCATCTAAACATTGCCCTAGGCTTAATGTTTCAGCCTGTTCAAGCGCTTGAGAAAAATCAGTATCGGCATTAGTTTCAATGGCTATGTCAGTCAGTGAGGCGACATTTGCCGGGGATTCATTAACCAGTTGTTCGCTTAGTTGCTCTAACTCTTCGGGAAGTAAACCGAGTTGCCAGCCATCAAGGCTGAGTGTATGGGAAATTTTTAGTGAGGCATCGGAAGCGCCAGAAAGATATTCGGCAAATAAGATAGGTAATCGGGCTAGTTCTGGCTGCAATGGTGCGCCCAACAATTCTGTCGTCGATAATTGCGAACAGGCTTCTATCATCAGCAAGCCGACATCCTGCAAACCGTAATAGCCTTCGCTTCCCGCATGTTCGGCTAATGCGGCAATGGCATCAAGGCATTGCTCTAGGCTTGTTGAGGTAACAATTAAATCGTCATCTGCGACATCACGGGTTATTGGCGATGTTTCTGTCATAGCATTTGCCCTTTAATGGCAACTTGCTTTCCTAAGCTGGCAAATAATTGCTCATAACGCACTTTCAGCCACACTTGGTTTTCGTGCTGATAGGCGTTGTTGACATTATGTTGCAGCCATTCCGGTAAGGATGGCGACATTTGCACAGGCTGGCCTATGCCGTTTAACAGCGTTGGATAGCCATCTATCCATAAGGCAATGGTTTTATCGCCACGATCTATGGCAAATAAATAACGTTTTTGGGATGGGTTGATTGATTCACCTAACAACAAACTTAAATCAAAAACCGGAATAATATTGCCGCGATTATTTAATAAGCCAGAAAACCAAGGCTTAACGTTGGGGATGGCGTTAATCACGGAACGCTCAATGACTTCGCAATGTAAGCTAACAGGTAGTAAAAAACCGATAGCGCCAATTCGGAAACCGAGCTGCATTTCATCGGTAGTGGTTTGGTTTTCTGCTGGCAATACGGGCTTATTGTGCATTGCCAACGACTGATTTACTGCATGATGCCCGGTTAAATCGGCATATTCTGTGTCCATATTCAATCCATTTTAAAATGCTGACAACACGGCGGTAATTTCATTGGCCTCAAATGGTTTGGCAATCAAATCTTTGCCACCTTGCATTTGTGCCCAGAGACGATCCGCCCGCTGGCTTTTCGAGCTGACAAAAATGACCGGAATATCTTTGGTTTCAGGATCATCGCGTAATTTACGGCAAGCAGCGTAGCCATCCATGCCTGGCATGACAATGTCCATAAAAATGACATCGGGGTTTTCTGCTTTGGCAATGGAGATGGCTTCTTCGCCATCGCTTGCCGTAAAAATGAGACACATAATGTCTTTAAGCGCATTTTTTAAATTGGTTTGATCGGTGAGCGAGTCATCACAGATAAGTATTTTTTGAATTGCCATAAAATTCCCTTACTAAATTCAATTATTAACAACAGAGCAAGTAAACGCCGATACGCCGCTATCAATAATAGGCAAAATATAGCCTTTCACTAGTATTTAATTCACACATGTTTGTCGGATAACCAGGCTAGCACCCGCAAACTTAACTTTTGGAAAGCCGTTTCTTCAACGGGCTTGGTAAGATAGGTTGTGCATCCCGCCATAATGCCTTTTACCTCATCTAACGGTGAGGTTTTGCCGGATACCATGATAATTGGGGTTTTTTTGTATAACGGATTTTTCCGCAATTCTGTACAGGCCTGATAGCCATCCATGCCTGGCATCATGACATCTAAGAAAATAAGGTGGTATTGATTTTCAGCCGCCATAGCTAAAGCCGCCTCGCCACTTTCTGCAAAATCAATCTCGCCAATCTGTTCCAATGTTACTAGCTTTAGTTCTAAGGATTTTTGGATGGCGATACTGTCATCGACCACTAAAGCTCGGTATTTTTTAACTGAACTGACCTGAGGTTTTACTGCCGCACCAACAGTGGTTTGCTCAATTTCAGCTTTAACAACTTCATCTTTAACAGCAGGTTTAACCAAAGCTTGTACCAATTCCAACTTAGGGGGTTGAAGATTGGTAGGCGGCAACGCTGTAGGTAAAGATTTGGCAGGCGTAGCGAAAGCAATGCTATCGAATACCGCCATTAATCTGGAAGCAGTCAACATCCCACGTATATGATATTTAGGGGCATCTTGCAAAGGTAACTGGCTTACTGCAACGACTTCTGCATTGGCACATAAGCCATTCAAGAGAATGTCTTTTTTTCTTACCGCTAAAGGGTTGTCAAAATTGACCAGTAAAATATTAATTGCCTGATCGTTAGCAGTAGCCAGTTTGTAACGCCTTTTACCTAGCCGATCTTGCTGAAAAAGTAGCTTGAATTTTTCTTCAATACCCGAACCAAAACCTAAAATAGCTACCAACGCATCTGCTTCCAACTGCTCGTCCGTATCCTGATGTGGTTGACATAAATTATTCGCTTGCATATCGCCCCCTGGCTAATAAAATCCTATAAACCGCTAAATGGCATACAACTGACGCCCTACTAAACAAAGGATACGCAGAAGGATACCCAGCAGCCCATCCAATTTACGTGTTATGGCTCATTGCTTACCCTTGAAATAAGGGCAAGCAAGAGACATGCCATAGAAACATAGTACATATCGGTTAAACTGCCAAATAAATCACTAAAATTATTGATGTTCATTGTTTACATTTGATCGCTAATCAACTGATATAAATCGATATTCGTAGTTTGTTTGGACATTATCAAACCGATCTTCACTGACTTTTATTCAAAACTTCTGAGTTAAGCAGTGCTTTAATGTGGTGCAAAAATAGCCAATAAAAATGAATATTGTTTCTCTATAGTGCAGGTATCGCCAAAAACACAACACGCACTCAACCCGTGGTTATCATTGCTGTCCATTTTTGAAACAATCTATTGTTTGAACTATGTTAGAATTTGGCTATTTTTTGAAGCAGGTCAAGCGCCATGAGCATTAAATCAGATAAATGGATACGCCGGATGGCGGAAGAACACGGGATGATTGAGCCTTTCGAGCACAATCAAGTGAAGACATCTGAACGCGGTAAAGTGATTTCATACGGGACATCAAGTTATGGCTACGATGTCCGTTGTTCGGATGAGTTTAAGATTTTTACCAATATCAATTCAGCCATTGTTGATCCGAAAGACTTTGATTCCAATAGCTTTGTCGATGTTAAGGCCGATGTCTGCATCATCCCGCCTAATTCCTTCGCGTTAGCAAGAACCGTGGAGTTTTTTCGCATACCACGGGAAGTTTTGACCATCTGCTTAGGTAAATCAACCTACGCAAGATGCGGGATTATTGTCAATGTAACGCCTTTAGAACCCGAATGGGAAGGCCATGTGACGCTGGAGTTTTCTAACACTAGCCCACTGCCAGCGAAAATTTATGCTAACGAAGGTGTCGCGCAAATGCTGTTTTTCAGCGGGGACGAGGTTTGTGATACCTCATATAAAGACAGGAACGGTAAATACCAAGGCCAATTAGGCGTCACTTTACCAAAAGCATAATCTTAAAACACAACAGGGAAGCCATGCTTCCCTGTTGTTATCGCTTTAACGCTTAAGCAAACGCTTTATTCAGATTTTGGTCTTGTACGTCTTGGTGGTAAAGCAAATTTCTTCTTCGCTTTCTCCGCCGGCATACTGCCATCCATTTTAGAAATATTTAATGGCTGCCCGACTACTCGGATTTTTTTCAGCTCATTTATCAATTCCTTAGGCATACCCGCTGGCAATTCAACGGTACTGTAATCGTCTTCAATTTTTATACGGGCGATATGCTCACCAGAAATGCCCGTTTCATTGGCGATAGCGCCAACAATATTGCCTGGTTTTACACCATGCGAATGACCGACTTCAATACGGAACAACTCCATTTCTATATCGGCACCACCAAAGGCACGACGCGGTTTGCGTTCACGCTCTGGGCGATCACCACGGTCACGATCATTGCGATCTGATCTTACAGGGCGGTCAAATTCTTTTTCTTTGGCTTTTTTAGGTGGATTTTGCATTAGCAATGGCGTATCACCTTGCACCAACTTAGCTAATGCCGCAGCAATTTCAATTGCAGATACATTGTGCTCCTGTTGATATTGCTCCAATAACTGGCTGAAAAAACTCAATTCTTCGGCAGCTAAGGTATCGGTAATATTTTGTTTAAACTTAGAAATACGCTTATTGTTGATAACTTCGGTTGAAGGCAAGCCCATTTCTTCAACTTTTTGTTTGGTAGCTTTTTCAATGTTTAATAACAGCTTGCGTTCTCTAGGGGCGATAAACAAAATCGCATCACCTGTCCGTCCTGCACGCCCTGTTCTACCAATACGATGCACATAAGATTCGGTATCGTAAGGAATATCATAATTGACCACATGGGTAATCCGATCTACGTCCAAACCACGGGCAGCAACGTCGGTGGCAATCAAAATGTCCAATTTACCGTTTTTCAGGTTATTGATAGCCCTTTCACGCAACGCTTGGGACATATCACCATTGATAGCAGCGGCTGAATAACCACGGGCTTCTAATTTTTCTGCCAATTCCACTGTTGCAGTTTTGGTTCTAACGAAAATAATCATCCCATCAAAGGTTTCCACTTCCAAGATGCGGGTCAATGCATCCAGTTTATGAACACCACTGACCACCCAATAACGCTGACGGATGTTTTCCGCCGAGGCATTGGTCACTTTGATGGTAATTTGTTCTGGCTCATGCAAATATTCGTTGGCGATTTTACGGATCACTGTCGGCATAGTCGCAGAAAACAACGCGATTTGGCGCTCATCCGGCGTTTGCTCAAGAATCCATTCAACGTCATCAATAAAGCCCATACGCAACATTTCATCCGCTTCATCAAGCACTAAGGTGCTTAATCCAGTCAGGTTCAAAGTGCCTTTCCGCATGTGATCCATCACCCGGCCTGGGGTACCAACAACCACGTGGGCGCCGCGTTTCAGCTGACGTAATTGGGTGCTGTAATCTTGTCCGCCATAGATAGGCAAAACATGGAAGCCTTTAAGGTGCGCGGCATAACGCTGGAATGCCTCAGCAACCTGAATAGCCAGTTCCCGCGTCGGGGCTAACACCAAAACTTGCGGGTCTTTTTGTTTAAGATCGATACGCGATAAAATAGGCAATGCGAACGCAGCGGTTTTGCCTGTTCCTGTTTGCGCTTGTCCCAATACATCTTTGCCTTGCAACATGAAGGGAATAACTTGTGCCTGAATAGGCGAAGGTGTTTCATAACCGACATCTTCAAGTGCTTTAAGCACCGGATCAATCAGTGCCAAATCACGAAAAGAGGGTAATGTAGAAACATCATTGAGCATGGATTTACCTGTAGGAAAAAGAGAATGCGCGGATGCGCTTAGAAGTATTCATTTAACATGCAAGTATACCGCATTTTCTTCAAATTTACAGAAAAATGATGCGATTTAATTGAATTTAAAGACTTATTTTGCTTTCAATAAAATTTGATAGCTTTTGCTGAAGTTATTTTGCAGTTCGTTTTTTTGCCTGATGCTGCCGAAAAAGCCAATACAACAACATGGATAGCAGCAACCAAACAGAAACCAACGGGCCAATCACTTCGTTATAAGGATTCACCAAATAAATAAATTCAGAATTGGCATTGCTATTAAAAAGTTCTTTGCCCATTTTTATTTGCCAAACCCAAGCACTGTGGCAACCAATGCACAAGGTCAAACCATCTTTATACTGGCTTCTCAATAATCCTAAGAAAATGCCGACGACCAGCAAGGCAAGCAAAGCAGAAAAATTTACTGGGTTAAAAACATTGGCGAACGCCTCAAGTAAGAGGCGGAAAGCATCCGAAAACTGCAAGTCGGCGCTTTTGATTGCTGTTTTGGTATTGATAAAGTGCAAGGCTGCGTAATAAACCGCACTTAGAATGATGGCAGTAATACAGGAAAATTGCTTTCTTAAGCCTGCCAATAAAACCCCTCGAAACAACGGCTCTTCCAGCAAGGCAATCAGCATCGACAGTAATAATGCGACAAGCAATTTAGGGATTATGACAGCTGCCGCCCAGGATTTTGATTGATCGATAACACTGACATCTAAGGCGTATAAAACCAGCAATACCGGAAAAAGCGTGGCAATCCCCAGCAAAAATCCCTGCCCAGATCGCTTTATAAACCGCCATTTCCCTGTAAACCCTAAGCTATGCCTATCGATTTTCAGATAAGCCATTGCCGGAAAAATAGCCAACACCAAAAAAATCAGGGTGATTTTGCTGATGACTTTATTTAGCGACCAATCATCGGCAATTTGCACAACCGCATAGCCCAGCACACAAGCCACGATTGAAAACACCAATAAAATCAGTAATGGCAACAGCCCGTAAATCCATTTCATTCGCCGACAAAATCTCCCCATAGCATTTGCAACGCCGAAAGCGCGGCAATACTGGCGGTTTCTGTACGCAATACCCGACTGCCCATGCGTACAGGCACAAAACCAGCGGCTTTTGCGACATCCCGTTCATGATTGGCAAAACCACCTTCTGGCCCGGTCATTAAGGTCACTTGTTTATTTTCGGGCGTTAACGCGTTTAGCGAGGCTTGGGCGTAAGGGTCTAAAAATACCTTTAAGCCCTGCTGCTGCCCTACCCAATCCGGCAATAATTCAATGGCATTTAAAGTAGGCAACACCGTGCGCCCACTTTGCTCGGCGGCATGTTGAATAATTTTTTGCCAATGATGCCAGCGCTGCGGCATTTTTTCGCCCTTAAACTGCACCACGCAACGCTCGGTCAGTAACGGCGTTATGACGTTAACGCCCAACTCCACGGATTTTTGTATCGACCAATCCATTTTATCGCCACGGGCAATACCCAACCCTAAAGTCAACTGTAACGACGATTCAACGCTACGAGATTGATACGCACCAACGGCAAGCGTGACCGCTTTACGGGTCACTTCTAAAGCTTTTGCCAAATATTCGCCGCCCTCACCATTGAATATAACAATGGCATCATCTTTTTTTAAGCGTAATACCGAACGAAGATAATGGCTGCTATCGTCATCTAATTGGATAGCGGTATTTTCAGCTAATGGTGATGGCACATAGAGGCGGGAAACGCGCATGGGGAATTCTAAGATAAGTAGCTGAAATAACGGTTAACTGTTAACCGCATGATTTATGCCTTGCCACGCGACTTCACCAAGCAACACCAATTCTGCCTCAGTAATCACATACGGCGGCATAAAATAAATCACATTGCCTAAAGGCCGTAACAAAACACCTTGGCGCAACGCATATTGATAAACCTTCATACCGCGCCGTTCTTGCCAAGCAAAAGCTTCGCGGGTGTGTTTGTTTTTCACCATTTCTATCGCCAAAATCATCCCTGTCTGCCTGACTTCAGCAACATAGGGATGTTCTGTAAAGCGCATGGCGATTTCCGCCATTTTGGCAATTAAGCGGCGATTACTTTCAATAATAGCTTGCTGCTGAAAAATGCCAATCGTCGCCAAAGCGGCACTGCACGCCAAAGCGTTGCCAGTATAACTATGGGAATGCAAAAACGCCGTCAGTTTGGCGTAGTCATCATAGAAGGCTTGATAAATTTTATCGCTGGTCAACACCGCAGACAGCGGCAAATAGCCGCCTGTCAAACCCTTCGATAAACACAAAAAATCCGGACTAATTGCCGCTTGCTCGCAGGCAAATAAAGTGCCTGTCCGGCCAAAACCCACCGCTACTTCATCAGCAATCAAATGCACATTATGTTGATCGCAAGCTGCACGCAGCAGCTTTAAATACACGGCATCATACATACGCATATTGCCAGCACATTGCACTAAAGGCTCAATGATGACAGCACAGACTTCATTAGCATGTTGCTCCAATACCTCTGCCATCAAAGCAAAACGGCGGCTAGAATATTCGGCGTAAGACTCGCCCGGTTCGCGGTAATAACAATCTGGCCCAGGCACGGTAATAACATCCATCAACAACGGGCTATACGTTTCTTTGTACAACGCCACATTGCCTACCGCCAGCGCCCCTAAGGTTTCGCCGTGATAACTGTTTTCTAAGGTGATGAATTTGTTTTTTTGTGGCCGCCCGCTGTTTAGCCAATAATGAAAACTCATTTTTAAAGCCACTTCGACAGCAGCCGAACCATTATCTGCATAAAAACAGCGGCTCAAGCCAGCAGGCGTAATTTCTACTAACTTTTCGGCGAGCTTAATGCCCGTCTCATGGGTAAAACCAGCAAAGATAACATGCTCAAGGGTATCCAATTGCGCTTTTATAGCCGCATTGATTTGTGGGTTGGCATGTCCAAAGATGTTTACCCACCAAGAACTGATGGCATCAAGATAGCGGTTGCCATCAAAATCTTCTAGCCAAACACCCTGCCCTGACTTTATCGGGATCATCGGCAAATGCTCGTGATCCTTCATTTGCGTGCAAGGATGCCAAAGCACGGCAAGATCACGTTCGGCAAAAGATTGATTGTCCATAATGGTTTACCTAAATTAAATCGACCAGTTTACTTTGGTGACAAACTTTTCAGTAAATCATTAGCGGCTTTTAAGCCATTAAACGCCACTTTTTGATCGACCGCTTTTTGTAAATACGACTTGGCGGCAACATCGTCACCTAATTTATGGTAAACCATGCCAAGATGGTATTGGCTGATTGCGCTATTCGCCCCTAAATCACGGGCTTTCAGCAATGTTTGTTGCGCTTGCGGATATTGGTTTTGACGATAAAAAAACCAACCTGCGGTATCCAAGAAATAAGGGTTATTGCTTTGTGATAACAGCTCCACAAGCGGTTTTACCTTAGCAAATTGCTCGGCGCTAGTGGCATAGTTAGCTACATAACCAACCAGACCGTTGATAGCAATCAAGGAATCTGGATGTTGTTTGTGGATTTTTTCGTAAACGGCGATAGCTTTATCGTGCTCACCTCGTTGCAGGTAAATTTGCACCAATTCATTCACTATCTCAGCGCTGTCTTTGACGCTATCAATGGCTTTATTTAATAGCGCAATGGCTTCTTCTGGTTTGTTCTGCACCCTTTTGATTAACGCCAAATTACGGTATGACTTCGACCAGTCCGGTTTCAATTCTATGGCTTTTTGGTAAGCGGCAGCGGCTTCGGAAAATTTACTGTTATTGCCATAAATGCTGCCTAATAAGTTATAAGCAAAGAAATGTTCAGGAGTCGCTTTAATAATTTCATTCAATTTAGCCACTGCCTTGTCCGTTTGTTTTAAGGCCAGATAACCAGTAATTAAATGGCTTAAAGGTTCGATAGCTTCCGGTTGTTTTTGTAAGGCCAGCTGTAAAGGCTCAAGGCTTTGGGCAAATTTACCTTCTGCTTGATAGGCTAAGCCTTCCAAATAAAACCCAGACGCATCATTAGCATAATTGGCCTGCAATTGTTTGGCGACTTGTACCGCTTGTTGCCACTGATTTTGTGCCAGATAGATTTTAAATAAGGCATCCAAGCCTTTTTTGCTGCCTGGATTTAATTTAAATAAGGTATTGATACTTTCTTCAGCCGCTTCGGCCTTGCCGGTTTTAAGCTGTAAATTAATAAGTTCTAAGCGGACATCTTCATTATTAGGCGCTGTATCTATAATTTTCTGTAGGTTTTCTATCGCCAATAATGGCGCATTATTCAACTGATGTGCGGAAGCCAATAAGGTTAAGGCTTTTATATTATCGGGCTCATCCGCCAATAGCGCCCTCAGGCCAGCAATGGCGTAGCTGGTATCATGATCGACCAAGGCAACATTCGCCTTTAAGATTAAGGCATCGGTATTTTTAGGTTGATCTGTTAAATTTGTATTTATCAGCGCTTTGGCTTCTTCAATCTTGCCTATGGCTAAATAAAATTGCGCCAATTTATTACGGGCATTTATACGTTGGTAGTTTTCAGTCGCGGAACTTATGGTTTCTTTTAAAATTTCTTCCACTTCCGTGTAATGTTTTTGCGCCAATTGCAAATCCGCCAATTTAAAGCGCAATGCGTAACTCGGTTGTTTTTGCTGATCCAGCATCGGGATCAATTCGGCAATTGCCACTTCTACGGAACGTTTTTCAGCCAAAAACTCAATCAACGATAGTTTTGCCTGTTCATCATCAGGTAAATCTTTTGTGGCTGTGCGTAAAACATCTTCGGCTTTATCCAATTGCTTGGCTTTTACAAAAAAAGCCGCCAATTGCTGACGGTGATAAAACTGGTTTGGCTCTATGCTGATAATGGCTGTCAGCAACTCGCGGGCTTTATCAGCTTCACCCGTTTGGCTATAAAGATTGACCAACATGGCGCGTAAAGCGGTATTTTTAGGATTATTTTCAATACTGGTTAGCAATACCGCTTTGGCTTTATCGCTATTGCCAATTTTCGCGTTTAACGACGCCAGCAACAAATTGGCGGCGACATCATTCGGGGATTTTTTTAAAATTTGTTCGGCTTTCATAAAGGCCACATCGGTATTGTTTTGTGCCGACAAAATCCCGCCCATTAAAATGGTCGCTTCATTATTTTCAGCGTCTACGCTTAAAACCTCTTTGGCTAATTTTTCTGCCCCATTGATATTGCCTGCCAACAATAAAATTTGCGCCAATTTAATACGCGCCGTCACTTGTGAGGAGTCTTTCTTTGCCGCTAATTGGTAATAACTTGCTGCCGCTTGAATCGCACCCAAATTGCTTAGCTCGTCGGCTATTTGTACATAGGTTTGGCTATTGTCTGGATCGACGGCCAAGGCTTTATCAAAAAACACTTTCGCCTGTTGATAATCACCTGACTTAAAAAATTGTCTGCCTTCGGCAATATGGCTAGTAATTTTTGTTTGCTCACTATCACAAGCAAATAACAAGCTTATTGCACTGATTAACAATACATTTCTAAAACCGCGGCTAATTAACGGCATAGTTAAAGTCCTTACTGGAATATATTTTGATGAATAGGTATTCGATTTGTTGCGCCAAAATAAAGGCACAAGACTAAAAGTGGCTAGATTGTAACGGCAAAAACAGGGGGCAATAGATTTATTGCTTAAGAGGGTCGGGCTATTAACGCTTTGCCAATAGCCCGAAGAGATTTACTTTTTAGGTTTGCTGATGACTTTCTGTTTATTCAATTTATCTTCATATTCTTGAATAATGGTTTCAAACTCAACGTTATTAATTTTTAAAACAGGCTCAGAATCTAGCAAGGTATCAACGAAACCTTTGTTTTGGCAAGCTTGATAACCAGCAATGATTTCTTTTGAGGCTTCAAACATTTTCATATTTTTGCTTTCACAACTTTTTAATTCCGCAGAAACCGACTGCTGGGTATTTTGTAAGTTGCTGTGTTCAACCGCTAATTCATTTTTAGCTTTGTTGAGGGCATTATACTTATCAACAACTTCTTTCAATTTTGCAGTTGTGCCTTCTAACCGACCACGGGTTTCATCGGTAGCCATTTTTTGTGCAGCTACTTCGGAATTAAGTTTGTCACCCAACGAAGCACTGGCTGATTTTTCTTGTTCCAACTGTTTTTTTGCATCTTCAAGTTCAGCGGCAATTTTGGCATTGTCCGTTTTTAGTTTATCGCGTTCAGTGGTGGCTTCTTTCACCATCATCTGTAACTTGCTGATGGCTTTTGCGCTGCCTGTTTCTTTGTTAGCCGCATTTGCCGATGGCAATGACAATATATTAATCGCCAAAATAAAAAACACTAATGATCTCATTACGCGTATCCTTTTGGCTCTTAGAATTTTGTATTCAAATCTAACTGCAAAACATCATTGCCGTATTTCGGGCCAGTAATAACGTCAGTACTTAGCCATCTGCCAGTAAACCAGACGTTTTTCATTAAGCCATAGTTACCGCCGACAACCCAGCCTTTCGCATTGGTGCCGCCAAGATGGAAGTCAGAATCGGTATATGCACTAAACACGGCATCTCTTTCTACATACTTATATAAGGAGAAAACATTCCATTGCCCTGCACGGTCAACTTTTGGGAAACCAATATCGACCCTAGCTTGCCACGCATTGGTTTGGTCGCCAATTGTTTGACCAGTAAGATTACGTACGGATTGTTTATTAAAACCAATATTTTTAGCGAAATCACCACCAACAATCATGTGGTAAGGGGCAAACATCGAGAAATCATAAGAAACATTCGCATTGATGATGTCGTAATCAGATGCTAAACCGTACAAGCCCGGCAAGGTATTAGACGTATCATTACATATTACGGCTACACTGTTACCGAATTGGTAAAATTGCGGTACTGAAAAGTTATTCTCTGGCAAGTTGGTGTCGCAAGTAGGCGGATTATTGCCATTTGGTTTCGCTTGAATGTTGCGGTAATCATAATAAGCAATACCTGCTTTCACTGCGTCTTGGTTGTTGAAACCCCAATCGACGCCAACTTGACCACCAAATAACCATTTGTCGTGGGAGCTGAGTGCTGTCTCTTGTAAAGGAAAGCCACCAATAGTAGCGTAGACTGAATGCGGCACATGATTATCTTCCGCTCTATGCCCATGATTATGTTCGTCACTGAAGCTATGGCGTGCTGTTATCGCTAAACCTTCAAATGACAAGTCGGTATCGTATACCAACTCACTACCGCCGGTGAACTCGCCACCACCAACATACCAAGGACTAGCAATACGTCCACCAGAAACAGTTAGCCATTTAAAGCCTGAATCTTTCACGGCATCGTATTTTAAATAGGCACGGTCAACACCGAATTGATACTGCCTACCTGTATTTCCAAGTGTTTGATTGGTAGAAACCGGATCAAATATATTACCTGTCGCCAAACGCACACCCGCTTGCAAATTATCGGCAACTTTGGCATCAATTGCTAAACGTAACCGTTCACGAAAACGATGGCTGTCGTGTGTGGTATTTAGAAAACCATCTAAACCAGCGGCACTTACGCCACCGAATTGGTTAATTGCCAAAAAGTCAGAATAAAAACCCTCAACATTATCGTTGGACATATAGTCGCTTTGCGAACGCAAACGAAGGTCACCAGAAAGTTTGAAGCGGTTTACCCAATCAGGTAGTGCATCAGGTGTACCCCATTTTTCAGTCTTGGCTTTTTGCATGACATCGCCAACGACTTCTTGACGTAAATCTGCACGTACTTGCTTACGGATTTCATCTTTTACAAATTCAGGTACATAAGGAACTCTAACTTCACCTGGTTCCGGTGCTTCCATTGCTTGCTGATTATTTTGCAGTTGCGATTGGCTTTCTGCGTCGGCTTCTGCTTTTTTAATCATTTCATTAGCAACTTTCTCTGTCAAAATGCCTTGTTTAACCAACTCCTTTATGAGGTTTGTGGTTGTATTACGCAATTTGAGCAGCTCTTCTTTTTCACCTGCTTGAGCGACACCAAACAATCCGAAAAGAGCCAAGGCTATTAGCTGCTTCTTTTTATCCATTTTTGTTACCTGCACTTTATTAAATTCTCGAAGTAATTTTTAACTTTATCGGTTGCTCCATACCAGGAGGAACAGCTTCATTAATTTTTTTATATTTGCTGATTACCTTAACCAACAAATCATCAATTTCAGGATCATTACTACCCTTCCCTAATTCAAAACGTTTTATCGTTCCGTCTGTTTCAACCCATAGTTTGATAACGGCTGTATAACCTTTGCGACGCAGCTCTTCTTTGTCTGACAACAGTTCGAGAATATCGCTTTTGGCTAAATTTCCGTACCATGCAAATGGATTTCCACCACCGCCACCGAATAAGCCATTACCGCCTTTTCTTGCCGCGAGTCCAAAGCCATCTGATCCAGCTGTACCTTCGGCATCAAGACCTAAATCACCAGGCGGTGCCACATCTGGCATTGGCTCTGGTTCTGGCTCAGGTTCTGCTTGTTCTTCAATTTTTTGCTCAGGCTCTTGCTCTGGTACTTTTTCAATTTTTGGCGGCGGAGGCGGAGGTGGAGGCGGCGGTGCTAATGATATAGTTTGAATCTTCCGTTCCTTTTTTGCAGGCTTCTCTTCCATATTGCTAATAAAGCGGACAATAAAGACAACCGCCACTATTAACAGCAAAGAGCCGATAATAATAGGCAAATAAACCCGAAAACTTTTTTTATGCTTTGTCGTCATTTCAGATTTATTTAACGAGGTTTTGAGTAACTAATCCAATTTGGGTAATATCCAACCTACCCAATAGCGCTAAGACATTAACAATATTGACATATTGGACACTGGCATCACCTTTAATTACCACAGGTAAAGCAGGATTTACCGCTTTATATTGCTGCAATGTCGATTCTAGCTGTTCCATGGTAACAGGATAGGTATCCAAAAATATCGTACCATCAGCGGTGATTGTAATAGCTTTGGTTTGCGGTTTGGCTAAGCTGGGTGTATCGCTAGCTTTTGGTAAGTTTACGGTAATACCTTGCACCGAAGCTGTACACATAAGAATGAATACAACTAATAGTACATAAGCCAAATCCAACATCGGCGTGACGTTAATCTCGTCATACGCCGCATTTTCTTCTTGAACTTTCATTTTTTTATCTCTTATCTATCAGTTTGAGAAGCCACCCAAACGACATTAGCCGTGTTGTTCTGCTAATTTTGCCAAAAACTCATCCACAAATACTTGCATATCAGCAGAAACGACTTTAATACGGCTACCTAAATAGTTATAGCCAAACAACGCAGGGATAGCTACCGCAAGACCCGCAACTGTCGCGGTCAATGCCGCCGCAATACCCGGCGCGATAGAGTTAACGTTAACTTCACCACTTACCGCAATCGCGGCAAAGGTAATCATTACGCCCACAACTGTTCCCAGCAATCCTAAAAATGGGCCACCACTAATAGAGATTGTTAACAGAACCATTTGGGAATTCAGTTTTTGTGTTTCACGTATCATTACTGCATCCATGGAGGCTTTTACTGCCGCCATAGAACCAGCACTTAAAGTTTTTGAGGCGTTAGCAGGTTTTAAGCGTTTGTTCACTTCTTCAACACCGACATGATATATACGGTAGATGGATGAACCAGAAAATGAATCGTGATGGCTTGTTAGAGAAAACAGTAATGGAGAATCTTCAAAGCTTTCATCGTCTTTGCTAAATTTTGAATCCAATTTATCAATATCGGCTGAACCTAATTCAGCAAAGGCTTCTTCAAATTTTTTGTTTTGCGAATGGATTTTGTTAATGACGATTGATTTTACAATCATAACCATCCAACTGATAACAAACATAACCGCCAAGATGCCAATAATTACCCAACCGTCTATGGTAACGTTATCTAATGTTGCCATGAAGTAAGACTCGCCGCCTTCTTCACTGTCTGGGGTCATATCATCAGAATAAGTCAATAACGCCGATCCGGCTGCTTGCATGTCATAATCAAACTTAATGCTATTGGCATCACGTGCGACTTTATAAATGCCTAATTGATCTAGCGAACCGACAAAGCCACGGGCAGTTGTTGCATCTGCACCGATAGTAATATCACTGGTTAAATCGCCAATTTTTACCGGAAAACTACCTGACGGTGTGCCGTCAATATAAATAGTGACCGCATCAGCAGCACTAACAACACTGACCGCATGCCATGCACCAGGAACAATTGTGCCTTGAGCAGAAAACTCTTGCTTACTTCCTGTTGCATCCAGTATTTCTAAACTTGGTTTTTGATCTTTAATAGCTAGGGTAAAACTGCTTACTGAACCAGTCCGTTGCATCAGCACAGTGTTTTGCTGAGCTTGATCTATTTTTACCCATGAAGAAAATGTCCAACCTGTCGTTGGTGACATAACCAATGAAGGTGTAGATGGTATGCGGATAATTTGTGTGCCTTGAAATACGGCAGCGCCTGCGATTAATCCGCCTTCAGCATTAGTGGCAGTTGCTTCGGATGGGTTATTAGCATTGGCAGTTAAATCTTTAACGCCAGTACCTTGAAATTGATAACTTAAAACCTGACCAATTCCGTAACTTGCGCCAGCTTCTTGGGCATCGACTGCTTCTTGATTACCGAAATAAATCCAAATACTTGGCTCGGTAGCTACGGATAGCTCTTTAGGTAATTTAACCCAGATAAGCGCCATTTCATTTATTGGATCAAGTTTTTCAATATAAAACTTAAGTGGTGTCTTTTCATCATCACTAAGAATACGGATGTCTTTGCCATTTTCTGCCAATTCAGCGAATGATAAAAAATTGCCTGTATGTAGCCTAATTAAAGCAAAACCGTCTTCTGGTATTGAAACACCGTCTTGTTTTAACTTAGCCATATCCAGTGATATTTTTTTCTTAAAACTCCAATCATCACTCCACCATGCGGAAGCCAGTGTTGGCATCATGGTCAATAGCATCAATAAAAAAACTAACCGTTTCATTTTTAATCTCAAGTTCATATCATTAGGGGTCGATTATTACAAAAATTAGTTACAACATTATTACGCCAGGCAATCTTATAAAAGCCTATCTGAATGGTTTTATTCACCAAAACCGATTAAATCTACCGTAATAGTGCCAAGTTTTAAGCTTTTATTGGTGCTTTCAGTATCTTTGCTAATATCTGTAGCCGCTTGCGCTACTTGACTGACGTTAGCTGTTAAATTGCTGACACCGGTAAGCCCTGCTGCAAGGCTACCTGAAGACGCCGCAGGTACGCCGCTACCGACACCACCCACTTGAATATTGTTTGATCCCAAAACAGCTGTTGCTGAAATGGTAACGTCCTTACCAGCAATACCCGCTTCACCCGCGTTAACCACACCGCCTGGCGCAAACAGGGAAACGTTACCTTGTCGCTTGCCTATTGGTGCTGAGGTACGGATACCACTACCAGATACCACGGGCGGGAAAGTTACTACCAAATTTCCATTCGCATCAAAACTAACAATTGGCGGTGGTGCAGCAAGTGCGGATTTGGCACCTCGGCCTGCATCGATGTCGCCTTCCGAAGACCAGATGGCTATATCACCACCACCTAAAGCAAACACCCGCGACTCATTAACAACAAAATCATTTTTAAGGAAAGCATTTACATCGCCAGTGCCTTGAGCAGCAATACCCAGATCGGATGATGTTTTATTCAAACCGCTTGCCGCTGCTAGACCTGCATTAATATCGCCACCAGGGACTAAAAGATTGATATTACCACCGCTCCATGTTTGCAATTTACTGAAATATAAAGACAAACTGCCATTCCAATCATTTCCTGGATAAAGCGCTTGAATTGCAGCAAATCCCCGTTCATTACCAGCGGTTGCATCTGCGGCTGATGCAGAGCCTGTTTGATTTAGTTCTGTAAATAATATTTTGTCTGCTAATTTATTCAGTACGGGCTGGATTGATAAACTTTCTTCACGGTTTAACCCTGAATAAACGCTTAAAGCCTGTTCGTCGGTCAAACTATTATCATTTTTATAGTGTTTTACAAAAGTGATAATTTCATCTTTTATTGAGGCCAGTAAGCCAACATATTTATTACTGATTAACGCATCTAACTTAGGTTGTAATGCGGCATAGTCTTTAGGATCAAGCTGTTTAAAGCCCTCAAGTGCTGTCTTAACTGTTAATGCAGGATTTTGAGTTCGTTCCCTCATAAAATCCCTGACCAATTCCTGATATTTATTGTAATTGTCAGCGTATTTTATGATGTCCGAACTGAGGTTTTGCAATCCTAAATAATTCGGTAGTGCTCCGTTTAATCCTGCCAAGACAGTGAGATTAGCCCCTTTACTTGATAGATTTTGATTAAAGGTATTACCAACAGTTGCAATACCGATTGAGCTTCCTAAATCAATATTACGTCCAGCTTGAATTAACACATCGCCAGAACCCGCAACATAAATTCTGCGGGTGTCTATCGTCAAAGTACCAAAATCAACATCAAGGCTTGCTAAATAACTGATGTCCCTACCTGCACTAATAGTGGAAACATCATTTTTGGAATTTGCATGCTGAATATCTATATAAGCACTAATGTCGCGACCCGCTGAAAATATGGCTTTTTTAGGTACATTAAAGCGCAAGCCTTTTATATCACCTTGCTGGGTGACAACCCTTACTGGCTCATCATCATGCAAATGTAAGGCTTTTTGGGCATGGACCTCAGAGCTATCAGAAAATGGATTCAATTTTGTGATTGTACTATTGTATTCTTGATCTCCCAATTGTGTGCCTGTCAAAGGCCGGACAGCAGTTGGTAACAACTTAGGATCGTAATCGGACATGGCTATTCGAGAATCTCCAGAAATATCCTGGGTAATATTATCGCGTGCTAAGAGGCTCAAATTACCTTTAGCCGAAGGAAATAGCACAATTTGTTTATCTATACCATCAAGTACAATGCTACCGCCAAAAGCGATGGCATTTAGCGAAGAAGGATAGATCTTTGTCAAAGATTCCTGTGGTTTTTTGAGCAACTGCACACTAGTAATAGCACTTATATCTGTCCCTAAGCGCACATCACCAGACAAGGAACTCAACGCAATAGAGCTATCAGCACTATAACTAAAGAATTGAACATCTTTATTTGCTGGATCGCCCAAAATCATCGGATCAGCTACAAATGCAAAGCTAACATCTTTATTGGAATTTACAGTTAAATTAGTATCGCCAATAAAAAATCCAGGGCCTTTAGATAGTGCATTGCCAAATGTAGTTGTTGTGCTATTGCTGCCTTTTATGCTTTGCCCTGCAGTTAAGTTAGCTTTACCTGCACCAACATAATAAATACCACCAGTAATATCTTTACCCGCATTGACAGACAAATCGCCACCGCCATCGACTTGCACGACGTTGGTTATAAATGAGACATCATTAATACTATTACCCATTTGCTTACCTGTGGTCGGCATAACAACGGCTAAGTCATTAATATTATCACCGGCATTGACTACAACTTTGCCACCACCAAAACCACCAACATTCTGTGAAAACTTAGTGTAATCAACAGCCCATGAAGTACCTATCCTCGTATCTGGGTCATTTTTATCCCAACTACCACGCCTAATTAGCCAATCATTGTAAGTGGTACTTTGATTTTTTGCGCCTTCAATATTGTGTTGTGCATTAATGGTTAAATCGCCGCCTAATAATGGATAATCACCATAAAAGCCAAAATTAACGTAACCATCGCTCAATACACCGAAACGGTTACCCTCTTCAGCTTTACCAGCAATGTATAAATGCGAGGTTTTATCTTGGAATATAACATCGCCACTGGCAGCTACATCTATATCGCCAGTGCCAGTACGGATCACTGCATTACTGGCAAAATTAATGTTTTTAGCTTCAGTGAGTAAGGATTGTTTATCAGCACTTGCTAAATCGCTACCCGCTACAACTTGATATGACCAAGAATTGGTTGTTTGTAGTAATTCTTTACCGGAAAAACCTGGCAAGTCGTCTTGCTTAAAACCATCTGTCAAGATATTTTCAACATTGAAATTACCACTGGTATTTATAGCTAATACACCAGGAAGATCAGTAACGCCTGTCGAATTAGCATAGCGCCAATCCACCAAATCCCATTTATCTTTTAAAGTAAGGTCGCCAGTATAATCAACTTCAATACCTGCTTGCAGTTGTACGCCTTTACCTAGCAAAGCATTGGTATTCTGAATGGTTGCTGGCAGCATATACGCATCGGTATCATCTTTAATGGTATTAATATCAACGGTATTAATTTCACCGTCATTACCAAAAGTATCATTGGTATATTTTTTAACAGCTAACGCATAGAACTGGCTAAACCCTTGTACAGTACCGGCTATTGGTGCAATTGCTACACTGTCGTCAACACCATTATTATCGGTATCCGTCCGTAACGCCTGTAAATTAACCTTACCACCTACAGATTTTGCACCACCACTGACATCAATTAATGAACCACTATTGATTGCAATACCGCTTTGCTTATCGCCATCGGCATCGGCATCGGTTGAAGATAACAACACTTTGCCGCCTTTGGAATTATCGCCAAGGCCTTTTGCTGACACTATCGCCCCGTTCAACAGACTTACCTTATCCGCTGCAAATAACTTAATAGCACCGCCTGCATCGCTATTATCGGCAATTAGCTTACCTGCCACGTTTATTGCGCCTTTATCAGCAACTAGGGTAATCTTGTTTGCTGTCAGGCTGCCATCAATACCTTGATTTATATCAGCTTGATGGGAACGGATGTAAACGGATTGGTTAATACCAGCAACATTTAAGGTATTAATTAAACCATCAAAGCCGCCATTGGCATTGAAATTTGCGACATCAATAACGGCACTACCTAAATTGGCTGTTATTTGCCCTGATAAATCAACATTACTGTTAGTGGCATGTAAGTTTAATTTACCACCTGATGCGTTACCACCACCCGAACTTAGATCTAGTTTTGAGCCTTTAGCAAAGACGATCGCCCCTAAATCAGCAGTGGCGTTAAATGTGCCGCCGTACGTATAAGCGAGAACATCGGCGAAACGAACTTTTTTGCCAGACAAATCAATGTCAGCTTTTGAGTCAACCACCACATCACCGCTTGAACTGTGTAAAGCTAATGACCCTGATGGCAATGCTGCCCGAGCATTAAAATTAATGCTAGCGGCATTTACGCCAATAGACGCGCCGAAATTATTTCCTAAAGGCTTAGTATCTGAACCGTTACCTTGAATGGATACGTTATGGACACCTGCATCGATAAGCAGTGAACTACCTGCCGCCGCTGTTAAATATCCCGTTGTCAGGTTGAAATCAGAGTCTAACTTCAAGACGCCTGTTCCAGAAGTGGTAAAACCATTTGCCACTGTAAAATTAGTATTTCCGAAGCCATTGAACAATACAGTATTTGCACCTTGGATATAGTCGGTAGCCGATATATTCAATTGGCCTAGGCCGTTACCAACGGTACTTGGCGTATCGTTAGTGGTATTACCAATTGTCAATTTATTGGCCTGCAAATTAGCCACTTTATCTGACGAACCAAATCCAGCAAATCCCGCTGAATTAATCACCAATGTTTTAAAGGTGATTGCATCCCATGTACCAGACTGATTTAACTTACCAACATTGCCATAAAAATTAATAGTATCGCGGCTATTCAATACCAATTCATCGACAGAAAGACCCAATAATTTGGCATTGGATAAATTCAGCGCACCCGAACCAACGCCGCTCACTTCACCAATATTTATTGCATTGGCACTTAAGTTTAATGAACCACTTTGCATTTGAATATCGCCATCAATAATGGTCGATTTCGTCGCATCAATTAACATTGATTTTGATGATATTAAGGTAGCACCAGACTCTACCGATAAAATCCCTGTAGAACCAGGAGCTGAACCCGTACGGTTGATGGCAACTTGGTTATCTGCTGAAAGCCTTAATAAGGCACCATCTCCGGTTATTGATAGTAAGGTATCGCCTGTATTAACGGATCCCGATGCTTCTAAATTAGCACCATTTTTAACAGCAACCTCATTAGTGGCGGCAGCAATTAAATCAGTAACGTGTAGATTGATATTGTTATCAAAAACGACTTCTTCTGAAGTGATGTCCAAATTAGTCGCGCCTGTAACAATATCGTTACTACGCTGACCACCTAGGAACAAACTATCTACTTTCAGGTTTGTTAAGTTATCGGCAAGCACTTCAAGCACACCTGTGGTCGGTGTGGCACTTAATTGATTGACAATTTTTAAGCGGTTGGCAGCAATATCTAAACGCGCACCACGTCCGCCCGTTGGCTTGGAAACATTAAAACTACCTTCCAAAACTAACTTAGTTTGGACGTCTTTAATCGTAACCTGCCCGCTATCAAGCGGTCTAAGGGCTAGATTGGTTTCATCGCGCGCAGCTTTTTGTACATAAAATTCATTGGCTTTATGTTCATCATAGGCAGAGTGCTTACGAATATCAGCACCACTTTCTATCAAGAATGCAGAAGTTCTGGAATCTTTTACATCAGTACCCGCAGTAGCCATATAACCAGATACTACTTGCAGCCCAGCGGTATTTTCGGTTTTACCGACAAAATCTTGGCTGTTCGCTTGTGGTGTTATCAAATACGCGCCTGGCAACAATGCGTAATGGGCTGGTAATACCGTATAAAAGCCAGCGGCTAAGGTATCAGTACCATTCAGATAAACTTGCTCACCCATAAAATCGCCATAATCTTGCGCCTGTAATGGATCATAAGGGGCTATCGACGAACCTAAGCTAGGGACAATGGCAAATCCACCATTATAAGAAGGACTATCTTTTGCTAAGTAATCGTAAGTACCACCAATATTATTAGGTAAGAATTCATACCCATAAAGATCACCGCCACCCGCTATATCAACTTCACTGCCTTTCTTCAAATCAATCTGAGGCGCAGACAATACGAGTTTTTTCTCAGGCGGGGTATTGAAAACTAAATTATTGGATGCCGTTATTGCATAAACCCAATCCAAGCCATTTGAGGTATTACCAAACGGGACTAACAAATTTGCACCTGATACTGAGGTTTTACTACCCGTATCCAGTGTTAAATCATTAGTTGCGGTTAAATTGATTGTACCAAAAGGGGCTTTAATTACGCCGCCTTGGTTTATGCTAGGAGCTTCAAAGTTTAAAACCCCTGCGGCAGATAACGGTGAAGCATCGATATTACCACTGGATTTAATAGTTATTTTTCCAGTTGGGTTGTTAATATTAGCAAAAGTAAATTTTGTTAGGGTTGTAGGATAAATTTGGCTAGCCGTTAAATTAATATCTGCCGCAGAAATAAATTTACCAACATAATCAGATGATTGCGAACCATCTTTTTTATCATCAACCTTTAGTAGACCGACAGTCCTTAAGTCATGGGCGCTATTTAAATTCAAGCTATTAAAGCCACTCCAATTAGAACCGCCCAGAAGCTCTATCCAATTAGCATCTACATTAAATACACCGTTACCCAATTCAGGGGTTGCGGTGGTTTCTCTAAAAATAGAGGAGCCCACCTTAAAAAAGGCGGTGCTTAGTTTTACTGTATTGCCAGCCAACTCGCTAGAAGCTTCCCAAGTAATGTTGGCTGAGTCGAGTTGAATGCGTGAATCCGCTTTTAAGTTAACGTCGCCAACAAAATTTATATTACCGGATTCAGAATAACCGCCTTCCCTTCTATAATTATTGCTAGCAAGACGAACATCGGCAAAGCCACCGCCAGATAGGCTATCGGCAGATACAGTTGCTTTATTAGTTAAACCCAGTTGATCCAAGTCATCGCCAAACTTACTTAAACCATCAAGCGTTTTTAATTGGTTTTGACGCACATTTAACGTTAATGGCGCGAATGAAAAGCTATCTGCCTTATCAATTGAGACGTTGCGCCCAGATCTATCTAAGCTAACATCAATACGGCCACCTTTATTAGTTGATGTACCCGAATGGCCTTTTATTTGTCCATCCAAGACGATACCTTCAGCAGCAGCAAGTGTTATTTTACCGGCATCAGAACCTACTGTTTGCGCTTGGTATTGAATGGAATTGCCATCGACAACTGGCAGGTCTAATGTGGTTTTGGTGCCGGAGACATCAAGATGTGAACCCTCTTCTAGGACGACATAGCCTCTGATAGCATTAAGACTGATGCTGCCACCATCAAGCACATCGCCAGTACGCCTACCTGACTTGTCGATAGGATTGCTAACTACACTGCCAGCCACAGACAAATCTGCATTTTTTCCTATCCATATTGACTGAAGTGGGTCAAAAAACTCATCGGCCGCGTTTACAGTAACATTAATTGTCCCTGCAGGTGCTTTAATGACACCGTCAATAAAAACACTGCGTGTATCGGTATTTATCGATATATTGGCTTTATTGTCTGCGACAATGCTACTGCCAGTTTCCACTTTAACACCCAAAGCAGCCGATAAGCTTAAATCAACAGGATTTCTTAAGTGGGCTGGCAAATTGACCAAATCACTAAAAGTGGCTTTTATGCTCTTGCCGCTTGCCTGATTACTAAAGTTTTCAGATAAAACCAAGTTTTTTTGTATTAGTGATAACGCGGTATTACTTTTAATGCTAAGTTCACCAAAAGTGCTAGAATTGCTATTTAAGGCAATCTTGCTAAAGCCTTCAATATTTGGCAAATCCAAATGCCCATCAGTGACACCTAAAACCAATGCCTTATCGGCTTCGGCTTCAGTTACATCATTGCCAACTATCAATTTAGCAGTGCTTAACGATAATGAACCACCGTCAGTCATGCCATAAGCAGCGATACTGCCTTTAAGCTTTAAAGTAGAGTCCTCAAGACCTTGGGCAGTAAAGCTAATTTCACCAGCAGAACCGGCGGTTACTTTTTGGTTTTGATCTAACCATGCACCTGCATTGGCTTTAACTACAGAGCCTGATTTCGCTGTTAAATCTTGTCTAGACCTTAGCGATACAGAACCCGCATTAATGGCAATTGCTTCGGTTGGGGTAAAATTTAAACCTTGGGCAAAATCATTAACCCAACGACCAGAGACGTCGAGCTTAGCCGTCGATGTCAGCACCAAATTGCCTGGTTCGCCAAACTCCTTATCTGATTCTTCTGTGGCGCCTGAATCAATTCCCGCCGATAAGCTAATTTTACCGCCAGTGGCATAAACATCGCCTTTTACGGTTATATTATTAGCAACCACATCAAATTCGCTGCCTGTTACTGTTTCCGTAGTGTTATCGGCAAAACTAACTTGACCCGCTTTACCAAGACCTAACTCTATATTGGCATCGGTATCAATGCTTGCATTGCCGGATTTGGTTTTTATGCTGAATTTTTGGATGCCTGATTTATTAATGACATCGGTTGAAATAACTAAATCAGTAATATCACCGTTTTTGCCATTAACGGGAAATTTATCCTCTATAGCAATATCGGTTTTGTTATTTTGGGTTTGGAACAAAACATTTTGGGACGACAAAAATACTTTGGTATCAATAGTGAAGGCACCGCCGTAAGCCAAATCATCGGCTTCACGTTGGTATAGGCCACTAGCAGAACCCGCGATCAAATCACCATTCCAAGATAAGTTTTTGGTCGCTATATTAAATTTACCTGCATCTAGGCCTTGTGTATAAGCGGCTTGATATAAACCTTTACCAAGCAAACCATCGGCTTGCCAGATTTTTTCAACACCCCATTTTTCATGGACTTCTTTATAGCTACCGTACACCGCTTTGTAATGCTGGTTTGGATCGGCATCACTAATATCAACAAGCTTGCCATAATCAGTCAATAATTTAGTGGTCTGTAAATAAGTTTCTTTATAGTCGACACTACCGCCAGAAATATTGATGCTAGCATTGCTATTGACAATAACATCGCCGCTCGATGTCAGGTTAATAACCCCGCCCTTACCTAAGCGCTCATTAAGTGATCGCTCTATCCTTGCTAAACCACCACTAATATCAATAATTTTGGTATCTTTACGAATATCGATGCGAACTGTCTGGCCTTGTAACACGCCGCCTTTTTGTAATGGGGAATCGCGTAATTCATAACTCTGCACAGGTACATCAATAACATTACGCTTTCCAGAAACACTAACACCCTTAGTGCCGGACACGTCAATTGACGAACCGGATTCCAATAAAATCCGGCCTTTTTTATCTTGGGCAGGATTGGTAGGTTCAAGCAGATTACTGGTAGCAACAATATTAACAAAACCATTGGGCGCGCCAATGGCAGCGCCAGATTGCAAGTGCACGGTATTAGCCGACACTTCCAGATACGAAATAGGCTGGGTTTGCTCGTCAATGGCTTTGCCACCATCAGCATCAGCCACTATACGGGTGGAACTGCCTGAGCCAAAAGTAACTTTAGATAGCCTACCCAAACCATCTTTTAAATCTTTGCGGTCCGTGCCTGCACCAATTAAATTTGAGCCATCAAGAGCTTGGCCTTCATGAGCCAGCAACCGGATTGAACCATTTACATTGACAGAGGTTGTGGCGTTCAACAGACCATTTTGGTTTACGGCAAAACCCGCTAAAGTTATGTTCCCTTGACGTACCGATATGCTGCCATTGTTAGTGACTTGACCACCCTGACCGACTTCTACCAATAATCCTGAAAATGGGCTCGTACTTGAAGCAGGTTGCAAATACACTTTATCGCGACTTGCCACCAAAATGACCTGACCAAATTTATCCGCCTCTAAACTACCTTCGTTAGTAACGGTTCTACCAGCCAAAATGATACGGCCATTTTCACCTACACGTATTTTTGCACCTTTTTCTACACAAATTTCCCCAACACAGGGAATAGTTTTGCTTTGACCTGGTTTGCCGCTAAATGCCGCTTCTTTGGTATTATCGAAAGCATTAACAATGCCGCCATTATTGAAAACTTGATCGGAAATATTGAGTGTTGAAGCAACAACGGTATTGGCATCAACCACCGAACCTTCATGAAAAACAAAACCGTTTTTATTGTAAAGATAGATTTGTCCGTTTGCGGTTACTGTACCTAAGATTTGGCTAGGGTTATCTTGAAAAATCCGGTTTAAGGCAATGGAAGAGCTATCCTTTTGTTGAAAATCAACTTTATTGTTTGCGCCAACATTAAAGCTGTCCCACTGTAAAATGGCACGGTCGGTCTCTTGATGAATTACCAGGGTATCACCAACAACTGGATCCATGTGTGCCGCCCCCATAGTGACCCACGTTTGGGCAGGCACAGGCAATTCTGCATAACCAGGGTTAACAGAACCGAAAAACACGCCGCCCGCTATAGCCATCCTTACACACGCCGACATTGGCGTTAACTTAAATAGTTCTGTTGTATTGATATGCTGTATCGGTTTATGTTTACTAGCCATAGCTTGCCTTTATGCAGTGAAGTAGTTTACTTCTGGTAAATTGTGCTTAATGAATATGCGCTTTGATACGACTGGTTATTTGGTAAAAACCAGTCGCTATAAATTAAAACTCAGTTGCTATACTGAAATGCAGTTTTGGATCACCGGACTTAATGGTATTTAAATCTAACAAGGGGAAACCTAAGTCCAATACGCCGCTATAATATTTCCATATTTGGAAACGCATACCCATACCCGTACTTGCTAACGCAAAACTGGTTGGATTGCCTGGCAATGCTTGCTGAACCCAACCGTGCCCGCCATCTATAAACGCAATGGCTTGTAATTTATTGATGTAATCCAAGCTAAGTGGCACTAAACGCTGCGACCTAAGCTCAAGTGATCCGGTAAAGCCATCATCTGACAAAGCATCGGTTTCAAAATAGCCGCGAACAGACTGCATACCACCTAATGAAAACTGCTCATTACTAATCAGTGGTGAATCTGACAATTGCCCTGTTAAACGGCTGGCAAACTCCATCCCCATCGGTAAGTCATGGGTAAAATTCGATCCTGCCGTAATATAGGCGTAATTAGGTCGTGCATTAAAACGCTTGTTTTCGAACTCGCCTGGCTCGTTGCCTAAGCCACGCACCGCAAAATTAACACCAACGTTAAACGATGCCAATGAGGCTTTGTTTCTCAACGAAGAGTTGTATTGCAATATAAAAGGGATGTAGTCAATCGGCGTAACTACCGTTGACAAAGTGTTATCGCCGCCTGGAATTTTAAGGTTTTCACTAAAATTTTTGTAATCAGCGCCCGCAATCAAGCTATGCGAGTAATTGTCTAGTGTTGCAAGTGGCTTAACCAATCTTGCACCATAAATTTCACCAAGACCAATAACTGAAACCGAGCCAGAAGCAACCGCATCAGAAGACGAATTGACGGCATAAAATGCTAATTTTGCATTAGTGCCAGGTACGGGCATGGTATAGGTACCTGCCCAAACATCGACTTCTTTCTGATTTTCCGGAGAAACTTGATACATAAGCGACGCGCTATGCAATTTTTGCCATAAATTGTCGTAATGTAATGAAGAAACCAATCGCAACCGACTGGTTGATGCGGTGTTGCGTCCATTTAATTCAATGCGCCCATGTAATGGCAAAGAATCCTTGACCTTGAGGTCTGCTTCTAACGTTCCTGGCTGCTCACCTGCCCGTAAAACTGGCGTGACTTTTCTATCAGGGCTTTGGCTACTTAATTCCGCCAACTGTTTTTGCATCACAGGAAAATTAGGCACATTGCCTTCTGCTAGTTCAGGCACGCCTTCTTTTATGCTGCCTAAAGAAAAATATCTGGAATCTTTAACTCGCAATCGAGATACCTTGCCTTCAACCACTTGCAGATATACCACACCATTTTTTACATCTTGCTCTGGTATATCGACAACGACTGTTTGATAACCTTTACTACGGTAAATGTCTTCTAAAGCACTACGCGCTTTTTCAACGGTATCAATATTTTTTTTTGTTCCTAAAAAAGGATAAACCGTACGCTCTAGTAAAGTACGCTCCAATAAAGTATTGCCTTTAACCCTTAATTCAAACAAATCAAAATTGGTATCCGCCGCTTGCTGTGGCTCTTCTGCAAAGCCGCTATTTGTTTGCATCACCAACAAAACACCCAAAACGAGCGCATGTATAATCTTGCTTTTACCAAGAACTGTATTCGACATGTTTTTAATAATTAATTAGGATTTATTGAGTCTGTAAACCATGCCATTAAACTTTTATGCTTAACAAATGGCCTTTAAACTTGGAAATAACACTGGCGTTATTAGCTGGGTAGTTGTTGCATTGTATTAAAGCAATATTACTTTTTTATTACAAGCAATTCAGCTTACTGATGACGGAGACAAACACCGCCTCCAAAACGAACTAAGCCAATCGTCCGAAAACGACTGGCTTAGCTTTCTTGCTGTAATCCGTTACTTTAGACTATAAGAGATAGTCTTATTTAATTTGCAAACCTCTCAAACCGCTTGCACCACCATCATACAAAGTAGGTGTACGGCAAGTGCTTGGAGAAAGCGCTGGCGATTTGCTACCGTGAGTTAATGGATTGACTGGCTTAGTGGCAAGAATTGCACCATTAGAACCCGCAGTAAATGCTTGTGGCACAGCCATAAAGCCAGACAAGCCCCATGAATGCGTAGCACCTGCAGTATTAGTAAAACCCATTACAGTTGGGTTGGCTGCTTGGATAACAAGCTCATCAACCAAAGTTTTTTCAGTTGAACCCAAATTGGCGTAATGCACATTGTTATATTGGAATGTTAATTCAGACCAGTTTTTGTACTTACCGTTAGCAACGTTTACTAAAGAAGGCTCAAAACCGTCAATTTTAACGAAACGGTAATCGCCAGTTGTACCAGAAATTGATGAATTGTTTTCAGTGCCTTGGATACCGATAGCCCAACGCGAACCACTAATACCAGATGGCAAATTAGTTGTTACAAATTGGCCGCTAGTGTTGTAAGTGCCGTTACTCAATTCACTTAAACACTCACCGACGCTACCGCCAGTAGACATTTGGTGAACTTGTGTTGCCAAAACGGACTCAGGTAAAGTTCCAGTTTCAGTTGCTGGCTCATAACCAGTAGTAGCACAAGCTGTATCTAAAAACAGTGCAGCAAATGATGCTTTTGTGCCTGAGCCATTGACTCTTGAACAGACATGAATACGATCTGAAGCAGCTTTATCAGCATGACCATCAGGTACATTATCAAACAGGTTGCTAGTACCAGCAACCAAGCCAGTTGTAGCCGTTTTAGTAGCTGTATAAACTTGTTTCCAAGAAACCAGTTTGCCAGTAAAAATACTATTGATAATAGTGTTGCTCAGTGATGGCATACAAGCAGCAGACTCACCAACTTGTAATTTTTTATCTGCAGTTACATTACCCAGTTTATCTAAAACATAAAGAGGGTTGCTTGGATGACATTTGTTTGAAGGTGAATACAATGTATGTTGCAAAGCATTACGCAACTCAGTGTTAACAACAATACCAAATACTTGTGTTGCTGATGGCAATACAGTCAATTTTGCAACATCAGTAGCAGTCATTGCAGCGAAGCCAGAAGGTGTATTGCTACCTTGGAATAAGATTGGCTCAACGTCAGAAACACCCAAATCAGGAATGACAGATTTTGAAGATGTGGCTGAACCAGCAACCCAAGGACAGTTGATGTCAACGATATTACCGTTTACAGCACCTTTAACACAACCAGTGTTAGTAGATACGTTTGTTTGCATAAACTCAACAGCTGCACCTTCAGTACCAACAACCAGTGGGTTTACACCTTGGGCAGAACCATCTCTGTTACGTTTGTAAAACATGGCATATTTTTTAGTGCCAGTTTGTGCTGCATTCGTTACTGCGTTACCAGTATTCAATACACAGTAATAAGCTCTTTGGTCAGAGTTTGCAGTAAAAGTAGAGCCAGAAAAAGTACCGCTAACAAAACGGTAGATTTTTTTAGTGGTGTCACACAATCTGTTCGCAGAAGGCACAGTAGTGACTGTAAACAAAGCATCAATAAAATTCGCAGGGGCTGATGCACCTGAAGTATAGATTTCGTAAGTAGTGCTTTGGTTTAAAATTGGCAAACCAGCAGCAGTTTCAGAGATAGGTGCAGTTGCTGCACTTGCAGCACCAGCAAATAATACTGCAGATACAGCTGCAGTTAAGGTTAATTTTTTCATGTTTTCCTCTTTTTGGTTTAATTAAACTACGTAAAATATTTCAAAAACTTCGTTTGGTTAAAAACAAGCTGGCAATCATCTGAACAACAAAGTCATTCATGCCGCCTGAACTTAAGTGAATCACAAATGATTTAAAAAAATCCTTTTCTTAATTATTAGCCCCTATACTTTCAATCTGACGCACTGCCATTCCCTGTTTTCAGCACTTCCACATCTTTGTTTACATCAATAAAGCATGTAGGCGTTACCGTAACTTCGCTTATTGTTTCATATCTAATTTGCTTAAATGATGACAAAAACATTAAAATTCTATGTAATGTAATACATATAAATTACAAAAGAACTTCATTCTTATGGACATTTACTGCTTGAAACATATTTTTGAATTTTCAGTGACCAGCTATCTTCATGAAATAAAAGGTTATTTTCTATACACATAAAAACCCAGCACCATTTACCAACTTTTCCCGCCAAAATTTTTCAGAAAAATCGGGCGATTCCTTCAATGGAACTAAAAATTATCGAAATATCACTAAGCCACCTTGGCCCGTAAAATTTCTGTAACATTCATCAATTAACCTTTAAAAACATCAGTTAACTTCATACACAAACGGAGCGACCCATTGAACGAGTTAAAACAAATGATTTCTCTACGCTTGGTAGATAGCGATAGAGTTGCCATTCAAGCAATCGCTGCCCGACTTTTTGTTAGGGAATCGGATGTGTATCGCTTCGCCATCAATTATTTGCTTAACCGTTTTAATTGTTTGTTTGATGACAGCTGCACAGGTAGTGATTTACTGCCAGCCATGCTGGAAATCCGTTCAGAAATTAACCACACCCTAGGTTTAAAACGTCATCAGCTAGAGAAGATTATCAATGGCAATAATCTGCACCCAGACAAATATGTTGCCATGTCGGATATTGAATTGTTGTTGATGCCGCAACACTTATTAAAGCAACGGCTGATGAAGTTGGATGAGAACAGCAGAGCCAATAGGAATGCTATTGGCGTAGACGAATGGTTAAAAGAGTATTTAACCGAAAAATATAACTTATTTGATTTACAAAAAACTGGCTTTAGTTATGACGGCATTGGCTTCACTAAAGACAACATTAAGGCGGATTAAGCCAATCAGGCTCTAGCATTATTAATCTGCTGCATTATTTGCAATCGCAATTCTAAGGTTGTTGCGTACTTAATGAATCCCTGAACAACGCCTTCGACAAAGACTGAACGGTAATTAATTGATTCCGTTCGTGCTCGACTGCATGGATGCAGGAGGTAGAGCAACGCATGGAGCAGTTGCCGAGAGCTCGTCGAAGCATGATCGGAATCAATTAGTTCAGCGATTGCTTAACAAAGCGACCTTACCTCATCCCTTTCTTGACGCAATTCCAGCTCATTTTGCCGCAAGTGCTGCAAGCTAAACTCACTAATATCCAAGCCTTTAACGATATTAATAGCATCGCCCACAACAGTTACCGGAAAAGAATACACCAGCCCGGCCTCAATGCCGTAACTGCCGTCAGACAAAACTCCCATGCTGACCCAATCACCATCCGCCGTACCATATACCCAGCTTTTCATATGATCGATAGCGGCGTTAGCAGCAGAAGCGGCACTGGATTGCCCACGGGCATTGATAATCTCAGTACCGCGTTGTTGCACAGTAGGGATAAACACGTTTTTAAACCAATCTTCCCCGACTAACGCCAAAGCATCTTGCCCCTTCACTTTGGCATAATGTAAATCAGGATACTGGCTGGCTGAATGGTTGCCCCAAACCGCCATATTTTTGATGTCATTAGCAAACACACCGCATTTTTCCGCCAACTGGCTAATGCCTCGATTATGGTCTAATCGGCTCATGCAGGTAAAATTTTCCGGTGTTAAATCCGGCGCATTTTTAATGGCGATCAAGGCATTGGTATTGGCAGGATTTCCAGTGATTAAAACCTTCACCTTTCTACTGGCAACTTCATTCAGCGCCCTGCCCTGTTCAGCAAAAATTTGTGCGTTTACCGTCAACAAATCTTTGCGCTCCATGCCCGCCGTTCTTGGCTTTGCGCCGATTAAAAACACATAATCGACATTTTTAAACGCCACCCTAGGGTCATCGGTCATCTCGATACGATGTAGCAGCGAGCTAGCGCAATCATTCAATTCCATGACTACACCTTGCAAAGCCTTCATAGCCTGTGGCACTTCCAAAAGCCGCAACACGATAGGCTGATCCGGCCCCAGAAACAGGCCCGCCGCCAAGCGAAACAGCAACGAATAGCTAATTTGTCCTGCCGCGCCTGTGACTGCAATATAAACCGGCGTTTTCATCTGTTTTCCTTATTCTTTATTTTTGTAATTTTTCAAGATGTAACGGATAAGCTAATTAAACAAGTTTTGAGCTCTAAACCGTCATCGGTAACGTTCCAAACTGTTATTCAGACCACAATGCTACATGATATTCCGGTATTTTAAATAAAAACCGCCTTAATTGTTAGCTAAGCCAATTCGTCTTACACATTCCGTTATAATAGCCCCCGAATTCATTACACTATCTACATTTTCTATAGAACTCATGAAAAAATTGTTATTTCAATTTGACACCGACCTTCACCCGTCGATTTTCGATACCGTTGTCGGCTATGACGGCGGTGCAGACCACGTTATCGGCTATGGTGGCTTATCCCCTGAAAACATCAAACCCTTAGTTGAAGGCACGATTTTTACCCGCGCCCCAAAAGACAAAAAAAATACCGCCATTTTCGTTGGCGGCAGCGACATGATCGCCGGGCAAACACTATTTACAGCGGTACAAAGCCATTTTTTCCCTGGCTTTCAAGTCTCTGTCATGCTCGATAGCAACGGCAGCAACACCACAGCCGCCGCCGCTATCGCCAAATTAGCCAGCAGCTCAGTATTAGCCGGAAAAAAAGCCGTGGTATTGGCAGGAACAGGCCCAGTAGGCCAACGCGCGGCAGTGATGCTCGCCCAAGAAGGCGCAAAAGTTTCCTTAACCGGACGGCAAATGGCGCGTGCAGAACAAGCTTGCCTCAACATGAAACAACGTTTTGATGTTGACCTGACTCCGATTGAAGCCTTTGATAGCGACGCGCGGGCAGAAGCCATTGCCGATGCCCAAATTGTGGTTGCCGCAGGTGCAGCAGGCGTACAACTGCTTTCTGCCGAACAATGGCAAAACAACCCTAATATCGAAATTATGGCGGATGCCAACGCAACCCCGCCTTTAGGCATTGGCGGCACTGACATGCTAGACAAAGGCATAGAGCGCCACGGCAAAATCATCTGGGGCGCAATTGGTTTTGGTGCTTTAAAACTGGCTTTACACCGCGCCTGCATCGCCAAATTGTTTGAAGACAACAAACTGGTTTTAGATGCCGAAAACATCTTTGCTTTAGCGAAAGAAATGGCATAACCCGCTATTTATGCCATCCACTACCGAACAATTAAGGCGCGATGCGTTAAGCATTTTTACCGCTGGCATAGCCGCTGCCGACCCTTACCTTGCCGTCAAAAACTGTCTGGCTATTGACGGCGATAAGTTGTCGTTATTACTAAACGATGGCAGCAAACGTGAGGGACATTGGCAAAAAATCCACCTGCTCGCGTTTGGCAAAGCCGCTTGCGCCATGGCAGAAGCCGCACAAGCGGTCATTCCGGCAGACTTGCTGGCAGAAACCAGCATAGTCATCACCAATTATGAAAACGTCACAGCCGTCGCCAATATCCCCGTAATAGGCGCAGGCCATCCGCTACCCGATGCCGCAGGTTTTGCCGCCGCCCAACAATTGGCGCAATACGCCGCTGCCGCCAAAGCTGGGGAACTGGTGTTGGTACTGGTGAGCGGCGGCGGTTCGGCATTAATCCCCTACCCCGCCACAGGCATCAGCTTGTCGGAAAAAATCGCTGTCACCCAATTGCTCTTAGCCAGCGGCGCAACCATTAATGAAATCAATTGTGTCCGCAAACATTTATCGCAACTCAAAGGCGGCGGCTTGGCTAAATTCGCCGCACCTGCCGATTTACATGCGCTGATTTTATCGGATGTGCTCGGCGATGATGTCACCGCAATCGCCAGCGGCTGCACCGTAGCCGACGACAGCCGCTACCAAGATGCTATCGGCCTATTAAAATCCCACGGCATTTGGCAACAAACACCTGAAACCATCCGCCAGCACTTAGAACAGGGCGCAAACGGCGACTTACCGGAAACCCCAAAAAGCGCAGATGCTATCTTTCAGAACAACAGCCACACTTTAATAGGCAGTAACGCCATCAGCCTTGCCGCCATGCAGCAACACAGCCAGCAACTGGGTTACACCAGCGAAATTTATCACCACCAACTTTGTGGCGAAGCCAGAACTGTCGCTAAGGAATGGGTGCGTTTTGCAAAAAGTTGTAAAAACTCCGTCGCCTTATTGGCAGGCGGAGAAACCACGGTATCCTTAAAAGGTACGGGGAAAGGCGGGCGCAACCAAGAAATGGCCTTAGCATTTGCCTTGGCGGCTGAACAAGAAAACTTATCCGGCGACTGGGTATTCCTCAGCGGCGGCACCGATGGACGCGACGGCCCAACCGACGCGGCAGGCGGTTTGGTTGACAAAAACAGCCTACAACGTATGCGTACAGCGGGTTGCGAGCCTTTGGCACTGCTGGCAAACAACGATTCTTACCCAGCATTACAACACGCCCAAGACCTCATCGTTATCGGCGCAACTGGCACCAACGTCGCTGATTTACAAATACTGCTGATTAAGCCTTGATAACAGCACAAGTTATTCAAGATAATGTGCGATTGCTTATTCGCCACAAGCTATGTACATCCAAAAGCGATGAAACTTATTTGCCCGACTGACGTTACGCAGTAACGTCGCTTTCTCCCGTTTACCGCGTCGAGCACCGGAGTATTTGTCGGGAATAGCCCGAAAGGGGTGCGGCAGGGAAGCCGCACGGCGGCAAAGGGGCAGGAAGCCCCTTTTGCCGTCCCCCGACAAATACCCCACAGGGCACAAGTGCGAGGAGCGCAAGACATGAGCGGTAATCGGGCCACCTTTTCTTTGGCTACTTGCTTTTGGTGGCGCAAAAGAAAGTAGCTCGCCTTCGGGTGCGAGTACCCGATCAAAAAAATCGTCGCGGTAGCGACTCATTATTGTTTATTTTCATATCGCAGAAAATTTCTGCGTGACATCAGTTACCTAAGGAGAAATTCATGTTTACCCAAGCCATGACCATCGCTGGTTTTGACGACGAACTTTTTACCGCGATGGAAGAAGAACGGCAACGTCAGGAAGACCATATCGAACTGATCGCATCAGAAAATTACACCAGCCCACGCGTCATGGAAGCCATGGGCTCACAACTGACCAACAAATACGCCGAAGGCTACCCTGGCAAACGTTATTACGGAGGCTGCGAGTTTGTTGATAAAGTCGAACAACTGGCTATCGACCGAGCCAAAGCTTTATTTGCTGCCGATTACGCCAACGTGCAAGCGCATTCCGGCTCGCAAGCCAACATGGCGGTGTTCATGGCCTTAATCCAACCGGGCGACACCATTTTAGGCTTAAGCCTTGCCCACGGCGGTCACTTGACCCACGGTGCAAAACCGAATTTTTCCGGCAAAATTTACAACGCCATCCAATACGGCTTGAGCGCGGAAACCGATGAAATCGATTACGACCAAGTTGAAGCTTTAGCTTTAGAACACAAACCCAAACTCATCATTGCTGGTTTCTCCGCCTATTCTCGCGTCTGGGATTGGCAACGTTTCCGCGACATTGCCGATAAAGTCGGCGCGTATTTTGTCGTCGATATGGCACATGTAGCTGGATTGATTGCCGCTGGTTTATACCCCAACCCGGTACCGTTTGCGGATGTGGTAACCAGCACCACCCACAAATCCTTACGCGGCCCACGCGGCGGTTTAATTGTCTGCAAAAGCAATCCTGAAATTGAGAAAAAAATCGACTCCAGCATTTTTCCAGGCATTCAAGGCGGCCCAGCTATGCACGTCATCGCCGCGAAAGCCGTGGCTTTTAAAGAAGCGATGGCACCGGAATTTAAAGCCTATCAGCAACAAGTGATTAAAAACGCCCAAGCCATGGCGAAAGTGTTCATGGCACGCGGTTATGATGTCGTTTCTGGCGGCACAGACGACCATTTAATGTTGGTATCGTTAATTGCCAAAGGCATTACCGGCAAAGCCGCCGATGCCGCCTTAGGCCGCGCCCATATCACCGTCAATAAAAATGCCGTGCCGAACGACCCGCAATCGCCGTTCGTCACCAGTGGTATCCGCGTCGGCACACCGGCACCCACTACCCGTGGCTTTAAAGAAGTGGAAGTCACTGAAATTGCCAATATGATGTGTGACGTGATGGATAATTTGGAAGATGAAGCCGTCATTACCGCGGTACGCGAGCGCGTAGCCAATCTTTGTGCGCGTTTTCCTGTTTACAGCTAAGAATTAAGCATCCAACAGCTTGTTAACCATGACATTTTGTTGAAGATACTTTGTATAGGAGTCCAAAACATGTTTTGGACTCCAGCAATAAAATGGACGTTCTGAATGGTCATGTTTTAGGTTTTTGGAATGCGCTCATCTTAACCGCAACAGGCGGGCAGGATGCCCGCGCTCCAACGCTAAAAACCGAAAACATATATTTGGAGGTGGCTTAGTTGGCTTTATTAAGTCCAGCTATGCCAATAACGGCATCCAAAAAACTATTTTTGGATGCCTATTGAAGATTATCGGGTAAATCGCCAAGCCTTTCAGGTTTTAAAAACTTGAAAGGCTTTTTTTATGAAGTAGGCCGCCGTCAGTCAGAACGACAGCCCTAACTATCTACAATCAAACCAAGTGGATAGCCGTTGTAGTATAAGCGCCTGTGGACAGGCTGGTCGCAGTAGACACGCCGATTAAAGCCACTAAGGTATCACTAGTGCCGTTATCCTGAAATACCCAAGTGCTGCTAACTTGGGCATTGGTTGCTGAAGTTGGATCGGCAGCCGTACCTAAAAATGCCACGGTAGAGCCATCTTTAATATTGGCTTTGAGATAATCAAGAACACCGCTGATATTAGCCGCAGTGATTGAAACTGGCGTAGTGAAAGTATCAATATCATCAAATTTAATCAGCCCGTTAGTGATGGTGTGGCTGCTAAACCCACCAGCATTAATGCCATCAAAAGCTGAGGCATTCGCGGCGATTTTAGTTGCCGCCAAATCTAAGGTATCAGAGGCTAGGGCAAATTTAACTACTCTATCGGCATTAGCCACACTCGTGCTACCCAAAGTATCTGACGTATCACCGACAGCAATTACCACGGTATCGGTTTTTGCCAAAGCTTCCGTTAAATCCAGCACGTCTGCACCCTTACCACCAGTTAAGGTATCTGCATCTTCGCCGCCTTTTAAGGTATCGGCACCATTCAAGCCAAACAGATTATTTGCTTTATTAGTACCGATAATAACGTTGTTTTCATTTGTGCCAGTTCCAATCAGCGCATCACCCACCAAGGTCAAGTTTTCGATATTGCTGTAATCTAACAGGCTTAAGGTTTTGGTAGACTCAATGGTGTCAACGCCTTCATTTAGCAATTCAACCACGATGTCATTATCATTGCTCAGCTTGTAAATATCATTACCCAAACCACCTTTCAAGGTGTCTATGCCACCGGAACCATCCAAAGTATCGTTACCTGCCAAACCCTCTAAAGTGTTGGCAATAGTATTACCTAATAAGTAATTGTCATTTTTGTTACCTATGGCAGTGGTTGCAGTTGCCCCCAATAAAGTCAAATTCTCAAAAGTCTCAGACTTCAGTGTATAGTTAATACTGCTTTGAATGGTATCAATATATCCAACTTTGATTTTACCCGTAGTAGTATCAATTACATTAGCAACTTCGGTTAAAATATCGGTCAAAGTATCAACCACATAGGTGTCATCACCTAAACCACCTTGCAAAGTATCAATACCTTCACGACCATCGAGAATGTTGTTGCCGTCATTACCAATCAGTTGGTTATTTACCGCACTACCAAACAAATTAAGCAAACTGGTTTTACCAGTAAGCCGACCATTTTCGATACTACCACCCCAGGTATTGGTGTTTAAATCCAAGCTGATTTTATCGGATTGTACCCAATCGTTACCTTGGCCACTTTTTTCAGTAATCACTTCACTAACGCTATCGACCACATAAGTATCATCGCCATAGCCACCAGTAAATTTGTCGATACCCGTGCCGCCGTCTAAATAATCGTCACCGTACAAACCAACCAAGTTATTAATTGCCGTGTCACCGATGATGCGGTTGTTTAAATTATTGCCGACCACTTCAAGCAAATTACCTTTTATGGTCAGGTTTTCTATACCTTTAAGCAGCGTATAAGATGCTGTAGGGATAGTGCCTGCACCTTTAAATTCGACAGTGTCGATCCCCCCTGAAAGGGCTGAGGTTTCATCGGTTATGTCGCTACCAGAATCAATGCGGTAAAGGTCATTGCCTAATCCGCCGACCAGCACATCATTGCCAGTGGTTTTCAAGGTATCAATAACTGGCGCGTAAAATGGCGAATACCACCATCCGTCCAAGATATCGTTGCCAGCACCGCCATTTAAGGTATTGTTGAATTTATTGCCGATGAGCCAGTTGCTAGCACTGGTGCCGGTTGCAACAAGAGCGGCAGGATCATCCAACAAATCCAAGTTTTCAAAATTGGTGCTGGCACTAGATAAATTGAAATTAACACTGCTAACCACCCAGTCAGTTCCTGCACCACCATTAATTGTGTCGGTACCAGCACCAACAAACACATAATCATCGCCATCTCCGGCGTTAATGGTATCGTTACCTAAGCCACCATCAAGAATATCGTCTAAGTTACTGCCTTTAAGATTGTTATTGAGGTTGTTGCCTTTCAAAGTAGCAATAAAGTACGTTAGGCTATTTGGGTTATTGACATAAATTTGGTCGTCCAATACCCCGTTTTCAATATTAGCCGCTAAGGTAACGCTAAAATCATTGGCTTTTAAAACGGGATCCAATTCTTTAGCATCTGCCCCGAAATCATCATCACGGCCATCGGCATTGGTACCACTAAAATCGCGGATATAATAAACCGTGTCTATACCGCCATTTGCGGTTTCGGTGATGGTATCTACACCCGCACCTGCTGATATACCATCATCACTAAAGTAATCGTCAAAGGTGATGACATAACTGTCATTGCCAGCGCCACCTGCCAATTTATCTTGACCATAACCGGAGAAGATAACGTCGTTACCAGAACCCGCAGTGATGGTATCTGAGCCTAAACCACCTTCCAACCAAGAACCTAAGGTGGTATTAGTATTGGTGACAGTGATAACATCATTACCCGTACCACCATAAACCGTACCTTGGTTTTTTACCGTGAAGGTGTCGTTGCCATCCTCACCCCACATGACATCGTAACCGCCATAGAATTTGTCATTACCGATACCGCCAAACATTTCGTCATTTTCTGTACTGCTAGCACCATAAGTGGTGGCGTCATTGGTATCATATAGGGTATCCGCACCATCACCACCATCCATAAAATCGGATCCAGCCCCACCATAAAGGGTATCGTTTTCAACACCACCGAACAAATAGTCATTGCCTGTACCGCCATTAAGGGTATCGTCAGCTGAACCACCGTGAAGAATATCATCGCCAGCATTACCATAAAGCTTATCTTTTTCAGTGCCGCCATCCAAAACGTCATTACCATCGCCACCATTTAGGGTATCAGCACCACCACCGCCAGCGAGTTGGTCATCACCCAAGTTGCCATATAAAATGTCATTACCTAAGCCGCCATCAAGAATATCATCACCTGCCAAGCCATCAATATCGTTAACACCATCATCAAAAAGCTGGGTATCATTATTGTTTGTGAGTTTTTTCGTTGCCATTGCGTTTTCTCTGGTTTGGATTGAAAGGAAATATTACTGTTTTCTTGCGTCAATAAAATCTTTTACACATCAAATCGACAAGTTTTCGGTTTTTGGAGCGAGGCCATCTTAACCGCAACTGGCGGGCAGGATGCCCGCGATTCCTGCCACCAAAACCGAAAACTAGACCGTTTGAAGTCTCTCTCAGTACCCCTAAGAAAAAATTAACCTTATCAGACCGATATTGTTAATGGCTTCCCAAGCGTAAACTCCTTAAACTGCATATATTTGGTCTAAGTGTAGATTAAATATCAAAATCAACAAAAGAATATACTGTTAGACAAGCGCTTATAGTTTGTAACCCACACCAAGTGTCTAATTAAAATGATTAAATTAAAATTTTCCAAAAACAGCGGTCTACAAAATGGCAAAGGTACTTGAAAGCTATTTTATAGTTACAATTTGATTTTTGCTTGCTAGTTTTATGCTGAACGGTCATTTTAGAGTGCGGTCATATTAACCGCAACTGGCGGGCAGGATGCCCGCGCTCCTTGCCATTAACAACTCTGCCAATCAATTAGCTTAATGACATCAACAACATCCATTTTCCGCCTAGTCTTGCCGATGCTGCTAGCAAGCTGCGCCAGCGTTCAGGAATCTAAGCCCCTAGTAGCGACGACCTCGCATCCGCAAGTGGTCAACTATGCCTTAAGCTTACAAGGTGCGCCTTACCGTTACGGTAAAGACAATCCTAGAGACGGTTTTGATTGCAGCGGTTTTGTCCGCCATGTTTACAAAAAAAACGGCATAAATCTACCGCATAATGCCAAAGATATGGCCTTAACCCTGCCTGAAATTCCCTTACAGGCAATAACACCAGGTGATTTGGTATTCTTTGATATTAACGGCAAAGCCTATTCGCATGTCGGCATTTACATTAAAAATAATAATTTCATTCACGCTCCTAGCCAACGCACTGGCAAAGTCATGGTCTCCAACTTAAATACACCGTATTGGCAAAAGCATTTTGTTGGCGCAAGACGGCCTTAAATGCTCTTAGGGTTTGGCTATTTCCAATGATAAGACCTTTCAGGCTTTTAAAACCTGAAAAATCTAGCTTTTGGGCGATTGCAATCAGCAAATTATTCGTTAAATCCTTATTAAATGGCCTAACCACTAACATCTACCCCTTAATCGCTCGAAATTCCGCGCATAATCACTGATAATGCCAAGCTTTTTGTAGCCCAATGAGTTATCGCATTCTCCATGAAGTTGGAAAAAATTAAACTGGCTGGATTTAAATCCTTTGTTGACCCTACCACCATCCCCATCACAGGCAATTTAACCGCTATTGTCGGCCCAAACGGTTGCGGCAAATCCAATATTATCGACGCAGTCCGCTGGGTGATGGGCGAAAGCTCCGCCAAGCATTTGCGTGGCGGCAGTATGGCGGATGTCATTTTCAACGGCTCATCAGGCCGCAAACCTGTCAGCACCGCTAGCGTCGAACTAGTTTTCAATAATACCGAAAGCAAACTCGGTGGCGAATACGCCCAGTACGACACTATCGCCATCAAACGCCAAGTCAGCCGCGATGGACAATCGTTGTTTATGCTCAATGGCTCGCGCTGCCGCCGTAAAGACATCACCGACTTGTTCTTAGGCACGGGTTTAGGTTCGCGCAGTTACGCCATTATTGAGCAAGGCACTATCTCCCGCATGGTAGAAGCCAAACCCGAAGATTTGCGTATTCATATTGAAGAAGCCGCAGGCATCTCCAAATACAAAGAGCGCAGGCAAGAAACCGAAACCCGTATGAGGCACACCCGCGAGAATCTGGAACGCTTGGATGACTTGCGCGAAGAGGTGGAAAAACAACTTAAACACCTAAAAAACCAATCGGAAAAAGCCGAAAAATATACTGAGCTGAAAAAACAAGAACGGCAAAGCAAATTGGAATTGCTGGCGATGCGTTGGCGCAGTTACCAGCAAGTCGCCGAGCAACTGGAACAACGTCTGCACAGCACTGCCACCGAGCATAACCGCTTGTTTGTACAAGTGCGGGAATTGGACAGCCAAATTGCCGAGCAACGCGCCACTTACAAAAACCAACAACAACAAACCAACGCCAGCCAAGGCGATTACTACGGTTTAGTTGCGGACGTTAGCCGCTTAGAACAAGCCATCAAACACAACCAACAAAGCCAAGAACAAACCTTACAAGAACTGCAACGCACCCGCAGCCAAGCCATTGAATTAAATGATGAGCTGGCAGCGGACATGGAAATCTTAGAAGACATCCGCCAACAATTGCACGATAACCACAGCCAACAACAGCTCGCCGAACAACAATACCAAGAACTCCAAGACCGCCAACAACAAAGTCAGCAACAGCAGCAAGATTGGCAACAGCAATGGGATGGCTACCGTACCGAAAGCGCCCGTTACAAAGAACAAGCCGAAGTACAACGGGTAAAATCCACCCAGTTAGAAAACCAGAATCGGCAATTGCAAAATCGCGCGGAAAAACTCGACAACGAACGCGGCGGCCTAAGCGACAACGATTTGCCAGAACAATTGGCGGAACTGCAAGAAGCCATCCAACAATTAGCCGAGCAACGCGAACAACTACACACCGAGCTAGACCATCAACACCAAACCATTGGTGAACAACGCCAACAGCTTAAATACTGCCACGAACAGCTGCATAGCCGTCGCTCCGAATTAGCCAACGTGAAAGGCAAAATCGCTTCGCTGGAATTATTGCAGCAACACGCGCTGGGCAAAGACAACCAAACTTTAACCAACTGGTTGTCTGCGGCAAGTATCGAAAAGCAGCCGCGCTTGGCGGAGTTTTTGGATGTTACAAGTGGCTGGGAAACCGCGGTGGAAACGGTATTGGGCGGTTATTTGGAGGCGATTTGTGTAGAGCAATTCGCCAATCTGATTGGCAATTTGGAGCAATTGGCGGACGAATCACTGATCTTACTGGCGACTTCGCAAGTCAGCGCGAACAGCGCAGCACCCACCAAGTTACCGCAATTATTAGATAAGCTCACCGCACCTTGGCCTTTGGCATCGCTGCTGTCTGGCATTTATTGCGCCAATAACAGCCATGAAGCCTACCAGCTATCGACACAACTCCAAGCCCATGAATCGGTAATCACCCCCGATGGCAGTTGGTTTGGCGCAGGTTGGCTAAAAATCAGCCGCAGTAAAGACAGTAAAACTGGCATGTTGCAGCGGGAAAAAGACTTAAGGGATTTAAAGCAACGCCAATTGGCATTACTTGATGAATGCGAGGCTTTGGAAGACCAGCAAGAACAAGTCGAAAGCCAATTAAAAGCCGCCGAAAGCAGTCGGGAAAACCAGCAGTGCCAACACAACCAGCTAGGCACGGAATTATCATCATTGAATGCCAAACTGAGCGCACAATCAGCCAGGCATGAACAACAAAATCGCCGTTTAAGCCAGCTTGACCGCGAGCTGGAAGAAATCCACCAAGAACTGGCTGAAAACACCGAAACCATTGCTGAATATTGGCTATTGCAAGATGACGCCGAACAACGGCTAGCGGCGCAAGAACGGCAACGCCAACAATTGGAAAATCTCAGCGAGCAAGTGCAACGCGAATATCAAGAAATGAATGCTGCCGTCAACAACGCTAGGCAGCAGCTTTATCAATTAAAAGCCAAGCAAGACAGCCTTCGCAGTACTGAGCAAGCCACGGGTAAGCAAATTGAGCGTTTACACCTGCATCAACAGCAAGCCGCAAGCCGCATCGCCGAATTTGAAATTAAGCAGCAACAAGCGCTATTGCCTTTGGATGATGAACAACAGCAGTTAACGGAAAAATCAGCAGAAAAACATCTGCTAGAAGCGCAATTAAAGCAGCAACGCCAACAACAAGATGCCACCGAAGCGGCTATCAACCAACTAGCTGAGCAACAACTACGCGCACAACGCGACCTGGAAAAACAAAAAGAAAGCTTAGACCAGCTGCGTTTTGAACTGCAAGAAAGCCAAGTGCGCCAGCAAACCGTCACTGAACAGCTCAAAGAGCAAGAGGCTGATGCCAAACACATCTTGCAAAACTTGTCTGCACAAGCCGAAGAGCAGGCGTGGAAACGTAAAGTGGATGACTTGGTACGGGAAATAGAGCGGCTGGGGACAATCAACTTGTCCGCCATTGAAGAGTACCAGTCGCAAGCGGAGCGGATGAAGTTTTTAAATGCCCAACATGCTGACTTAACTGAGGCATTGAACACCTTGGATCATGCTATCAATAAAATTGACCATGAAAGCAGGTTACGTTTTAAGGAAACTTTCGATAAAATAAACAGCGGCTTGCAGGAAAAATTCCCAAAATTGTTCGGTGGCGGGCAAGCGTATTTAGAATTAACCGATCAAGATTTACTGGAATCCGGCGTCAACATCATCGCCAGACCCCCAGGTAAACGTAACAGCTCAATCCACTTGCTGTCTGGCGGCGAAAAAGCCCTAACGGCAGTCGCGTTAGTATTTTCCATTTTTGAACTGAACCCAGCACCGTTTTGCTTGCTGGATGAGGTGGATGCGCCGCTGGATGATGCCAATGTCGGGCGCTTTTCAAAAATGGTGGAAGAAATGGCGGCATCAGTACAGTTTTTATATATTTCCCATAATAAGGTTACAATGGAAATAGCGCAGCAGTTGGCAGGCGTTACCATGAAAGAGCCGGGCGTCTCCCGGATGGTCTCAGTTGATATCGAAGAAGCAGTGAATCTGGCGGAAAACTAATGGATAAAGAACTTTTAAGAGTAGTAATTATTGCAACTGGCCTGTTGATTATTATCGGCATGCTCGCTTGGCATTTTTTTAAAAACCGTGGTTTTTCTGGCAGCATAAGCCTATTTGGCAATTTGCCTATCGGCAGCAGGATAGATGAATCTTTGGTTGTCCATAATGAACATGATGATTTCGATATAACCCCAAAAAAAACCAAGCGTTATACCGAAAGCAAAGAAACCGTGGCAGCCAAGGAAACTCAAGCTGCCAGCGAAGATATGTTCGAAAATTTTGATGTCGATTTTGATTTTGCCGACACCTTAACGGAAGCAAAAGAACCAGAAGACCAAGATTTAGAAGAGCATGATCCTGAGCCACGCTTTATTGCCCCAGACATCATCAAATTTTGCATTATGGCGAAAGATGACGAAGGCTTTAACGGTCATGACTTGAACAGGGCTTTTCAAATCGTTGGCCTTGAATATGGCAACTTGAAGATTTTTGAACGCCTAGATGGTAACCGTTTAGTGGATTTTGGCGTTGCCAGCATGGTTGAGCCAGGCACATTCCCAGAACAAATGGATGATTTTTTCACCCCAGGCATTGTGTTTTTTATGCAACCTGCGCTACTTGATGATGCGGTCAGTGTTTTTGATGATTTAGTCGACACCATCAGTTTGCTTGTGATTGAACTAGACGGTGAAGCCCTAGACCATAAACGCCAGCCACTGACTGATGATGCTATTGATTTAATACGCCATAGTTTGTAAATATCGGCTCCCTAGTATCAATAAAAAGGTATCTAGGGAGCTGAAAAACAGCGGTTATGACGCTGGTTGTTGTTGCAGAAACTTAATAATCTCCTTAGCCATTATTGCCCCGAAGTCTTTATTAGCATGATTGGCATCACCTAAATTATCACTTCTAAATTCATTCAGCATAAAGCCCTCGCTGTCGTAACAACTCGCAGGCACTTCCACAACAGGAACGCCTTTAGCTGCCAGCCAATCTTTAAAGACCTGTCGATAGAATCGGTCAACATAAACAATCACCTCACTATCAACGTCATTATGTATCCGATGATGTTTGAATGGTTTGGGAGCCTCAATCACAAACAATTTAACGCCCGAACGTTGCATTATCTCGATCAATTTGCAGATATAGAGCTGGTCATTTAAAACGGCGTGCCGTAATAGGCCAACAGAAACGGGGATTAACCCCTCTTGTTGGCAAAAGGGAGTATATTTAGTCCAAAAATTAACATCGCGCCAAAGCCTAATTGAGTGCATAGCGCCACTAATAGCATAGTAAGGCTGAAACTCACCGTCCTCCAACAAAGGCAAGCGCTGCACGCGTTTTTTAATTATCGGATCAGTCATTTCCGCATAATCACCACGATCGGCAAAAAATGGCTTTATCAAATGCCCGCCCAAGCCTAACGGTTTAAAATCAAACACATAATCCACTAATGAATCACCTTCTGCTTGCAGTAAATCAATACCTGATTTTAAAGCTGAAATATGCGAATCACCTGTAACAACAATCTTCATATTTTAGCCTCCAAAGGTTGCCAGCAATTCTTCGTCACAAAGCACATCATCATTTTCCATTTCCTTATCATTGGTTTCGCCCGATAAAATCTTCGGTGGTTGATGCTCAATAAAAAACTGCTTCATCACATGTTCAACACCATAACTGGCAACCGTCCTCATATCTGGATTGTAAAATTGCCCACGCATAACAGGTGAAGAAATGATTTCATAGGAAGGGAAATAATCGACAAAACGGTGTTTATCGGCAAGCTGCCCCGCTGCTGCCCGCAAAACTGATTTTGAGTACATAGTCGCAACAACCACGTTTTGATTAGTTGCTGTTGCCATCAATGGTACTGGCGAAACGGTAAAGATAAATTGCATTTTGCTGTTGATGCGCCTAATCAAGCGGATAACAGTTTCCAAATCCCTTACCACTTCAATATTGCTCAGATTAACCAAGCGATATTTATCGGCATCATAAACACCGCCTGCCACACCAGGGGCTATCGGATAAGCCGAACCGTCTTCCACAGATACCCAAGTTTCTGTTAAACCTAAGGTAAACACAAATACCTGCGCTTCTGTTAAAAGCTTTCTTACGCATTGCAGATGATGCTCCCGATGGTCGTTTAACTCGGCAACACTAACAAAGGGCACAGGCTCTATGGTTGGCCTAAAAGGATCAACAAAACCATCATCTTTAATCCAAAAGGTTTCTTTAGGCTCAAATTCGCCCAAAGCCCGCTTGACCAATTGCAGCAATTGCCTAGAACTATAAACATTGCCATACCGGGCAGAATACATACCGTAGCCAAAATCCAGCTGGCTCTCTTTTGCCAAAAAACCTGGTGCAGGCTCTACATCCATAAAATTAAAACCTTGATCCCTCAAGTGCTTACCAATATGTTGGGCAAAACAACTGCCCGCAGTCGCAATCGCCAAGTCAGATATAGGGAATTTTTTTGTGTACCATTGCGATATTTCTAACGGATACTCATTACTGACGGTTTTTTTCCAAAACGCTTTATCAGGTTGAATCTGATAGGGATGTTTTAGGCTCATAAGTGTTTGCTCAGGAAGGGTTTAAAAAAGTGTAACGAAAATAGTGATTAATAATGAATTGTCGGACAAAGCAAAAATGGGCAAAGCCGCAATCAATCTGACGAAACCAGAACTTTGTAATGATGGGAAAACTAACACAACCCACAAAAAGGCCGTGGCTATTTGTATAAATATCGATAACAACGCACAAAAAATGTAAAACACGCTATCTATGCAAATCGACTGAACTCTATTAAGGAATCGCTGAACAAAGCCTTCGACAAGCTCAGGCCGAACGGTAACTAATTGATTCCGTTCGTGCTGAGCCTGTCGAAGCATGATCGGAATCGATTAGTTCAGCACTTCCTTAAGCAAGCTGCACATTAAAAGCGTGTTCCAAGCAAATGACGCGCCAATAGCTACTTGTTAAAACCAAGTTATTATAGAGACCTACGTCCACCAAAGTCCAGACGAGCCAGCCTCACCTAATTGGCTTACTTGAAATCTCAAACACCTTCCCCATATTAGTAATTACTAACATAAACCTATCCAAGAGGTAACTACTATGCGTATGGACAAACTCACCAGCAAATTCCAAACCGCGCTTGCCGATGCCCAAAGCTTGGCCTTGGGCAAAGACCACCAATTTATCGAACCTGCCCACGTCATGATTGCCCTGCTCGACCAAGAGGGCGGCAGTGTCAAACCGTTATTGGCGCAATCCGGCATTAACACCCAGCAATTACGCACCGAACTAAGCCGGCAATTAGAGCGCTTTCCCACCGTCAGCGGTTCGGGCGGCGATGTGCAAATGTCGAACGAATTAGGCCGTTTGCTGAACTTAACCGACAAATTGGCACAAAAACGCCAAGACCAATTCATCTCCAGCGAATTATTCTTACTCGCCGCGTTGGAAGAAAAAGGCGCTTTGGCGGATTTATTGAAAAAATCTGGCGTTACCGCTGCGGCATTAACCCAAGCCATCGCCGCCATGCGCGGCGGTGAAAGCGTTAACGATGCCAACGCCGAAGACCAACGCCAGGCTCTGAAAAAATACACCATCAACCTGACCGAACGCGCCGAAAAAGGCAAGCTCGATCCAGTCATCGGGCGTGATGACGAAATCCGCCGTACCATCCAAGTCTTACAACGGCGCACCAAAAACAATCCGGTGCTGATTGGCGAACCTGGCGTGGGTAAAACCGCCATTGTCGAAGGCTTGGCGCAACGCATCGTCAACGGCGAAGTGCCAGAAGGCATGAAAAACAAGCAAGTCCTAGCCTTAGATATGGCGGCTTTAATCGCCGGGGCAAAATTCCGTGGCGAGTTTGAAGAACGCCTGAAAGCGGTATTGAACGATCTCGCCAAGCAAGAAGGCCAAGTGATTTTGTTCATCGACGAATTGCACACCATGGTTGGCGCAGGTAAAGCCGAAGGCGCGATGGATGCGGGCAATATGCTCAAACCTGCTTTAGCGCGTGGCGAGCTGCATTGCGTCGGCGCAACCACCTTGGATGAATACCGCAAATACGTCGAAAAAGATGCGGCATTAGAACGCCGTTTCCAAAAAGTCATGGTCGATCAACCGTCGGTGGAAGACACCATCGCCATTTTGCGCGGCCTGAAAGAAAAATACGAAGTGCATCACGGCGTAGAAATTACCGACCCCGCCATTGTCGCTGCCGCCACGCTTTCCTACCGTTACATCGCCGACCGCCAATTGCCCGATAAAGCCATTGATTTAATCGACGAAGCCGCCAGCCGCATCCGTATGGAAATTGATTCCAAACCGGAAGTGATGGATAGGTTACATCGGCGTTTGATCCAGTTAAAAATCGAACAAGTCGCGTTGAAAAAAGAAAAAGACAACGCCTCGAAAAAGCGTTTGGAAATTCTGGAAGATGAAATTTCTGATCTGGAAAAAGAATATTCCGATTTGGAAGAAACCTGGAAAGCCGAAAAAGCCTCGCTACAAGGTTCGGCTTCTATTAAAGAAAAACTCGAACAAGCCAAAATGGATTTGGAAGCCGCTAGACGCGCCAATGATTTAGCCAAACAGGCGGAATTGCAATACGGCATCATCCCCGAATTGGAAAACCAATTGAGCCAAGCAGCGCCAGAGCAAACCCAGAAAATGACGTTGCTCAGAAACAAAGTCACCGAGGAAGAAATCGCCGAGGTGGTTTCTAAATGGACAGGCATTCCCGTCTCAAAAATGCTCGAAGGCGAGCGCGATAAATTGCTGCACATGGAAGCGGCGCTGGCTAAGCGGGTGATTGGTCAAGATGAAGCCCTAAAAGCCGTCAGCAACGCCATACGCCGCTCCCGTGCCGGCTTGTCCGACCCCAACCGTCCGAACGGCTCGTTCCTGTTTTTAGGGCCAACGGGCGTGGGTAAAACTGAACTCTGCAAAGCCTTGGCGGATTTCATGTTCGACACCACCGACGCCATGGTGCGTATCGACATGTCGGAATTTATGGAAAAACATTCCGTAGCGCGGTTGATTGGCGCACCTCCGGGTTATGTCGGCTATGAAGAAGGCGGTTATTTGACTGAACTGGTGCGGCGTAAACCGTATTCAGTGATTCTGATGGATGAAATCGAAAAAGCTCATCCCGATGTGTTCAACGTGCTGCTGCAAGTGCTGGATGATGGACGTTTAACCGATGGACAAGGCCGCACTGTGGATTTCCGCAACACCGTGATTGTCATGACGTCTAATCTTGGTTCGGAAATTATTCAAGAGCTGCATGGAGAGACTTTATATCCGGTGATGAAAACGGCAGTAATGGAAAAAGTCAGCCAATATTTCCGGCCTGAATTTATCAACCGCATTGATGAAGCCGTGGTGTTCCATCCCCTAGGACGCGAACAAATCCGCACCATTTCCAGCATCCAAATCGATTTCTTAAGGCAACGGCTGCAAGACCGCGATATTGGCTTCCTTGTCAGTGATGCCGCGCTGGATTTACTGGGTGAAGCGGGCTTTGATCCTGTCTACGGCGCAAGACCGATGAAACGCGCTATACAACAGCTTTTGGAAAATCCACTGGCGCAAGAAATTTTGTCGGGGCATTTTGTGGCGGGTGATGTGATACAGGTGAATGTTGATGACCAGCGGCTTTTAACATTTACCAAAGCTTAAGACATATTAGCGTTTTGGGAGCGCGGGCATCTTGCCCGCAATTGGCGGGCAAGATGCCCGCGCTCCACTCGATGTGTCAGGTCATGTTAGTGATAACGTAACCTGACACACTCGCTACTGAAACCCCTAATTACGCCTTAGGCCGCATGTGTGGGAACAACAACACATCGCGGATCGATGGCGAGTCGGTAAACAACATCACCAAACGATCGATACCAATGCCCTCACCTGCCGTTGGCGGCATCCCGTGTTCCAAAGCCGTGATGTAATCGGCATCAAAGTGCATAGCTTCTAAATCGCCTGCATCCTTTTCATCGACTTGTTTTTGGAAACGTTCCGCTTGGTCTTCGGCATCATTTAACTCGGTGAAACCGTTGGCGATTTCGCGCCCGCCGACGAAAAACTCGAAGCGGTCGGTGACGTGCGGATCGTTGTCGTTGCGACGTGCCAACGGTGAAACTTCGACCGGATAGGCAGTGATAAAGGTCGGTTGCATCAAGCGGCTTTCAACGGTTTTCTCGAAAATTTCAATCTGCACTTTACCTAAACCGTAGCTTTCTTTGACTGGAATGCGTAAGTTCTCGGCGACCTTTACAGCCGCTTCACGGGTTGCTAAATCCTCGGCAGTCAAATCAGGATTGAAATGCAAAATAGATTCAACCACCGTCATGCGTACAAATGGTTTACCGAAATCGTATTCTTCGCCTTGGTAGTTAATGACAGTTTGCCCGACCACTTCCTCGGCAATGCCGCGCAACATGGCTTCAGTCAAATCCATCAATTCATGATATTCGGCGTAGGCTTGGTAAAACTCCAGCATAGTGAATTCAGGATTATGGCGGGTCGATAAACCTTCGTTGCGGAAGTTGCGGTTGATTTCAAACACGCGCTCAAAGCCGCCGACTACTAAGCGTTTCAAATACAATTCCGGTGCGATACGCAAATACATGTCCATATCCAACGCGTTGTGGTGCGTGGTAAACGGACGCGCGGTTGCGCCACCAGGAATCACTTGCATCATCGGCGTTTCCACTTCCAAGAACTGGCGATCCGTCAAAAATTGGCGAATGTAAGCGACGATTTTCGAGCGGATGAAGAAGGTGTTGCGCGATTCTTCGCTCATAATCAAATCCAAATACCGTTGGCGATATTTGATTTCTTGATCGGCAATACCGTGGAATTTTTCTGGCAACGGACGCAAGGCTTTGGTCAATAAACGGATGCTATCAACTTTAATACTCAGCTCGTCAGTTTGGGTTTTGAACAACACGCCTTCCGCGCCCAAAATATCGCCAATATCCCATTTTTTGAATTGCTCGTTGTATACGCCTTCTGGCAATGAATCGCGGCTGACATACAACTGGATTTTGCCGGACATATCTTGAATATGGCAAAAACTCGCCTTGCCCATCACCCGGCGGGTCATCATCCGCCCGGCGATTTTCACCCGCAGCGGTTCAGCTTCTAGTTCTTCTTTGGTTTTGCCAGCGTATTCGGCTAAAACTTCGCCCGCGATAACATCACGGCGGAAGTCGGTAGGGAAAGCAATGCTGTGTTCGCGCAACTCGTTGAGTTTGCTACGGCGTTGGCGGATTTGTTCTTGTTCGTCTTGTTGGATTTCGGACATGTTATTTTATTAACTTAAAGGATTGTAAATTATTTTGTTCATAATTCAGTGGGTTAAAGGGGTAAGGTCTTGAGAGGTTGTTATCGGTGATCGACTATCTACAATCAATTCATCATTAATTCTGTAAATATACATATCGTCAAAATAAACACCGCTAAGATAATTTTTACCCAGCCGATTGTTAAGCCATACCCCTTTTTTCCATAACGCCGTATCTTGTATGCTGCAAAAAGCCTTAAAAAATCGGTTGTGGATATTGGTTGCATATATGTCATGCAAAGACAGTACGGATTCTTCTGGATTAGCCAGTTCATTCATATTATTGATCCGTCTGTAATAGCTTCTAGGTCCTTCGCTGGTCACTAATGGTGAAACAATAATAAGTTTCCATGGCTTGTCTTCGTCACCCTCCAACACCCAAAAAGCGGCTTTTACTTCCGCATCGGCACTGTCCAAACGGTTTATTAAGTTTTCACCAGCCACAACCATTTCTTGGGAAAATAATTGCGTTATAAATAGCTCTGTAGCCATGGCAGTATTCCTGATTCGCTGTTAGTAATGGCATTAAAAAGGTCTTCAGCTTGTTCTTTTTCGATATTGCACTCGTAACGGGATTCTTCTGACCAAAGTCTAGCAATCGCCCAATTTAGGGCGAACTCCAATTGCCTTTCGTTCAGCTTCAATTCTTGATGCAATTGGGCTGCCTGAAGCAGATCGTCGAGATTGTGAGTCCAGACTTTTTTCGCTAATTTAAAATCAGGAAAATCAAATTCTTTAACCTGTTTGGCAATGCGAGCTTTTAAAGTACATTCCAACGCGTAACCCGCCAAATAATAAGCGCCATGATAACAGCCTTGGTTAAGCAATATTTCAGCTTCCTTTATCCTAATTTCGGCCAACTGTTCAAATTCGGCTTTATTCATAACGACTGCCTACAACCCACTCTTCAAACTAGCCTCAATAAACTGATCCAAATCGCCGTCCAACACGGCTTGGGTGTTGCCAGTTTCCACGCCAGTGCGTAAGTCTTTGATGCGCGATTGGTCCAACACATACGAACGGATCTGGCTGCCCCAGCCAATGTCGGATTTGGTGTCTTCCAAGGCCTGCGCGGTTTCGCTGCGTTTACGCATTTCCAGTTCGTACAATTTGGCTTTCAATTGCTTCATGGCGGTGTCGCGGTTTTTGTGTTGCGAGCGGTCGCTTTGGCATTGCACGACGATGCCAGTCGGGTTGTGCGTCATACGCACGGCTGATTCGGTTTTGTTAACGTGCTGCCCGCCTGCACCGCTGGCGCGGTAGACGTCAACGCGAATATCGGCGGGATTAATGTCGATGTCGATGTCGTCGTCGATTTCGGGTGAGACAAACACCGAAGCAAACGAGGTGTGGCGACGGTTGCCGGAGTCGAATGGCGATTTTCGCACCAATCGGTGTACGCCGGTTTCGGTACGCAGCCAGCCGAAGGCGTATTCGCCTTCAAAGCGAATGGTGGCGGATTTGATGCCCGCGACATCGCCGGGTGATTCTTCGATCAGCTCGGTTTTAAAGCCCCGGCTTTCGCCCCAACGTAAATACATGCGCTCGATGATGGATGCCCAGTCTTGCGCTTCGGTGCCGCCAGAGCCGGATTGGATGTCCAAAAAGGCATTGTTGGCATCCATTTCGCCCGCAAACATGCGGCGGAATTCTAGGTCGGCGACTTTTTTCTCGAAATAGTCCAAATCGGCAATGACGGTTTCAACGGTGTCTTCGTCATCTTCTTCCACCGCCATCATCAGCAGTTCTTCAGCGTCGGCAAGGCCGCGATCGAGTTCGTTGATGGTGTTGACGACGGCTTCCAGTTGTCCACGTTCTTTGCCCATGGCTTGGGCATTTTCGGGGTTATCCCAAATTTTGGGATTTTCCAGTTCGCGTAAAACTTCTATTAAGCGTTCGGATTTATTGTCGAAGTCAAAGATACCCCCTCAGCCCGTGGCTGCGGGTTTTTAAGTCGGCAATTTTGTTTTTGATGGGATTGATTTCTTGCATGGGTTTGGTGCTGTTCAGCTAGCCTTGGTAAAGATAAAAAGTGCTGGATTATAAACGAATTTTATTGGTATAAGAACGTGTTTTAAAAGCGTCGTGAGCGGTTCGAGTGCAAGGCGCACGGAACGGAGAAACCGGAGTGTACTGGAGTACATGAGGATTTCGAGTACCGCGCAACGCCGCAATCGAGCCGCGTAGCAGCTTTTAAAACACGTTCTAAGCGTATCTACTTTTTGGCAATTACTACCAAGCCGGAAATTATCAATAAGGTGCCGATTATTACCCGCAAACTAATGGTTTCTTTCAGCAGCAGCCAAGCCAAAAATATAGCCACCACCACGCTGCCTTTATCAATTAAGGCAATACTGGCGACATCGCCAATTTTTAAAGCTTTGTAGTAAAAAATCCACGATAACGTGGTGGTTAAACCAGACACGCCCAACCATATTAGATTGTGGCGGTTAAGCGTACCCCAATCTTGCAGCGGCACGGCGATGGCGGCAAAGCCTAAAACCAAGACGCTGACAAACAAGGTGCGGACGCTTAAGCCCAATTCACCGGAAATACCCGCTAGGCCAATTTTGGCAACCACCGAAGTGAAGCCCGCAAATAGCATGGACAATATCGCGTACAGCAACCACTTTTCCATACTTAAGCCTCTACACTGAATAAAGCCTTCGACAAGCTCAGGCCGAACGGTAAACAATTGATTCCGTTCGTGCTCGACTGCATGGATGCAGGAGGTAGAGCAACGCAGGAGCAGTTGCCGAGAGCTTGTCGAAGCATGAGCGGAATCAATCCCAACGTTCGTCTTTCACTTGTATTTTGCCGTTTTCTATCCGTACCGGAAAACTGGCAATAGATTCGTAAGCAGGGGCAGATTTTACCGCGCCTGTCTTGATACAAAAGCGCGCGCCATGTCGTGGACAGATAATTTCATCGCCAACTACCATGCCGCTGGCGATTTCTGTGCCGTCATGGCTACAAATATCTTCAATGGCGTAACATTCGCCGCTAATTTTAAAGACGGCAATATCGCAGCCATCGACATCAACCACGACGTTTTCGCCTTCTGCCAAGGCGCGTTCATCACAAACTGTAACCCAATCTGACATAGTTAACCTTTAAGTATGTTGCGTTAGAGCCATTATGGCATAAGGAAATTGGCTATTGGCGTTTTCTATATAAACTTTAGGCATGTAAAATGCTTAGTGTTGACAATCTTAGGCCAAAAACCAACGGATAGAATCATAAGATTTACAAATTTGTCCACGAACAACACGAAAAGAAACGAAAAGCCTCGTCGCTAAATTTAAGTAAGCACTGAACTAATTGATGCCATTCATCTTTCGATAAGCTCTCGGCAACCGCTCCTGCGTTGCCCTACCTCCTGCATCCATGCAGTCGAGCACAAACGGAATCAATTAGTCGCCGAGAGCTTGTCGAAGGCTTTGTTCCGCGCTAACGAGGTTAGTGTCTTTTCGTGCCGTTCGTGGACAATGTAAACATACTTAACATCAAATAATAATAAATTTTCCGACTTTTAGTGGCTATGTTCCCATCAGGAACATGCACTAAAAGCCTGTGTTTTTCGAGGTATAAATGCCAGACGACAACCGTACATGTATTAACAAAAGTGAATATGGATTTGACCCGACTTATGGCTACAGCCTCGCGCAATTACAGCAAGTCCCCACGCCCAGGGAGCCAAAAGGCTTTGACGATTTTTGGCGTAACCGTTACCACAATGCTTTAGCTGTTAACGTCAAGCCACGCATCAAATACCTCAATAGCAACAACCCAACTTGGCAAGTATTTGCTATCGACTATACTTCCACCGAGGGGTTTTTAATACAAGGCTGGTTGATGTTACCCAAATCCGGCATTGTCAAACGCGGTTTTGTGATTGGGCACGGTTATGGCGGACGGGATGCGCCGGATTTTCATCTACCTTTTCATGATGCTGCCCTGCTGTTTCCGTGTTTTCGGGGTTTAAGCCTGAGCAAACAAGCGGGTATTTCCAGTGATCCTTTTTGGCATGTCCGTCATCATATTGACCAACGCGACCGATATATTTTGGGCGGTTGTGTCGAAGATGTTTGGACCGGAGTGACGGCATTGCTGGCATTATTCCCGCAATTGTCAGGACATTTAGGGTATCTGGGAATCAGTTTTGCGGGTGGCATTGGCGCTTTGGCATTGGCTTATGAACAGCGCATCGCCAGAGGCCATCTGAATGTGCCAACGTTTGGCAATCAGCCCTTACGTTTGCGCCTACCTAGCCAAGGCAGCGCCAACAGCGTGCAACAATTTTATCGTGACCATAAAAAACCCACTTTGAAGGTGTTAAGTTTTTACGATGCCGCGACCGCCGCCAAACGCATCGCCATGCCTATGCACTGCGCCTGCGCCCAGTTTGACCCTTGCGTTGCCCCGCCAGGGCAGTTTGCCATTTACAACGCCTTGCCGGGCAATAAGGAATTGTTTGTTTTGGATGCAGGCCATTACAACTATCCCAACCAACCACAGCAAGAACGGGCATTACTGGCATCCCTAGAAAACTTTTTTGCACCACTCAGCCGAACTTAACCATCAATTTCAACCAACTTTAACGCCATAACAGGAGCTTTCTGCATGAACCGTGAATATCACAAGTGGTGGAGTGATAACTTACAACGCGACATGGAATTGCTGATATTTGGGCATGGGGGCGCCAAGGTACTGGTGTTCCCAACCCGCGACGGACGTTTTTATGAATATGAAAAACTAGGGATGGTAAAGGCTCTGCAACATAAAATTGATGCTGGACATCTACAATTGTTTTGCATTGATGCCATTTATACGGAAAGTTTTTACTGCTGGTGGGCGCATCCTTCAGGCCGTATCAAACGCCATATGGCGTATGAGGACTATGTGCTAACCGAAGTTTTACCGTTTATGCACAAGAAAAATCCCCATGAATGCGTGATTTCGCACGGCTTAAGTTTAGGCGCATACCATGCCGCCAATATCGCCTTCAGGCATCCACATTTGTTTAAAAAACTGGCGGCGTTCTCAGGCCGTTACGATTTAACCTTAAATGTTGAATCGTTTTATGATTTGCTGGACGGTTTTTATAATGATGATGTGTATTTCAATACCCCAAACCATTTTCTCGCCAACCTCAGTTCAGAACAGTTGCTCGGCAAATTGCGGGAAATGGATATTATTTTAGTCATCGGTAAAGAAGACCCTTTTCTGGAAAACAACCAGCAATTAAGCGCGATATTATCGGCAAAAGGCGTTAATCACCAATTGCTGCTTTGGGATAACCGCGCCCATAGTGGTTATTATTGGCGGCGAATGGCACCGCTTTATATCTGATGCGCTTTTAGCCAAAACAACACTAACCCCATGATAAGCAACGCGTCATTTTATATCACCAGCCTCATTGCCTTATTACTCGCCACCTTCTCTTATTTCCGCAGCAAATTAAAACGGGATGAGCCTGCCAAAAGCTTATTAGTCGCCGCTATCACTTGGGCTATTTGCATCGTAGCGGGCAATCCGCTAGTGGATTATTTACTACACGAACCGGATCGCGCACTCGCCGACAAACGTACTGCAATTGCCGCCTTGGCGGACAAAATGCCAGAGTACCAAGCCTTTAAAAACTACGACAAAGACCATTACGAAACCCTGCTGACCTCATTCGCCTTGGGTGAAAACAGCAAAAACTTGCCGATACCATCGCCAGAATGGAAAAAGCTGTTTATTGATACCGCCTATAACCATTTAGGTGGCGTCCGCGATTTGATGAAATACGCCGCTGATGAGGCCGTCAACCATTATGTTGATTTAAGGATTGAGGAATTGGGCATCTTGCAAGATGAGGCTAGCGGCGAGACTTGCGCTACCTATATTCGCAGTGAATATATCGACCCCAATAAATACTTCGCTGATGAACTTATCAACGACCATGCCTTGGCGGCGGCAGAAATCATCCGTACTGCCAAGCAATCGGCTAATACTAATTTCAGCAAACCGTCCCACCAACTTTGGCATGAAGCGACCACGAGCTTAATGCGGGAATATGGCAGTGATTGGTCGATCATTAACGACACCTACAATAAAACCGCTGATAAGCCTAAATTGTGTGCTGTTAACCAACGGTTTTTAATACTATTACGCGAATTACCAGCACAAGACAGCTCACAGGCTTTTAGGGCTTGGTTGAAATTCCCCTGAGTTTTTGCGGCGGAAAGCGAAATATCAGGCATAAAAAAACCCGCCATAAAGGCGGGTTTCTTATCGGCATTGGCTAATTAAATCAATGACCCATCCAAATTAACTCTACGCGACGGTTCATAGAACGGCCTTCTTCAGTCACGTCATCAGCAATCGGTTGGTTTTCGCCAAAACCTTTTGCTGTCAATTTATTGGTGACACCTTTAAATTTCAGATAATCAACAACGGATTGTGAACGTCTTTGCGACAATTTCATGTTATGGGCGTTGCTGCCTTCACTGCTAGTATGTCCATGAACTTCCAAATCATCTTTTTCAGGATATTCAATCAAGCTTAATGCCACTATATCCAGAATATATTTAGCATTCGGGGTCAATTCTGCAGAGTCCACTTTAAAGTTAACGCCTTTTAACTCCAGGCTAATTGGGCAACCTTTAGGATCAACTTTTACATTGCCCATGGTCATGAAGCATTCATCCAAACAGTTGTTTACGCCATCTGAATCATCATCCAATGTTGAACAATCCACTGCTTTTGGCGCAGGGGTTGGTGCAGGTGCTGGCATTTCAAATTTAGCTGCCGCAACCGGTTTTGGCCCCAATGGGATAACAAAACCAACATTAACCACCATATCGTGGAATTCATCGGTGCTGCGACCAAATTTAGTATCGAAGTTGTTGTTGTAACGGTAACGGACATCACTACGCACCAACAAGTTTTCATGCAGTTCGTAAGAAAAACCTGCGCCCGCTTCACCAATAAATGAAGCTTCTTCAACAGCACCAAGCGTGGTGTTCATGCCACCCAAACCAATCACGGTATAAGGCGAAAAAGCTTTACGAGAAAAAACATATTGCACATCAGCGGTTGCGCCAGCTAATTGCCATTCAGCGCCAGCAACGCCTGGTTTTTTATCAAAACCTTGGTAAAAACCTTTTAATTCAACATTGAAGTTTTCATTCAACATTTTACCGATGCCTAAGCCACCGCCCCAACCATCTTGGGCAGCGCGGTCACCGCCTGTGTTAACAAAACTGGCAAATGGTGCAACGTACCATCTGTTATCGACAACGTCACCAGCGTGTGCCAGTGGCGCAATAACCGCACTGGTCAATGCAGCTACAACCAATAGATTTTTGTGTTTCATGACATTTCCTCTTAACGAAAGTGTAAATAGTAAAGTTTGTAACGAGTGACAATCATCAGCTCAAATAGCGGTTTTATAACCGGAAACTTGATAATGGGAGACTGGTTAGTTCAAAAGCCTAACCAAGAAAAAAGCCTTGCTTATAAATGTTCAGAAGCCAATGGCAAGGTAATAGTAAAGCAAGTACCAACACCCAGCTGGCTTTCAACATGACAACTTCCGCCTTGTTTCAGGATATAGCCATTGGCTTCATAAACACCAATCCCCATACCTGCATTCCCTTTTGTGGTATCGAACGGCTTAAATAAACGCTCGGCAATAAACTTGGTATCCATGCCAACGCCATTATCGATAATTTTAATGACGGCATTCTGACCATACTGGCTTAATTCTAGCCTAACAAAACCATTGTCATTGGTCGCTTCTTGTGCATTCTGCACTAAATGTCCCAAAATAGCGATAAATTTTTGTTTTTCACCAACAACTGTTAATTGTTGTCCATTAATTACAACCTCTGGTTTAGGTACGTTAGTCGCCTGTTGAACCACCACATCCCCTAACGCATCCGCCAAACAGATAATCTCTTGGTGCTCTACGCCAACATTGCCCTTTTTCAACTGGCCTAAAATATGGTCGATTTTGTGGACGACATTTTTTAGCGTATCAATGGAATCATCAATAAACTCTTGATTATATTTGTGCTTTTCTGAATTCTTAACAATCAACCCAACCTGTGCAACCAAGTTTTTTAAATCATGCACTAAATACGCAGAAATTTGATTATAGGCATCAAACTGCTTGGCTTGCGATAGCGCCTCATTGGTTTTACTCAGCACCAACGCATTCGATATTTGCATACCCACGGTTTTTAACAAATCCCGATCTTCCCAATTCAAAGCCCTAAATACTTTCGGATGCGTTAATACCGCGATGGCTTCCAAACTGTTTTGTTGGAAAATCGGCACCATAACCCAGACTTTTTTACTTTCCTGTTGCCAGGCACTTAAATCCAAATAAGCCAATAATTCCGGCGTTTCATCATATTCAACAAAATCAATCACCCATTTTTTTTCCAGAAAAAATTGCACTAACACATCATTACGGGCAATGATGTTTGGCTCAGAAAACGCCAAATTTTTACTTTCTGATAAATAGTAATCGCCTTGGTCATTTTTTAACCACAAACCACCGCCTGCACTATCAACAATATCCATCATGGTTTGGATAGCAAACCCCGTCAGCTCATTAAAGGTGTGCCGTTCGGCAATATTTCTACTGAGCTTCAACCATTCTTCACGATAATCATAGTGATAGCGGAAAAAATGCTTATTGATAAAAAACTTAACTTTTGCCCGGATTGCACCCGAAGTAAACAACACCAACAGCAACAAGGCCGCGAGAAATATAAAAACGATTTGTGCCACACCGCCCCAATTTCCGCCAAAATCACGGATATAAAACCCCGCCAACGCCATTAAGATTAAATACAGCCCAGCACCCATCATTGCGGTACTGTAAAAAACCACCTGCCGCGATACCGTAATACCCGCCGTACTATTGGTTTGTAAACGCTGAGCCGCAATCATCAACAATGGCACAACCAAAGCATTCAACACCCCTCTTGATTCCCATACAATCGGATCTATCGTCACAAACAACAACGACTTGCTATAAAGGATAAAATCGAGAATAAACAGGCCGCCCAAGCCAATACATAAAAACTTCACCGCCCAACGCCTATCGCCCTGCGCGTTACGGAAAACTTGCTCGACTAACACCAAACCAACCACCGCAAACAACAAATGCACGGTTAAGCGCAACTGCCCGCTCAAAGCAAACGCCAAATTAATCTGCTCCAACAAACCGCCAAAAGCCTCCAGAACAAATACCAACATAGCCACCGACACCAAAACTTGTGCAGTGCTCGAAGCCCTCAGCCAAGCCAAAACAGACTTATCTGCTTGCCGGGAAATAAACGCCCCTAACAGCAAAAACCAACTGATATTCCGTAAAGTTTCATATGCCAAACTGTCTGCAATAAAATAATTCTGGCTATAAACCACATAAGCCGTCATCGCCGACCATAACAATGAAGACAACACAGCAATAACAAAAAAGTTAATCGGCGAATGTCGTTTAATTTTAGGCACAGACCATAACAACAGCCCGGCATACGCCAATGCACCAATCAAATAACTGTAAAACCCGTAATTTTCCATATACCGCCCAAAAGCACCGATAAATTAAAAGACTGCATGATACTATCTGCCCCATCACCCTAGCCAAATAGCAAACCAATGAACACGCCGTTACCACCGACATTTTACGCCAAAGATTTTATTGAAACCGCCGAAGGCCTGTTATTCGCGGTAGTGACATCCGGCCTAGTCGAAGCCAAGGTTTTATGCTTTTTGCGCTACCGAAAACAGCAGGCAACTTGGCAAAAACTTGATACCGACATGGCGAATAGCTTCCTGCAACACCAACACCCCGAATACCTGCACTATTCGCACCACTTAGATGCCCACCTACACGCGGTCAGCCCCAGCAAAATCATCCAGCACCACCAACCGCAACAACGCTTACAACAACTCCACCAAGGCCAAGCCAAAGATGCCGTAGAAGCCGATCTCAAGCAACTCTTGCGACTGCTAGACACTAACGGCTTAGATTTAGCGCAACTGGGCATCACCGGATCCGTGTTGCCAGGTATACACAATAGCAGCTCGGATTTAGACCTGATCTGTTACCAACGCAGCACCTTCCAAGATTGCCGCGCCATTATCAAAAAACTACTCAAAACCGAGCAACTGCAACCCTTAAGCGACAGCGACTGGCAACAAAGCTATCAACGCCGCTCATGCGCCTTAAGCTACAGCGAATACCATTGGCACGAACAGCGCAAGCTCAACAAAGCCATGATAAACAACCGCAAATTTGACTTAAGCTATATTGACGGCGGCGCAATCAATACCCCGCAGCAGCACCAAAAACTCGGCAACATCAAACTGCAATGCCAAGTCATCGATGACCAACTTGCCTTTGACTACCCCAGCCAATTCCTGATCGACCACCCGCAAATCCAAGCCGTGGTCAGCTTTACCGCCACCTACACCGGACAAGCCCAAAAAGGCGAGACCATCGAAGTGGCAGGTACATTAGAACAATCCCCGCAAGGGCAACGCATCGTCGTCGGCTCCAGCCGCGAAGCCCACGGCGAATACATCAAGGTAATCCGTGACTAAAGCCAGCGCGTTTGCCGCCATCATCTTCGACATGGATGGCCTCGTATTAGACACCGAAAGCGGCTACTGCCAAGCCTGGCAGCAAGCGGCAAAACACATGGGATTTGAGCTCAGCGAGCCATTTTGCCAATCCCTATCTGGCCTACATGGCAAGCAGATAACTGAAAAACTACAAGCACAAAGCAGTGAAGACTTAGACATAAACGCCTTTATGGCAACCGCCAGCAAGCTATGGCGAGCGCATGTGCAAAGCCACGGCATCGCCGTAAAAGCAGGTTTTCATGAATTGTTGGCATACATACAGCAACAAAATCTCCCTTTCGCCCTAGCGACCAACAGCCGCCGCGACAACGCCCTAGAATGCCTCAGTTTGGCGGGTTTACAGCAACAATTCCCACTCATCATCAGCCGCGATGACGTCGTCAATGGTAAACCTGACCCCGCGATTTTTTTAACCGCCGCCGCGCAGCTAAACACCCCCATCCACCAATGCCTCATCCTCGAAGACTCCCACGTCGGCATCCTAGCCGCCCACCGCGCTGGCGCAGTCACCGTACTAATCCCCTCCTCACCGCCGATAACCGCAGCAACCCTGCCCTACTGTAACCATATAATGGATGATTTACATGCCGTGTTGGCGTTTTTGGCAAACACAAACTAACCAATACAAACAAGAAAACCTCAATACAACAGATACATAGTAAGCAGCCAGTTTTGCCTATTATTCTTATCAATGTCTTTGTTCTGCATGGGCAAAGCAATATTGCCTGCACGCCAAAACTTACCGATTAACACCACCAAATATATAAATATACAGATTGATAAGTTTGTTATCATGCCGAACACTGGTCTACCAAAATTTAAATTACTGCAAATTAGGAGTAACGAAAACGATGAGAACCTTAATTAGTTTAGGCAAAGTATGTGATGTGGCATTTCAACTAAGAATGCACGGTGGCGATAACACATCGCATTTTTTTGATTGGTTATCAACACCTGTTGACGGATTGATTCAAATATTGGAAAGGGATTTTGATGTTTTTCACCCAGAACACTTGGTATTAACTTTTGCTGATCCCGTTAGTTTTGTGTATGACGAGATTACAAAAGTTAAATTTTTTCATCATTTTTCTTCTCATGGAAAATTAATTCCTGAAAACTATTTAATCGAATATCCAAGTTTTATTCAAAAATTCAAATACTTGGCTGATCGTTTTCGACAAACAGTAACGACAAAACCTGTTACTTTGGTTCGTCAAGAAATTACCGCAGAAGAAGCAGAACAATTGGAAACCGTTTTTTTTAAACGATTTCCAAATGCGGACGTTAATTTTTTGTATATTGTACGCCCAGGTATCTGTTTTAAAACGCAATATGGGTATTCTGTAGAATTGCCTGAATCTAAAAAAGGATTTGGCAATATTGTCGCTTGGGCCGAGCTTTTAACAACAAACAAACTTATTACCAAAGCATTTCGATTGTCATCGGTAGAAATATTGGCAAAAAATACACATAATCAAAATTTTACTTATATGGACAAGCATTCTGAAGAAGCACTAAATTTAGCTTGCCAACGAGCAGAGAATCCGCAATGGTTTTTTTATGAGCTAACTTTACATCACATGAGCAAAGGCAATTGGAATGTTGCACAGGATAATATTCTAAAAGCATTAGAAATAGATAATGACGACGCTGAGTTCCATCGGATTTTTTTGAAGGTGCAAGTTAAATGTAATGGTATTGATAAAACGCAATTAGCCAGCGAATTAATGAAATTATCCGATGCCAGTCCAGATAATACCAATGTGCACCATGATTTATTAATGGCTTTGATGAGTACAAGGGAATATGAAAAAGCCCTGAATATAGCAACTAAATTATTAGCAATAGAGCCTTTTAATTCAGGTCTTTATTACTCTAAAGCAGAGTGCTTGCAACGGCTTGGTCTGGAAGATTTTTCAGAATTAGCCATTAATAGGGCTATTGCCATTAACCCTGGAATTGCCCATTACTACACGCTTAAATCGTCTTTATTAGCAGCTAAAAACAAACTTAACAAGGCAATACAGGTACAAAAAAAAGCGGTTTCATTAGGAGGTGGGTTCGCAGTACTTTTACATTATGGAAACCTTTTGTTAAAAGCAAAGCGTTTTAAAGAAGCCGTTGAAATTTATGATAAGGCAAGCGGCTACCATCCTAATCATCCTGACTTAATTAAAAATAGGCTACAAGCCCAGTCTGAAATTCAATAAAGATAGTCGAACTTAATAGCTTTTGAACATAGGGTCAATATTGAGGGCTACACTAACGATTGCTTTAAACCAGCTCCCGTCACCGAAATGTGATCTACTTCCTTTTTAGCACCATGGAAGGTATTACTCTACCTCCTGCAACCATGCCGCATCGGTATTCTGGCTATCCGTAACGAATCCTGAAATACCCAATACAGCAAACATTGAGCCACTTACTTTGATAAGCCGCCTAACTTCAGCCCATTTTAGTAAAGTTATGCCAAATATACGGTAATGGGCATACCAACTACTCCATCACGATTGTTATCAACCCATAAAAAATCCAAATATAGTGCTTATAAACTTGTCTAAACCCTATTTTTCACCAACAAAAGCCAAGCAATTGATTATCAATGGCTTATTTTCTTGGTCTATATCCTGCTAAATAACGGCAAGATTGGATTTCCAAAAAACATTAAACGACTGATAGCGTCCTTAGATTTACCAACAAAAAAACCTATCAAGCCGCCTTACGTTTAAGCGCTATTTTTACCTCAATAGCATTGAAATGCAGACTTGCCTATACAAGTTTTGCCGTGAAAAATTTGTTTTTCCAAACCGCCCGCCGACTAAAATCCCCCTCAAAACTATCAAACATCATCAATTTATAATATTGGCTGATAGTGTGTTATTTTGGCCTTTATCTTACAAACCACCGCTCTGGATTACATCAAAATCAGAGAGATATAGCCTCGCCAACTAGGCGGTTTTATTACCTTGATTGGCGAACACAAGGCATTTAGGGGGACGCATTAATGATAAAAACATCATCATTACTCTTGTTATTTTTAGGGGCGAATGACTTAGCGAATGCCAGTGGTTTTGCGTTGATTGAGCAAAGTGCCAGTGGTATGGGCAATGCGTTTGCTGGTGCGGCGGCGGTTGCTGAGGATGCTAGTACGATTTTCTTCAATCCAGCGGGTATGACGTATTTGCCGGACAATCAATTGGTTTTGGGCGGACATGCGGTCATAACTTCGGCTGAATTTACTGACTATGGCTCAAAGACCATTAGCCCCACCGGAACACCCACAGCGCTAAAGGGCGGCAATGGCGGTGATCCGGGCGGTATTGGACTTATCCCTAACTTTTATTTTACTAAAGCCATCAATGACAGATGGCGGGCGGGCATCGGCCTGAATAGCCCTTTTGGTTTAAAAACCGAATACGACGCGGGTTGGCAAGGACGTTATCAAGCGGTGAAATCGGAATTAATTACCGCCAACATCAACCCTAGCCTTGCCTTTAAAGTTAACCAGCGGCTGTCGCTCGGCGGCGGCATTAATATTAGTTATGCAGAAACCACCTTAACGAGCGCCGTGGATAGTGGCACTATCTGTTACGGCAGCTTGAACCCTGCTGTTTGCAGCGGCAAATTAGGTTTAACGCCGCAAAATGCCGATAGCGCGATTGCGATGACTGGCAGTGATTGGGGCTGGGGCTACAATTTGGGCGGGATTTTTCAAGTGACCGATGCTTTACGGCTTGGCGTTGCTTATCGTTCGGGTATGCGTTTTTCCCTCAACGGCAATGCCAATTTTAGCCAAGTGCCTACGGCGTTATCGGCTATTTTGACGCCGAGCAAAATCACTGCTGCCCTGAATTTGCCGGATACGGTCGCTACCAGTTTGGCGTATCAATTAAACCCACAATGGCAATTGCTGGCGGATGTCACTTGGACTAACTGGGAAACCTTTAAGCAATTACAGGTAGTGCGTGCTAACGGCAGCGTATTGTATAAGCAAGCGGAAAACTGGCAGGGCAGCCTGCGTTATTCGGTGGGTGCAAGCTATCAATACAGCGATAAACTTAAGCTTCGCTACGGCTTTGCTTTAGACGAAACGCCCGTAACAAGTAAGTTCCGCACCGCCCGCACTCCCGACAGTAACCGCTTCTGGCTATCGGTCGGGCTAAGTTACCAATTGTCCACCAGTAACCATGTTGATGTCGGTTACACGCATATTTTTATGAATGATGCCGCTATCAACCAAGGTGCAGTCGGTACACCGACAGGTCAGCTTTTGGGGCGTTATGACAGTAATATCAATATCATCAGCGCACAATTCAATCATGTTTTTTAAAGGCCACGGCTTTCAGCACAGCGCCTGTCCATAATTTTTCCCTTATAAGCCATTGCCAGCGGTGTTTTTTCGGAGTTCAATGGTTTATTGATTTTCTGTCAACCATGGGAAGACACACGCTTAATGGCGAAACACACACCAAACACATCACTAAACCCTAACGACGATTTGCAGGCAATGGCGGCGATTCAGTCTGAATTGCTGCGCCAATTGTTTTCGGTAATGACTTTGCAGATTGTCATAGGCGTTGCTCTAGCAGCCGTTTTGGCTTACATGCAACAGCAAGTGATTGCTATTAAATACATTGTGGTTTGGTTCAGCCTGATTGTCGTCACTGCTTTGATACGGTCTGTGTTGCTTTTTGGCTATCAGCACTATTCAGCCAAGGGCGTACTAAGCACGCACCGCTGGTTATCGCTGTTACGGCTGGCGACCTTGCTGTCAGGCTTGGCGTGGGGTTCTGCGAGTTTATTGCTATTCCCTGTGGCTGATCCGCAATACCAGTTGTTTTTGATGTTTATGCTGGCAGGCATAACCTCAGGCGGTGTCGCCTCTTATTCCAGTGATTGGTTTAGTGCCAATATTTTCGCCATAACCGTGCTGTTTCCGCTGATTATCCGATTATTTGGCATTGGCGAAGGTTTATACCTGGCGATGGGCGTAGCGGTATCCTTATACCTGAGTTTTATGCTGATGAATTCCCGCAATATCAGCCGTAACGCTTACGAAAATATTGTCCTGCGGATTAATGCCATAGCACGGGAAAAAGTGGTTAAAACCAGTGAAGAACGCTACCGTTTGCTGTTAACGCATTCACCTATTGGCATCATCCATTACGATACCAACCTTAACGTCACCTATGTGAACAACTACTTTGCCAGCATGATGCACAGCAGCGTGAGCGATTGGGTAGGCAAAGATATTAAACAGATTAAAGACTGGAATATTTTGCCGACCATGGAAAAAAGCTTGAAAGCTGAAATTTGCTTTTTCGAATGCGACTACAAGAGCAATTGCTGCCCTGGTAATTTATGTATTTCGATGACTTGCGCGCCTTTCCATAACGACAAAGGTGAAGTTTTGGGCGGTATCGCCATCATTCAAGACATTACCGAACGCAAACGCGCGGAAGATAAATTACGCATCGCCGCCACCGCGTTTGAAGTGCAAGAAGGCATGATAGTCACCGATGCCGACTTCAATATCCTGCAAGTCAACCGCGCTTTTACCGCCATCTCTGGCTACCTCGCCGAAGATATTATTGGTGAAAGCATTGCCTTATTTGATGACCACCAAGCCAATACCGTCTCGTTTAACGAAGTCATCCAAAATCTGCAAACTGCCGACGCTTGGGATGGTGAGATTTGGAGCATCAGACACAATGGCGAAATTTATCCCGCGCAAATTACCATATCTGCGGTAACCACCCTTGAGAAAACCGTCTCAAACTACGTCGCCACCTTTACCGACATAACCCAGCGCAAAATTGCCGAAGAAGAAATCAATAACTTGGCTTTTTATGACCCATTAACCAAGCTACCAAACCGACGACTTTTAAACGACCGGATCAGCAAAGCCTTATCGCATAGCGCCAGAAATGACCGCGAAGGCGCGTTATTGTTGATTGATTTGGACAACTTCAAAACCATCAACGACACCTTAGGCCATGATGCTGGCGACCAATTATTGCAACAAGTGGCGCAACGGCTGTTAGCGTGTGTGCGTGAAGGCGATACCGTCGCCCGCTTAGGCGGTGACGAATTTGTGGTGATGTTGGAAGATTTGCATGAGAACCCATTGGTAGCGGCAGAACAAACCGAAACTGTCGGCCAAAAAATCATCGCCAACTTGGGAATGCCGTATTTGTTTGCCGACCACGCCCATTACAGCACGCCCAGCATCGGCGTATCGCTGTTTAACAGCCAACAGAACACCATTGACGTATTGTTCAAACAAGCTGACATCGCGATGTACCAAGCTAAAAAAGACGGTAAAAATAGGCTGCGTTTTTTTGACCAAGAAATGCAGGAAATCATTAACAAAAGGGTCGCTATTGAAAGCGAATTACGGAATGCGGTAGAAAACCAACAACTGCATTTGTATTATCAAATTCAAGTTGATGAAAACAATCGTGTTTACGGCACAGAATGCCTGATCCGCTGGTTACATCCAGAACTCGGCCTCATCATGCCTGAGCAATTTATCCCGATGGCAGAAGAAACCGGACTCATCATCCCCATTAGCCGCTGGGGCTTAGAAACCGCTTGTAAACAACTGAAAGCTTGGGAAAGCAACAGCCGCACTTGTGATTTGGTTTTATCCATTAACGTCAGCCCGATACAATTCCATCAGGCGGATTTTGTCAGCCACATTAACGCGTTGTTGAACCAATATGCCATCAATCCTAAGCAATTGTGTTTAGAGCTGACTGAAAGCCTGTTGATTGACAATGTCAGCCAAGTCATCGCCACCATGAATGCCTTAAAAACCATCGGCATCCAATTTTCATTAGATGACTTTGGTACAGGCTATTCCTCCCTGCAATACCTCAAACAACTGCCCTTAGACCGGATTAAAATCGACAAATCGTTTGTCCGCAATATTGTTGCCGACGACAACGATAAAATCATCGTTAAAACCATTATCTCCATGGCCAAAAGCCTCAATATCCAAGTCATTGCCGAAGGCGTAGAAACCGAAGAACAACGCCGCTTCCTATTGGAAAACGGTTGCAGCCAATACCAAGGCTATCTTTTTGGTAAACCTGTAGATGATTTACTGCAAAGCTTGCCAGTTTAGGCTTTTGGCAAATTATTAATCTTGAAAATCCTGTAAAAACGACATAATCGGTGGGCAGAATCGTCCTGCCCACCTCGTCGTTTTCATGGCAAAAAGCTACCAAAAAAAGCCAGTTACTTTGGGTTTTTGGGGATTAATCCAAATTGCTTACTTCGGTAGCCGTCAACGCGCGGCTCCAAATTCTTACTTCATCAATATCACCGTCAAAATGGGCATTTGAATAAGTGCCTACGATTTCCGGATCAGAAGCATAGCAAATTGATCCGTCATCAACCGAACCGATATACAAATCTTTATAAATATAGTCGTTATAGGCAATTGCGCGAGTTTCTGGCGTGCCTGTACCTGCTTCTATACCATCAACATAAAGTCTTACATTTTTTCTATCGTAAGTACCAACAATATGGTGCCAGTTACCATCCCAAACAGCACTGGAGGGTGCTACAGGGGATTCAATATATTCCCCTTTTGCAGGCGACATATAAAATGCCACCTCACCGCCACGGCTATAAAGAGCGTAAGCAGCGGTACTGCAACTGTAGTTACTTTTGGTCAAAATATATTGGATAGTACTAGTATCTGTGGCAGATGTACCTCTTACCCAAGCTTCAACGGTTATTCTTGCAGGCTGATGGACGGGGTTATATGGCACACGCACAAAGCTGTTATTGCCATCAAAATGTAAAGCGGGGTTATCAAAGCGACGCGTAGTCCATGTCGGGTCGCTCAACTCAGCAACGTTGGATGTCGTTGCGCCCAATTGCGCGATTTTGTTGTTTCCTGAAACATCTAAAGTTTTTTGGCCTTTGCCTTCATCAAAATGCCAATTACCAACAATGGCGGTAAGGGGTGTTACAGCAAACGCTTGGGCGCTGCCAAAAACAGTGAGGGCTATTGCAAATTTAGTTAATGCTTTCATGTCGTTATCCTTTTAAATGGTTTAATTGCTTTTGGATTAATGCTGTCAGATGTTTGATTGCCCTGGCTTTTTGCTGATGCCATGTCGGTGTAACTAAAAAATCAAAATCCGAAAACACGCCAATAAAATACCATAAAGAATCCAAAGCAAATATTTCTCTCTGGCATTTTGTCGAGACAATCACAGTTATTTGGCAAGCGAAAAACTACCCCGCAATTTTTAGCAAAAAGCCTTTTTATCCTGCAAAAAATGTCGACAACAATTGCGGTGAAAATAGGTTTTTTAGCGTCTTCATTCTTAAATAATCCATAAGTAATTGTTATTTAATACCAATTACTTATGGCATAAGCATTGCTCTATTACTACCAACCCTGTGGCAATGGTTAAAAAGCCGTTTTCGATCAGATTTTCCCTAAATAAACATTGCAACAGAAAAAAGCACTTTCTTATGCTAACCTTTAAATAGATGGCATTTATAAACCTGTGGCACAGCCTCACAAATACCGAATTAACTGATTGTTTTAATGATATTTTCTCTTTTTTAGGAGCCAATTAGATGATAGACAGAAGATCACCTTGTGATAACAAAGAACCGCGTCATCGCCCAAGTACAAAATCGCTACTAAACCAAGGCAGCGTGATGCTGGCGCTGTTGTTAACCGCAAGCGGGTTTGCAGAAGCAGCAAGTACTGGGGCAGTGGCAGGTGGGCAATGGCAAACCGCTGGCGGCACAGCCCAAGGTACTCGGTTTAGTGCACTTAAAGGCATTAACACCAGCAACGTAAAACAGTTAAAAGAAGAATTCGCCTTAAAAACCCCTGTTAAAGGCCGCTTTATGGGCGAGCCGTTGGTGGTTGGCAATATGCTTTACGTGGTTACGCCTTTTCCCAATAGACTAATTGCCTATGACCTTAGCAATAAAGGCAAAATCAAATGGACGTATTCCTCTGGCATCGACCGTTATGCCAAAGGCGCAAATTGCTGCGGCGGCATCAATCGTGGCGCAGCTTATGCCGATGGCAAAGTTGTCTTTAACTTGCTAGACAACACCGTGGTGGCTGTCGATGCTGTCACGGGTAAGCAAGTGTGGCGCAGAAATCTTGCCGACCCGCATACAGGTGTCACCATGACGGTTGCGCCGATTATTGTGAAAGGCAAAGTGATTACCGCATCTTCCAGTGGCGAGATGGGGGTACGCGGTTGGATTCAAGCACTTGACCTGAAAACCGGCACCCCACTCTGGCGCGCTTACAATACCGGCCCGGATGCGGATGTGTTGATCGACCAAAAATTCCGCGATAACTCTATTTACTATAAAGGCCAAAAAGACCTTGGCGCGACAACTTGGCCCAACAAACGCGGTTGGTTGCTGGGCGGCAGTGCCGCTTGGGCTTACCTCACTTACGATCCTGAATTAGATTTACTGTTCTACGGCACTAGCCAACCAGGCGTGTGGAATGCTGATATGCGTAAAGGTGACAACAAATGGGGAGCATCCATTTTTGCCAGAAAACCGGATACAGGAACGGCGGTCTGGGCTTATCAATTTACCCCGCACGATAGCTGGGATTACGATGCCGCCACTGAGAACATCGCCGTTAACCAAACCGTAACCGTCAATGGCATCAGCCATAACAAGTTGCTGGTGCATTTCAATAAAAACGGTTTTGCCTATGTGTTTGACCGCATGACAGGTGAAGTTTTAAAAACCCCGCAATTTGGTGCTGAAGTTAATTGGGCAACAAAAATTGATTTCAGCGTCGATGCCAAAACCGGACTGCCTTCGGTATTGCCAGCGATTAATGAAAACATGCGCGTACATGAAGGCAAAGTGACTGAAAATATCTGCCCTTCGGTGCTTGGTGCAAAAGGCTGGGAGCCAGGTGCGTTCTCGCCTGATACCAATTTGTTTTATATACCAACTTTTAATTTGTGCAGCAATTTGGAAGCGTTGCGGGCGGAATTTATTTCCGGCGCACCATATATGGGTACGGATTACAGCATTAAACCCGGCAAAGATATGACTTACGTCAGCGAATTGATTGCTTGGGATGCCACCGCCACCGATCCAAAACTACATAAAAAATGGGGCGTTAAAGAACCCGCGATGATTTATGGGGGCGTGTTAAGTACGCGTGGCGGCTTGGTTTTTTACACCACACAAGCGCAAAACTTTCTTAAATTGCCACCCGCCTTGAAGGCTTTGGATGCCAAAAATGGCAAACCATTATGGAATGTCACCTTGCAATGTAACACCGTCGGCAACCCGATTAGTTTCCAAGGGCCTGATAAAAAACAACGTATCGCCGTGTTTAGTGATGATGCTTGTACGGGCAAAAAAGTCACCACGGGCGGCACAGTCCATGTCTACAAACTGCCATAACCGCCAGTTTGCAAGGTAACTTCAGCATGAACCGACATTCCCAGCGCATAAAATCCGCCACTGCTGCGTTGCTGCTTATGGTAACCATGACAGCGGAATGTAGTGAATTCCGCGTTTGTGCAGAACCGGACAACCTGCCCTATTCCAATCGCTTACGGGAAGGTTTTGAAAACAAAATTGCGGCGCTGCTTGCCAAAGATTTACACGCCAAGCTGCGGTTCACTTGGCAGAAACAACGGCAAGGCTATATTCGGGAAACCCTCAACGCCAGGCTTTGCGATGTGATTATGGGTGTGCCTTTCGGTTATCAACGGGTGCTATCAACGCAACCGTATTACCGCTCCGGCTATGTCTACATTAGCAAAAGTCAGCGTCATCTGAATTTGCAATCGTTTGATGACCCGGTACTGAAAACCCTAAAGATTGGCTTGCACGCCATCGGCAATGACGGCGCAAACTCGCCACCTGCCCATGCGCTTGCTGGTCGCGGCATTGTCGATAACGTCGTTGGCTATTCTATGTGGGGAGAGGCCAGCGTTAAAAACCCGCAAGGCCAACTGATCGCTGCCGTCGCCAAAGGTGAAATCGACATCGCGATGGTTTGGGGGCCAATCGGTGGTTATTTTGCCAAGCCATACGGCAAAGCACTTACCGTAACCGAACTACCAGCCGATGCCGACATGCCAGAACAGCCGTTTGCTTTTGATATAGCCATGGGCGTTAGGAAAGATGACCAAGCATTGGCGGAAAAACTGGATAACAGCCTAAAACGCAATCGCCGCAAAATTGACGACATTCTTACGGCTTACAACATCCCACGCCTTCAACCAAACACAGCGTCAGCGCCTTCACCAGCAAAACAACAGGGCGCTGAACTTAACAACCAACATTAAGAGGTAAACCTATCATGCGAGTTTTATCGAACCCTATTAACGCCAGCCTGCAACTTGTGATTGTTCTCGCGGGCATCGGCTTGGCACAAGCCGCAGACCCAATACAAACCACCAAACCCCAATGCCCCAAACCCACCCAAGATATGGCGATAGAAGGCCGTCGGGCGTTTTTGCGGATGAATTGCTATAGCTGTCATGGCATGAACGCCCACGGCGCCAGCATGGGGCCAAACTTGGTCGGCAGTGAAGCTAACGACATACGCGAAGCGGTGATCGAGGGCGAAGACCGCGGTATGCCATCCTTTAAAAAGAACTTGTGCGCCAATGACATCCGCAACCTGACCGCCTATCTACAATTACTCGGCACAGGCTCAGAACCCACTTTCACCCATTGGTGGGAAGATGGTATGCCGTCGAAATAGCACTTAAGCCTATAAAAACCTCAGGTTATAAAAGGTCTGGCGGCATTCGGCGGTACATCAAACACAGCTACCAAAGCCTTACCTTGGCAATCAGCAGACAAAAAAATAGCCGCCATAAAGGCGGCTATTCTCCGTTAAAGACTTACGCAATAACGTCTTACAAATAATCCAACAACAAAAACAACACCACCGTTAAACCCAAACCACAATGGATAACGCCTTTAACACTGGCGTATAAAGCCATTTTGCCACCTGCGGGCAGTTTTTTTACCGCGTCGATATGCTTAATCATTGGATAAGCGCCGTTGTATTCCAATACCAACATCACCACAACTGCCGCTATCAAGGCCAAGGCACTAAAGCTATGCGGATAATGCGCGGATGCGCCCATGAAGAACAACATAGGAATAGAAAACATCGCATTGGTGCGTGATGCCAAGCCCGCAATCGCTGCTGCTGTCGCTGCTTCTGGTAATGCCTCGCCGCCTTTGGCAACTTGTTCTGTTGAAGCAATAATGATTTTTTGGTTCGGCCAGATAATCAACCAAACATTGGCGAACATAAAAATGGCAATCAACGCGCCTAGATAAATATCCATAGACATACCGCCGCCACGAACGCCAAAAATGCCTAAGCCTGTCAATAAGGTGATAACCGCACCCCAACGAAACCACCATAACGCCCGTGGCACTAATTTTTGTATGGCATCAGACTTCGCCGCCGCTTCGGCTTCTTTAAAGTATTCCATTTGTACAAAATTGAAATAATACAGCAAGCCTATCCACGTTACCCCCGCCAGCAAATGCCCCCATCTTAATAGCATTTCCAAGCCAAGACTGGTTGTTACAATACCCATAAATCACTCCTCTTAATTGTTATAGTTTTAGTGAAATGCACTTGCCATTTGACAAGCGCGCCTTGAGCATTACAGGATAGCTTTTTGCTGTCAAGCTATATCGCCGACAAAAAAGGTTTGTTAATAATTTGATTTTAAATGTTTTTGTTTATCTACTTAAAGCAAATAATCCGCATGAAGTAAAACGGAATGCGGGAATATCGAAGCCACGAAGCTCCCGAATTCGGCAAGCGCCATCCGGGCTAATCGCTGCGTTGCTCGACGTGGCAAACAGGAGAAAAGCGCGTTACTGCTTAACGTGAGTTAATATTTGAGTTTATTTAATTTAATAACACGCCCTGAGTTTTGATAAACATCTTTGTCTATCACCTCACATTCCCCATCAAGAACAATGCACGCTACTGCCGAAAGTAGCCCATTTTTAGCCTCCATCGAACATTGATAATTATCTACACGCCATTCTGCTGATTTTATTTCCCAACCTGTCCACGTAAATTGTTTCATGCCTACAACACCTTTGTCGCTGAATGTGCAAGCGGTTTGGTTGGTGTCCGTCTTCTTGCAGACTGCCCCGGCCTGCAATTGCAATGATTCTTTTATCTTTCTACTGTCAAGACTGTAAGGCGCAATAACCAACGGGCATTGCGCCGGGTGCGTCCATCAACCGCCGATATTAAATGACTTGTTTGTTTTCCCATAACTCCCTCAGATTTGGTTTAAAAAACCCGTAAGGCAAATTTACCCAAAGCCAAACCACAAAATTATGACATCACCTAATTGGCGGTTTGTCTGTTTAAGGATAGCCCACGAATCTAAAAGAAAGTAGCCAGTATCAAATGTAACGGAATGCGGGAATATCGAAGCCACGAAGTTCCCGAATACCGCAAGCGCCATCCAGGCCACTCGCTATCATCAACATGCGAATACAATAAACCAAATATTATCATATATGATAATATAATTCATATTTGACAATTATTTAGTGTTTTTATGCTTAAAACAGATTGGAACGAAAAAGCCAAGCGGCTATTAAAATCGGAACTTATCCGCCGAGGTATCAATACCGAAGACCTTGTTGTGCTACTCGAAAATATCGGTGTTGAAGAAACCAAAGCCAGTATTGACAGCAAAATCAGCCGGGGCAGCTTTAGTGCCGCCTTCCTTATCCAATGCTTGAATGCCATGGGCGTTCGCTCGTTTGTCCCTGAAATTGATTCCCAGATGATGGTATCTGAACCGATTGTGTTGTATAAACCTAAAAACCCCAAAACGAAGGCGAAGTCATGAACACGGTTAAATTTATTGATTTGTTTGCTGGCATAGGCGGCTTGCGTTTGGGTTTTGAAACTGCGTTTAGCCGTTTCGGCATAGCAACAGAATGTGTGATGACCTCAGAGATTAAACCCCACGCTTTACAGGTTTTGGAAAGCAATTTTTCACACGACTATTTTGTTGGCGATATAACCCAAGTCAGAAATGAAACCATCCCTGACTTTGATTTTTTGCTGGGCGGATTTCCTTGCCAACCGTTCAGCGCTGGCGGCAAACGTTTGGGATTTGTCGATACCAGAGGCACGTTGTTTTTTGAAATTGAACGGATACTAGCCGAAAAAAAACCTTACGGCTTTATTCTGGAAAATGTTGAAGGCTTGGTAAAGCATGACCTTGAAAACAAAAGCGATAAAGTTGGCAGAACACTGCGGGTGATTTTGGATAAGCTGGAATTATTGGGCTATAACGTCAGCTGGGCTGTGCTGAATGCCGCTAATTTTGGCTTGCCGCAAGAGCGTAAACGGGTCTTTATTGTCGGCGCATTAACCGGAAAAATTAGCCTACATGACTTTCCAGTCAAAAAAACGCCTATTAAAAATATCTTGGAAAAAGGCTTGTCGCCCATGCAAAGTAAGTTTGCCGATTTGCTGTTAGCGCATTTTTCTATTGAGCAATTGCACGGTAAATCTATTAAAGACAAGCGCGGCGGTGGCGACAACATCCACAGTTGGGATATTGGTTTTAAAGGCCGTGTCACCGAAGAACAAAGCACGCTATTAAACAAGCTATTTAAAGAACGGCGGAAAAAACACTGGTCGGCGGAAATTGGTATTGAGTGGATGGATGGCATTCCCCTGACGCTGGAACAAATCCAAACTTTTCACGATTCGCCTAATTTGCAGGCGTTGCTTGATGATTTAGTGGCTAAAAAGTATTTAAAATTTGAGCATCCTAAACAATTAGTCACCGAACAAACCTTGTTTGGCAGCAAAACTTATCGCTTAGAAAATAAAAAACTAAAGCCTGGCTACAACATTGTTTCTGGCAAATTAAGTTACGAAATTAATAAGATACTCGACCCCAATGGCGTCGCCCCTACGCTGGTCGCCACCGACATGGCGCGTTTGGTTGTTCCGGACGGCAAGGGTTTAAGGCGGATGACACTCCGTGAAGGTTTACGGCTTTTCGGCTATCCCGAATGGTTTAAAATCCCCGTAAATGATAACGATGGCTTTGATTTATTGGGCAATACCGTTGCCGTCAATGTCGTTGATGCTGTCGCGGAAAGATTGGCGGAAACTTATATTGCTTCCTTACAAAACCAAGCGAAACATTCTCAAGTCAAATCGTTGCCTGTTGCAGCTTTGTAACCTTTGATGACATTTCTCAGCCAAGTGCTGGTAATCGCATCCCTTTGTGTTCTTGTCCATTGCCGTTGATTCCCATCAAAAGCGGTAATAAATTCAAGCGCGGAATTGAACGGCTTAAAGGTCGTCCTTTCCGCGTTATACCACTTTACAGGCCGAATATTGACCACTTCACCTTGTTTGACTTGGCATTTTAAAGGCCAGTCTTCACTTGGGCCGGTAATTTCCCAAACTTTCTTTAGCCAAACCCCAGCAATTTCAAGATTATTGCCTGTCATTTTATAACCGATTATCAGATAGTTAGAGTCGAGCCGATAAGGATGCGCCAAAACCGAGCGCCTATAAGCCATAAAATTGGCAACATCAAAGTTGGCTGATTTTGCGTAATCAAAGGTTTTTACTTCCAATAAGCCCGTCGTCGGGTTGTCGGCATCCAACAAAAAATCAGGAAAATCTTGGCTATGTGAAGGTCGTCCAAATTCTATGGATTGGGAAATCATCCAGGCTTTTAGCCATTCTTGGATTAAATTGCCGACCGTGTCCTTGGTTTCAATTTCTACTGTTATATCTTTGAGGGTAAATGAAATTTTTCCCTTTTGGCCGATTAATTGGTAGTCGTTTACCAGTTTTTCATAGAGTTGTTCAGCGGTTATTTTCATTGCTTACCGATTAAAATGTTTGTGATTTTTTATAAGGTTATTGCTTAAGGCTTTGAGTACACTAGCCGTTTTACAACTGAATTACCAGTTGCAAATGTATCAAACGTAGCCATTATTGAGTAAACACTCATCCCGTATATTAATCTCATATATTTAAGTGTATGCACAACTTAGCCATCTTCCAAAACATCCACCCGCTGAACATCAGTTACAATAGCCGCCATGAAAAAAAAATATCTCATTCCCTTATTGGCTTTATTGGTCACCGCGCTGCTGGCAGTGGCGGTGTTTTGGCATCCGCAACTTGCTGAACCAGCGGGTATTGATGCGCCTGGCACGGTTAATCGGCAATCTGCTGATGCCACGCTTAGCACTGAGCAGCCCTGCCCTAATGAGCATCCGGAATGGCGGCAAGCGCAGGTGATTGATGGCGTCAGCATTACCGCTTCTCCGGCTTGCCAACCGGATAATCCTTACGATGTCGCCACTGCTGTTAAAGGCACGAATAATGTCTCGATGGCAACTTTGATGCAGACGGATTTGGCGCAAGATGCGTTGGTGATGGGTGATGATGTCGATAACGATGGCGATCCTGATGTTATCCACATCAAGCTGGAAGTGGTGGAGTTGAACGGTGCTAGCCCTGATGGCACGTTTTTGATGAATACCTACGACATCGCGCCGGGTATCCAACCGGGTTTATGGGTGTATGCGCCAAAATCACGCGGTATGGGGGTGAAGAATTTTAATTCCAAAGTTGCTGCGCCGATTTTGCGCGCGCCGTCGCCAACGATTCGGGTCGAACAAGGCGATAAGGTTTTTATTACTTTAGAAAACACCCATTATTTACCGCACACTATCCATTTGCACGGTGTTGACCATCCGTGGATGACGGCGGCAGGCCATGATAATGATGGCATGGAAGAACACGCGGTGTATCCCGGCAAAAACCATACTTACGAAATCCAACCGCGCCACACGGGCAGTATGTTGTACCACTGCCATGTACAAACCGCGCAGCATATGATGATGGGCTTGGGTGGTTTGTTTGTGGTGGAGGAGAACCGTCCTAATAATTGGGTGCAGACCTTCAATATCGGCGCAGGCCATGTCCGCCATCCATCGGTAGCCGTCGCGAAAGCTTATAGCCAAGAATATGATTTGTTGTATCAATCGGTAGATAAGCGTTTGGCGGCTATTGTGCAAACCGCCAACGATCCAAGGCTGGTGGCGCAACGCATGGCGCGGGATTACAACATTACTGAATCGTTTGAGAATTATTTTCTGTTAAATGGGCACTCATTCCCGTTCACTTTGCGCGATAGCATGGTGATTGCTAATGATAATGAAAACATTAAGTTGCGGGTCGGCAATTTGCAGCGGGCAACCGTGGCTTTGCATATTCATGGGCATAAGGCGACTATCACCAGTTATGACGGCGTTGAGCTGCCGGAAAACCAGCAAATTACCCGTGATGTCTTCGATATAGCAACGGCACAACGCTTAGATTTGAGCCTGAAAACCCAAAATAATGGTTTGAATAGTTATGGGCCGGGCTTGTGGATGTTCCATGACCATGTACCAACGGGTACGACCAGCGATGGTTTGGAACCTGGCGGTAATATGGCGATTTTGGCTTACCAACCATTATTGGATGAACGCGGGATGCCGAAAATGCACGATGCGTTGTTTAGCCAAATTTTCAGCAAAGATTATTACGCGAAGCAACAGGCGGTCTGGCAACAAGCCGATTACGCCAAGGTGCTTGGCGATGCTGGCGTTATTGCGCCAAATTATGTGCAAATTATTATCTTTGGTTTGTCGGTGGGTTCGCTGGTCGGTTTGCTGATCTGGGCGTTAAACCGTAAACAAGCCAACAAAACTGACAAGGATAAGCAATGAAAAAGCGGATTTTAATTGGCTTATTGCTGCTGGCAAGCCAAGCAGGCATGGCGATGGAGCATAGTCATCACGGTATGCAAATGGACGACAAGGGCATGATTATGAATGCCAACAGCAGCAATCTGCCGCGCGACTGCGAGAAAATCTCTGAAAATGTCGATATAACTATCCACGCGGGACAAAAACACGCGCTGAAATTTAACGGCAAAATGTTCGCTTTCGACCAGCAACAATGGGATGTAAAACCTTGCGCGAAAATTAATATCACTTTTATTAACGATGATGATATTCGCCACCAGTTGATGATCCACGGTTTGCCGGGTTATTTATACCCCGATGGCATGTTCCATTTGGAGTTGTATGGCGCGGGGCAATTACAGGCGTCGCTGATTTTACCTAGCCAAAAGAAAACTTATCTGGTGCATTGTGAGTTGCCGCAACATGCAGAAAAAGGCATGAAAGCGCAATTGAAAGTCGACGGAGGTGACGGTGATTTACCGAGCATTCCCGGCATAACGGCGGCGGTTAATGCGGATGTTTATCCGGTGGAATGGAGCAATACGGCGATTGGTTTACTGCTGTTGTGCCTATTGGTAGGCGGGGTGATACCGTTCCTGATTACCAGGAACAAATAGTCGGGGGCGAGCTGAATGCAGACACAGGATTGCGTCTGCATTTACTGAACAAAATCGTGCTTGCTTATTTGCCGTATTTTTTACGGAATTTATCAACACGACCTGCTGTATCAACAACGCGCTGTTTGCCGGTATAGAAAGGATGACAAGATGAACAAACTTCAACTAGTAAATCCTTAGCTAAAACAGAACCGGTCACAAAAGTATTACCGCAACCGCAGGTTACAGTAATTTGTTTATAATTAGGATGAATTTCTGGTTTCATAGCTTCACATTACCCGCAAACGGGCTACAGATTGATTAAAAAAGCCCCCTATAATACGATTTAAACCTCAAAACAGCAACCGAATTAATTAATGCGTATCATAACTTTAAATACCAACGGCATCCGCTCGGCAGAACGTAAAGGCTTTTTTGTTTGGCTAGAGCAACAACAGGCCGATGTGGTCTGCATTCAGGAAACTAAAGCGCAAATAAACCAGCTTGATCCGGCTATTTTTTGCCCGGCAGGTTGGCACTGTTTCTATCACGATGCGGAAAAAAAAGGCTATAGCGGTGTTGCCATTTACGCCAAACAGCAACCCGATAAAGTTATCAGCGGCATAGGTTGGGCGGATTTTGATGCGGAAGGCCGTTTTATAGAAGCCCAATTTGGCAATCTTATCGTCATATCGCTGTACCTGCCTTCAGGATCATCCAGTGAAGAACGGCAAGCGATAAAATTTCACGCCATGGCGCGGTTTAGCCCTTACCTGCAACAACGGGCCGCAGAAGGCCGCGACATCATCATCTGCGGCGACTGGAATATCGCCCATAAAGAAATTGATTTAAAAAACTGGCGCGGCAACCAGAAAAACTCCGGCTTCCTCCCCGAAGAACGCGCATGGCTTGACGGCTTATTTACCAGCAACGATTGGCAAGATGCTTTCCGTCTCGTCAACCAGCAAGCCGATGAATACACTTGGTGGTCAAACCGTGGACAAGCCTGGGCAAACAACGTGGGTTGGCGGATTGATTACCAAATCATCAGCAGCTCGTTAACCACCAAAGTAACCGCCGCCAGCATCTACAAACAACAACGCTTCTCCGACCACGCACCGCTGATTATCGATTACCAATATCCTTAATCCGGCTGGGTTTCCTTAAGCCGACACCAACATCCACAACACAATTTCCGAGTAGCTAATGCAAATTAGTAGAAATACCAACCAGCATTTTGCCTACTGTTGGCTCTTCTAATTGCCCGTTTTTGTTAAAAAATTTAAACGGCGTAGAAACCAACTCCATTCCTCTATTGTATTGGACAACAAAATGTAAATGCGGCCCTGACGAATACCCAGTATTACCTGAATAGCCAATCAGTTTCCCTGCCCGTACTTTTAGACCTGGGTAAACTTCAAGTTTCTCTAATTCTAAATGGGCATAAAGCGCCATCGATCCGTCATCGTGTAATATCCGAATATTGTTTGCTTTAGATAAATATTTTTTATCTATGCCATTTTTATAAAAGTCACTATCTACCGACATAACCTGTCCATCCCGCGCGGCAAAAATTGGCGTTCCAACTGGCATAGTAATATCCACGGCATATTTGTTTTCTTTATCTGTGTGGCTAAATTCTCCACCAAAAGCCTGGGCAACTTGGAATGATTGATTAGGCTCAATGGGTGGCAAATAACCCTCCTCGGAAAAATATTGCTTCATTGGATAACCAACGACGTAATTGTATTCAAGTTTGTATTCCCAAGGACGACGACTATCGTTACTACGAATCTTAAATACGGTATCCGATTTCCCATTTTTAACCACAAATCGAATCGGTAAATCAGGATAGGACGAAACATTTTCTTTTTTTGAAAAATTTACGGCTATTTCTACTGGCCCTGCATAATCATTATGAAAATAGTAATCAGGTTGTTGGCTATCTCCAGACTTTAACAAAAAAATCAGCTGTTTATTTTGCACATCAAGCTGTTTTACTGTTACTTCAGCTTCCGTATTCGGAGATCGATCAGTAAAAGACCAATTGCCATTTTCGTCTTTAAATTTGTATAGCTTTTTCCCAAAAACAGACAGCGAAAAAAGCAGCATAAATATGGTTACAGCAAATTTCATCATTGTTTAAAACACCTAATTCAAAATTTCTAAATACCTTTGTAGCGATATAAAAACCATTAATCCCGAAGCGATGCCATGATTATAGTCATCACAACACCAATCACTTTCAAAAGTTTTTAACACTCGTTGTGGATCGCCCTGCTGGCTAGATTCGTTGTATGTTACCTAGGAATTCACTATGATTGCCGCTCTATAATGTTCCCCGTTGTAAATTATTAAAGCGTCTTAGGAGATTCTATGAAACTAATCATAGCGGTCATTCAGCCATTCAACATGGCTAATGATTGCGAAGCATGGTCGGTAATTCCTGCCGACATCAACGTTTTGGGGCGGCAAAAAAGCCACACCGAATTGTCTCAGGAGGGCTAAAAATGAGGTCGATTTTTTTGCCTAAAGCAATCAACACCATTGTCTCTACCGCCAACATAGGCGAAATGGTCAACAGTAAAATTATTGTTAGCCGATTTGGGCAGGGTATTTGTACTAGAACCGCAAACACGGTCGAGGATGCTAGTTAATAGCAATCAAGGAAGAATCATGACTTTTAAAAATAATTATAAAAGCCTGATAACAGGCTTATTTTTTGTCCCACAATTAGCTTGTGCTGATGGCATCAACCAAGCAAATACCGTATGGGTACTAACGTCAACCGCGTTGGTGCTATTTATGACGATCCCAGGGTTGTCTTTGTTTTATGCAGGCCTGGTACGCAGCAAGAACGTGTTATCAGTCTTAATGCAATGTTTTGCCATTACTTGTTTGGTGTCGATTTTATGGTTGGCTGGCGCGTACAGTTTTGTCTTCAGCAACGGCGGCGACTTGCAAAAAATTATCGGCGGCATCGCTAAAGTGTTTATTGCTGGCATGGATACCCAATCGATGACGGGCGATATTCCTGAAACGGTGTTTTTCATGTTTCAAATGACCTTCGCCATTATTACCCCCGCACTGATCGTCGGCGCATTTGCTGAGCGTATGAAATTTTCAGCGATGTTATGGTTTAGCGCCTTGTGGTTGTTGGTGGTTTATGTGCCTATCTGCCATTGGATGTGGGGCGGCGGTTGGTTGGCTGATTTGGGTGCTATGGACTTTGCAGGCGGTATCGTCATTCATGTGAATGCAGGTATTGCCGCCTTAGTCGCGGCTTTGGTATTAGGCAACCGCAAAGGTTTCCCCAATACCGCCATGCCACCACACAATATGACCATGGTGGTGACAGGCGCAGGCATGTTGTGGGTAGGTTGGTACGGCTTTAACGCGGGCAGCACCTTAACTGCCGATGGTCACGCAGGCATGACCATGCTGGTTACCCATATTGGCGCAGCGGCAGGCTCGTTAACGTGGATGACAATTGAGTGGCAACGCTTTGGCAAACCCAGTGTTTTAGGGATTGTTACGGGTATGGTGGCTGGCTTAGGCACAATCACCCCCGCATCCGGTTTTGTTGGCCCATTTGGCGCGTTAGTGATTGGCATTACCGCAGGCATTGTATGTTTTTATGCCACGCAGTATGTCAAACGCACCTTGAAAATTGACGATTCTTTAGATGTATTTCCAGTGCATGGCGTTGGTGGTATTACTGGCTCATTGCTGACGGGCGTATTTGCTGCCAGCGATTTGGGTGGCATGGGTCTTAAAGATGGCGTGTCGATATGGCAACAAGTTGGTGTACAAGCCTTAGCAATCATCGTCACTATTATATGGAGTGCTTTATTTAGCTATTTGATTCTAAAAATGCTTGATGCTTGGCTGGGTTTGCGGGTAACCGCTGATGAAGAAGTCCAAGGTTTAGATACCGTTTTACACGAAGAAACTGGCTATCTGGATTTATAAAAGCTTTTAACCATTAGGAGCTTACGTTACGCAGTAACGCGCTTTTCTCCCGTTTGCCGCGTCGAGCACCGGAGCATTTGTCGGGAATAGCCCGAAGGGGTGCGGCAGGGAAGCCGCACGGCGGCAGATGGGCAGGAAGCCCATTCTGCCGTCCCCCGACAAATGCGAGGAGCGCAAGACATGAGCGGCAACCGGGCCGCCTTTTCTTTGGCTACTTGCTTTTGGCGGCGCAAAAGAAAGTAGCTCGCCTTCGGGTGCGAGAACCCGATTTAAATAACATCGCGATAGCGATTCATTATTGTTTTTTCGTCACACAAAAAGTGAGTGCGTAACATCAGTTAGGAGTACATAACCTGTTTTGTACTCCTATCTAAATTACTACTGATTAGGCGTATTCAACGAATAAACCGCCGGATTATTAACAATTTCCCGTGCCGCCAAAAACTGCGCGTAATAATTACGGGAAGCAAAACCAAACGCTGGGCCGTTGTAGTTATTGACAATACGGGCAAAATCCCGTCCTACCGTATTTTGCGCGCGTCGCATCCCGCCAATACCGTGGTTGTATGAGGTTATCGCGGTAGGCCAGTCACCCAATTTGCGGTAAGCATGGCTTAAATAATTAGCAGCACCTTTGGTTGACGCAACCGGATCAAGACATAAATCTACCCTACCGCCCGGCATAAACGTTTTCGCTGCGCCTTTGGTAAATTGCCACATACCGATTGCCCCAGCGGATGATCGGGCTGAAGGTTGGAATGACGACTCCACATGCGGTAACAACGCCAAATCTTCCGGCAGACCTGCTTCGCGGAAAATTTGCCGAAATTGGTGGTCATATTGACGGCTGATTTCCAAGCCTTTCATAAAGCGTTCGCGGGTGCCGCGTTGTGAGCGTACCCGCTCAGCAGCACCAAACAAAACGCTATTCAGCGGCCTGCCATTAGTTTGTAACTTGGCGATGATTTGTCTGTCGTTATTTGTTAACGTACCGTTATAACGCAACTTCCCTTCCAAAGCGGCAAGCTGGGCTTTCCACATTTCCCGCCGTTGCCGCACCATCTCCTTTTGCCCGCTGGTTAAGCTTTCGCCAACATAACCTGGCAATTCCATCACTTCGTAAATTATGTCCATATAACGGTCATCATGGATTGCCACCTGCGAACGCCGCCATTCAACATAAGTCTTACGCCAAAAATCTACCGCCGGATGCAGTTCGCCGGGTTTAATAAACATCCCAGAATAGGTGGTTGCTGGCGGATTATAATTTTGCGGCGGCGGCAGTTGTGGCGGCGTAGCTGGACGCACGGCAATACCCGGATTAACAGGCGGTTGCGAACTAGTGCAAGCCACCGATAACCATGTTATCGCTAATAAAGGCCAAAATTTCAATCTTAATGGGTTCATTACATTTCCTCTATTCGGATTCTTTATGCCCACAGGCTAAGTAAAATTAATTGAATTCATTGTTATCGCCACTGTTATCAACTAGGCAAACGCCTATAATGCCGCCTACTTTACCGATGATAACGCCATGCAAAATCTACCTTTCTCTTACAGTATACGCCGCAGCACACGCACAAAAAATGTGCGGCTGGTCGTTACTTTCAATAAAGTAGAAGTGGTTGCGCCATTACAAGTTAGCGAAAGCCGCATCCTTCGCTTTGTGCAAAGCAAGCAGGATTGGGTACTGGCAGCGCTGGCGAAAATTGCTTTAAAAAATCAAGCCGCTGAAATACCACCGTTAATTTTTACCGATGGCGTTGCTATTCCCTACCAAGGTTACAACTATCTTTTAAGTCTGCAAACAACTAACTTAAAACGGATAAAAATTACTTTTGATAAGCAATTTATAGCCCATATTCCTCAAACTTTATCCGCAGAAGAACAGCCCAATGCCCTTAAAAACGCTTTGATTGTCTGGATAAAAAAACAGGCCAAACAACAGGTTGAAGAAATCATCAAACAACATAGCCCGCGTTACGGCTTGCTGCCGCGTTCATTAACCATCAAACGCCAGAAAAGCCGCTGGGGCAGCTGTGGCATCCACGACGATATTCACATCAATTGGCTGCTGATGTCCGCACCGCCATCCGTGCTGGAATATGTGGTTGTCCATGAACTTTGCCATCTGAAAGTACGCAACCATTCTAGTGATTTTTGGAACTTAGTCGCCCAGCATTTGCCCGATTACCAACAACAACGGCAGTGGCTAAAAAAACATGGCGCTATTTTGATGCGTAACTGGCAATAATGCACCAAAATTTACCCCCCTGCTAGTACCCAATCAACCCTGTTTTGACGGGGCGTAGGGGGCGAATTCATTCGCCCTGTGCGGATAAATCCGCACCTACACAAAAATTTACCAACAAACCAAGATTGACGGTGTGCTAACGCAGTTGCCAAAGGCTTTATTCATCACTTCCTTATCAAACAACCATCTGGATTTATGAGAATACCAACCGCTTCGGCGCAATGGATGACATTGGCAATAGCCATGCTCCCCATCATCAGCCAAGCCCAACAAAACCTGTTTAATGTCCCTTCAGCAGACATAACCGAACAAGGCAAATTCTTCTTCCAACAACAATTTAACTTTTTAACCAGCTATATCGGCTCTAGCAATACCACTTTAGATTATGGCTTAGGTCATGAATGGGAAATCGGCGCTAATTTATTTAATGTGGATTTTCAAGAAACCAATGGCGTATACCAAAGCCCGCATGTGTTATTGAATTTCCAAAAAGGCTACACGCTTTCAGACAATTACAAGATCAGTTTTGGCAGCCAATCCGGCATTACGCCAGCCATACACAGCAACGTCACCGAATTACCCAGCTTTTCTTACATCGATAACGCCTTGGATTTAAAAGCGTATGGCAAATATTATCTAGGCGGTTATTTCGTCAATAAAGCCTACGCCAGCAAAGAACAATTCGGCTTTATGGCAGGTGTCGATTACCCGCTGATAGAAAACAGACTGCATGTTATGGGCGATATTATCAGCGGCAGCAGTGATATTAGCGTTTCCGTACTCGGATTTGTGCTGTTTTTACCTCACGATTGGCAACTCTCCTTAGGCGCACAATTGCCCTCCCCCACCAGCAATAACAACTACGGCTTGGTGTTTGAAATTACCAAATTATAAGTAGCTATTTACATCAGCTGTCTTAGCATTTGCAATCGGGCAAATTAATCACTTCTGACTGCACAAAGCGGCGCGTTGCCAATTAAACCACGTCAAAATCTCCCGAAAATCTTTACAGTTTTTTTACCTAATTTCCACATACACTTCCTTTCGTCGTTTTGACAAACACTGTCATCAGTTGTGGTCATTTTTCGTAAAGAGGTAGTTCTATGAGTAGTATCTACATTGCATTAACGGTGATGTTTTTTGCCGTCACAGTCGCGCTGGTTTATGCCTGTGATTTTATAAGGGGGCAGTGATGAGCTGGGTGTATCTGTTAAGTGCTGTGCTGGCGTTGGTGATTTTTGTTTATCTGGTCGCCGCGCTGTTTTATCCGGAGAAGTTCTGATGACTAGCAATAGCTTCTTTCAAATTACTTTATACCTGCTCATTTTATTGGCTTTGGCAAAGCCGCTAGGCTGGTATATGGCAAAAATCTATGACGATGAACCCGTGTGGCTAAACCGTTGGCTAGCGCCGTTTGAAGCGTTGATCTATCGGGTAAGCGGCGTCAATCCACAACAAGAAATGCGCTGGACAGATTACGCCATCGCCATGTTGGTGTTTAACTTATTGGGGTTTTTGGCGGTATTTGCCTTGCAAAGCCTGCAAGCGGCTTTGCCTTTGAATCCGCAAAACCTACCCAACATCAGCCCAGACTCCTCATTTAATACCGCCGTCAGTTTCGCCACCAACACGAATTGGCAAGGCTATAGCGGCGAAACCACGATGAGTTACTTTACCCAAATGCTAGGGCTTACTGTGCAAAATTTTCTTTCTGCGGCAACAGGCATGGCAGTGTTGGTCGCCTTGATTCGTGGCTTTATCCGCCGCAAAGCCGATAGTATCGGTAATTTCTGGGTGGATATGACGCGCAGTGTGTTGTACATCTTGATGCCGCTGTCGTTGGTTTTGGCCTTGGTACTGGTCGGACAAGGCGTGGTACAAACGTTTAAGCCGTATCAAACCGTCCCGCTGCTCGAAAGCGTCAGTTATGAACAGCCTAAACTGGGAGCGGACGGTGTGGCCTTACAAGATGCCGCAGGCAAACCCGTGATGGAAACCGTTGAAGTCAAAGAACAAACCGTAGCAGTCGGGCCTGCCGCTTCGCAAGTGGCGATCAAGCAACTGGGTACTAACAGTGGCGGTTTCTTTAATGTCAACTCCGCTCATCCGCTAGAAAATCCAACCCCATTGAGCAACTTTTTAGAAATGCTCTCGATACTGCTAATCCCCGCCGCGCTCTGCTACACCTTCGGCATGATGGTGGGCGACACCCGCCAAGGCTGGGCGATCTTGGCGGCGATGACGCTAGTTTTGGTCGCACTGATTTTTGTTGAGGTATCGGCTGAGCAAAGCGGTAACCCGACTCTGGCAACACTGGGTGTTGACCAATCAGCAAACGCCAGCCAGTCTGGCGGCAATATGGAAGGCAAAGAAACTCGCTTCGGCATCACCAATTCCGCACTATGGGCAGTGGTCACAACGGCGGCTTCCAACGGTTCAGTCAATGCCATGCACGATTCTTTCACCCCCATTGGCGGGCTCGTACCGATGTGGCTGATGCAATTGGGCGAAGTGATTTTTGGCGGCGTGGGTTCTGGGTTATACGGCATGATTATGTTCGCCATCGTCGCGGTGTTTGTCTCCGGTTTGATGATAGGCCGCACGCCCGAATATTTGGGCAAAAAAATCGAAGCGTATGAAATGAAAATGGCGGCTATCGTCATTTTAATCCCGCCGTTGGTAGTTTTAGGCGGTACAGCCATCGCCGTCATGGTCGATGTCGGTAAATCCTCAGTTTTTAATCCCGGTGCACACGGATTCAGCGAAGTGCTATATGCGTTTTCATCAGCAGGCAACAACAACGGCAGCGCGTTTGGCGGCCTGTCCGCAAACACGCCGTTTTACAACGCCATGCTAGGTGTGGCGATGCTGTTGTCACGTTACTGGTTGGCAGTGCCTGTGCTGGCTATCGCAGGTTCTTTGGCGGCAAAGAAAATCGTTCCCGTTGGCCCAGGGACGTTACCGACGCATACCCCGCTGTTTGTCATGTTATTGATTGGTACTGTGCTGATGGTGGGGGCGCTGACTTTTGTACCTGCCTTGGCTTTGGGGCCGGTGGTTGAGCAATTGCAAATGCTCGGCGTAGAGACAGCCAAATAATCTATAAGGAAAATCACATGAGTAACCCATCTATTTCGACATCTTTATTTGATCCACAAATTCTTGGCAATGCCTTCGTGGAATCTTTCCGCAAACTCGCCCCACAACAGCAATGGAAAAATCCGGTGATGTTTGTGGTGTATATCGGCAGTATGTTGACGACCTTGCTGTGGGTTCTCGCGCTTAACGGCGAAGGCACTGACCCAACCAATTTTATTTTGGCGATTACCCTGTGGCTATGGGGAACAGTGTTGTTTGCCAACTTTGCCGAAGCAGTCGCCGAAGGACGCAGCAAAGCGCAAGCGGCTTTTTTACGCAGTGCCAAACGCGATATTGCCGCGAAAAAACTGGATGAACCGCGTTATGGGGCTAATTATTCCAAAATCGCAGGCTCTAGCTTACGAAAAGGTGATGTGGTTTTAATAGAAGCGGGAGATTTTGTCCCCGGTGACGGCGAAGTCATTGAGGGCGTCGCTTCCGTGGACGAAAGCGCGATTACGGGTGAAAGTGCGCCCGTGATACGCGAATCCGGCGGCGACTTTAGCTCGGTAACTGGCGGCACGCGGGTGTTGTCTGATTGGCTGGTGGTGCGTATCACCGCGAATCCCGGCGAGGCATTTTTAGACCGCATGATTGCGATGGTGGAAGGCGCGAAACGGCAAAAAACCCCTAACGAAATTGCCTTAACCATTTTGTTGGTGGCATTAACGCTGGTGTTCCTGATGGCGACCGTGACCTTGCTGCCCTTTTCTTTGTATGCCGTAAACAGCTCAGGCGCGGGGCAACCGATTACCATCACCGTGTTAGTGGCCTTGCTGGTCTGCCTGATCCCGACCACCATCGGCGGTTTATTATCGGCGATTGGCGTGGCGGGGATTGGGCGGATGATGCAGAAAAATGTCATCGCCACCTCAGGACGCGCCGTGGAAGCAGCCGGAGACATCGACGTGTTGCTGCTGGATAAAACTGGCACGATCACCTTGGGCAACCGTCAAGCATCGGCATTTATTGCCGTTACCGGAGTGACCGAAAGCGAACTCGCCGATGCCGCACAATTGGCTTCCTTAGCAGATGAAACCCCAGAAGGCCGTAGTGTGGTGATCTTGGCGAAACAAAAATACGGGCTAAGAGAGCGCGATGTCAATTCCTTGGGAGCAACTTTCGTGCATTTTTCGGCACAAACCCGTATGAGTGGCGTTAATTTTGAAGGGCGGCAAATCCGCAAAGGTGCGGCGGATGCCATCCGTGGCTATGTCGAAGAGCAAGGTGGTAAATTCCAACCCGAATTTCGCAAAGTGGTCGATGATGTGGCGCGGCGCGGCAGCACTCCGCTAGTGGTAGCGGAAGGCACGCGCGTACTCGGTGTCATTGAATTGAAGGACATCGTCAAAGGTGGCATCAAAGAGCGTTTTGCCGAATTACGGCAAATGGGCATCAAGACCATTATGATTACGGGAGATAATCGCCTGACCGCTGCCGCGATTGCTGCTGAAGCGGGCGTGGATGATTTTCTTGCCGAGGCGACACCGGAAGCCAAGCTAAATCTAATCCGCCAATACCAAGCCGAAGGTCGTTTAGTGGCAATGACGGGCGACGGTACGAACGACGCACCCGCTCTGGCGCAAGCCGATGTCGCGGTAGCGATGAACAGTGGTACGCAAGCTGCGAAGGAAGCCGGAAATATGGTGGATTTGGATTCTAACCCGACCAAGTTGATTGAGATTGTCGAAACGGGCAAACAGATGCTGATGACTCGTGGCGCTTTGACGACGTTTTCTATTGCTAATGACATCGCCAAATATTTCGCCATCATCCCTGCGACGTTTGCCACCACCTATCCGGTGTTAAATGTCTTAAACGTGATGCACTTGGCAACTCCCAACAGCGCGATTTTGTCGGCAGTCATATTTAACGCCCTGATTATCATCGCCTTGATTCCTTTGGCCTTGAAAGGCATCAACTATAAGCCTGTCGGTGCCGCCACCTTACTGCAAAACAATTTGCTGATTTATGGTGTAGGCGGATTGATAGTGCCATTTATTGGCATTAAGGCGATTGACTTGGTTTTGGTGGGCTTGGGCTTTATTTAAATGTATGGTGCAAGTTAATGTAGGGTGGGCAACGCTTTTCTGCCCACCACTTTATCGGTAAATGGTGGGCAGAAAAGCTTGCCCACCCTACCTGACTGATTCTGAAAAAAGGTATCAATATGATCTCACAACTTAGACTAGCAATAGTTATCTTGACCCTAATGACCCTTATTACAGGCGTACTTTATCCGCTAGTAGTAACAGGCTTGGCGCAATTGCTGTTCCCTAATCAGGCCAATGGCAGTTTAATGGTAACGGAAAACGACAAAACCAAAGGCTCTAACCTGATCGGTCAAGCGTTCAGCAGCCCCCGACATTTCTGGGGACGGCCTTCCGCTACTGGCCCATTTCCCTATAATGCAGCCGCGTCCAGTGGCTCAAACTTGGGGCCGACCAATCCGGCTTTGGCGGATGCCGTTAAAGCCAGAATTGCAGCCTTAAAAGTCGCTGACCCTGAAAATCCGTTAGCGATTCCGGTTGACTTAGTGACAGCATCGGCTAGCGGGCTAGACCCGCACATCAGTCCAGCCGCGGCGGAATATCAAATACGGCGCGTGGCGAAGGCACGGAATATTTCAATTGAAAAACTCCGTGAACTCGTGCAAGCCCATATTGAAGAGCGGCAATGGGGCGTTTTTGGTGAACCAAGAGTGAATGTACTGACCTTGAATTTAGCTTTGGATACTTTGAAGGATTAAGGGGCTTAAGTTTGTGAGCATGATGATTTGCCTGTAGTTGATACTGGTATTTGGTTGATTGATTCTAGGGTTAATGGTGTTGTAAGTTGTATGATAATAAAATCATATAGGTCGTCTATAAAACTATCATTTTTTTCAACTAATTTAAGGTCTAGCTATGAATCAAAATTGGGTTGCAATTTACGGACGTATCGAGAATGTTAACGGCGTTATACGTCATATCCCTATGCCAGCCACGCCTACTACAAATCCGACAACATCCGTTCCTTTTACACTTGCCAGATCCAACATTGACTTTGAAGGCGGCACAATTTCTTTTCAGGTAAAAATTGCAGAACCCGATGCCCAATGCCAAATCAACTTAACCGGAGCGAATTCATCTGCACTATTTGCTGGAATCAATTCTATGGGGGCAGCATACGGTTTTGGAATAATGAGAAATGGCCGAGGTGAGCCAGGAGCTAATGCAGGTTTTGGCGACAAGCCCCCGATCGAACAATGGCTAGACTTGCGCCTTCATGTCAATGGCTCAACATTGGAGCTTTTCTTTAACGATGTCAAAGTTTGTACGCATACCGAAATTCTTCATAAGGGTCCAGTTAGCCTATTCATGCAAAGCCCAAATGCAATTGAGGTGCGTCATATAAAAATTGAACCTATGGCACCCAATTGCTTTGTAGTGATGCAATTTACTGAGGAATACAACGCTTTATACCAAGAAGTTATTCGCCCAACTTGCGAGGCGTTTGGTTATTCCGTAATTCGGGCGGATGATTTTTATACTTCTGGCTTAATCATTGACGACATTACAAGATCAATTAGGGAATCAGCATTAGTCATCGCTGACGTAACGCCGAATAATCCTAACGTTTTTTATGAAGTGGGCTATTCCCACGGAATAGGTAAACCGACCATTTTGTTAAGTGACCGTAAAAGGGAGCGTTTGCCATTTGATATATCGGGTTTCCGCACACTCTTTTACGACAACACGATTGGCGGGAAGACCGCTGTTGAGCAACGCTTAAAAATGCACCTTGATAATATTGGGGCTTAATTTTTTGCAACGTTAAATACTATAAAGGTCTATGAATATGAAAACCCTACAATTCACTTTTTGGCAAGAAGACGATTTTTATATCGGTTTTTTAAATGATTATCCCAATTACCAAACCCAAGGCGAGAGCAAAGAGGAGTTGGTGGAAAATCTAAAAGATTTGTTGATTGATATGGAATCGGCGCAAGTGCCTTATATCCGCAAAGTCGAAGAGCTATTGGTTGCCTAAATGAAACGGCGCGACTTAATCAAGCTACTTGAGCAGATGGGCTGTGTGTTGGTGCGTAACGGAGGAAGGCACGATTGGTACACCAACACGAAAACCAAACAATCGCAGCCAGTGCCTAGGCACAACGAAATCAACGAAAACTTAGCAAAATCTATCATCAAGAAACTATCTGGTGATTGATTTCCCATCATGTCGGCATTGTCCACGGCTGATTTTTTAATTTCTCGCTATAGACTAAAAATGCTCATAGACCGCCCCAACCCCGACGAACTCCTAGCCCGCGTCGAACGCGACCAAATTCGTGCCAGTCGTGGACGGCTAAAGATTTTTTTTGGCGCAGCGGCGGGGGTCGGGAAAACTTATGCGATGTTGCAAGCGGCGCGGGAAAAACGTGGCGAACATAGGGATATTGTCATTGGTTTGGTGGAAACCCACGGGCGCAAAGATACTGCCGCCTTAGTCGACGGCTTGGAGGTGTTACCGCCCAAACGCATCGACTATCGGGGTACAAGCTTGCAGGAGTTTGACCTCGATGCCGCGCTTAATCGTAAACCTTCCATCATACTGGTCGATGAATTGGCGCATACCAATGCCCAAGGTTGTCGGCATCCTAAACGCTGGCAAGATATTGAAGAACTGCTTGAAGCGGGCATTGATGTGTATACCGCGCTCAATGTCCAGCATCTGGAAAGCCTTAACGATGATATAGGCCAAATTTCTGGCATACGGGTTTGGGAAACCGTACCGGACACGGTTTTTGAAGGCGCTGATGAGGTTGAGTTGGTGGATTTGCCACCCGATGAACTGCTCAATCGGCTGAAAGACGGCAAAGTGTATTTACCGCAACAAGCCCAAGAGGCGGCAAAGCATTTTTTCCGTAAGGGCAATTTGATCGCCTTGCGCGAGTTGGCATTGCGGCAAACCGCCAACCGCGTTGATGCCCAGATGCTGGATTACCGCGAAGACCACCGCATCCGTGACGTTTGGCAAGTCAATGAACGCATCTTGGTTTGCATAGGCCCGAATGCCTTGGCGGAACGCTTAGTCCGCGCCGGAAAACGCTTTGCCACTAGCTTGCGCGCCGAATGGATAGTGGTCTATGTCGAAACGCCCGAACTGCAACGTTTATCGGCAGAAAAACGCGATGGCGTATTACGCATCCTGCGTCTTGCCGAGCAATTGGGCGCGGAAACAGTCACACTGAATGCGCCGGAACTGAGCGAGGCTATCATCAAGTTTTCCCGTGAACGCAATGTCACCAAGATTGTGATGGGTAAGCCGACCCGCCGAGGCTTAAAACGGGCATTGTTAGGTTCGGTGGTGGATGTGCTGATTAGCGATGCCCACAACATTAACCTGTATCTTTTGGGCAGCCCACGACCTGAACAGGATGATAACGCTAATCAGCAAGCGTCTGCCCTGTACCGAAAAAACCCATTGCCGGGCTTGGGTAAACGTCCAGGGCAAAAACGCAACACGAAAGGCTATATTTGGGCTGTGATTGTCACGGTCGCCAGCACGGCTTTAGCTTATCTGATGTTCGGGCGCTTTGAACTGGCGAATCTGGTGATGGTGTTTTTGCTGGGCGTGGTGTTTATCGCCACCCGTTTTGGGCGTGGGCCGTCGATTTTCGCCTCCTTTCTGGGTGTGGCAATTTTCGATTTGCTGTTCGTTCCGCCATATTTCAGTTTTACCGTCGGCGACAGCCAGTATCTAGTGACGTTATTGGCGATGTTGACCGTGGCGATGTTAATTAGTGGTTTGATGGCGAATGTGCGTTCGCAAGCCAAGGTTGCAGGGCATCGGGAACGACGGGCGACGGTGCTGTATGCGATGAGCAAAGAACTGACCGCCAGCCAAAGCGAAGACGAAATCGTACGCACGGCAGTGCATCACGTCTACGCTGAATTCGGCAGCCGCAACGTCATTCTTTTTCCTGACGGCAACGGGCGCGTAATCTACCCGACAACTAACGAAATGCCCGAATCCTTGCACGCCGCTGATCTAAGCGTCGCGCAATGGGTGATGGATCATAACGAAATCGCCGGACAAGGCACACATACCTTGCCCGGTGCCGAGGCCATTTATTTTCCCTTGAGCAATAAAGAAACCATGTTGGGGGTTTTGGTGTTGCTCCCCGTCAATCTGCGCCGCGTGTTTCTGCCGGAACAACAAAAATTATTGGAAACTTTTTTAGGACAAATCGCCCAAGCCATCATCCGCGTGCGCCTGACCGAACAAGCTCGTAAAACCCAAGTGGAAATGGAAGCCGAACGTTTGCGTAACTCCCTGCTTAGCTCCATTTCCCATGATTTACGCACGCCCTTAGCGACCATCGTCGGTTCTGCCAGCACCTTAGCCGAAGACGGCAACACCCTAAAAATAGAAGACAAGTTGGAACTAAGCCGTGCCATTTATGAGGAAGCACAACGTATGTCCAGCTTGGTCAATAACATTCTGGATATGGCGCGGCTGGATGCAGGCGCGGTGCAATTGAATAAACAATGGTATCCGCTGGATGAAATTATCGGCGTGGTGCTGACGCGCTTGCAAAAACGCCTGACGGGTCGCCAAGTGAGCGTCAAATTACCAGCGGGTATTGCTATGGTGTTTGTCGATGCGGTGATGCTTGAACAAGTGCTGATTAACCTGCTGGAAAATGCCTTGCGTTACACGCCGGAAGCTAGCCCGTTGGACATTACCGCCAATGCTACTGATGGCGAAGTGGCTATAGCAATCGCTGACCAAGGCCACGGACTTCCGCCAGGTTATGAAAGCAAAATCTTTGAAAAATTTTATCGGGTGCATAACGAAGCGGCGCAAAGCGGGGTTGGTTTAGGCTTGGCAATCTGCAAAGCCATCATTGAAGCGCATGGCGGCAGTATCCAAGCACAGAATCGGCCTTCTGGCGGTGCGGTGTTTTCCTTCACTATTCCTCAAGAGTGCTTACCTCCGATTATGGAACGCGAAGAACACGACGGCGCGGTTCAATCATCATGAGCCATGCAAACCCTGTTATTGTGGTGATAGAAGATGACCCCGCGATTCGGCTATTTTTACGCACAGGTCTTAGCGCCCATAACTTTAAAATATTTGAGGCAGATCGCGGACAGCAAGGCATTATCGAAGCCGGAGTCCGCAAACCGGATTTGATTATCCTTGATTTAGGCTTACCCGATATGGACGGCGTTGAAGTCATCAAAAAAATCCGCGCATGGTCAGCCATGCCCGTCATCATTCTGTCCGCCCGTAGTTCCGAGCAACATAAAATCGATGCGCTGGACGCAGGTGCGGATGATTACCTGACCAAACCGTTTGGTTTAGGCGAATTGCTGGCGAGGATACGCGTTGCCCTGCGCCATTCGGTCAGCAACCCGGAGCAAGTGGAAAACGGGCTGTTTGTCACTGGGGAATTGAAAGTCGATTTGCTAAAACGGCAGGTTTTTGTTGGCGATAACGAAGTCCATCTCACCCCTATCCAATACCGTTTATTAGCCTTGCTGATAAAAAATGCCGGAAAAGTCTTGACCCACCAATACATGCTCAAAGAAGTTTGGGGGCCATCTTATAAAGATAATTCGCATTATCTGCGGATTTACATGAGCCAGCTTAGGCAAAAGTTGGAGGCCGACCCAACCCAGCCGCAGTATTTACTAACCGATTCGGGTGTTGGTTATCGGCTTAAATTCTAAGAATATTTTTAAGCAGACCAACTCGCCGTATGCGATGTATAGCGAACTTTATTGCTGAAAACATCTGCTCTGAACAGTCAAATTTTCGGTTTTTGGAGCGCGGTCATCTTGACCGCAACTGGCGGGCAGGATGCCCGCGCTCCATGCCACTAAAAACCGAAAACGTGACCATTTGAAGCATAGTTGCGAAGCAACTGGCTTAACTGATGTTGAGCAGTAACGCGCTTTCTCCCGTTTGCCGCTTCGAGCACCGGAGTATTTGTCGGGAATAGCCCGAAGCACCCAAGGGCATAAAGGGTGCGGCATGGATGCCGCACGGCGGCAGATGGGCAGGAAGCCCATTCTGCCGTCCCCCGACAAATGCGAGGAGCGCAAGACATGAGCGGTAATCGGGCCGCCTTTTCTTTGGCTACTTTCTTTTGGCGGAGCAAAAGAAAGTAGCTCGCCTTCGGGTGCGAGAACCCGATTTAAAATACATCGCGATAGCGATTCATTATTATTTATTTTCGCTTCACAAAAAGTGAGTGCGTAACATAAATTACTTAACCACACCCCAACGCATCCACTAAAAAAAACTCCGCAACCAACATCGTATTGCCTTCTAGCGCATACACGGTGCGCCTGCCCCACACTGGTTGGGTAATATCGCCAAGATCACGGGCGGTTTGTGTCCAAATACGCGGCGTTACCAAAACCACTTGCATTGCTTCACGCGCCAAATTGGGGTCGGCAAACAATACTTCGCCTAAGGGCCGCGTGCCTAAGCGCGCTAAACTGCCGTGCGTGGCTTTTATGGTGCGTTGGGGGATGACTGTTCTGGCTAAAATCAACGGCTGGCTATCAGTATAGAGCAGCACTTCGCGGATTAAGGCGTAGCGGGTTTGCGGTTGGCGTAATAGCTTGGCTTCTGATGGTGATGGTTTCGACCAACGTTGTTGCAGCACTTTAACGGCAACCCGATTGCCGTAATGACGACGTAATCTTGCGGTTAATGAGCCTGTTTCATAAACCCAAGATTGCACTGCTTCTGGGAGCTGCTGGCGTGTGCCTTGGCGATTTTTTAACCAGCGCGGTTGTTGCTGAAATAACAGGCTACGGGTGTTCAAACGCTTAAACCTCTGAATAATTGACGGATTCGCCTAACCAACGCTGACATAAGGGCGGGATGGCGCTTCTATAATGGGCAAAAAAATCGTCACTGATTTGTTGGATGTCAGCCAGCAAGGCTTGGTCGCGGCTTAAGTCGGCAATTTTAAAACGCATCAAGCCTGTTTGCCGTGTGCCCATCACTTCGCCTGGGCCGCGCAGCTCTAAATCTTTTTCGGCGATAACAAAACCGTCGTTGCTGTCGCGCAAAATGCCTAGCCGCTGTCTTGCGGTATCCGATAACGGCGATTGGTACATCAATAGGCAATAGCTGTCGTCACTACCCCGCCCTACCCGTCCGCGCAACTGGTGCAGTTGCGCTAGCCCTAAGCGTTCGGGGTTTTCGATAATCATTAGCCCGGCATTGGGCACGTCCACGCCCACTTCGATCACCGTGGTGGCTACCAATAAATCCAACTGCCGATTTTTGAAGGCTTGCATTATCGCGTCTTTATCCGAGGGCTTCATGCGTCCATGTAACAGGCCAATTCGCACATCCGGCAAGGCTAACACTAGCTTTTCGGCGGTTTTTTCGGCGGCTTCGCATTGCAGTTGTTCCGATTCTTCAATCAAAGTGCAAACCCAATAGGCTTGCCGGGTTTTGGCAACCCAGGCATTTATGCGCTCAATGACGGCATCGCGGCGTTCGGCAGGAATAACGCTAGTGACGATGGGTTTTCGGCCTGGCGGTAATTCGTCAATGATGGAAATATCCAAATCAGCGTAATTGAGCATCGCCAAAGTACGCGGAATGGGCGTGGCGGTCATCACCAATTGGTGTGGACGAATGCCAGCCACTTGCGCTTTCTCACGCAAGGCCAAACGTTGGTTAACGCCAAAGCGGTGTTGTTCGTCGATGACGACCAAGCCTAAACGCTGGAATTGCACTTGCTCTTGAAACAACGCGTGCGTGCCGATAACGATAGCTAAACTGCCATCAGCGAGTTGTTGTAATAATTCGCTGCGGGCTTTGCCTTTGAGCTGTCCGGTGAGTGAACCGATTTGCACGGAAAAATCGGCAAACCAACTGCTGAAATTGCGGAAATGTTGTTCTGCCAATAATTCCGTTGGCGCCATGATTGCGACTTGATAGCCCGCATTAATCGCCAATAACGCGGTGTGTGCGGCAACGATGGTTTTACCGGAGCCGACATCACCTTGCACTAGCCGCAACATCGGATACGGTTTGCAGCAATCGGCGGCAATTTCGGCAATCACCCGGTGTTGTGCGCCCGTTAATTGAAATGGCAAAGCTTGCAAAAATTGGGTTGCCAAGGATTGGAAGCCTAGGTCGTGGCGGTCGGCAAATACGGGCGCAGGCCAAGTTTTGGCTTGGTATTTTAAGGTTTTTAAACTTAAGTGATGCGTTAACAGTTCTTCAAACGCCAAACGTTTTAAGGCCGGAAAGCTGCCGTCTTGCAAGGCGTTCATGGTCAGCGATTCATCCGGCGCATGTAAGGTTTGCAGGGCGACAACCAAGCTGGGGAAGTTAAATTGCCGCAACAGTTTTTCTGGTAGCCAGTCGGTGAGCTGTCCGCAAGCTTGCAAGGCTTGGCGCACTACTTTCCGCAGCAAGTTTTGGCTAAGGCCTTCGGTGAGCGGGTATACCGCCGTTAAACAGGTATCCGTTACCGCCGCATCGGGATGGGCAATGACTTTATAGTCGGGATGCACCATCTCTAAACCAGCAAAGCCATAACGGACTTCGGCAAACACTGACAGCCACGTATCGGCTTTTAATTGCTGGCTTTGGGCGGCGCTGAAATGGAAGAACCGTAAGAATATCGCGCCAGTAGCATCGCTAATTTTACAAACCAAGGTTTTGCGCCCACCCGACAACAGTTCGGTAAATTCAACTTTGCCGCACACCAACACGCTCATCCCGGCGCTGACTGCGGCAATTGGATAAACGCGGGTGCGGTCTTCGTAACGGTGCGGCAAATGGAAGAGTAAATCCTGAACGCTGCGGATACCCAATTTTTGCAGGCGGTTTGCCGTTTGTGCGCCGACGCCATGCAGGCTGGCAACAGGCTGAGTAAGAATATCCATCGGCAAACCTGATTAATGCAGCAACTTAACTGGCAGGATATTCTTGATCTGGCAATTGCATAATGGCATCCATTTCCACCGCCGCGCCTTTGGGTAAAGCCGCAACGCCAATCGCCGCGCGTGCTGGATACGGTTCTTGGAAATACTTGCCCATGATTTCATTCACAATTGGGAAATGGCTTAAGTCAGTCAAAAACACATTCAACTTCACCACATCGGTAAAACTGCCGCCCGCTGCGTTTGCCACTGCTTGTAAGTTTTCAAACACTTGGGTGATTTGCGCGGCAATATCGCCTTCCACTAAAACCATAGTGCTTGGCACTAACGGGATTTGTCCGGATAAATACACGGTATGGCCCACTTTTACCGCTTGCGAGTAAGTGCCGATGGCTTGCGGGGCTTGGTCGGTTTGGATAATTGCTTTCATCATGATGCGTCCTTAAGGTAAACAAAGCTTGCGATTATACGCTGTGGGCATATTAATCGGATACCGCTAGTGCTCAGCCAATGTTGGATTGTAGGTATTATTTTCGTAGGGGCGAGCGGCGGCTCGCCTAGTCGCACCGATTTTTGATAGGGACTCTAAATTTGATAATGAGTCGCTATCGCGACGATTTTTTAAATCGGGTTCTCGCACCCGAAGGCGAGTTACTTTCTTTTGCGCCGCCAAAAGAAAGTAACCAAAGAAAAGGCGGCCCGGTTACCGCTCATGTCTTGCGCTCCTCGCATTTGTCGGGGGACAGCAAAAGGGGCTTCCTGCCCCTTTGCCGCCGTGCGGCATCCATGCCGCACCCCTAACGGGCTATTCCCGACAAATACTCCGGTGCTCGACGCGGCAAACGGGAGAAAAGCACGTTACTGCGTAACGTCGGTTAAAGAATCACTGAACTAATCGATCCCGATCATGCTTCAACAAGCTCAGGACGAACGGATTTACGTTTACCCGACAAAACTAGAATGACTGAGACTAATCTGTAGTGGCGGACGGCTGTCCGCCTTTTTAAGAATCCTTACAAAATCCTGCTATGAGAAGGCGAGCCGCCGCTCGCCCCTACAAAAATAATATCGGCAATTCAACATTGGTTGGGCACAAAAAACCCTATAAGTTTTTCTCAACTGACACATCGCCTGCTGTCAGCAAAAAAAATAACCAATAACATCAAAAACTTAAATTAACGATATTTAATCTTGATGAATTTGCCTAGCAAAATGCCCATAAAACTTATTTTTCTCTTGTTCTTACTCAGATTAGGGATATGTTAAGGAGCAGGTTATTTATGGCCAATGCTTCACCAACCGCTGCTCTTACCAATAGCCGTCGATAAATATGCACAAGGCCACCAGCCAACGACTAACCACCGTTGGCCCGTAAAATAATTATAACAATGTTGAGAAAACCGCTTAACAACGCGAGGAAGCCATGCAAATTAAATTTCCATTTGATGCCAACAAACCCGTTGCCGGGGAAGCCAGTGTCGAACTTGATATACCCATCGACACCGTATTTCTCTTTATCGGCGAACAATTTTTCGACAACTACCCAAAATGGGCGCAAGAAGTCATCGGGTTTGAGCCATTAACCGGAAAGCAGGTTTTTATCGGCGCTAAAGCCAAACAAATCCGTGAAGACAATGGCAGCCAAGTGGAATCCATTTTTGAAATCACCGACTACCAACCGCATTTAAAACTGATTTTTCAAGGCTTATCCGCACCCTACAAACACAGCTATTTGTTGGAAAGCCAAGAGCAACACCCCCTCACCCGCTTAACTTTTCGGTTTGAATTATTGGAACTGGAAGTTTTTATGCGCCCTTTTGAAAAACTGATCCGTTCTGCCATTGAAGATGGCGCTGAAACCACCGTCGAAAATATAAAAAAATTAATCGTGGTTGAATGCGCCTGATGGCGATTGGCTTATCACTAGAATTTGGAGAATTATCATGGCTTTTATTGTAAATAAAGATAACGGCATCATCCCACAAGTGTTGTCTGCCATTTTGGATGAATGCGTGAATGGCGTAACACTGGCAGACCCGGATTTGGAAGATGCACCCATTATTTATGCCAACAGGGCTTTTGAGCGCTTAACAGGTTATGGTCAAGAAGACATCATCGGTTTTAACTGCCGATTTTTACAAGGTGAAGACCGCAATCAAGAAGCGCGTTTTTTAATCGCCGAGGCCATGTCCAAGCATGAAGGCGTTGAAGTCACCTTGCGGAATTATAAAAAAGACGGCTCGTTATTCCACAACCACTTAAAAATCGTACCGTTGTTTGATAACAAACATCGGGTGATGTATTACTTGGGCGTGCAATATGACATCACCGATAAAGTGAATGCCAGCGATGAAATCAAAGCCTTAACCGCATTATTAGGCAGCCTGTCTGATAGCGAAGCCTAAAGGGACAGATTATGAATCCTGTAGAGCAAATCCCTGCAAACAGCGGCATGGTGGCGAATGAGGTGCTGTTCGGTTTGGCAATGTTGGCGTTTATTGCCTTGTTATTGATAGAAAAAGCCAAGCCTTACCGACTGTTTCCGCAAAAAATTTACAAGGAATCGTTTGTCACCAACACCACGGCGTTTTTAGTCAATAACGTGATTTTAACGGTGTTGCGGGCATCGTCTTTGTTTTTGGTTGCCCAGCAATTTTCCGGTTATGGCTTGTTAAGCGGCTTAAGTGAAACGCCGTTAAAATGGTTTTTGGCGTTTGCCTTTTTTGATTTGGCTATCTACGGCTGGCATTTTTATAGCCATAAATACGAATGGCTTTGGCGTTTCCATAAAGTCCACCACAGCGACAAATGCTTTAATGTCTCTACCGGATTTCGCTTCCATGTGTTTGATTTATTATTAGAAATTCTCTACAAATGCGTGTTTGTGGTAGTCATCGGCGTCAATGCTTATTTAGTGTTGTCGATTGAAATTATTGAATTGTTTTTCATTTTTTTCCATCACGCCAATATCAACGTGCCAAAAGAAAACCTGCTTTCGCAAGTGATAATCACCCCTTCCCTGCACCGCACCCATCATTCCACCTTACGCCAAGAACACGACAGCAATTACGGCATTGTGCTTTCCTTGTGGGATAGGTTATTTGGCACCCGAAAAGAATTAGTGCCTGAACATATCGGCTTGGATTTGATAGAAGCGGAAAATTTCATTCAATTATTCTCACTGGCATTTATTACTGAACGCAAGATCATGAAGCTATTCCGCTGGCTGCCGAAAGGCAGAAGATAGTGTTTTCCCAAGCAACCATTAACGGGAAAAGCCATGCTTATTAAGCCCAAAGCCGCCATCAGCAGCACGGAAATCACTGACGAACAACACTTTAAGCAACGCCGTTCGCTCATCAAAGCCTTATTGGCAAGCGGTGCTTCCGGGGTTTTTCCGGTATCGGCGGCGAATGTCGGGCAAACGCCGCCTTCATCTGCCACCCCAGCCGAGCTAGTGCAAAGCTATAACAATTATTATGAATTCGCTTTCGATAAAGAAAGCGTTCGTGATTTGGCACAAGCCCTGCCGACTGACCAATGGTCGGTGGAAATTGGCGGCGAAGTGGAAAAACCCGGCAAGTATTATCTTGAAGATATTCTGCGGCAACAGCCGCTTGAAGAACGCGTGTATCGGTTTCGTTGTGTAGAAGCGTGGTCTATGGTTGTGCCTTGGCTGGGATTTCCATTGCAGCGCTTGTTAGCGCAGGTAAAGCCATTATCTAGTGCAAAATTCGTTAAATTTACTTCGGTTTATCAGCCGGAGTTTATGCCGAATCAAGAGCGCAACCTGATGTTGGCTTGGCCTTATGTGGAAGCGTTAAGGATTGATGAAGCCATGCACCCGCTTACTATTTTGGCGACCGGCATGTACGGCAACCATTTGCCGAAGCAAAACGGCGCACCTTTACGCTTGGTTGTGCCGTGGAAATATGGTTTTAAAAGCATAAAGGCAATCGTGAAAATTGAATTACAAAGCAAACCGCCTGTGACTACCTGGAACAAATCCGCACCGCATGAATACGGTTTTTACGCCAACGTAAACCCGAATGTATCGCACCCCCGTTGGAGCCAAGCCACAGAAAGGCCGCTAGGCAGTGCCTTTTTTACTGCCCGCAGGAACACTGAATTGTTTAATGGTTACGCCGAGCAAGTGGCTTCGCTGTATACCAACATGGATTTACGGCATTTTTTCTGATGGCTGCCCGTTCTGATAAATTATGGTGGTACTGCTGCATCGCCAGCCTTATCCCGCTGATTATGTTATTGGTCGATATTAGCCAAGATAATTTAGGCGCTAATGCTATCCAAGCCTTGCATATTCGTTTAGGCGATTGGGCGTTGCGGTTTTTGTGGCTGACCTTAGCGATTACGCCACTGCAAGTCATCACCCAATGTCGAGGCATGGCGGATTATCGGCAATTATTTGGCTTATACAGTTTTTTCTACGCCAGCCTGCATGTCCTGGGCTTTTTATTTGCCGACCATATGGGCGTTTGGGGAAACATCGCCATGGATATACTGGAAAGCCCGTACATTTGGTTCGGCGTTTTCGCGTTTATTGTTATTTTTCTGTTAGCGATCAGCTCGCCTAAAGCCGCCAAAAAACGCATGGGGAAAAACTGGAAAAAACTGCACCGTTACATTTACGCCGCATCCTGCGCGGCGATGATCCATTATTTCTGGCAACTAAAAGGCAATTTAGCAGAGCCGTTGTTTTATATGATTTTATTGGTTTTATTGTTGGGTTTTAGAATTTTAGTATGGCTGCAAACCAAGCAATTCAACAAGTTGATGATACCTAAAGGCCATAAATAACAGCCTTTATTGCACCTATAAAAAACCGCCGAAAGGCGGTTTTTTTATGGGGTATTAATATAGCTAGGTAGGGTACGCTGTGCGTACCACTTTACATTATCGTTAAGCCGATGAAGGTACGCACAGTATCGTAGGTTGGGTTGCATGCTTTTAGCAACCCAACATCAATGGCTTCGATGCGTTGGGTTAACGGTAAAGCAGTTAACCCAAACTACTCGACTAATTGATTCCGTTCGTGCTGATCCTGTCGAAGCATGAATGGGATCAATTGGTTCAGTGATTCCTTAAATAAGTAGCCCGGATGGAGCTTGCGGAATCCGGGGCTTTCGTGGCTTCGATGTTCCCGCATTACGCAAAGCTTCATGCGGGCTACTCGTTACTCGCTGTATTGGCAAAATATACCTAAGCTTTTATCCGGGTCAGTTTTAACACCACAGGCACTTCTTTCAAGGCCGTAAGGCGCAATAACCAACGGGCATTGCGCCGTATTTAATTTAACAGAAGAGTGACGATAGAAAGATGGATTACCGACGTGTTTGGCACCCTGGTGGCACCTATTTTTTTACCGTCAACCTTCTGCAACGGAAAGGCAACGATTTATTAGTGCGGCACATCCAATCTCTGCGGGAATCGGTCAGGGAAGTCAAAACC
>Ga0247843_1000107_pt1 | contig 179782 bp, 186 predicted proteins | sample LaCruzMarch2017__FD_192420 | JGI IMG/M metagenome (GOLD analysis project Ga0247843, IMG submission 192420) | Freshwater microbial communities from meromictic Lake La Cruz, Castile-La Mancha, Spain - LaCruzMarch2017_8m | ecosystem: Environmental > Aquatic > Freshwater > Lake | place: Spain... | reverse complement strand
TGCAGCACGAATTCCAGGCCGCTTAGGCCCTGCAGATGCTGCTCCACCCGCTCGGCCTGGTGGCCAACGATCAGCAGGCGCCGCTCTGGCTGAAGCTGCTCGCAGCTCGCCAGTACCCGCTCCACCAGGGTGGCGCCGGCTAGGGGCTGGAGCACCTTGGGTAGGGCGCTCTTCATGCGGGTGCCCTTCCCTGCGGCCAATACGGCAACGGCGAGCATGGGCAGGCGATAACGACTCGCCGGGAATCTACGTGGACTACCTATCAACCTGCCTGCTGCTTGAGGCGGGCTAGGTCGTCCCAGAAGCCCGGATAGGAGACGGCTGCCGCTTCCGGCCGGTGCAGCAGGGTGTCACCCCGGGCGATGCCGGCCGCTACCGCTAAACTCATGGCCACCCGGTGGTCGGTCTCACTGTCAACCTCTGCGCCGTGCAGTTCGGTGCAGCCACTGATAGTCATGCCGTCTGCGAATTCCTCGATGCGGCCGCCCATCGCACCGAGCTGCCTTGCCATGACCGCGAGGCGGTCTGTTTCCTTGACCCGCAGCTCCTCAGCGTCACGAATACGGCTGATGCCCTGGGCGCAGCAGGCGGCTACCGCCAGTACTGGGATTTCATCCACGAGCCGGGGGATCAGTTCGCCACCGATATCAAAGGCTTGCAGCGGGCCGTGGCAAACCCGCAGGTCTCCCACCGGCTCTCCGGCCACATCTCGGCGGTTGAGCACGCTTATTTGGGCGCCCATCTGCTCCAGTACCTCGAGGATGCCGGTTCGGCTGGGGTTGAGCCCCACGTTCTGCACTGTGATCTCAGCGCCTGGGGTGATGGCACCGGCCACCAGCCAGAAGGCGGCGGAGCTGATGTCACCTGGCACTACCACCGCTTGACCTTTGAGCGTTTGCCCCGGAATCAGGGTCACAACCGTGTTGCCCGCACCGCCCACAGACAACTCGGCGCCGAAGGACCGCAGCATTCGTTCGCTGTGATCGCGGCTCTGGGCCGGTTCGATCACGGTGGTGGGTCCGTCAGCGGTGAGGGCGGCAAGCAGGATGGCGCTCTTCACCTGGGCTGATGCCACCGGGGTGTGGATGGTTGTGCCGTGCAGGGGCTGTCCCTGCACCGCTAACGGTGCGAAGTTGCCGTCGCCGCGACCACAGATCTGGGCACCCATTTGGGCCAGGGGAGCTCCGACCCGCCGCATCGGCCTGCCCCGTAGGGAGCCATCACCAGTGAGCACGAAGTGGCGGCCAACCCGGCCTGCCAGCAGCCCCAGCATCAGCCGCATGGTGGTGCCCGAGTTGCCGCAATCGAGCACATCGCCAGGTTCCTGGAAGCCATCAAGGCCAGCGCCTTGCACAGTCACAGGCTGGCCTGCCTGAATCGGCGACACCTCCACTCCCATGGCCCGCAGGCAGGCGGCCGTACTGAGCGGGTCCTCCGCTGGTAGCAAGCCCTCGATGCGCGTTTCTCCTTCTGCGATAGCCCCAAACAAAAGGGCCCGGTGAGAGATTGATTTATCGCCGGGTACCTGCACGGTTCCCACCAGAGTGCCGCCGCCAGCCAGGCTGAGCGGGGCGGAATTAGCGGCGGAATGGGCCACGAAGCACTGACGGCAGTTGGCCGATCCTATGGAGCGCGCCGCTGCCCGACTGATCCATAGGCGTGCCAGTGGCATAGAGGACCGTGACCAGCGCCAATGGCGAGGGCGGAGCGCAAGCCGCCTTCCACGTAGCGCTTGGCCTCGATCACTGCCTCCTGAAGGGATCTCCCGAGGGCCCGCTGGGCGGTGATCGCTGCCCCTAGTGTGCAGCCACTGCCGTGGGTGTGGGTGGTGCTGATTGGCGCGTGGCTGAGCCACTGCCCTGGGGCATGGCGCTGCAGCAGGAAGTCGCGGCCGCGCAGCTCTGGCCGGCCGCCGCCCTTGACCAGCACCGCTGCTGACCCCAGCTCCAGCAGGCTCTGCGCCGCTTGCTCAACCGCCCGCTCCAGATCGGTAGCTGCCTCGATCGTCACGCCGCTGAGTAGCTGGGCTTCATGCAGGTTGGGGGTAAGCAGCTCGGCTTGGGGCAGCAGCAGCCGGTAGGCAGCGATGGCGCTGGGTTCAAGCAGCACTGAACCTGCCCGCGACACCATCACCGGATCGATCAACTTCGGGATCGTCAGCGGCGCCAGAGCGGCGGCAGTGGCCTCAATTAGGCCGACGTTGAGCAACATGCCGGTTTTAAGGGCCGCTACCGGCAGGTCTGTGAGCACCGCGCTGATTTGGGCGCTCAGGGCCTCTGGCGACAGAGCGTCCACACGGCTGACACCTGTGGTGTTCTGGGCGGTGACGCAGCTGATGGCCGAGCAGCCGTACACCTTCATGCTCGTGAAGGTCTTGAGGTCGGCCTGGATGCCGGCGCCGCCGCTGGAATCACTGCCGCCGATTGTCATGGCGATGGCGGGAGTCATCGGCTTGCTCCAGCAATGAACGGTGGGGAGGCCCATGGCTTAACCAAGCATTACCCCACCCTCGCCATCGGATCCGGCCACGGCGCTGCGCAGGTCGAACAGCAGGTCTTCGAGACTGAGTTCCGCCAGCGCCTTCTGCCGGACCCGCTCTAGCCGTAGCTGCAATGCATTGGTCACTTGATCGGCTGGTGAGCTGGCCGGCGCCGGCGGTGCGGACCGATTTGCACTTTCTTTCGGAGCCTCGCCAACTCTCAAAGCTTCGCCGAATATCAAAGCTTCGCCAAGCCCTGCAAAAATCTGCTCCATTGAAATGTCCCGCGCAGGCCTGGTGAGTCGGTAGCCGCCCACCCGACCCCGCCTCGCATCCAGCAGCCCGGCTCGGCGTAGGCGCAGGAGCAGCTGTTCCAGCATGGGTTCGGGTAGCTCATGGGTCGTGGCCAGCGTGTGGGTTGACTGCCACTCCAAGGGCCTTGCTGCCAGCTCCAACAGGGCCTTAAGAGCATGGCTGGCCTGGCGAGAAAGCATCACGCCTTAGCCGTTGCCCGCCCCGCCAGCCGCTCCAGCACGTGCTCCAGGGTGTAACCAAATAGGGCTGGATCTGGCTCGTCTTTACCGATATCTGCCAAGCCAAGCTCGGCCCACCGGGCATCGAGCCTGGACTCCAGCTCGGCGGGACGGCTAAGCGGTTCGCCCCAGGGGTGGCGCTTCTCTGGACCGATCTTGGTGGTGGCATCGATCGCCAGCCTGCCGCCCAAGCCCAGGCGCTCGCTGGCGAAATCGAGGCTGTCAAAGGGGGTGTCTTCGAGCACAAATAAATCCCGCTGCGGATCCACTTGGGCACTGATCGCCCAGATCACTTGGCGCGGGTCGCGGATATTGATGCTTTTATCCACCACCACCACAAATTTGGTGTACGTGAACTGGGGCAAGGCGCTCCAGAAGGCCATCGCCGCCCGCTTGGCTTGGCCTGGATAGGCCTTATCGATGGCAATCACAGCCAGTTTGTAGCTGAGCCCCTCCATCGGCAGAAAGAAATCGACGATTTCAGGAATCTGCTGGCGCAGGATCGGCGTGTAGATGCGGTTTAGGGCGATCGCCAACATGGCGTCTTCCTTGGGGGGTCGGCCACTGAAGGTGGTGAAGTACACCGGATCACGTCGCTGGGTGACGCACTGGATCTGGACGAGGGGCGAATCTTCGACGCCGCCGTAGAAGCCCATGTGGTCGCCAAATGGTCCGTCAGCCAGCTCAGAGCCAGGGGTGATAGTGCCTTCCAGCACCACTTCACTGTGGCTCGGCACCTCCAAATTCACTGTTTTGCACCTAGCGAGCCGGACGCCCTCGCCGGCGTAGATGCCAGCAAAAAGCCACTCGCTCAACTGCACCGGGATCGGCGTGGCGGCCGCCATCACCAGCAGCGGATGCACGCCGATAGCAATTGCGATTTCAAGCTTTTTGCCCATCGCCGCCGCCTTGCGCAGGTGGCGGGCGCCACCGCGCACGCTCAGCCAGTGCACGGTCATTGAGTTCGCCGACTGTTGTTGCAGCCGGTACACGCCCACATTGGGTGTGCCAGTTTCTGGATCCTTGGTGATCACCAGGCCCAGGGTGATGATCCGGCCGCCATCGCCGGGCCAGGGCCGCAGCAGGGGCAGGGCGTCAAGGTTCACTGCCTCGCCCTTGAACACCTTCTGGTGACAGGGGGGAGTGAGGTCGAGATCGGGCCTGGCCTTGAGCACATCCAGCAGCACCGAACCAAAGCGCACCGCCTCCCGGACCCCCTTGGGGGGGCGGGGTTGCTGCAACAGCGCTAGGCGCTCGCCGAGCCGTTCCAGCTCCTCTGGTTGTTCCATGCCCATGCTCCACAGCACCCGCTCCTGGGTGCCCAGCAGGTTCACGGCCACCGGCATGGTGGAGCCAATCACATTTTCAAACAACAGGGCCGGGCCGCCAGCTGCCAGCACCCGGTCGGCAATCGCTGCTAACTCCAGGTCTGGATCCACCGGCGCGGTGATGCGCCTCAGCCGACCCCGTTGCTCCAGGAGGTCGATGAAGCCGCGCAAATCCCGGCGACTGCGTTGACTAATTCCCTTATTCGGCATCGACTTTTATGAGCGGTGACTACTGTGACGCACCTGAACTGGGGCCGCGGCTGTGCAAATTTCCTACTTCCACTCCTCTGAATGCGTGCCACCCGTCAGGTCCCTGGCGGAGGGTGGGCCAGATGCGGCCGTAGTTATCGACGTTCTACGGGCAACGACCACGATTGCTTGGTCCTTGCAGAACGGAGCTGAGGCGATCGAGGCCTTCGCCAGCCTGGAGGAGCTTGAAGCTGCAGCGGCTGCCTGGCCGGCGCAGCAGCGACTGCGTGCCGGTGAGCGTGGCGGCCAGAGGGTGGCGGGCTACGACCTTGGTAACTCTCCCCTTGCGGTAACCCCCGAGCTGGTGGGTGGCAAACGCATATTCATGAGCACCACCAATGGCACCCGCTCCTTAGCGGCCGTCAAGTCGGTGCCTCTGTTGCTGACGGCCTGTCTCCCCAACCGCACCGCCGTTGCACGGCGTCTGCTTGATCACGAGTGCTGCCGGGTCTGGATCGTGGGCAGTGGCTGGGAGGGCGATTACTCCCTAGAAGACAGCCTCGCTGCTGGTGCCGTTGCTTCTGCGGCGATTGAGATGGCGGTGGCTCCCCATATCGGTGTGAGCTTCGGCAACGACGAAATGCTGGCGGCCCTTGCTCTCTGGCAGCAGTGGCACCTCGATACCGAGACCTGCTTGCGCACTGCAAGTCACGGCCAGCGCCTGATCAATCTCGGCGACCATGACGCCGATTTTGCTTGCTGCGCAGCTGTCGACAGCCTGCAACTAGTGCCCTTTCAGGCCGAACCCGGGGTGCTTAAGGCCAGTTGATCCCAGCTGCGCGAACCGCCTCTTGGCACTTCCCTTAAAGTCTGTCGGACTGGTTTGGGCAATGAGTGGGCAGTTTTCTGGCGGCAGCTGTGCAACTCACCAGCACCCCGGATCCGGATGCGAATTTCGCTTCAGCGGAAGAGCAGATCGAGCTGGCTGCCCGTCGCGGCGCTGAGTTGGTTGGGCTCCCCGAAAACTTCGCTTTCATGGGGGAGGACGAGCAGCGCCTTGAGCTGGCCCCATCCTTGGCGGAGCGCTGCAGCAGCTTCCTTGTCACGATGGCGCGCCGCTATCAAGTGACCTTGTTAGGTGGGGGCTTTCCCGTCCCAGCTGGACCGGGGCAGACCTTCAACCGCGCTGAGTTAGTAGGAACGGAGGGCCAGCTGCTGGCTCGCTACGACAAAATCCACCTCTTCGATGTCGACTTACCCGACGGCAACACCTATCGGGAATCGGCCACGGTGCAGCCCGGAGACCAACTCCCCCCTGTAGTTGATGTGCCCGGTCTTGGCAGGATTGGCCTGTCGATCTGCTACGACGTTCGCTTCCCTGAGCTTTATCGCCACCTAGCCCAGGCAGGGGCTGATGTTTTGTTTGTGCCCGCAGCCTTTACCGCTTTTACCGGCAAGGACCACTGGCAGGTGCTGCTGCAGGCCCGGGCGATTGAAAACACTGCCTACGTGGTCGCCCCCGCCCAAACGGGCCAGCACTACGGACGCAGGCAGAGCCACGGCCATGCCTTGCTAATCGACCCTTGGGGCACGGTGCTGGCAGATGCCGGCGTGAGTGTCAGCGCTGCCATTGCCCCGATCGATCCGGGCCATGCCCAGAGGGTGAGGGCCCAGATGCCCAGCCTGAGGCACCGCCGGCCGAACCTGTTCTGACTGTCCCGATGCCCTGGTCCGTCAGATTCCGCTGGAGTGCTGCTCTGGCAGCGGTTGCTTTGCTGATGCCCGATCTACCGGCCTGGGCTTCTTCCCTCGCGGCCTGGCGCGTTTCCCGCAGTGGTCAGCTGGAGTTACGTACCAGTATAGATGTACGCCCCCAAGCCTTTTTTGAGGCTGGTACTGGCTTTAGGGGCCCCCGGGTCTGGGTAGACCTGCCCGGTGCCCCATCGCGGACACGCACTGTGCGAGGCAGTGGTGCCTTGCGTGAGGTACGGATTGGTCGTCCAGATGGCTTCACAACCCGCCTGGTGCTGGAATTTGCGCCAGGTACCCAGCTCGATCCATCTGGCCTGCGCCTGGTGGGCACCTCCCGCGACCGCTGGCGCATGGAGTTGCCGGGTCTTGGCAACCAAGCTGGGCTTGGCCTCGGCGAGGGAGACCTCGATGCTGTCGCCAGCTTTGGCGCCGATCAGCAGACCTTCTTCCCCACCGCAGCTACGCCCCTCTCCGCCGATGGTATGCCGGTTGTGCCCCGGGGCCGCTTCAAGGTGGTGATCGACCCTGGCCATGGGGGCCCCGATCCAGGTGCCGTCGGCATTGGTGGCCTACGGGAAACCGACGTAGTGCTTGATGTTTGTCTGCAAATCGCCCGGCTATTGCAGGCCCGCGGCGTCCAGGTATTGATGACACGCACCTCTGAGGTGGACGTTGACCTGCCTCCCCGGGTGGCCCTGGCCAACAGCAGCGGTGCCGATCTGTTTGTGAGCGTGCACGCCAACGCCTTGAGCATGGCCCGTCCCGATGTGAATGGCATCGAGACCTTTTTCTTTGAGGGTGCGGGATCGCCCTCCCGTCGCCTGGCTGCGGCCTTGCAGGAGCAAATGGTGGCCATTTCCCCTGGCAGTCCTGATCGCGGCGTGCGCACCGGACGCTTTTTCGTGATCCGCCGCACGGTGATGCCCTCCGCCCTTGTTGAGATGGGCTTTGTCACCGGTGAACTCGATTCCCGGCGCCTCGCCGATGCCAATTTTCGTCGTCGCATGGCTTTAGCTCTGAGCGCTGGGATTCTTAACGCCCTGCAGGGTCAGCCATGAGCGCTTTGGTGGGGCTATTTGACAGCGGCTTGGGGGGCCTCACGGTGCTGCGGAGGCTTCAGGAGCGCTATCCCCATTCCTCCTGCCTTTATCTCGGGGATACGGCCCGAGTTCCCTACGGTCAGCGCAGCGTCGCCGATATTCGCTCCATTGCGGCTGAGGTGGTGGGCTGGCTGCGTCACCAACAGGTCGGAGTTCTGGTGATGGCCTGCAACACCTCCAATGCCCTCGCTCTTGATGTGGCCGTGGCAGAGGCCGGCGTTCCCGTGGTGGGCCTGATCGACAGTGTTGCTGCCGACCTAAACAGCGAGTGCGTGGGGGTGCTGGCTACTCCCGCCACAGCCGCAAGCGGTGCCTACAGGCGGGCAATCCATGCCTGCCGGCCCCACACCTCTGTGCTCGAGGTGGGTTGTCCCACCTTCGTGCCCTTGATCGAGGCCGGTGATCTCCAGTCTCCAGCCCTGATAGGGGAAGCCAAGGCATACCTGGAGCCGCTACTCGCAGCCGGTGTCGACACGGTGGTGCTGGGCTGCACCCACTACCCGATGCTGCGCCCCTTGCTCACGGCCCTGCTGCCTCCCCATGTGCGGCTTGTTGATCCAGCTGAATCGGCGGTACGGCGCCTAGGGCCCCTTTTGGCAAGCATGGGCGGCATGCCGGAGGGCGAACTCGCAGCGGTGGAGGTGGTGACTCCAGCCGAGCGCACCCGGGTCTGCGTCAGTGGATCTGCGGAGGCCTTTGCCGACGGGGCGAGCCGCTGGTTGGGTTACCGGCCTGCCGTTGAGCGGGTGGACCTGCGGTCGATGGGGCGAGCCTTCTAGGATCACGCCACGGCGGAGGTGTTGTGGCAACGGTTGCAGAGCTGCTCCAGCCCGTAGAGGCTGACCTAGATGCCCTGCTGGCCGACCTGCGCAGCCTTATAGGAGCTGGCCATCCAATTTTGCAGGCTGCAGCAGAGCATCTGTTTGCTGCAGGTGGTAAGAGGCTGAGACCCGGCATTGTGCTCTTGCTATCGCGGGCAGTAGCCCCCGACGGTGAGCTGGGGCCCCGCCACCGCCGCCTGGCGGAGATCACTGAAATGATCCACACGGCTTCGCTCGTCCACGACGACGTTGTCGATGAGGCTGCAACCCGGCGTGGAGTTGACACGGTTCACAGCCGTTTCAATCATCGAGTGGCGGTGCTTGCGGGGGATTTCCTTTTTGCCCAGGCCAGCTGGCATTTGGCCAATCTCGATGATCTCGAGGTGGTGAAGCTGCTCAGCCGGGTGATCATGGATTTGGCAGACGGCGAGGTGAAACAGGGCCTTTTCCGCTACGACACAGGCCAGAGCTTCGAGACATACCTCGAAAAGAGCTACTGCAAAACAGCCTCGCTAATTGCAAATAGCGCTAGGGCAGCTGGGGTGCTTACCGGTTTGCCAGGGGCCCAGCTCGATGATCTTTATCGCTTCGGCCGCCAGTTGGGTTTGGCCTTCCAGGTCGTAGACGACATTCTCGATTTCACTGGCAGTGATCAGCAGCTCGGCAAGCCAGCTGCAAGCGATCTGGCCTCCGGTTATCTCACCGCACCGGCCCTATATGCACTCCAGGAGCGCCCTGCCCTGGCCGGCTTGATTGAACGCGAATTTTGTGAGGAAGGTGATCTCGAGCAAGCTCTTGAACTGGTGAGGGGTTGCGAGGCCATTCCCCGCACCCGGGCATTGGCTGAAGGCTTCGCCCAGGAAGCAGCTGAAGCTTTGGAATGGCTTGCCCCCTCCGAACCGCGCAGCGCCTTGCGGGCCCTGCCTGATTTCGTCCTTAGTCGCCTCTACTGACGCTGTTCAGCCAGCTACCAGCGCACATCTCTGAGTGAATTGAGTCGGGTCACTCCGGCAGGTGTGGCTTGGGCTTCTGCGTCGCTTGGGAGAAGGGCATACACCTGGCAACCTGCGGCCACTGCGGCCTCGATGCCGGCGGCTGAATCTTCGAAGGCCCAGCAGTCGCCGGGATTGCGGCCTAGGCGTTTAGCTGCGAGCAGAAATGGGTCCGGCGCCGGTTTGCCCGCCGCCAGGGCTGGATCATCGCCGTAAACCCTTACCTGGATCAGCTCCAGCCATCGGTGGGGTGCAGCCTTACGCCGCACCGCGTCTTGGGTGCTGCTGGTGACGAGGGCCATGGGGACTTGGTGATCCCTGCACAACTGCACCAGTTCGGCGGCGCCGTCCATTGCGGCAGCGGTGGGCACCAAGGCATCGGCCAGGGGTTGGCGCACGGCCAGCAAAGCCTCACAACTCGGGGGATTGGAGCCTGAAGCTTCGATCCAGCGGCATACCAAGGCAGCACAATCCAACCTGCGTTGGCCCCGCAGTCTGAGCAACTGTTCAGCACCGAGCCGGCAACCAAAGTGGGCGGCGGCTTTATGCCAAGCCCTGGCCTGCAGTGGTTCGGTGTCTAGAAGCAGGCCGTCGAGATCGAACAGGCAGGCAGCAGGACCCATGTATCCATCCTGCATCACGACGGCCCATTACATGCCGGTGCAAGGAGACTGGGACTGCGGCGCCAGCTGGTTTAATTTTTCTATGGCAAGCGCCTTTTAAAGACCGCCCGTCAGCAATCGCCCGTCTGCCACCTATGCCTGATGCCACAACGGGCCCGACGATCGAATCGGTGCTCCAGGAGCAACGGTTATTTGCGCCGCCAGCTGAGCTGGCGGCCTCGGCCCGCATTGGCTCACTGGATGCGTACCAAGCCCTATGCAGCAAGGCTGAACGTGATCCCGATGCCTTCTGGGGCGACCTGGCCCGTAGTGAGCTGCACTGGTTTGAGCCTTTCGACTCGGTGCTCGATTGGAGTGATCCGCCTTTCGCCAAGTGGTTTGCAGGGGGCACCACCAACCTGAGTTTCAATTGCCTCGATCGCCATCTCGATGGCCCTCGGGCCGATAAGACCGCCCTGATTTGGGAAGGGGAGCCCGGCGATAGCCTCAGCTTTACCTACCGCCAACTGCATGCCGAGGTGTGTAAGGCGAGTAATGCCCTCAAGGCACTTGGCATCGGCAAGGGGGACCTAGTTGTCCTTTACATGCCGATGATCCCGGAGGCAGCCATTGCCATGCTGGCCTGTGCCCGCATTGGTGCCCCCCACTCGGTGGTGTTTGGCGGCTTCTCAGCCGATGCCCTGCGGGATCGGCTGATCGATGGCCAGGTGAAGGCGGTGATCACCGCCGATGGCGGCTTCCGTAAGGACAAGCCCGTGCCCCTTAAGCCCGCGGTGGATGAGGCACTCGCGGCAAATGGCGGTGCACCAAGCGTTGAGCAGGTGCTGGTGGTGCAGCGGATCAAGGGTGACTGCGCCATGGCTACCGGCCGGGACCACTGGTGGCACGAGCTGGTGGATGGGCAGAGCGCCGAGTGCCCCGCCGAGCCCATGGCTAGCGAGGACCGCCTATTTGTGCTCTACACCTCCGGCTCCACCGGCAAGCCCAAGGGGGTGGTGCACACCACTGCCGGCTACAACCTCTGGGCCCACCTCACCTTCCAGTGGATCTTCGACATCCGTGACGACGACATCCACTGGTGCACCGCCGATGTGGGCTGGATCACCGGCCATAGCTACATCGTGTACGGGCCCCTCTCCAATGGCGCCACCACAGTCATGTACGAGGGTGCACCGCGGCCCTCCAAACCCGGTGCCTTCTGGGAGGTGATTCAGAAGCATCGCTGCACAATTTTCTATACCGCCCCAACAGCAATCCGGGCCTTTATGAAGGGAGGCCGAGCCGTGTCGGATCAATACGACATGAGCTCGTTGCGAATCCTGGGCACCGTTGGTGAGCCGATCAATCCCGAGGCCTGGATGTGGTATCGGGATGTTATTGGCGGCGACCGCTGCCCAGTAGTGGACACCTGGTGGCAAACCGAAACTGGCGGCGTGATGATCAGCCCCCTGCCCGGCGCCACCCCCACCAAACCCGGTTCCTGCACCCTGCCCCTGCCGGGAATCGCCGCCGACATCGTCGACATGGACGGCGTTTCCCAGCCGGCTGATGCCGGTGGCTACCTGGCGGTGCGTAGGCCTTGGCCAGGGATGATGCGCACCGTGCATGGTGATCCGGAGCGCTTCCGCAAGAGCTACTGGGAGGAGATCAGACCCGCCGATGGCTCCTACTTGTATTTCGCCGGTGATGGCGCTCGCCGTGACGCCGACGGCTATTTCTGGGTAATGGGCCGGGTTGATGACGTGATCAACGTGAGTGGTCACCGACTCGGCACGATGGAAATTGAGAGTGCTCTTGTGAGCCATCCCACGGTGGCTGAGGCGGCGGTGGTGGGCCGGCCCGATGAACTCAAGGGTGAGGGGATCGTGGCCTTTGTGACCTTGGAGGCGGGTCGCAGCGGCGACGACGCCCTGATTGCCGATTTGCGGGCCCATGTGGGCAAAGAGATCGGACCGATCGCCAAGCCCGATGAAATTCGTTTCACCGATTCCCTGCCCAAAACCCGTAGCGGCAAAATCATGCGCCGCATCCTGCGGGCCCTGGCCTCTGGCCAGGAAGTGACTGGTGATACCTCCACCTTGGAGGACCGTTCCGTACTCGATGCCCTAAGGGTTTAGGGGATTAAGGGAGCCTGGCGAAGCGGTTCGATGAAGGCGACGTCCGTTGACTCAATGGTGATTGGACGTCCAAACCAGTATCCCTGGCCGTAATCACAACCCAATTCGCGCATGCGATTCATCTGGGCCTCACTTTCCACTCCTTCAGCCACTACCTCCAGTTCGAGAGCCTTGGCGAGAGTGAGAATTGCGGTTGCAATCACCTCATCTTCTGGATTCTTTCCCAATCCGCTCACAAATGAGCGATCAATTTTAAGGACCCCTACCGGGAAGCGCTTTAGGTATAGCAGTGATGAATACCCCGTGCCGAAATCATCAATTGCCAGTCGTAGGCCAAGATCTCGCAGTACGTTGATACTGGCCGTTGTCGATTCAATATCATCAACAAGGGTTGTTTCTGTAATCTCTAGGTAAACACTAACCGGATTGATTCCTGTTGATTCTAGTATTTCTTTGATTCGTACCTTCACCCGTGGGTCGGCAAGACTGCGGGCAGACAGGTTTGAAGACAACCTCAGATTGCCTAGGCTGTGAATCTGCTGCCACCTGGCGATAACAGCGCAGGCGCTCGCAAACACACACATGTCGATCTCCTGGATCAGGCCACTGTCTTCGGCTTGTTCCAGAAAGGCGGCGGGCATCAGCAGTCCTAGTTGGGGATGTTCCCAGCGAGCCAGGGCTTCGAAGCCAGTGAAGGTATCGTCAACGAGGCGGAAGATGGGTTGTAAATAGGGTTTTATTTCCCCGTTTTGCACCGCATTGCCGATGGACTCCTCTAACGAGAGACGTTGTTGGGCTTGCAGACGCATGGTCGAATGAAAGGTTGAGTGGCGACCACGGCCTAAGGCCTTTGCCTGATACATAGCCATGTCCGCATTTTCCAGCAGAGTTGATGGGCTATCTCCTAGTTGGGCAAAGCTGATGCCGATCGACACGGTGTGGCTGAGTTCTGAGCCAGCAACCTTTAGGGGCTGACGGATTTCTGCGATAATCCGGCTGGCCAATTGACTGGCATTATCTCGGTGGCTTGTACGGGTGATAACGATAAATTCATCTCCCGATAGACGACCGACTAGATCGTCATGGCGAACCACGTGTCTTAGGACACGACTGACATGAATTAGTAGTTGGTCGCCGGCGCTGTGTCCATAGGCATCGTTGATCCACTTGAAGCGATCTATATCGATAAAAAGCACCGCTGTAAAAAGGGAGTTATCTACTGACAGATGATCAATCGCTGCCTGCAGGCGATCCAGCACCATGCGCCGATTGGGCAGACCAGTAAGGGCGTCATGAGTTGCCTGAAGAAGGGCGTCCTTACGTGCCTGTCTTTCCGATGTAACAGCCCTTAGCATTTTTATACTTAGTTCGATGCTACGGCCCATAGCTCGCAGCAGGGAACGTTCCTCCAAGTCAAAACGTTCACCGAGGCGGCCCACAAACAGCATATCCATTGGACCCATGGGAGCCCAACAGGTGCGGAGGATGCCTGAACGAATAGTGATATCGCCTGGTTGGTTGTTTAACTCCCCCAGAAGCTGTTGCTGGTCCTCGTCTGATAGCCCTATGCACCAGTGAATTGATTGATCGCAGATGATTGCGGCCACCTCGGCATCAACTGATTCAGCCACCCGGTTGAGCACATTGCGGAGATTGTCTGGATCCTCCGTGGAGAAAGCTGAGAGAATCTCCGAAAGCATATGCAGGGACCAGGAGGTCTCCATTAGCCGATCGCCAGTGTTACGAGGGTTTGGTTATGAAAGCCTCCTGCGCCTTTGGTGCGAGCAATTTCTCCATAGGTGTAGAACCCTGCCATCGGTACGGCTCCGCAACTGCTGGTGATTAAATCAGTTTCTTCATGTAAGCGCTCTTCTGTAAATACTGCCCTTCGTGAGACGCAGTCGAATAGCAGTAAGCCAGCCGGCGGAAACCCTTTTAGGGCCTCGACAGCCGAAATGCAGGACTGGGCTGCCGCATTAAGAACAGAATCGAAATTGCCTTCAGTGAGGAAGGCCAATGCTCCCTGGGGAACCTCTGCCACCAAGATCAGTTCTCGCCTATCGAGGTTGAAGCCGGTGATGTGACGCATCTCGATTTTATCGCGCCGGCGTATTCCAATGGGGTGAGTCGCGGCAAAATTGGCGAATGCGGCAAGGTCGGTCCGAACAATATCTACCGGATTGAAGAAATCGAGGTATACATCTAGTGCTGGCTTATCTTCCAAAGTCGACAGAATGTTTCCCTTGCTCCCAGTGACCAACATAGGGTCACTTGCTGGGGTCCAGCCGTGGCTTACGCCGATGCCTAAGGGTCGGTCGGAACTAACTGCTGCTGCCACCACTGCCTGAATCATAACCCTACGGCCATGGATCTGCCGGGTTCGGCTCATCGCTAGATAGTCGCCGGCGCAGCCTCCCACCAGGGGAACGTCGATTCCAGCTACGTCGTAGGCGCCGCGTACCACATCCATTTGGTCACCGCAAAGGCCATCGGAGAGCACGATCAAGACCGTATTGGCCCGTTGCTCGAGATGGTCCAGGCAGTGGGCGGCCTCGGTTGCAGCCTGGCGCAGGCCTTGCGCATCACCCTGACCGGAACCCGTACTTATCTCGATTGCCGAGCCTCCCAGGGCCCACAGCACCAGGGCATTGGCCACCGCACCGCCTGGGGTTATTTCGCCAGATGTTGTGCAACCGATCACCTGCGTATGGGGAAAGGTCCCATTTAGCTGCTCGGCTATCGCCGCCAAATCGAAATTTGGTGCGATCAGAGCCACGATCAATTTGGGATCCTGGGGGCACTGCAGAGCCTGCAGTGCCTGCTCAAGGGCCTGGCCGGTGTCGTTTAACGAAGAGGCACCTACCTTTACCCAGCTCTCAGCAACCATCGAATTGACCATTCAGGCATGACTCATGCGTCGGAGCAAGTCCCCGACTAATACCTACTATCGTCTACCCCCGTAGGGATCGCTCAGCCTTTAGGAGCTGCTGGCCCAAGCATCAACCGCGGCTGCGATGCCATCGAGGGCTCTTTTTTTAGCGGGATCGTCGGCCCACTGGCCTAACAGGCTCTGTCTAAGCCCCGCGCTAGCGGGGGCGAGATGATCGCCGGGGAATTCCTTCAGCTGGCTGGCATCACCAGTACGACCTTGCAGCACACCAAGCAGGCGCTGACTTTGGTCGATCTGGTCCCGGTTGAAGCGCACCAATAAGTTGCGGGGTTGGAGATAGGTGCGCGCCACCTGCTGCAGGGTTTCCTCCGGTGAGGGGCTGAACTCGCTGCGAAAGTTGAACTGTTGACCGAGCTCCGCCAGAAGCGGTATGGAGCGCTCGGCTGAGAAGTTGTTGAAGCTCAAGGCCACTAGGCCGGAGCCGCCCCGGCCCCCATCAGGTGCCAGCAGGTGCAGCTTGCAGCCCAGGCTGTGGCCAAGTCGCAGCATCAGCCTGCTGGAGTCGCCCCCATCTCCATCCGCATCCCGCAGCTGGCGGAACCGCCGCCAGGCCGTATTGGCCTGATCCTGGTGGTCGAAGCCGGGCACATAGGACCAGGCCCTAATCCGCCAGCCCCTAGCCGCCAGTGTCTCCAGAAGCCGGCGGTAGCTGAGCTGGGGGGTCGCCGACAGGTAACTACCGCCGATGAATTCGACCGTGCCGCGGTTGGGCCGCTCCGCCTCCAGTTGCCAGATATCACCTCGTTGCCGCCAGCCCTTCATGGTCAGAGGGCGAGGCGTTGCATGGCCGCCCGCGCTTCGTTGCGATGGGCTGCGCCATCAAGAAGGTTGTTAAACACATGGCGGATTACGCCTTCGCGGTCGATCACGTAGGTGACCCGGCCTGGCAGCAACCCAAGCACATTTGGCACTCCGAAGGCTTTGCGTAGGGCGTTGCCTTGGTCCACCAGGAGCGGGAAGGGCAGGTCGTGACGACTGGCAAAGCGCTGGTGGCTGGCCCGGTCGTCGCCACTGACACCCCACACCTCAGCTCCCAGGGACTGAAGGTCGGCGTAGCTGTCACGGAAGGCACAGGCTTCAGCGGTGCAGCCTGGGGTGTCGTCCTTTGGATAGAAGAACAGCACCAATGCCTTGCCGGCTAGCTGATCGCTGCGGTGCCCCTCACCATTTTGATCATTAAGGGCAACTAGGGGGGCTCGATCTCCGGCGGCAAGTGCCATCTAAATCAAATTGGGCAACTGTTTTCACCCTAGGCAGCTGTCCTGATTGCCGTAGTCGTAGTCCATGTCGTAGCTGTTTTTCTAGCGGTGGGCTGGGACGATGGGTTGAGCGACGCAGGCAGATGTGACTGGCCCGATCAAGGAACAGCCAAGCCTCTGGCAGCAGAGCGACCTGCTGAGCCTGGTGAGTGCAACCCCGGCCTTGAGCCCAGCGGCCCAGCCCAAGCAGGTTGTGGCTCGTGATCCCAGCCCTTCCAACCGCGATCCACAACCGCGGTCAGCACCTATCAACCTGCTGATCCTGGACACGGAGACCACGGGTCTGGAGCCAGTTTCAGCCCAGTGCATCGAGGTCGGAGCAGTTCTGTTTCATGTACCCAGTAGGTCGGTATTGAGCCAGGTTTCCTTTCTTTTGCCAGCTCCTGCCAACCCGGCGGAGCATGTCAATGGCATTGCTGCTGAAGTGACCAGACTCCCCCAGCCCTGGCAGGCGGGCCTCCAGCATTTCCTTGCCCTGCTCGCCGGGGCCGATGCGGTGCTCGCCCACAACGCAGCCTTTGATGCCAAGTGGTTTGGGCTGGGACCGCTGCCGGCTATTGACAAGCCTTGGATCTGCTCGATGGACGATATCGAGTGGCCGCCTGAGCGGCACCTGAGGACGGCCCCTTCGGTGCGCGATCTGGCATTGGCCTACGGGGTGCCGGTGTGGGCTGCCCATCGGGCCCTTACCGATTGCACTTATCTAGTTCAAGTATTGGAGCGTTGCGCCAACCTCGAAGACCTCTTGAATGCAGCTGTGGAGCCGAAGCTGCTCTATCGGGCCAATCTTCCCTATGCCGAACGGCATAAGGCCAAACAGGCAGGCTTTCGCTGGAATGAACCGGTGCGAGGTGCCTGGAGTCGTCGACTAAGCGAGCGCCAGGCCCTAGCCCTGGCTTTTGAGGTACAGAGGGTGGAAGCCGATTCTCAAGTGGCCTGAACGCCCGGAACTGGTGCCCATTAGTCATGGTTTTTCTTCCAATCTCCGAAGCCGAACGGCGCGTTATCGCCATTTGGCCGTGGCCGCCACAGGCTGAGTTGGTAGTTGCCATGGATCCATGGCTGGTCGGATGCCGCGGCAGCGGCTGCTCCGCTGGCAGGCCGTGCGCACTTGGGCGCGGCTGATCCGCGAAGCCGAGGGGCTTTGGCGGGTCGATGTGCGCGATCTGCGCAGGGTCGGCGCTCATGAGCTGGGTCAGCTGCTGCAGGAGGTGCCGCCCCGGCTGCGACGTCGCGTCAATCTCTGGTTGGAACGTCTGAATGTGAGCACCAGGTTGCCCTAATTGCCTGCATGCCCTAACGGCAAGCGGCGGCGGGGCATAAAAAAACCGGCTGGGGAAGCCGGCATGGAAGAAGGTCACCTTGGTAATTGGTGAATTGTCGAAATCGGAGCGACAGGATTTGAACCTGCGACCCCCACTACCCCAAAGTGGTGCGCTACCAAGCTGCGCTACGCCCCGGCAGATCGAAGTTACCACAGCGCTTTGCGCTGTTTCAGCCGGCGTATCAGCCGTTCTGTGAGGCGCTCCCGTCCCAAAACTGCATACCCAGGAACGCGCAGGCGACGGGCTAGTTGCCGCAGTTCACCGACCCCCAGGCCTGCCAGCCGCAATTCGGGCAAGCGGCTCCATACGGCTGAGGCCGCAGGCAGGTCCGAACCTTTGCGATTGGCTGAGAAGCTCAGCAGGGCGCCGCCAGCCATCCACTCAGGCACCAGCACAAACAACACGGCCAGCAACCCATAGAGCTCCACAAGCCCCTTAGGCAGAGGATGCAGGGGGCGGTTGCGTGGCCTGGGCTCGAGCTTGCTCACAGCAGGGGGGCCTTGGGGTCGTTCAACCAGCCGGACGGCTGACCGTTCGGCTGACCGGAGGGCATATCGCGCCATTGCAGCTGGGGTTCGGGCCTCGGGTTCAGTTTGACGCTCCAGAAGATCAGGGCAAAGCAGAGCCCCAGGGTGATAAGCAAGCCAAGAATCACCAGGCGATCCGGTAAGGGGTTCACAGCGCTGTCCTGCTCATACCTGGTCCGTGCGCAGGCACTCCAACCTTCTGAATTGCTGCTCCATAGTCAGCACATCGCCCCTGAGTACCAAGGTCAGTTGCTCGTTGCGATAACGGATGCCTGGTAGGTCTGAGGCCTCGCGAAACATGGTGGAGCGGAAGCGTCCGGTGAGCAGGGAGGCTTGGGCGTCATTGCGCTCCAGGGTGACCCGGCTCTGATCGGGGCAGATGAATTGTTCGGTGATGCCGTAGTCCTCCCACCAGGGCGACCCCATTGAGAGCAAGGCGAGGGCAAGCAGCGGCATGGAAATGCTCAGGCCAGCTGAATTGGGGCATTCTCCCCCCGCAACACGCAGTGGGCCACCGTCCAGTCATAGGAAGCCCACACCCGTGGATCGAGCTTGTAGGCCGAGCCCGAAAATTCACCGAGCCTTTGGCCGCTTGGCTGGGCCGAGCAGTAAGGCCGGCTGCCGGGTTTGGCTAGATATTGCTGGTGATATGGCTCCGCGTACCAAAGGGTTTGATTGCTGCGCAGCTCAGTGGTGATCTCCCCAAAGCCAGCACTGCTCAACAGGGCCTGGTAGGCGTCGCGGCTGGCCTCTGCTAGGGCCACCAGACCAGGATCATCCGCATAAATCACCGAGCGGTACTGGCTGCCCCGATCATTGCCCTGGCGATTCCCCTGGGTGGGGTCGTGGCATTCCCAGAACAGCTTCAGCAAATCGCTGAAATCGATCAGGGCCGTATCCCAGACCACCCGCACAACCTCGCTGTGGCCCGTGCGTCCAGAGCAGACCTGGTCGTAGCTGGGTTGCTGGATTGAGCCACCGGCGTAGCCCACGGCTGTTGTAACCACGCCAGGCAGGCGCCAAAAGCCCTTTTCGGCCCCCCAAAAGCAGCCGCAACCGAAAACCGCCTCTGACTGGCCGCCCTTTATGGCTGCATCAATTGGGGTGCCCAGTACAACGTGGGGAGCTTGGGCCTGAGCGGTGCCCTGAAACAGGCCGAACACGCTGCTAATTGCAATGAAATTGGAGCCTAGAGAGTCCCTTTAGTTGCCGCGTCGGGCTCAAAGGCAATGTGATTAAGGAGAGTGGTGGTGAAGGCGAACAGCAGGAACGGCAGGGAAAGCACCAGGATCAGGCCCACACCCACAAGGGCAAAGATCGGCTTGCTGGCCCCCATCAAGGCCAAGCCAGCCGCCAGGCTGGCGAAGATCACCAGCATCCAGATCAAAATCTGCCCGTAGATGTCGCCAAAGGTCAGGGTGCAGCGCAGCCGGTAGGGCAAGCCGGTAATCGGGGCAACTGGCTCCATGGATGCTCCTAGGCGTGGAACGCAAAAGGCGACACCATCCACCTAAGCCCCATCTAGGTCACTTGGCTGAACAGCTCAACAAGTATTGAGATCAGCCGGCCGCCCTCAGCTGTTCCGTTGCCTGCTCCCTATCCCAAAGGCGACGGTAGGTGCCGCGCTCAGCCACGAGCTCGCTGTGGCGGCCCTGCTGCACTAGCCGGCCCTCTTCGAGCACCAGCACTCGATCACAGGCGGCAGCCGCCGACAACTGATGGCTGATCATCAATACGGTGCGACCCAGACCTTGGTCATTTGACTGGGCATTGGCCTGCTCACTGCGAATCGTGCGCAGGATCTCGGCAGCGGTGGTGTTATCGACGCTGGCTAGGGCGTCATCAAGCACCAATAGGGGGGTGCGAACCAGTAGGGCCCGCCCCAGGGCTGTGCGTTGTCGCTGGCCGCCGCTAAGGGTGATGCCTCTCTCCCCCACCAGGGTCTGGTAGCCGTCGGGAAATCCCTTGATGTCGCCCTCAAGCCTGGCCTGGCGAGCTGCTGCCTCGACCCGCTCAAACGGCGCATCCGGCTCGCCATAACGCAGGTTGTCGGCCAGGCTCGCGGTAAACAGATAGCCCTCTTGGGGTACTAAGCCCACCTGGCCCCGCAGTTCAGCCAAATCCAGAGAGGTGATGTCGACCCCATCGAGCCAAAGTTGGCCGGGATCGACCTCGACCATGCGCCCCAGGGCACGGGCCAGGGTGGTTTTGCCGCAGCCCACGGGCCCCACCACTGCCACAAGTTCGCCGGGGTGGAGCTCAAAACTGACGTCCACTAGGGCTGGTCGAGGCGCGTTGGGATACCGCACGGTGAGGCCGCGGGCCTCCACAGCCCCCCGACCGGGCTTGGTTGGGGGAGTTGGTGAAGCTGAAGAAACGATCAAGGGCCGCCGTTGCAGCAACTCCTCTACCCGCTCCAGGCTCACCTGGCCGGTTTGGAAGGTGTTGAGGGTGAACCCCAGCAGGGCAGTGGGGAACACCAGCCGCTCCACAAACAGAATCAGGGCGACAAGGTCGCCGATGCTGAGGCGGCCACTTTCAAGTTGGCCACTGCCCAAGGCGAGTAGCAGCAGCAGGCTGATGGACGAGATGCCCTCCAGCAGAGGAAAGAGGGTGCTGCGGGTGCGGGCCAGATTCAGGGCAGCATCCCGGTAGATGCGGTTGCGACCGGCGAAGGCGGTCTGCTCGGTGCTCTCCTGGCCGTAGATCTTGATGGCGCTGATGCCGGAGAGGTCCTCCTGGATCAGGTCGCTTAAGGAGGCCAAGGCCTCCTGCTGGCGGCGTTGCTGGCGCATCATGCGACCGCCAAACAGGCGCACCACCATCAACATCAGGGGGTAGAGCCCCACCGCCGCCACGGTCAACCAGCCGTCGATGGAGAGCATTGCTGGCAAGGTGAGCGCGTAGGCCAGCACCGTGTTGGTGAGGCTCAGCACGGCGAAGCCCAGGAGCCTGCGCACGTTTTCGACGTCGGAGGTGGCTCGGCTGATCACCTCGCCGCTGCCTGTGGTCTGCACCCAGCCGGGTTCCTGCTTGAGCAGGTGATCAAAAATCTGTTGTTTGAGCTCGGCCTCAACCTGCCGGCCTACCCCGAACACCAGCATGCGTGAGTAGAGCCGCACCGCCCCCATCACCGTTGCCAGGGCGACGATCAGCGCCGCCTGAGCCAGCACGTCTTGAAGAGCGAAACCATCCTGCAGGTCGTCGATTACCCGCCGCACCAAAAGGGGAATGGAGACGCTCAGCAGGTTCACCACCACAAGGGCGGCGACGCCGATTAACACCACCTTGCGATGGGGCCGCAGGTAGCGACGGATCAGATCCAGCCGTATGGCTCCCATCAGGGGCCGTTTTCACAGGTCCCACCAACCTAGGCAGCTGCTTTTCCGGCAGGCTGGCCTCAGCAACAGCTGAGCCATGGCTTCCGCTCCTTCCCAATCCGGCAGCAATGATCAAAGCCATCCCCTTTACGCCACGGATCGCGAGGTGGTGGATCGGCTGCTTGCCGCTGAGGTGCCAGCCGACCACCACCTGGTTGATGCCGCCCGTTTGTTGATGCGCTACGACGCCTTTCCCGGTGCCCGTGATCTCAGCTCAGATTTGGCCAAGACCCTGCGCTTGTGGGGAATTAGCCGTGAAGATCTGCACAGCCGCACCCAGGCAATCTGGGCAAAAGGTTTTCGGCCCGCACCAGCGGCGAGTGAGGCGGTGGGCTCCAGCTTTGACACCGCAGACCAGGAGCAGACCTGACATTTTGCCAAGGCAGTCATCGCCATTTACCCCTTCTTCGGGTGATAGTGGATAGGTCCCCATCACCCGGCCCGGAGTGCTTTGCACCCGGGCTTTTTACTAGCTATGCCCACTGTTCAGTCCTGGCCTGCCCTGTTGGACCAGCTGCTCAATGGCGAGTCGCTGTCGGCCCAACAGGCAACCGCGCTGATGCAGGGCTGGCTGAGCGAACAGATCGATCCAGTGCTTACCGGAGGGTTGCTGGCCGCCTTACGAGCCAAGGGAGTTAACGGCGAGGAGCTGGCAGCCATGGCTGAGGTCTTGCGAGAAGCTTGTCCGCTGCCGGCTTCCCGCCCTTCTATCGCGCTTGTCGATACCTGTGGCACCGGTGGCGATGGGGCCGACAGCTTCAATATTTCAACGGCTGTGGCGTTTGTGGCTGCCGCCTGTGGCGCCCACGTGGCCAAGCACGGCAACCGCAGTGCCAGTGGTCGGGTGGGATCAGCCGATGTGCTGGAGGCAGTGGGCATTCATTTGCAGGCCCCCCAGGAGCAGGTGATTGGTGCCTTACCAAGTGCGGGGGTGACTTTTTTGTTCGCCCCTGGTTGGCATCCGGCGCTGGTGGGGCTGGCCCCCCTGCGCCGCAGCCTGGGGGTGCGGACTGTTTTCAATCTGCTGGGCCCATTGGTAAACCCCCTGCGGCCTGAGGCCCAGGTGCTCGGGGTGGCCCGGCCTGATCTGCTCGATCCGATGGCTGAGGCTCTGGCCCGGCTAGGGCTGCGCAGGGCTGTGGTTGTGCATGGTCAGGGCGGCCTTGATGAGGCCTCCCTTGCTGGAGTTAATTCGCTGCGACTGGTGAAATCTGGTGTTGTGAGCAGCGACCAGCTCGACCCTGAGGCATTGGGCTTGCAGCTTGCCCCGATCGCCGATCTGGCAGGTGGAGATCTCGCCACCAACCAAGCCATCCTCGAAGCCGTGCTCCAGGGCCGAGCTAGCCGCGCCCAGGCTGATGTGGTGGCCCTCAACGCAGCGCTGGTGCTGTGGGCCGCTGGTTTGACCGACTCAGTCGCCGCTGGTCTGAGCTTGGCCCAGCAGGCCATTGCCAATGGAGCTGGCTGGCAAGTCCTAGAGCGGCTGCGCGCCGCCCTGCCAGCCCCCGTTGCGGGATGATCAAAGCAACTGCCCTGAACCCGTGAGCGAGTCCGCTGCCACTGCCTTGCTGGTGTTGGCCGACGGCACCGTGCTGAGGGGTGAGTCCTTCGGGGCCCGGGGCACAGCCATCGGAGAAGTGGTGTTCAACACCGGCATGACCGGCTATCAGGAGGTCATGACCGACCCGAGTTACTCCGGGCAGTTGGTCACCTTTACCTACCCCGAACTGGGCAATACCGGGATCAACGCCGCCGATCAGGAGGCGGATCGCCCCCACGTGCGTGGGGTGATTGCCCGCCAGCTTTCACCTTGTACCAGTAGCTGGCGCTCAGAGGGTGATCTAGATGGCTGGCTTCTACGCCATGGCGTAGTTGGAATTCGAGCAATTGATACGCGAGCTCTGGTGCGTCATTTACGTGATGGCGGCGCGATCAACGGCGCAATTTGCAGTGATGGCACCTCGGCTTCGGCCCTGCTTGATCAAGTCCGCTCGGCCCCTTCGATGCAGGGCCTAAACCTGGCGGCATCAGTTACTACTCCTAATCCTTATCACTGGGATCAAACCTGTGGGGTCGCTTTTGATGCCCGTATGCAATCCCAGCCCGATCGCCCCTACCGTGTGGTGGCCATTGATTTCGGCATCAAGCGGGCGATCCTCGAGCGTTTTGCGGCCCACGGCTGCGAGGTGACCGTGCTTCCAGCCGATGCCAGCTTGGAGCAGGTTCTCAGTTACAAGCCCGAGGGAGTGTTCCTGTCCAATGGGCCCGGCGATCCGGCCGCCGTTAGCTCCGCTATTGAGCTCGCCAAAAGTCTTATCGCCCTGCCCAATCTCCCCCTGTTTGGCATCTGCCTTGGCCACCAGATCCTGGGGCTGGCCCTTGGAGGCACCACTTTTAAACTGGGCTACGGCCATCGCGGTTTAAATCACCCTTGCGGCAGCCCAGGGCAGGTGGAGATCACCAGCCAAAACCATGGTTTTGCCCTCGTGCCCGAATCCCTGCCCGCCGACCGAGTGCGGGTAACCCACCACAACCTCAACGACCAAACCGTGGCTGCACTGGAGCTGCTTGAGGCACCGGTGTTTGGTGTTCAGTACCACCCGGAGGCCAGTCCCGGTCCCCACGACGCCGACCATCACTTCGCGCGCTTCGCCGCCCTGATGGCCAGCCGCCGCTGACGCATTTTTGTTGCGTCTTCTGCAGCGGCAAAATTGCTCCCTACACTTCGCCCCAGAACGGATCGAGGACTGGAGCCATCAACGACCTGCAGCGATTGACTGTCTCCCTGCGAGGAGGCTTCGAGCAGCAGGCCCACTGCCAGCTGTTCAGCTTCACTGGCCAGCTGGATGCCTACTCCGACAAACAGTTCGGCGAATTTGTGGCCTCTCACCGCGGCAATGGTCAGCCTTTGGTGATCGACCTCAGCCACATCGACTTCCTCGACTCGTCCGGTCTTGGCGCCTTGGTCCAGCTTGCTAAGCAGTGCAACAGCGATAAGCAGAAATTTTTGGTGGTGGGTAATGCCCGGGTTGTTCAAACCGTGAAGCTGGTGCGCCTAGAAGAATTTCTGCACCTTCAGCCCGACCTCGAAACAGCCCTTGGCAACCTCGCCGCTTGAGCAGGGAAAGGCTGAGCTGCGGCCCGCTTCGAGCTGGCTAGCTGGCCTTCCCCCCCATCCTCCCCAAGCCGAATTAGGCCCGCTACAGCTGGCCTGGCTGGGTGATGCGGTCTGGGAGCTTCATCACCGCCTGCAGCGCTGTCAGCGTCCAGGCCGCTCCCATACCCTGCACCAGGAGGTTGTGCAGGTAGTGCGTGCCGACGCCCAGGCTCTGGCACTGGAGAAGCTTGATCAGCAGCTCACTGATGCGGAGCGAGACCTTGTGCGCCGGGGCCGCAATCGGGCTGGCAGGGGCCCCCGGCGGGGGGATGCGGCGGCCTATGGCCAGGCAACTGGCCTTGAGGCCCTGCTTGGTTGGTTGTTTCTCCACGAGCCTGCTCGGTTAGCCGAGCTGCTAGATCACTTGCAGGAGATCGATCCATAACCTGCAGACAACGCCATGAGCCCACGATTTGAACGTCGTCCCGAGAAGCGGACGGGGGGCGGCGCCCGTGGGGCTGGCCGTCCTCCCCGCTTCAGCGGTCCCAAGCCTGAATGGCGCCGCGATGGAGCTGGTGAAGGCCGTGAGGTCCGTGAGGGAAGAGAAGGCCGTGAGGGCCGTGAAGGCCGTGAAGGGCCAAGAGATCGGGAGCCCCGGCGAGAGACCGGTGCACGACCCGCCCCCCGGGGTGTGTCCCGCTTCCAGCCCCGCCGCGATGGGCCAGCCGACCGCCCCAGTAGTCGCGGCGAGCGCCGCCCATTTGAACGGCGTGGTGACAGCGAGCGACCTTCGTTCGACCGTCCGCCCGCTCCCCGTTTTTCCAGCGATCGCTCCGGCTCAGACAGCAAGCCCTACGAGCGGCGACCCGGCGGCCGCTTTGAAGGTCGTCCCCAGGGCCGCCGTCCCGACTCTGGTCGCCCAGATAGCCGTCGTTTTGAGGGTGGGGGTCGCTTTGAAGGGGCCGGTCGCCCTGATGGTCGCCCTGTTGGCCGACGTTTTGACACGGGGAGCCGCCCAGCGCCTGGCAGGTTTGCTGGCAAGCCGCTGATCGTCGACGCGGATACCCTTCCCCCCAGCGGTGATGCGGAGCGTCACAGCGTCGATCCCAGCGCTGATTTGATCTGGGGCCGGCATCCAGCCCAGGCGGCACTTGAGAGCGGTCGACCGATTCATCGCGTCTGGTGCACTCCAGAAATGCGGTTCAGCCCCAAGTTTCTGCAGCTGCTGCGAGAAGCCAAGGCATCGGGAGTACTGGTTGAGGAGGTCACCTGGGCGCGCCTGGGTCAGCTCACCGGAGGTGCCGTGCACCAGGGCATCACCCTGCAAACAGCGGCAGCTGAGACCCTTGATCTACAGACCCTGATGGAGGGCTGCGCAACCATTGGTGAGCCGGCCTTGCTGATGGCGGTCGACGGTCTTACTGATCCCCAGAACCTCGGCGCAATTGTGCGTAGTGCCGAAGCCCTGGGTGCCCATGGCCTGGTTTTGCCCCAGCGCCGCAGCGCTGGACTTACCGGCTCGGTGGCCAAGGTTGCGGCAGGTGCTCTTGAGCACTTGCCCGTGGCAAGGGTGGTTAACCTCAACCGCGCCCTCGACACCCTCAAGCAGGAGGGTTATCGGGTAGTGGGTCTGGCAGCCGAGGGCACCGTCAGCCTGGAGGAGGCCGATCTAGCTGGGCCTTTGGTCATAGTCACCGGCTCTGAGGGTGATGGTCTCTCCATGCTCACCCGCCGCAACTGCGATCAGCTGGTGCGCATCCCACTGCGTGGCGCCACACCAAGCCTTAACGCCTCTGTGGCTACCGCCCTACTGCTCTATGAGGTGGCACGGCGTGGCTGGATGAAGGGGTTGAGCGGTTCCCAGCCCGCGCCCCGCTTGGTGCGCCCCCAGCTGCCCGCTCCAGCCGCCAGCCCCGAGCCTGAGGAAGAGCCCACGGCACCCGAAGCGAGTTCTGCAGAAGCCCAGCAACTGCCCACAAGCCAGTCGGATAGCTCCCCTGAGCTTCTTCACGATCAGGAGCCCCAGCTGGAGCAAGAGGTAATGCCGGAAATCGAGCCAGAGGACCAGTCAGAGCTATCGGCAGAGCAGCAGATTGCTGCAGCGATCACGCTCAACCAGGAACCGGTCAACCAGGACCTGGCCAACCAGGAACCGGTCATTGACCTGGGTATGGAGCCAGCCGCCAAATCTGGTTTTCTTGGGGATATTCAACTGTGACTCAACCCTCAAGCCACGGTACCGACGCCGGGCAGAATGGATTACAAGCCGCTCCTGCCTCATGAATCCCCTGCTGTGGCCAGTGCGCAGCTGCGCTAATGGTCTGGGCCTGGCCTGGTGGGCACGGGTAGAAACCCATTCTCCCAACGCTGTTTATTGGTTTGGTCCCTTCGTGCGTCGCGGCACCCTGGAAAGCCAGCTGCCGGCTTTCTTGAACGACCTCCGGGCCGAATCTCCGGGTTCTCTGGATCACCAGTTACTGCGCACCCGACGGGGCGAACCGCTCACCGAGCTCGACTGAGGGCTAGTGGCCGTTGCCGCTGGCTGATAGCGTCCAATCCAACTGGCAACAGGGTTGATGGGGATCGCTGATTCGCGCGAACAGGGGATTGCTCAATGGCGTCAACAGCTGCGCAATGGTGAGGTTTCAGCCCGTGAACTCACCGATCACCATCTGGCCCGCATCCAGGCGGTTGATCCCACCGTTCACGCCTATCTGGAGATAACTGCTGAGCGGGCCAGGGCAGATGCGGATCGCATCGACGCCCGCCGCGCTGCTGGAGAAGATTTGCCACCCCTGGCAGGTATTCCTCTGGCAATCAAGGACAACCTCTGCACTAAGGGGGTCGCTACCACCTGCTCCAGTCGCATGCTGGAGCACTTCGTCCCCCCCTACGAGAGCACTGTTACCGACCGCCTCTGGCAAGCGGGAGCTGTCTTGCTTGGCAAGACAAACCTCGATGAGTTCGCCATGGGCAGCTCCACCGAGACCTCAGCCTTCGGACCCAGCCGCAACCCTTGGAATCCAGAGAGGGTGCCTGGAGGTAGCTCCGGTGGCAGCGCCGCCGCGGTGGCTGCAGGCGAGTGCATCGCCGCCCTTGGCTCCGACACTGGCGGATCGATTCGCCAGCCCGCCTCCTTCTGCGGGGTGGTGGGATTGAAGCCCACCTATGGCCGCGTCAGCCGCTACGGCCTGGTCGCCTTTGCCAGCTCCCTCGACCAGGTGGGCCCGTTCACCAACTCGGTGGCGGATGCGGCCGAGCTGCTGCAGGTGATCGCCGGTGCGGATCCGCGCGATGCCACCTGCCTGCAGGCCCCCGTGCCCGATTACGTCGCCGCCCTTGATCAACCTGTTGCTGGTTTGAGGGTGGGCATGGTGCGCGAGTGCTTCGAAGCTGAGGGCCTTGATCCCCAGGTGAAGGCTGCGGTGCTGGCCGCTGCCGCCCAGTTGGAGGCCCTGGGCTGCGAGCTGGTGGATGTGAGCTGCCCCCGCTTCAACGACGGCATCGCCACCTACTACGTAATCGCGCCATCAGAGGCCTCTGCAAACCTGGCCCGCTACGACGGTGTCAAATACGGCTACCGGGCCCCTGATGCCACCAGCCTTGCCGAGATGACGGCCCGCAGCCGGGCTGAGGGCTTTGGCGATGAGGTGCAGCGCCGCATCCTGATCGGCACCTACGCCCTCTCAGCGGGATATGTGGACGCCTACTACAAGAAAGCCCAGCAGGTGCGCACCTTGATCCGGCGTGACTTTGACCGGGCTTTTGAGGCAGTGGATGTGTTGCTCACCCCCACCTCGCCCACCACGGCCTTTGGCTTTGGCGCCCACAGCGACGACCCCTTGGCTATGTACCTCGCCGACCTGCTCACCATCCCGGCGAACATGGCTGGCCTGCCTGCCATCAATGTGCCCTGCGGCTTTGATCTCGAGGGCCTGCCGATTGGTCTGCAGCTGATCACGGGGGTGCTCGAAGAGCCGCGCCTGCTGCAGGTGGCCCACCACTACGAACTAGCTGCCCAGGTGATGCAGGCTCGGCCAGTGGCCCCATTGGTACCCTAGGGACTGACCCCAGATCTAATGGTTTTGCGCCGTTCTGGCACGCAAATGACACTGGATCTTGCGTGGTCGCCTAGCTTGGGAGGGCTTCCGATGCCTTCCGGCTAGACCTGCCCTTGGCCTTCGTTCCGCTCCACAACCACAGCGACTACAGCCTTCTAGACGGGGCGAGCCAGTTGCCGGCGATGGTGGATCGGGCTGTGGAGCTGGGCATGCCAGCCCTTGCACTCACCGATCACGGCGTCATGTATGGCGCCATTGAGCTGCTCAAGCTTTGCGCCAAGGCCGGGATCAAGCCGATCATCGGCAATGAGATGTATGTCATCAATGGCTCCATTGATGACCCTCAGCAGAAAAAGGAGCGCCGCTACCACTTGGTGGTGCTGGCCAAAAATGCGGTCGGGTATCGCAACTTGGTCAAGCTCACCAGCATCAGCCACCTACGCGGCATGCGCGGCCGAGGCATCTTTGCCCGTGCCTGTATTGACAAGCAATTGTTGAGCCTGTACAGCGAAGGTTTGATCGTGGCTACTGCCTGCCTGGGAGGCGAAATTCCTCAGGCGATTTTGCACGGCCGGCCCGATGCGGCGCGAGAGGTTGCCAGCTGGTATCAACATACTTTTGGCGACGACTTCTACCTGGAAATCCAGGATCATGGCGGCATCGAAGACCGCATCGTCAACACCGGGATTGCCCGCATCGGTGCCGAGCTGGGCATTGAACTGATCGCAACCAATGATGCCCATTACTTAAGTGCCAACGACGTAGAAGCCCACGACGCGCTGCTCTGCGTGCTTACGGGCAAGTTGATCAGCGACGTGAAGCGTCTGCGCTACACGGGTACGGAATACATCAAGGGGGAGGCAGAGATGCTCTCCCTCTTCAATGACCACCTTCCTGCCGAGCTGATTGAGCGGGCTGTTGCGAACACAGCCAAGGTGGCTGAAAAGGTGGAGGCCTACGACATCCTCGGCCGCTATCAGATGCCCCGCTTCCCGATCCCGACTGGTCACACAGCGGTGAGCTATCTCACTGAGGTGGCCGAGCAGGGCCTCCGGCAGCGCCTACGCCTGACTGATGACGTTAGCTTCGAGGCCCAATATGGCGATCGCCTCGCCTTTGAGCTTCAGGTAATGGAGCAGATGGGTTTTCCCACCTACTTCCTGGTGGTGTGGGACTACATCCGCTTCGCCCGGGACAACGGCATACCTGTGGGGCCGGGTCGTGGTTCAGCTGCGGGTTCCTTGGTGGCCTACGCCCTGGGGATCACCAACATTGACCCGGTTACCAATGGCTTGCTTTTTGAGCGGTTCTTGAACCCTGAGCGCAAGTCTATGCCGGATATTGATACGGACTTCTGTATCGAGCGGCGTGGCGAAGTTATCGACTATGTAACTAAGCGCTATGGCGAAGAAAAGGTGGCCCAGATCATCACCTTCAACCGCATGACATCAAAAGCGGTGCTCAAGGATGTGGCCCGCGTACTTGATATTCCCTATGGCGATGCAGATCGCCTGGCCAAGTTGATTCCTGTGGTGCGAGGCAAACCTGCCAAGCTCAAGGAAATGATCGGATCCGAATCACCGGCTCCAGAATTTCGCGAGAAATATGAAAAGGACCCAGTGGTACAGCGCTGGGTTGATATGGCAATGCGTATTGAGGGCACAAACAAGACCTTTGGTGTACACGCGGCTGGTGTGGTGATTGCGGCAGAGCCCCTTGATGAATTGGTCCCCCTGCAGCGCAACAACGATGGCCAGGTGATTACTCAATACTTCATGGAAGATGTGGAGTCGATGGGTCTATTAAAAATGGACTTTCTCGGCCTCAAAAACCTGACAATGATCGATAAAACTGTCGATCTTGTGCAGCAATACAGCGGCATCAAGGTTGATCCTGATGATCTGCCTCTTAACGACGCAGGTACCTATGCCCTGCTTGCTCGTGGTGATCTGGAGGGCATCTTCCAGCTTGAATCCAGTGGCATGCGCCAGATTGTTCGCGATCTCAAGCCTTCATCGCTTGAGGATATCTCTTCTATTTTGGCCCTATACCGGCCCGGTCCGCTTGATGCAGGTCTGATCCCTAAATTCATTAATCGCAAGCACGGTAGGGAGGTAATTGATGTAGCCCACGAGAAGCTTGAGCCGATCCTTAAGGAGACTTATGGAATCATGGTTTACCAAGAGCAGATCATGAAGATCGCTCAGGAATTGGCTGGCTACTCCCTTGGCGAAGCAGACCTGCTGCGGCGGGCTATGGGTAAGAAGAAAAAGAGTGAGATGGAGAAACACCAGGGACTTTTTGTTAGTGGCGCCACGGAACGTGGCGTCGAACCGCGAATAGCGGAGGCACTTTTTGAGCAGATGGTTTTGTTTGCTGAATACTGTTTCAACAAGAGCCATTCCACCGCCTACGGCGCGGTGACCTATCAGACGGCTTACCTAAAGGCCCACTACCCAGTTGCCTACATGGCGGCGCTGCTCACAGTCAATGCCGGAGACTCGGCCAAGGTGCAGCGATATATTGCCAACTGCAATGCAATGGGTGTCGAGGTGATGCCCCCTGATGTAAATGCATCCGGCATCGATTTCACACCCGTTGGTGATCGGATTCTTTTTGGTCTTTCGGCCGTTCGCAATCTGGGTGATGGGGCGATTCGACAGTTGATTGAGGCCCGCTCTGGCGATGGTTGTTTCAACTCCCTAGCTGAGCTATGCGATCGCATTCCTGGTCAGCAGCTCAACCGCCGCGCCTTGGAGGCCCTGATCCATTCAGGAGCACTTGATGCCCTCGAGCCTCTGGGCAATCGCGCCCAATTGATGGCGGATCTGGATCTAGTCATCGACTGGGCCAGCTCCCGTGCCAAGGATCGGGCCAGCGGTCAGGGCAACCTCTTTGATTTGTTTGGCGCCACCGCCGCAGCCGACTCTGCTGGGTGTTCCGATGCCACCGGCCTGGGCGATATCAGCACTGCCCCCAAGGCGGCTCCGGTGCGCGACTATCCCCCAACTGAAAAACTCCGCCTGGAAAAGGAGTTGGTGGGCTTCTACCTATCAGACCACCCCCTGAAGCAGCTGGCCCAGCAGGTGAAGTTGCTATCGCCGGTCGCCCTGGGCAATCTCGACGAGATGGCCGACAAGGCCAAGGTGAGCGCAATTGTGATGGTGCCTGAGCTGCGACAGGTGAACACCCGCAAGGGCGACCGGATGGCCGTGCTTCAGCTTGAGGACCTAACCGGCAGCTGTGAGGCGGTCGTGTTTCCTAAAAGCTATGCCCGTTTAGCCGACCACCTAATGGTGGATGCGCGCTTGCTGGTGTGGGCCTCGGTAGATCGCCGCGATGATCGAGTGCAATTAATTGTCGAAGACTGCCGCTCCATTGACGATCTGCAGTTGTTGATGGTCGATTTGCCTGCCGATCAGGCCGCCGACATCGCCATTCAGCACCGCCTGCGCGAGTGCCTACATCGCCACAAGCCACCCCAGGACGAGGCTGGCCTGCGAGTACCTGTGGTGGCCCTGGTCCGTCAGGCGGGCCAGACCCGCTTCGTGCGGCTTGGCCCCCAATTTTGCGTAGGCGATGTGGGCGCTGCCCTTGATACCCTCACCGCTGCCGATTTTCAGGCTCGAATCAGCTCACCGCTCTTGGCGGCCTGAGCTGGTTGGCTGATTACCTGCACCATTGCGCATCGCCTTAATCGAGCTGCGCAAGCGGCTGATATTTAGTCCGATCTGCTCGGTGCCGAACAAGCTGCCTGGCTTCTCTTCCCAGCTTGCGGAAAGCACACCAAAACTCAAGCCCAACAGCCCTAGAAAAAAACATCCACCCGATGCCGCCAAGGTGGCACTGGGTGGAACGTCAAAAATTTGGCGGCTGACTAACAGGTAGCTACCAATAAATACGCCCATGCCCATGACGGTGGGAATGCCAGTGCCGATTGCAATTCGGCGCGCCATGCGATTGGCAACCGCGTCAGGGATTACCTGCTGGCTGGGACCGGATCGCCGGGCCGGTTTTGGGTTGCCTTTGCCCGATTGGGCGCGACCTTGCATTCCCTTTCCGGCCATGGCTGCCTCGATCAGCCCCGGATGCCGAGCTTGGCGATCAAAGCGCTGTAGCGCTCCTTGCTGATGCCATTTAGGTAACCAAGCAGGCGCTTACGGCGTCCGATCATCTTGAGCAGGCCTTGGCGCGAAGAAAAATCGTGCTTGTTTTTCTGCAGATGGCCGGTCAGCTGGCTGACCCGCTCACTGAGCATGGCCACCTGGACTTCCACCGATCCGGTGTCTGTGCCATGGGTCTGGTGACCGTTGATCAGTTCCTGCTTTTTGGTGGTGGTGAGCGGCATGGGCTGGGGAATAAAACGCAGGCTGGGCCCAGTTTGGGGACCTACGGTGCAAGTTCCCACCATACCTTCTGACGGACATTGGTATTCCGTCTCAATCCATTGGGCGGGATAGCCAGCGCAAGCACTCTCGGATCCAATCTTCTGCCCCGGCCGACTCCCCCATGCCGACGGCGGCTACCGCGCGCAGGGCGCGATGGATTTCAAGGGCTTCGTAGCCCAGAGCAGCCAGGGTTAGCTGCACTTCATCACGGCCTTCTGCCGGCAGCAGGGGGCCGTCCGCCAGCGAATCCGGATCGCCGTGGTTTTCCAGTTGCCCCAGAAACCGCTGCTGCAGTTTGGTCCGCAGCTCAACAGCCAAGCGCTCGGCTGTGCGCTTTCCCACCCCGGGTGCCTGGCAGAGCCGCCGCAGATCGGTCTGCACGATGGCTTGCACCAACTCCCTGGGATCCATCACTCCCAGTAATCCCAGGCCCATTTGAGGCCCTACGCCGCTTACGGCAACCAATTCCCGAAACAGATCCCTTTCGTGGCGCTCACCAAAGCCGTAGAGAATCCAGGCGTCGTCGCGGATGGCCAAGTGGGTGTGCAGCCCCAGCGCACTGCCCTCCTGCGGCAGCTGCTGCCATTGCCGCTGGCTCACCTGAACCTCATAGCCCACCCCCTGACACACCAGCAGCAGGCCATAGCGCTTGTCCTGCTGCCAGGGATGGTTGAGTTGCCCTTGCAGCCAGCCGATCATGGAGTCAGTAATAGGTTCCCCATCGTGCCCGCCGTGTTCAGCCGTGCCCAGCCCCTGCCGCTTCCCCGGTTGAGCGCCTGGTTGCTGCCATTGCTGTTGATGGTTTGCATAGTGCTCACTGGTTGCAGTGCTTCCGCTCAGCCGCCGCGATCGTTGTTATTGCAGGCCCTGGAGTTGCAGATTCAGCTCACCCAGGGCGCCATCGCTGATGCCCTGGCCCTAGATGCCGGCGGCATGCCGGAGGTGAGTCGGGTGCGGGTGGCTCAGCAGCAGCCGATCGGGATCGGCGAGGCCAAGGGGCTGCGGCTGGAGGGCCAGTTCGACTGGCGCCTCGCTGGCGATCCGATCCGGGTGGACAGTCCCTTTGAGCTCTTTCTGCAGCGGGGCGAGCGCGGCCAAAGCTGGCGTTTGGCCCGCCCCGTGGGCCCTGCCCCATCTACCGGCGCTGACAGCCACCAGACCTGGATCACCGACCCGCTACCACTTAAGCCAAGGGGCTGATCAGCAAGACTTGAATGATGGATACGAGCCCACCTGCCTGGCTGCCTGAGACAGCCGCCCGCACCTACCCCGGTTGGGTGCAGCGCAAGGCTGTCACCCTGTGCAAGCGGGATCAGAAACGTGGCGGCAGCAGCAACGTGCAGGAATACCGCATCGCCATTCACAACGCCGTGGTTGCATCGGGCGGCCTGGACCACTGGACCGGCGAGCAGCTCGACTGGCATCTGATTGGCACCTACGACAACCGGGAAGCTGAAGCTGGAAGCGGCGCACACAAGAAGCTGTACGCCCTACTTCCCACAATCGATCACCATTCCAATCTTCCCGAGCCAAATTTCGTTATCTGCGCCTGGCGAACCAACGACGCCAAACACGACATGACGCCGGAGGAGCTGGTGGAGTTTTGCCGCCGGGTTCTCGCCCATGACGAGGCTAAGACCGCTTCTGTTGCCGACTGTGGCTAAGGCTCACCAGGGTGGCTGCCAGAACGAGGCCAGCCCCGGCGATGGTCCAGCTGTCAATTGACTCAGCAAATAGCAACCAGCCCCAGCCACCGGCAAACAGCACTTGCACATAGCTGATCGCCGTTGCTCGCGCCGCCGGCAGGGCAGTGAGGCTGCGGGTCAAATACACCTGACCAAGCTGGGTGAAGACCCCAACCCCGACCAGCCAAAGCAGCTCAGCTGGGGTGGGAAGCACGGGATTGAGGGCCACCAGCGGCAGGCTCAAGGGCAGGGCCACCAAGGGGAAGTAAAAAACGATCACCAGCGGGTGCTCGCTCGTGCCGAGGGAGCGCACGCTTACGTAGGCAAATGCGGTGAACAGGGCCCCGGCAACAGCGATCAGTACGGGAACAAGCGCCAGGGTCGCGCCGCCCTGCAGCAGGCCGGCCGGTTGGGCGACGAGCAACACCCCGAGCCAGCCCAGGGCCATGGCCGCCAGCACCCGCTTGCCGATTGGCTCACCGAGCATCAGCCAGGCCAGTACGGCCGTGAACGGCGGGTAGAGGTACTGCAGCACCGTGGCCGCAGCCAAGGGCAAGGCCGCTAGGGCGGCATAAACACACACCAGGGCGGCCGTGCCGATCGCTCCGCGCCAGATCAGTAGCCAGCGCCTTTTGCCCCAAGCTGGAATCCCGGCTCGGTGCAGCAGCCACCAGCTCAAGGCCACGCTCACAATCGCCCGGGCGAACACCACCTCGGCAACGGGAATGCGTCCTCCCACCTGCTTGACGCAGACGCCCATCAGCGAAAAGCTCAGGGCACTGGCAACCATGCCGAGCATGGCTTGCCTTCCCTGGTCAGAATCAGGCTTCGCTTCAGCGCCCACCGCAAATAGCCCCTTCCTTGAGCCTGCCGCGTCTCCACCCCCGCACGATTGAGGCCGTCAAGGAGCGGGCTGACATCGTTGATGTGGTGGGCGAGCACGTAGTGCTCAAAAAGAAGGGGCGTGAGTACGTAGGCATCTGTCCCTTCCACGACGACACATCACCGTCGATGACGGTGTCCCCGGCAAAGCAGTTCTACTACTGCTTCTCCTGTGGTGCCGGCGGCAATGCCATCAAGTTTTTGATGGAGCACCAGCGCCAGAGCTTCAGCGATGTGGTGCTGGAGCTGGCGCGCAAATACCAGCTGCCGATCGAGACCCTCGATGGCCCCCAGCAGGAGCGGCTGCGCAAGCAGCTCTCGCGCCGCGAACAGCTGCACCGGGTACTCACCCTGGCGGCTGGTTGGTTCCGTAGCCAATTGCGCGCCCCTGAGGGTGCCGCCGCTCTCACCTATCTGCGCGAAAGTCGCGGCCTGAATGACTCCACCCTGGAGGCCTTCGAGCTCGGCTTTGCTCCCGACCGTTGGGATGGCCTGCTAATCCACCTGCAGCAGGTTGAGGGGCTGGGGCCGGAGTTGCTGGAGGAAGCAGGCCTGGTGGTGCCACGCAAGGGCGCCAGTTCCCAGGACGGCCGTGGTTTCTACGACCGCTTTCGCGGCCGGGTAATGGTGCCGATCAAGGACCGCCAGGGGCGGGTGATCGGTTTCGGTGGCCGCAGCCTCGATGGCGGCGAGCCCAAGTACCTCAACTCTCCGGAGACTGAGGTGTTCGAGAAGGGCAAGCATCTCTTTGGCCTCGACAAAGCCGCAGCCGCGATCCGCAAGGACGACCGAGCCGTGGTGGTGGAGGGCTACTTCGACGTGATCGCCCTGCACGCCGCCGGGATCACCAATGCGGTGGCGTCCCTTGGCACTGCCCTAAGTAGCCAGCAGATCACCCAGCTCTGCCGCTGCTGCGAGGGGCGGCGGATGGTGCTCAATTTCGATAGCGATGGCGCCGGTGTGCGCGCTGCCCAACGGGCCATTGGCGAAGTGGAGCAGCTGGCCTTGCAGGGCCAGCTGGAGTTGCGGGTGCTGCAACTGCCCTCCGGCAAGGATCCCGATGAGTTCCTCAAGAGCCAGGGTGCCGGCGATTACCGGGCCCTGCTTGACCAGGCGCCGCTCTGGCTCGACTGGCAAATCGAGCAGGTGCTCGAGGGTCGAGATCTAGCCCGTCCCGACCAGTTCCAGCTTGCGGTGACGGCCCTCGTCGCCCTGCTTGGCAAGCTGCCCCAGAGCGCAGTGCGCAGTCACTATCTGCAGCGGGTGGCCGAGCGCCTCAGCGGTGGTCAGGCTCGTCTGGCAATCCAGCTGGAAGACGATCTGCGTCAGCAGGTCAAAGGCCAGCGCTGGCATGGACGTTCCCAGAAGTGGGAGTTGCCGGGTGAGGCTGGGCTGCGGGAGCGGGCTGAAGCGGAGGTGTTGCGGATGTATCTGCACTGCCCCGGCTACCGCAGTGCGATCCGGGTGGAGTTGCGGCAGCGCGAACTCGACGATTTCGCCCTGAAGCACCACCGCCTGCTTTGGGCTGCGATTAGCGGCCTAGAGGAGGTCAACCTCGGTGTGGGCCGGCTCGAGGCGATCAACCGCGGCCACGACCCCGGCTCAGACCTCGCCGATCTTGATTTGCCTCGGTTGCTGGGCGATCAGCTGGTGGTGGAGCAGAGCGCCCTGCTCTCCAGGCTGACGCCCTTGCTTGAGCCTAATGAGCTGCAGCGCATGGCTTTCAGCCAGCCCCTGCTTCAGCTTCGCGGTGCCACGGCATCTCTGGAGCGCCAGAAGAGTGTCAAACGCTGCCGGCATCTGCTGGATGCCTGGAGCAGTCAGCGTCTTGAGACCCTGGAGCGTTGTATCGCCCGGCTTCTGGAGCAGGAAAGGGAGGAGGCCCGGGCCACGGCCTCGGGCCTGGCACCGCTTAGCGATATGGAATCTCGCATCGAGGCCCTCTTCAGCGAACTCAACAACGACGCCCTGCGCTTTCAGGAGCTCTATTACAACGAACGCAAACATCTCGAACACCTCGACTCCCAGCGCCGCGCTGGCTACGAGGAGGTGATGGCCCAACCGGCGGCTTAATTAGCGGTAACCACTTCTGTCTTGCCCTAAGACCTTTTCAACACTCTGTTTATCCCCTCGCTTTGATGTTTCTTCCGCGGCTTTCCCTGTTTTTACTGCCATCTTTACTGCTGCCTTTGTGGCTTACCCCTGCCGCGCTTGCCCAGCCCTGCCCCTGCAGCTGTGAGCAACCCAGCCAGGGCGTGATCGGTCCAGATGGTCTGTGTCAGTGCCCCTGTGGGTTGGTGCCGATTCCCGGCATCAACGCCGAAACCCTCTCTGGCCCTCCGAAACCGCCCCAGGCAGGTGGCCCCACTCCTACCTGGACCGTGGAACCTGGCTATGACGACGACTTTGGCGGCCCTTTCTGGGATGACTGGTGGTGATTTCACCAGAGCGTCAGCAGGTGGGGCAGCCAGCCAACGTTGCGCATTCCCTCCACCAGTTCAATGATTGCTGCAATCCATACAAACCAGATGTCGCTGAGGATGTGGCGGCGAAACAGGCGCGGGTTGCTGCTCCAGCTGGCGGGCTCGCAGTAGAGCCCTGGATTGGGCCAGAAGCGTGGCACCCGCTGCCGGTATTGGCGGAAGGATTCGCCGAATAGTTCTTCTAGCCGTCTTTCCTCCCTAGCCATGATCCCCGGGTAATAAAGACCAAATATCACCAGAAATAGCAGCGGGTAGGTGAGGGTTTCGGTGCTAAGCCCCACTCCCACCAAACCGATGCTGCTGAACACATACAAGGGGTTGCGACTGATCGAGTAGGGCCCCTCAGTGACCAGCTCTCCGTCCTTGCGGCCGGAGATAAAAAATGAACACCAGATCCGACCTGTTGATCCAATGGCAGCCAGGCCAAGGCCGGTGCTGAACAGGAACGTGGCAACATTCTCATCCTGCAGCTCCCAGTGGCTCTGGGTGAGTGCTAACAATATGAAAGCCACTACTGCTACCAACTTCGATAGCCCGGTGCGCTGGTCTTCCCACCAGGTTTTGCCGGCCGCTTTAGGCAATGGCGTCATGGGCTTGTCACAGTCAGCCTCGGTCTACTCCTTTATTTGCTGATTCCCGCATATGCTGCCTATCTGCTGATTCCACCCTGGTTTCATGGGGTTTTTCGAGGTGTTTTGGGACGGTGAAGCCATCGGCGATGGCAGCGATCTTGAGGAAGCTCTCACCGCCTACCTCTCCGTGCAGCCTGAAGACATCAGCTGGGCTGAGGCCTGCGCCGCTGCCAGCGCTCCTCCCTGCATCCGGCGCTATGCCTCGTTTGAGGCCTACCTCGACAATGCCGATGAACAGGAGACGATCACCGTTACTGCCTCCATGATCGAAGCCGCCTTGTTGCCATTGTCATCAGGTCCGCAGTGATCAGGCCGGCAGTGATCAGGCCCGCACTACCGGGATGGCGTCTAAGCGGGTAGTGGCCGCCCCAGACAGTCGTGAGCGCCGCATTCGCCAAGGGGTCTGCAGTCCCGCGGCTGCCCATTGCACGGTGCCGCTGCCGTAGTGGCGGTTGAGCTGGTCGATGGTGGCCATTAGGGCTGTGCGACGGTGTTGTTGCTCTAAGGGCAGTGGCAGCAGCAAGTTGTGCTGGAGGGTCTCCTCTCCCTGCAGTTGCTGCATCAGTACGCCTGCTTTGTGCAGGGGCTTGTGGGGGCTGAACAGCACTGCCACCAGGGGTAGGGCTGCCTGCAGCAGTACGGCGGTGTCATTGCTGGCTAGCGGCAGGCTCACCGTGGCGCTGTTGCTGTAAAAACTGGTGCCGTTGAAGGGGTTGCTGCGCACGAACACCGTGATTGCACCAGCCCGTTGCTGTTGCCGCCGCAATTTCTCCGCTGCCCGGCTCAGGTAGGTAGCAACCGCCTCCCTCAGTTCGCTCTGGCTGGTGATCGGCTGGCTAAAGCTGCGGCTCACGCAGGTTTCCCGCTTGGCGGCCGGCAGGGTCTCTAGCGGTAGGCAGGCCATACCCCGCAACTCCTGCTGCAGGCGCAGTCCCACCACGCCGCAGCGGCGGCGCAGTTCGCCACTGGGCATGTCGCGCAGAGCCTTGGCATCGGCGACACCGCGCAGGCGGCACCAGCGGGAGAGCTGGCGGCCCATACCCCATACATCCTCGATGGCGACCGCTGCTAGGTGGGGATCGGGGTCATCCATGCTGCCGAGGTCGAAGACACCCGTGGCGCTGGCCGTCGTCTTGGCAAGTCGGTTGGCGAGCTTGGCCAGCACCTTGCTGGGGCCGATGCCTACCGCCACCGGCAGGCCGAGCTGGCAGAGCACGTGGTGACGCAGCTGCCGGCCCCAATCGTGCAGGCTGCGCTGGTCGGCGGGCCGGCTTAGCTGGCCGAAAGCTTCATCGATCGAATAGATCTCCAGCGCTTCCACCCAGGGTTCCAGGGTGGCCATCAGCCGCTGGCTCATATCGGCGTATAGGGCGTAGTTGGAGCTGCGCACCACCACGCCCTGGCGCTCCAGCTCGCGCCGCACCTGAAAGTAGGGCTGGCCCATGCGGATGCCGAGGGCTCTGGCCTCGGCGCTGCGCGACACGATGCAACCGTCGTTATTGGAGAGCACCACCAACGGCCGCCCCAGCACGGCGGGATCCAGCACCGCTTCGCAGGAGGCGTAGAAGTTGTTGCCGTCGATCAGCACGATTGCCTGGCGGCGGCGGCTCCAGGGTTCGCAGGTCATGGCGCTTTACGGCACACCCCAGCCAGGTTCGAGCGTGCGGATCACGTGCAGGGCCACCGCCCAGATGCGAGCGCCATCAAAGCAATCCAGCTCTAGGGGCGGGTAGGCCGGGTGGGCTGCCTCCAGTCGTAGCCGGCCTTGGTGGGCTACTAGCCGTTTAAGGGTGAAGCAGCCGTCCAGGCAGGCCACCACGATCTGGCCGGGGCGGGGCTCCAGGCCTCGATCGACGATCAATAGGTCGCCGTGGTCGATTCCGGCCGCCTGCATCGATTCACCACTCACCCGCAGCAACACCGTGCTGGCGCGGCAACGGATCAACTGGGCATCGAGACTGGCGCTTCCCGGCAATGGCGGAAAGACTGGATGGGCTGGGTGTGCCAGGCGCGCGCCGCGGGTCAACCCATACTAGTTCAGGCGTACTGCCGCGCTGTTTTAGTCCGGCTCGCCGGACTCGGGCGTAGTGGTGGTGAAGCGGCGGTAGAGCCAGGCGCCAGCTGCGCCCCAAAGCAAGGTCCACAACACAAAGGTGGAGAGGGTGCCGAGCTGGCCGGTCTCGAGGGAATAGACGCCGGCCTGGATTAGTCCCGCATCGATCAGGGAGCCGCCGATGCCCCAGCCGAGCACCCAGCTGAATAGAAAGCCGATCGCCTGAAGATTGCCGGTCATGGGGTGGAGGTTAGGCGCTGGTTGAAGCGACGAATGAACAGTGCCAGCGGCATCGGACCGCAACGGCGTTGCCAGCCCAGCCCTTCCGGATAGCGCCGCCAGCAGGACAGGCGGCCACCGCGGCGGTCCAGGCAGATCAGGTAGCGGTAGGTAGCAGCAGGTGTTGCGGACAGGGTTTCCGGTGCTGGCAGCGGCGCCAAGGGCAAGAAAACAGCATGGAGCTCCTGCCAGCTGCTGGGCGGCCTGCCGCTGCTGCGAAGGGGCGAGCCAAGCAAGCTGGCTAGCTGCTGGGGGAAGCCGGCGTCTGGCAGCAGCCAGTGGCCCTGGCGGGATTGGCAGGGTTCGAGCAGGGAGATCACGGCGGCACAGGCCATGGGCAGAAAAGGGCAGGACCCTTCTCCAGTGCCCTGCCTGTCCCACGGTCAGCCGCGCAGGCCCTATCCCACGCTGGCCATATGGCGCATTAGGTCGAGGCACTTGCAGCTGTAGCCCCACTCGTTGTCGTACCAAGCCACAACCTTCACGAAGGTGTCGGTGAGGGCGATGCCGGCTCTGGCATCAAAAACCGAGGTGCAGCTCTCACCCAGAAAGTCGGTGCTCACAACCTCGTCTTCGGTGTAGCCAAGAATTCCGGCCATGGGGCCTTCGCTGGCGGCCTTCATGGTGGCCTTGATCTGGTCGTAGCTGGCGGGTTTGGCCAGGTTCACGGTGAGGTCCACCACCGATACATCGGGGGTGGGAACGCGGAAGGCCATGCCGGTGAGCTTGCCGTTGAGCTCGGGGATTACCCGGCCAACCGCCTTAGCGGCACCGGTGGAGCTGGGGATGATGTTTTGGGCTGCGCCGCGGCCACCACGCCAGTCATTCACCGAAGGGCCATCCACGGTTTTCTGAGTGGCGGTGGTGGCATGCACCGTGGTCATCAAGCCATTGACGATGCCGAAGTTGTCGTGGAGCACCTTGGCGACAGGTGCCAGGCAATTGGTGGTGCAGCTGGCATTGGAAACCACGTCCTGGCCCGCGTAGCTGCTGTGGTTCACGCCCATCACGAACATTGGTGTGGCGTCCTTGGAGGGAGCGCTCATCACCACACGCTTGGCGCCGGCATTGATATGGGCGCGGGCGGAGTCGTCGGTGAGGAAAAAACCGGTGCTTTCGAGCACGTAGTCGGCGCCAACCTCGCCCCACTTGAGGTTGTTTGGATCTCGCTCGGCGCTGATACGGATCACCTGGCCATTCACCACCAGCTGTCCGTTTTCGACGGCCACCTCACCCTGGAAGCGGCCATGGGTGGAGTCGTAACGGAGCATGTAGGCCAGGTAGTCGACCTCGATCAGGTCGTTAATACCAACGATCTCCACGTCCGCCAGGGTCATGGCACGGCGGAAGGCAAGGCGGCCGATGCGGCCAAAACCGTTAATGCCGATGCGAATGGTCATGGTGGTGCTCCCTAAACCCTGTGGCGAAAGTATGGGGGCACCATACGGGGGATGGATCAGCTCAGGGCCTGGCTCAAGGCCGCCAGACCAAACACCAGAAACAGGCCGCCACTGAGGCGATAGAGCAGGCGCTCATTCACCCATTGACCAATCCACTTGCCGGCGCCTACGGCAAGCCAGGTGACCAGGGCATGACCTAACAGGGTGCCGGCGAGGAGGCCGCCAAAGCTGAATACCTGGGCCGGCGCAGTGGCCATAAAAATCGTGGTGAACTGGGTTCGGTCGCCTAGCTCAGCGATAAACACCAGTACGAAGGCCTCCCAGATCACGGCCCAGGCCGTGTTGAAGGCCTTGCTGCTTTCCGCCGTATTGATCGCCTGCTCAGCCTCCTCCTTCTCCTCGGTAGCCGCATTGGCAGCCATGCCCTGGGCATCGATCAGCAGCTTGATGCCAAAGCTGAGGAAGAGCACGGCGGCCAGCCAGGGCACCAGGCTTTGGGGTAGAAGCTCCCGCAGGCCGTATCCAAGGGCAAGGGAGATCAGGGTGACCGCGGTTAGGGCGGCAAATGAGCCAATAAATACCCAGCGGGCGCGGTGGCGCACCGCCAGGATCAGCGCCATGAAAAAGGTTTTATCGCCCAGCTCGGCCAGGGTGATGGCGGTGAGGCTGGAGCCGAAGGCAGCCAGGCTGGGATCGCTGGAAAGGGTTGGAGCCATCACTTATCAATAGCCGAGGGGATGTCCTCCTCGTCCTCCAGCAGCAATTGCTGAAAGGCGGTGTATAGATCGCCAAATTCAGCTGCGGTGCGCCGATCGGGCCGCCCAGCGGTGTTGCGACCACGGAGCTTGGTGGGGCTGGCGGCAATGCTTGGCGCCGGCGCAGGGGTAGCGCTTTGGCGGCGGCTCTCCAGCTCGCGCAGCCGCTCCATCAAGTGGGGCGGCACCGTGCCATCGGGGCTGACCTGCATCAGCTCCCTGAACAGGGCCTCCGGGTTTTGCTCCAGCTCCACCTTGTGGCGTCTATCGCTGGCCTTGGTTTGGCTTTGCTGAGGCTGCTCAGGCTTGGGTAGGGGTTGGGGCAGGCTGCGGCCTAGGGCTTGAAGGCGTTCGCGGCTACGGGCGTCGAAGCTCATCGATTCAGCTCAGCTGCAGCCCAGGCTGGCGCGGGTGTCACGGCCGGTCACCGGGTTGGTGCCACTGGCAAGCCCACAAAGGGTTTTGAGCGCATCACCACGCAAAGGCACATTGGTGAAATCTGCCCCCTCAATCACCACATTTGTGAATTTGGTGTTGAAGGCAAAGGCGTCTTCCAGCACTGCATTGGTGAGATTGGTGCCATCGAAGATCGCCGAATCGAGTGTTGCCTCCTTCAGGTTGGTGTTGCTTAAGTCAGCGTCCTGAAGCTTGGCGCCAAACAGGCTGGCCCCCTGCAGGTCGGAGCCGGCAAAGGTGGCATCCCGCAGATTTGTGAGGTTGAAGGTGGCACCCCGCAGATCCTGGTCATGAAAATCAGCGCCGATTAGCACCTGTTTGGCCACATCCATGGCCGCCTGGGCGGGCAGGGGGGACACCAAGACCAAGCCGATGGCACTGACCAGGGCGAACAACAGCGCCAGCACCCCGCCAGCCAGGCTGCCCGGAGAACGACCGGAACGGGATCGACCGGAAGATAAAAGAGGCAACATGACGGCTGGGTGGGTATCTCAAGCCTAGGCAGGGCACCTAGCAGCGCACTGCGTGGGAACCCTGGGAGCTGCTGCTCCAGGCCAATGGCTCGCACCACTGCACGACGCCAGGGCGACTGGGCGGAGCAGCGGGTACTGCGCCTACTGCTCGGCAGGGGTTGGCGGTTGCTCTCACGCCAGTGGGCATGTCGCTGGGGAGAGCTGGATCTGGTGCTGGAAAAAGGGGGCCGCCTGTTGCTGGTGGAAGTGAAAGGTCGCAGCCGTTGCGGGCCCGATAGTTGGGGTGCCGGCGCCTTGCGCCGCGGCAAGCGTCAGCGGTTGGAACGAGCCTGGCACTGCTGGCTGGAGGACCATCCGGTTTGGGCGGAGAGCTCGGTGGAGCTGGTCTTTGCCTTGGTGCCCCTGGCCCCGGCGCCCGGACCTGTCCGCTGGATCCGCGCCGATTATTGATCGGTAGTGGCCGCCGGCGCTGGCTGGCTGAACTCGACAGTGCATAGGTAGCGATAGTTGCCCATCCCTACCTCCGTCTCCTGGCAGCGCTCAGCGGTAACAACCGCACCAGCTGGAAGCTGCTGCCTAGCCCGTTCAATGGCGTTGCTTTTGTCCCAGATCGAGGATGCGGTGACGCTGCCTGCCTGAGCGGGGAGGGTCAGGAGCGGCAGCGAGGCAACTATGGCCGCAGCGCAAATTAATGCCTGCGGATGAATGCCTGGATCTGGGGCAACAGCCATTGTGGATACCTGACGAATTCAAGATGACATTTACTGCCCACCGCGCCCGCAAGCGCTTCGGCCAGCACTGGTTGATTGATCATGGGGTGCTCTCACGCATCGTGGCGGCCGCAGAGCTTGAAGCCAGCGATCGGGTGTTGGAGGTGGGGCCGGGCCGGGGAGCTCTCAGCGAGCGCCTGCTGGCTACACCGGCGGCAGCAGTGGCGGCAGTGGAGCTTGACCGCGATCTGGTGCTGGGCCTGCAAGAGCGCTTTGGCGACCAGCCGCGCTTCCAGCTCACCTCGGGGGATGTGCTGACAGTGGAGCTACCCGCCGCCAACAAGGTTGTGGCAAATATTCCTTACAACATCACTGGCCCCCTACTAGAGCGGCTGGTAGGCCGGCTCGATCGGCCGGTGGCCCACCCCTACGACCGCCTAGTGCTGCTGGTGCAGCGGGAGGTAGGGGAAAGGATCCGCAGTGAGCCTGGCGCCAGCGCCTTTTCAGCTCTGAGCGTGCGTATGCAGCTGCTGGCCAACTGCCGCTCCGTTTGTGCCGTGCCGCCGCGCTGTTTTCAGCCTCCGCCCCAAGTGCACTCGGAGGTGATCCTGTTGGAGCCGCTGCCAGTGGAGCAGCAATTGGCACCCCAGCTAGCCCGCACGGTGGAGATGCTTTTGAAGCGCTGTTTTGCCGCTCGCCGCAAAATGGTGCGCAATACCCTCGCAGGCCTGCTGCCAGAAGTTGAACTTGCTGGGTTGGCAGAAGCAGCGGGCATCGGCCTGCAGCAGCGGCCCCAGGAGATCGCGCCAGCAGCCTGGGTGGCGTTGGCGGGCAGCTTGAATCAGGTCATTGCTGCGCCCGCTGCCGCCCCTACCCATGGCTGATCTATGCGTGCGTGCCCCCGCCAAGATCAATTTGCACTTGGAGGTGCTGGGCCTGCGCCCCGACGGCTTCCACGAGCTGGCGATGGTGATGCAGTCGATCGATCTGGCCGACAGCCTGCGGTTGCGGCCCACAGCGGATGGCCAAATCAGCCTCCAGTGCGATCGGGCCGAGCTGCCCACTGACAGCAGCAATTTGGTCGTCAAGGCAGGTGAGATGTTGCGTGCCCGCTCAGGTTTTGCCGAGCTTGGGGCCCAGATCGTGCTCGAGAAGCGCATCCCGATCGGGGCTGGCCTTGCGGGCGGCTCCAGTAATGGAGCGGCGGCGCTGATTGGTCTCAACGAGCTATGGGGACTGGGCTTTAAGAGTCAGGAGCTGCACAGCATGGCGGCTGAGCTTGGTTCTGACATGCCGTTTTGCCTTGATGGCGGCACCCAGCTCTGCTTTGGCCGCGGGGAGCTGTTGGAAGCCTTGGCCTTCAATTCAACCGATCCTCCGGCGCTACTGCTGCTCAAGCACCCGGGGGTGAGTGTCAGCACGCCCTGGGCCTACGGACGCTGCAAGGAGCTACGTGGGGATTTCTATCTTGAGGCTGAAGCCGACTTTGAGCAGCGCCGTCAGGCCCTACGCCAGGCGCCCTTGCTAGGGGCCATCGCGGGGAATGGGAGCTGGCCACTACTGCGCAACGACCTGCAGGCCGTGGTGGAACCAGAGGTGGAAACCGTGCGCCAGGGCCTGGCATTGCTGCGCCAGACCGAGCAACACTTGGCAGCTGCCATGAGTGGTTCTGGCCCAAGTCTTTTCGCCCTGTTCTCCAACCTGGACCAAGCTCGCACCGCCCATGCAGACCTAGCCGAACGATTTGAGCGGTACGGCTTTGAGTCTTGGTGTTGTGGCTTCAGCGATCGAGGTGTCAGCCTGCTTCAGTGACAAAACCCGAATCTCCCATCAAGCCCAGTGATCAAGTGCCCCGTAAAGGGCCGCTGAGTTTCCTCTCTGGCTCGCTCACCGCTGCTCTGCTGGCCTGGCTGGCTTTGGGTCTGAGCCAGAAATTGGTGGCGTACTACGCACTGCATCCACCCAGCTACGGCTCGGCAATTGCCCAGAGCATCGCCACGGCCCTCAAAACGCTGATTGTTGGCATGTCGTTTCTTGCCACCTTCAGCTTTGCCTTCATTGGCATTGGTCTGGCGTTGGTGTTCGTGCGCAGCTTGGTGTCCGGTTCCGGATCGGCCCCTGCCGAGGCGGGCGAAAAGCCCTAACTTCACATTATGACTCCCCACGATCTGGGTTTACTGGTAACGCTGCTGCTCCCCGGCATGCTGCTTTCGGTGTTGCTGCTCTCAACCTTCGCCGCCGGCGGCTGAGATAGGTTGGCAGCTAAATGGTGCAAGCCCAGACGTGGCAGAGACGCTGCTGTTCAATGCCCTTCGGGAAGCCATCGACGAGGAGATGGCTAGAGATCCTTACGTCTGCGTGATGGGTGAGGACGTCGGCCAATACGGCGGCTCTTACAAGGTCACCAAGGATCTCTACGAGAAATATGGTGAGCTGCGGGTGCTGGACACCCCGATCGCCGAAAACTCCTTTGCTGGTATGGCGGTTGGTGCGGCGATGACGGGGCTGCGCCCAATCGTCGAAGGCATGAATATGGGCTTCCTGCTGCTTGCCTTCAACCAAATCTCCAACAACATGGGGATGCTCCGTTACACCAGCGGCGGTAATTACACCATTCCCACTGTCGTGCGGGGGCCTGGCGGGGTTGGTCGCCAGCTGGGCGCTGAGCACAGCCAGCGACTTGAGGCCTATTTCCATGCTGTACCCGGCATCAAAATTGTGGCGGTGAGCACTCCCACCAATGCCAAAGGCCTGATGAAGGCAGCGATCCGCGACAACAACCCCGTGCTCTTTTTCGAGCACGTGCTGCTGTACAACCTTTCGGAAGATATTCCAGAAGGTGATTACATCTGTGCCCTTGACCAGGCCGAGGTTGTGAAGGCTGGATCGGATGTCACGATTCTCACCTACTCACGCATGCGTCATCACTGTCTCAAGGCTGTCGAGCAGTTGGAGAATTCTGGGGTGAGCGTGGAGCTGATCGATCTAATCAGCCTTAAGCCCTTTGATATGGAGACCATATCCGCCTCGATCCGCAAAACTCACAAGGTAATTGTGGTGGAGGAATGTATGAAGACAGGCGGCATCGGGGCTGAATTGCTCGCCTTAATTACGGAAAATTGTTTTGATGAGCTTGATGCCCGGCCGATTCGGTTGTCTTCCCAGGACATCCCCACTCCCTACAACGGTGCCCTGGAAAACCTGACGATCATTCAGCCCCATCAGATTGTTGATGCGGCCCAGCAGCTCGTCGCAGGAAAGATTTAGATATGGCTCGTCAACAGGGGTGGTTTGCCCTGATTCTTGCCTTGGCAATTGCGGCCGGGGCCTTGCTCTTCAACTTTCCTTTGCAGCTGGGACTGGATCTGCGTGGCGGCAGCCAGCTCACCCTTGAGGTGCTTCCGGCCGGTGCTGTCAAGACAGTTAAGAAAGAACAACTAGAGGCGGTCAAGGAGGTACTGGAGCGGCGCATCAATGGCCTGGGCGTTGCCGAGTCCACTCTCCAGACCGTTGGTGAAGACCAACTGGTACTTCAGCTCCCAGGAGAACAGGACCCAAGCCGGGCCGCAAAAGTACTAGGAACCACGGCCCTGTTGGAGTTCCGGGCCCAGAAGCCAGGTACTGAGCAGGAGATGCAGAGTTTGTTGCAGCTGAAGCGTCAGGTGCAGTCCGTGCTCAACCAGAAACGTGCTCGAGCAGCGGCGGCCTCAGATCGTCAGAGCCCACCTCCCGAGATTCAACTCAAGGCTGAGGATCTTGCCCAGGCTATGCAGAAGCTAGGCCTCAGCGTGCCCGCCGGCACCAGTGAAAGTGACCAGCTCGATTTGTTGTTGAGCACCGTAAACAGCAAGATCGTCGCCCTCTACGAACCTGCCACACTCACCGGCAAGGATCTCACCACAGCCGGGCGTCAACAGCAACAAACGGGCTCAGGATGGGATGTGACCCTTTCGTTCAACCGGGAGGGAGGTGACAAGTTCGCTGCCCTGACCAAGTCGATCGCCGGCACGAGACGTTTGCTTGGGATTGTCCTGGATGGCCGTTCCATCAGCGAGGCCAGTGTTGGCCCTGAGTTCAAGGTTGCCGGCATCTCTGGCGGATCAGCCAGCATCACCGGCAATTTCAGCGCCGAGGAGTCCCGTGACCTGGAGGTGCAACTGCGGGGTGGCTCCTTGCCCCTTCCGATCAAAGTGGTGGAGGTCCGCACGGTCGGTCCCTCGCTGGGGGCCGAGAACATCCGCACCAGCTTGGTAGCGTCACTATCCGGTTTGGCCCTGGTAGCGGTGTTCATGGCCGTGACCTACCGGCTGCCGGGCATCGTGGCGGTGGTGGCACTGAGCCTCTACGCACTGTTCAACCTGGCTGTCTATAGCCTGATTCCAGTCACTCTCAGCCTGCCGGGGATTGCTGGGTTCATCCTTTCGATCGGCATGGCTGTTGATGCCAACGTGCTGATCTTCGAGCGCATCAAGGAGGAGCTGCGAGCAGGAAATACCCTAATTCGCTCTATTGATACTGGGTTTTCCCTGGCCTTGTCCTCGATCGTGGATGGCCACGTCACCGGTTTGATCAGCTGTGCAGCGCTGTTCGCGCTTGGCACCGGCCTTGTTAAGGGGTTTGCCGTGACTCTCGCCATCGGTCTGCTGCTGAGCCTCTTCACCTCACTTACTTGCACCCGCAGCTTGATTCGGGTCTTGATGAGCTATCCGGCCCTGCGTCGCACCATCTATTTCCTGCCCCATGCCCAGTTGCCCCTAGGTGCCAAATCCTGATGTCCAGTTCCGTGTCTACAACCACAGCACCAACCCCGCGTTTTCGCATCAGCCGCTATCGCCAGCTGGCCTGGTGGGTCTCGGGCCTGGCCTGTCTATTTAGTCTGCTGGGATTGCTGCTCTGCTTGCTCAACCCGGCAATTGCCTCCCCTTTGAAGCCGGGTCTTGATTTCACTGGCGGCACCCAGATTCAGATCGAACGGCGCTGTCCCGCTCCTGCCTGCTCCGCCATCACCGCTGCACAGGTTCAGTTGCAACTGGCCGGTGTCACCTTGCCACCCCAGGCAGGAGATGCCCCGCCCCGCTTGACTGGGACTGCTGTTCAGGTGCTCGACCAGGGACGCTCCCTGGTGATTCGGCTGCCAGCCCTGAGTCCGACCCAGAGCAACGCCGTAATTACAGCTATTTCAGTCGCCGTTGGTCCCCTGGACCCCGCAGGCACATCGGTAAATACCATCGGTCCAACGCTCGGGGCTCAGCTTCTGCAGGGCAGCCTGATTTCTCTGCTGGTGAGCTTTGCGGCTATCTCCCTCTACATCGCCGTCCGCTACGACTTGCTATTTGCCTTCCTTGCATTGCTTTGCCTGGCCCATGACGTGTTGATCACTTGCGGGGTGTTTGCCTGGTTGGGACTAGTGGCTGGCATTGAGGTCGATTCTCTGTTTGCTGTTTCCTTGATCACTGTGGCTGGTTATTCGGTCACCGACACCGTGGTGGTATTCGACAGGATTCGCGAGCAGAAGACCAGCCTGGCCCACTTACCGCTTCAGCAGCAGGTGGATGTGGCGGTGGATGCAACCTTGACCCGCTCTCTCTACACCTCTTTGACCACCCTGTTGCCCCTGCTGGGTCTGATTTTCTTCGGGGGCAGCAGCTTGTTCTGGTTCTCGGTGGCGTTGGCCATCGGTATTGCCGTGGGCAGCTGGTCCAGCATTGGTGTGGCCCCCACCCTGTTACCGGTATTGTCCCGTCGCTAATCAGACCCCTGCTCATGTTGCAAGGACGGGCCGCCGCAGCAGCCTGAGAGGCTCCATTGTGCCTATCTTGCTCGCTCTGCTTGCTCTTCTAGATCTGCGAGTCGAGCTGCAGCTACTGGCAGACCACTTCACCTTGTCTTCCTTGGCGGCAGCGATTCGCAATCATCTCCTGGCTACCGCAGTGCTGTTGTTGTTGCCATCGCTATTGCATCACTACCGCCAAAGGCCATAGTAAAAAATTTAATTGACGATTTCAATTAATCACTAAGAGTGTTTAATTCCAGTGATCCATTACTTCCTTTACCAATACTTCTTCAAAGAGAACTTGCAGCACAACTACTAAGGGCAAGGCAAGTAGCACTCCTGGCAGCCCAAGCAGAGCTCCCAGGCATAGCTGGGCAGTGAGTGCGACGGTGGGCAGCAAATTGACGGTTCGCCTTAGCAGCACAGGCGTAAGCAAAAAGGCTTCAGCGTTCTGCAAAATCAGCCGCAGCACTAGCACCTGCAGCATTTTTGCTGGTGATACCAGCAACCCCACCGCCAGGGGCAGCAAGGTGGCAGCGGTGGGGCCAATCGTGGGCACGAAGGTAAGCAGGCCGCAAACCAGGGAGCTCAATAGGGCCAGAGGGACGCCCAACAGGGCTAGCCCGGCCCAGGTGAGCAGAAACACGCTTACGGCAGAAAGGGTCATGCCAGCTAGCCAGCCACCAAGAGCCTGGCGGGATTCACCCAGCAGATGTTTCATCTGGGGGCGCCAGAAGCTGGGAGTAAGGGAAACAATCACCTTTTGATGACTGCGAGGATCCAGGGCCAGCAGAATCGCCAGTAAGGCCATCAACAGCATCTGGATAGTGGTGTTTGCGGCGCCGCCGGCCAGGCCAAGCAGCTGGCCGCCTAGGGGCTGGAGCCTCTCCCATGTACCAAGCGCCATCAACTGCTGATCCAGATCAGGCAGCCAATCCACCTGGCGGGCCAGGCTGCTCAGCCGCAAAGCCAAGACAGGCAAAAGGGTGGTCAATTGTTTGATCTGCTCCAGCAGCTCAGGCAGCAACAGCTGGCCCAGCACGCCGCCGAGCAACACCAGTGAAACCACCACCACAATTAAGGCGGCTGGGCGGTTCAGAGGCAGGAGGCGTCGAAGCAGGGTGATCGGTTCGTCAAGGGCGACAGCCAGCACCACGGCGCCGAACAGCACAAGCAGCACCCAGCGCAATTCCCAGGTGAGCAGCCCGATAACAACCAGGGCTAGTGCTCCAAGCACTGTGCGGCCGTTCATTGCGTCAGCCTGTCAGGCGCAGACGTTTCCATGGGTCCAGGATGTCGTGAATCAGCAGTTCGCGCACCATCACCTGCAGGCAAACGGCTAACGGCAAGGCCAGCAGCAGCCCCAGCGGTCCGAACACAACCGTGAACAGAAGCTGGGCCGTGAGGGTGAAGCCAGGCAGCAGCTTGAGCTGGTGATGCATCACCGAAGGTGTAATTAGATAGCTCTCCAGGTTTTGAACAGCGACATAAAGGGCTAGCACCGCTGCTGCTTTCCAGGGAGCATCTAATAGGGCCACGGACATAGGAAAAACTGTGCTTAGGGTTGGTCCAATGTTGGGAATGATGTTTAGCAGGCCTGCAAGCAAGGCGTTTGCTGCCACCAACTTCACCCCGAGCAAACTCAAGCCGATAGCCGCCAAGATGCCGACGCAAAGTGAGCTGATTAACACCCCCACCATCCAGGCACTTAGGGCATCTCCGCATTGCACCAAAACCTGTCGGAAGCGGCGCCGGTAAAAAGATGGCACTAGCAGCACACCCACCTCTAGGTAGGCAGTTGGCTGCACAGCCACCATCAAAGCAACGGCAACTACAAACAGGATCTGAAGCAGGCCGGTGCCAACTCCACCTGCAAGCCCAAGCAGGCGCAGAGCGCCGCCTCCCAAGCTGCTGCTCAGGCGGGGAGAGAGGCCTTGGGCACCACCAGCGTCGCTACCAACCAGCCCATCTCGCAGCCAGGACAGGCCACCATCCCCGCTGCCATAAATCATTTGAGAAACCTGCGCTAGACCATTTCTCAAGAGATCCAGCAGGGTTTCGGCTGCTGCCGGCAACTTGCCGAGCAACTGGCTGAATTGGTCAACGAAAGGGGGGATCACCACGGTGGCAGCCACGGCCAACACCAGAAGTACCGTGCCCAGGCTGAGCAGGAGAGCCAGCGGCCTGGAGCACCCGAGCCGGGACCGGATCGATCCCACCAGGGTGCAAAGGGCCATAGCCAAAACCACGGCGGCAAACAGGTAAATCAGGCTCTGACGCAAGCTCCAAAGCAGCACCAGAGATGCCACCAATGCCAACAGGCCTAACCACTGGCCGAATTTCAAGGGCTCAGGCCTCGTCCTGCTCGGGCTGATCATCATCTTTATTACCGGAAAAGCCCAGGTCGTGGCTGTCGGCGTAGCGCTGGGCGAAGCGCATGAAGCGATCGAAATCCTCCGTGCTCTTCCAGGTGAAGGTGCACTCCAAGGCGCTGGCCTTGCCGTTGACGAAGCGGGCCTTCACTTCACGGGTCACCAGCTCGCCTTCCTCATCCACCAGAAACATGCCGGTAATGTCGCCCATGCTTTCGGGAGCAAGGGCATCGGGCTCGTCGAATACGAAAAGGGCCTGGCCGGTACGGCCGTCCCGCGAGCGGGTGAGGCGGATGTCGGGCACGACCGGCTCATCCACCCCACGGAAGAACTGAATGGCGGCGCCCATGGCAAGCGGGGACAAAAATCAATCCTAGGAGCCCGCCTTAACTGACTCCCCACAGAGCTGCTCCCACCAGGGAGCTGGTTTCAGCAATTCAGCTGCAGCTGCATCGGGGTCTAGTCCGCCCAAATCGAAGCTGGCCAACAGGGGTTTAGAACGCCTGCTGAGCTCGTTGTCGTAGCACCGGTCGTAGTAGTCGAGCATCTGCAGGCAGGCAGTCGCCCAGTCTTGAGAGGCGATCGCCTCCAGAGCTGTTGCCGTGCGCTGGGGGCCAAGCCGCCGGGCGATGCGTTCGGTGGCGAGGCGCAAGGACTCCTCCCCTTGATTGCCGTATACCGCAACCAGTTGCTCAACCCGCTCCGCCATAGGACGTTGGATCTCAATAGCCGGCGCCTCACCCATTTGGCGCCACAAGCCCGCGGGAATACGGCAGCGACCGACTTGGGCGCTTTCGGCCTCAAGCCAGATCGGTGCCTGGCCAGCGCTGGCCGTAAGGCTTGCAGCCAGAAGGTTCTCGTAGTGCTCCGTGCTCGGTTGAGGGGGTTGGCCCAAGCCGCCGAAACTGCTGCCTCGGTGATTGGCTAGTCCTTCGAGATCAACGACCGCCTGCCCTCTTTGCCGAAGGGCATGCAACAGGTCGGTTTTGCCCGTGCCGGTGCGACCACCGAGCACAAGTAGGGGCCAGGCGGACTCAAAACAGTCCAACACCCAGCGGCGGTAGGCCTTGTAGCCGCCCTCCAACAGCAAAACGGGTAGCTCGAGGGTGCTGGCCAGCCAGGCCATGCTGCTTGAGCGCATGCCCCCTCGCCAGCAGTGCAGGCGCAGGGTCTTGTCTGATTCAGCAAGCTCCAATAGGCCCTGGGCAAGGGATGGCAACTTCAGGCCAACCAGTTCCAGGCCCAGTTGCACGGCAAGCTGCCGTCCCTGCTGCTTGTAGACAGTGCCAACTTGAGCTCGCTCGTCGTTGCTAAACAGAGGCAGGTTGGCCGCTCCGGGCACATGTCCCTGTTCAAACTCCCCAGGGCTGCGCACGTCCACGATCGGCCCCTTAGCCGCCAGGAATGTGCTCACATCTTGGGGAGGGCAGGGGCCCGGCATCACTGTTGAAGATCTCAGCTGACATAGTGGGCCACGCTGGCACTGCTTCAGGCTCGGCTTTCATTTCCATGCTTTCCGGACCTCCGGTCACAGCCACTACCGGCACCAGCCCTGGTGCCCTGCTTGAGCGTTTTCAAGCCGGCAATCCCCGTCAAAGGCGTGCCCTGCTGGGCACCCTGCAGCAGCAGCGCCACGCTTTGCGGCACCTAATCCCAGACCATCTGGCCGCTGTTGATGCCACCGGAGATGACTGGGCAGCTGGTTTCTTAATTCAGCTCCTGCTCGATGAACAGGATCAGCTGCGCGAAGAGTTTCTGGCCCGCTACCCCGACGGCTGGCTTGCCACCGTGTCGGCCCGTGGCCTGGACTACGCGCCCCTGCAAAGGGCTCTGATGGCTCAGCAGTTTGAGGAAGCCGATCGAATCACCAGCAGCTTGCTGCGGGAGCTCGCCGGGCCAGAAGCCATCCGCCGCGGGTATGTGTACTACAGCGAGGTGCCGCCGATAGCCTCCGCCGACCTAGACAGCCTCGATCGGCTCTGGGTCTGTTTTTCACGTGGCCGTTTTGGCTTCTCGGTGCAGGGCAAGTTGCTACGCAGTTGTAATGGCCGCTGGGAGCTGCTCTGGCCCAAGTTGGCCTGGAAGGCTGCAGGCCGCTGGACGCGCTATCCCGGCTCCTTTCAGTGGTCCATTGAGGCCCCTGAGGGTCACATGCCCCTTGTAAATCAATTGCGCGGTGTGCGGCTGATAGATGCCCTGCTCAACCACCCAGCTGTGCAACAGCGGATCAGGCCCTGAGCAAGGGTGCAGGCAGCGGCGTATGTTCAAAACGGCACCTGCGTACCTCAGCCCGATGGCCCTGCGCTGGTCGGACTTCATCACGCCTTCAACGCTGCAGCTAGCACCGCTGTTGGAACTTTTGATTGAGCCCATTCGCTGCCTGCAGCTTCAGGGTCAGGTGCAGCTTGGCCTGCAAGAAGCACTGGTCAATGCGGTCCGCCATGGCAACGGGTGCGACCCAGCCAAATGCTTGAGAGTGCGCCGCATTGAAACCCCCAACTGGCTGGTGTGGCAGGTGCAGGACGAGGGAGCCGGGGTGCCACCAGCGGCTCGCAGCACCAGCCTGCCTGAGCAGCTAGATGCTGCAGGTGGTCGCGGATTGTTTTTGATTCATCACTGCTTCGACGACGTGCGCTGGAGTAACCGTGGCAACCGGTTGCAACTGGCAGTCAGTCGGCAGCGAGCTTCGTTGCTGGTGCCGGTCGGTGGCTGGGGCAACCAGGATCGCTCAACTCAGCCTTGAGCCAGCCGAGCCCATGCTCAACCAACTCGATGGCCTGGCGGCGGGCGTCTGAGCTTTGAGGTGCCCCGGGATCATCGCCCCTAAGCAGCAGCACCAGGGCTGCGGCAAGCTGCTCGGCGCCGCGCCGGGGGCGTTGGGACTTGAAAGCGTGCCAATCCCGGTCGCCTATGGCCAGATGTCGCTGCAAAGCGACAGCCACCTCTAAGGAGCCTTCTGGCCAGCTTCGTTTTTGCTTGGACAACGGGGTTTGCACTGGACGGCTACAGGCTCGAGGTCCCATCCTGAAGCCTGTAACGCCTCGTTGGGAGCTGGCCATGCCGACGCGACCATTGGGCCACCACTCGGTGCGCCAACCAATTCGCCTACTGCACCTGCTGGATGGGTTGCTCACCCAGGCATCTTTGACAGCTAAAAACTCCGGGGTCAATCAGCGGCGGCAACGCCAGCGCCTTGAGCTAACCCAGAGATTGCTTGATCCCCTGCCCGAGCAGCTAGCCCCCCCTTACCGGCAGGAGGTGTTGTTTTGGCGTGGGCTGCGCTGGGCCACCGCCGGTCTGCTCCTGGCCTGGATTCTGAAGCGTTAGCGAGGTTTGCGGGCCGTCCAGACCCGAGTCATGAAATGGCTTTGGGCTGTGATGCCCTCAAAGCCAGGCTGGGCAAGACGAGCTCCGATGTCATCTGAGATGTAATCGCGGTAAAAGGGCTCATGGAAAACCCGCCGGAAGTTCTCCATTACGGCACTGAATTGGGGTGAATCAGCCAGCTGTACGGAGTCGGCAATGACCACAACCCCTCCAGGCTCCAAAACCCGGTAGGCCTGATTAATCACGTTCTGACGTGCCTCCCCCGGCAACTCGTGGAACAGAAAAACGCAGGTGACGGCTTGAAAGCTTGCGTCAGCAAAGGGCAGTGCCTCTGCGTTGCCTTGGGTTAGCTGGGGAAGTTCACCGGGCAGCTGACTAAGCCATTTATTGGCCTGGCGCAGGTAGGCACTGGAAAGATCCAATCCCACCAGCTGGGCTTTGGGTAAAGCCGCCCTGATCTGACGCAGGGTGCGACCGGTGCCGGTGGCAAGGTCGAGCACGCGCACCTGGCCGGCTGGCCGATCCGCGAAGGCTTTGATACCCCTCAGCAAGGGAGCAAGCATCCGCCGCCGCATTGGGTCGGCAGTGCCATTGAACAGAATTTCCACCTGCAGGTCGTAGAGCGCCGCGGAGCGGTCGCTTAGGTAGCCGTCAGTCTGGTGATGAAAATTTTGAAGGTAATAGTCGGGGTAATTATCTAGATCAACATTGCTAGGCAAATCGCGCACATTGCGCTCCCGGCGGCGGGACCAGGTGCTGGGCATATCTAGCCACACCATTGGATACCGACTCGCCCAATCAAGCCAGGGGGCATCGAACAGCAGGGATAGGGGGTAAAGGCCCTGTTCTGCTTCCTGCCAGTCGCGCTCGTGTAGTGAATCCATGGCCTGCCTGAGGCTGGCCAGCAACTCAGGCGGTATTGGCACGGTTTTGGGGGTGCCATCTGGAGCAAGCAACCCCATAAGTCTGGTGCTCACCTCCTTATGGGTGACCCCAAGCAGCGCCCTGCCCTGCTGCATGGTTTGGTAGGCCAACTTGGTGAGCTGATCGGGCATGGCTAGGCAATGGCTTGGGTCTATTTCAGCGAATTTCAACGGACACCGCGATTGCTGAAGAGCTGTGAAGCTCTGGCTGTTTAGTAGCAACCGCTACCAAAAAGCTGCAGACTGGATCCAGAGAGAGGGGAGCACGCCATGACCATTGCCAGCCTGCAGAGTCAGCATGCCGATCCTGAATTTCAAACCTGGAGCCTGTTGCACGCCCGCGACAACCGCCTCCATGGAGCCGAACTGGCCCAGATAACCAAGCATCACGATCCCAACCCCGCCGGGGATGCCCTGCATCAGCTTCAGGCCTGGGCTAGGCGCCAGGCCCGCGAAAAGCAAATGCAGGCAAGCGCTATCGCCCACCTGCGCTATTGCCCACCGGTGCCTAATCAGGCGTCGTAGTACATCACGAACTCGTGGGGGTGGGGCCGCTGGCGTAGCTGCTGCACTTCCTCGTATTTAAGGGTTATCCAGTTGTTGATGAAGTCTTCGGTGAAGACGCCACCAGCTAGCAGGTAGTCCTTGTCTGCATCGAGGGCCTCAAGGGCACCATTCAGTGAGGCCGGCACAGTGGAGATGCGAGCCAATTCCTCTGGCGAGAGCTCGAACAGATCAACATCGGTGCCATCGCCCGGGTCGATTTGGTTCTTGATGCCATCGATGCCTGCCATCAACATTGCCGCGAAGCCGAGGTAGGGGTTGGACAGGGCATCGCCGGAGCGGAATTCCAGGCGCTTGGCCTTGGGGCTCGGCCCCGTGAGCGGAATGCGAACCGCGGCGGAACGATTGCCCTGGGAATAAACCAGGTTCACCGGAGCCTCGAAGCCTGGCACCAATCGCTTGTAGCTGTTGGTGGTGGGATTGGTGAAGGCAAGGAAACTGGGGGCGTGCTTCAGCAGCCCTCCGATGTACCAACGGGCAGTCTGGGAAAGGTTGGCGTAGGTGCCTTCGCCGAAAAATAGGGGATTGCCACCTCTCCAGAGGCTCTGGTGCACGTGCATGCCACTGCCGTTATCGGCGAACACGGGTTTGGGCATGAAGGTGGCCGTCTTGCCGTACTTACGGGCAACGTTGCGCACTACGTATTTGTAGATCATCACGTTGTCGGCTGCGCTGATCAGCTCGGCAAACTTGATACCCAGCTCATGCTGGGCTGTTGCCACCTCGTGGTGCTGCTTCTCGATCGGCACGCCCAGGCTGCCCATGGTGAGCAACATCTCCGTGCGCATGTCTTGAAGGGTGTCGTTGGGGGCTACCGGGAAGTAGCCCTCCTTCAACTGAATCTTGTAGGCAAGGTTGCCACCCTCCTCGAGGCGGGCGCTATTCCAAGGAGCTTCAACTGAATCGACGCTGTAGAAGCTGCTGCCGCTGCCTGAGCTGTAGCGGACGTCGTCGAAAACAAAGAATTCAGGTTCAGGCCCGAAGTAGGCGGTATCGGCGATGCCGGTGGAACCGAGATAGTTGAGGGCTTTCTGGGCCAAGGCACGGGGACAACGGCCATAGGGCTTGCCACTGCGGGGCTCCTGGATCGAGCAGATCAGGCTCAGGGTTTTGTGGCTGTAAAAGGGATCGATCCAGGCGGTGTTGGGGTCCGGCACCATCGCCATGTCCGATTCGTTGATCGCCTTCCAGCCCCGAATCGAGGAGCCGTCAAAGGCAACGCCATCGCTGAAGGAAGCCTCGTCGATCAGGTCGCGGCAGACCGTCAGGTGCTGCCACTTGCCATGCAAGTCGACAAACTTGAGGTCGATCAGCTCGATTCCCTCCTCATGGATCTGACGGAGTACGTCCTGGGCTGTTTGGGCCATTACGAACAAGAAGAATGGGTGCCGACCGGATGCGGCGTCGCCGGACCGTACGGATCGGCCAGAAGCTAATTGGTATCGCCTGTAACCAAACTGAAGGCGAGGATTGCGTAACCGTTTCTGTCAACTTCCCCAGAACCCATCCCTGGCCTGGGATTTGGCGGAATGTGAGTGCTAGTTTTCGACACAGGTGCGTCGATTTGATTCCGCCATGCGCGATGCCATCACTGGTCTGATTGGCCGTTATGACCAGCTCGGCCGCTATTTAGACCGCAATGCGATCGACCGCATCAGCACCTATTACTCCGAATCCAGCGTGCGCCTGGCTGCGGTGGAGCTGATCAACCGAGAGGCTGCGACCATCGTGCGCGAGGCGGCCCAGCGTCTCTGGCTTGCTGATCCCGAGCTGATCCTGCCCGGTGGCAACGCCTACACCACAAGGCGCCTTTCGGCTTGCCTGCGGGACATGGATTACTTCCTGCGTTACGTCAGCTATGCCCTGATCGCCGACGACGCATCGATCCTCAACGAGCGGGTGCTGAATGGTCTTGACGACACCTACAAGAGTCTTGGCGTGCCGACCGGCCCCACCGTGCGCAGCATTGCCTTGATGGCTGATGTGGTCTGCGAGATGCTGCTCGACGCCGGTTTGTCATCCGCGGTAGTGGTTCGGGCCCCCTTTGACCATCTCTGCCGTGGTCTTGGTGCCACCAATCTGCGGGCCCGCTAGGCCCCGGAATTGCTGCTTAGGCTCGATTTACCCGCCCCATCCTGGTCTTGGTTCCCCTGCCCGTGCTGCCACCAGTTAATTCAGCCCATCGCCGCACGCTGGCCCCAATAGCCACGCCAGATCGTCTGCTGCTCGGTCCTGGCCCCTCCAATGCCCATCCAACCGTGCTTCAGGCCCTGGCCCGAATGCCGATTGGTCACCTCGACCCCCTTTACGTCGAGCTGATGAGTGAGGTGCAGGAGCTGCTCCGCTACGCCTGGCAGACCGACAACCGCCTCACCATTCCAATGAGCGGCACCGGCAGTGCGGCCATGGAAGCCAGCCTGGCCAACACGATTGAGCCTGGAGACACCGTTTTGGTGGCCGTCAAGGGCTATTTCGGCCTACGTCTGGCCGACATGGCTGGTCGCTACCGGGCCAATGTTGTGACGATTGAGAAGCCCTGGGGGGAAGCCTTCAGCCTTGCTGAACTCGAGAACGCCGTAGCCACCCATCGGCCCAAAATTCTGGCCATCGTCCACGCCGAAACATCGACCGGGATCTGCCAGCCCATGGAGGGCATAGGCGATCTCTGCCGTCAGCACGACTGCCTGCTCTTGCTTGATACCGTCACTTCCCTTGGTGCGGTGCCCCTCTACCTAGATGAATGGAAGGTAGATCTGGCCTACAGCTGCAGCCAGAAGGGTCTCAGCTGTCCTCCAGGACTGGGTCCCTTCACCATGGGCCCGCGAGCCGAAGCAAAAATGATGGCCCGGGCCGGCAAAGTCCCCAACTGGTACCTGGACGTCACCCTGCTGAATCAGTACTGGGGCAGCGATCGGGTGTACCACCACACGGCGCCAGTCAATATGAATTTCGGCATGCGCGAAGCCCTGCGCCTGCTGGCCGAGGAGGGGCTGGAGGCAGCCTGGGCCCGTCACCGCAGCAATTCCGAGCTCCTATGGGCTGGTCTCGAAGCCCTGGGGCTCGAGCTGCATGCCCCAGCAGCACTGCGCCTACCCACCCTCACCACGGTGCGGATCCCCGCAGGAGTTGACGGCAAAGCCTTCTCCCAGCACCTGCTCACCAAACATGGCATTGAGGTGGGTGGAGGCTTGGGAGCGCTGGCGGGCAAGGTTTGGCGGATCGGCTTGATGGGTTACAACAGCCAGCCTGAAAACGTCGACCTCCTGCTCAACCTGTTTGAAACCGAGCTGCCGGCCTTCAGGCCCGCAGTTGCCCCTGCTGCCGTCGCCGCCTAAACCAGCTCGCCAGCAGACCGCTGGCCTCTTCGCCCAAAACCCCTCCGATCACGGTCATGTGGTGATGGGCACTGGGATTGCTGGCTAAGTCAAGGCAACTGCCGAGGGCGCCCCTCTTCGGATCCCTAGCGCCAAAAATGACCGTTCCCATGCGGGCTTGGACCAAGGCACCGGCACACATGGGACAAGGTTCCAGGCTCACCAGCAAGGAACAGCCATTAAATCGCCAGTCGCCGCGCAAGCGGGCCGCCTGGCCAAGGGCCACCAGTTCGGCGTGTCCAAGGGGATCGCTGTGTTGCTCGCGCCGATTGCTGCCCCAGCCGATGCAGCGTCCCCCTTCATCGAGCACCACAGCGGCGACGGGAATTTCGCCCTGGTTTCCGGCCCGTTCTGCGTGGCGCAGCAGCAGTTGCATCCACTGGCGCTGCAGCTGGGGACCTGGTGGGCCCATGAGTTGGGAAGGATCCACTGCTTGCTGCCCGCAGCACAAACCCACTTGTAGCCCACCTCCACAAGTGAGAATGGCTTGATCCGATCGGTTTTCGTTGGCTAGCGCCCCCCCTGCCCCGCGGGCCAGCCAGCCCCTGCCCTTCGCCAGTCCGGAGCAGCTAGACCCCAGGCTGCAGGATTTTTTAGAGCAGGCTTCACGGCAGCTCTGTGTGTGGCTTGGTAGCGCTGCCGAACGCTCGCCACTGCCAGGCTTGAGCGTTTTGCCACCGGTGGAGCCGGAAGATCACGGTTTGGCTCCGGAGATGCTGCTCGCCGATCTGCAGCTGGTGATGGATGGGGCCTTCAATCCCAACCACCCAGGTGCCCTTGCCCATCTAGACCCACCGCCCCTGCCGGCCTCGGTGGCTGCAGATTTGATCTGCGCCGGCCTTAACAACAACATGTTGGCTGAGGAATTGTCCCCCAGCTTGAGCCGCCTAGAGCGCAGCCTCACGGCCTGGCTGGCTGAGCAGCTAGGCCTGCCTGCGGGTAGTGGCGGTGTGGCCGCCAGCGGCGGCACCCTTTCCAACTTGATGGCTCTGGTGGCGGCGAGACGCCAGCGGGGTCTGGCCATAGACGGCCGGGCAGTGGTGGTGGCAAGCATTGATGCCCATGTCTCCCTCGCTAAAGCACTGGCGGTGATGGGCTTACCGCCTGCGGCCCTGCGGCCGGTGCCAGTAGATAGCCAGGGCCGACTAGATCCAACCGCTTTGGAGGTGGAGCTTGATCAACTCGAGCGGGCTGGGCTGCCAGTGATCGCGGTAGTTGCCACCGCTGGCACCACTGTTCGGGGGGCAGTCGACCCCCTCAGTGCGATAGCTGGGATTTGCCAGCGGCGGGGCCTGTGGCTGCATGTGGATGGCGCTATCGGGGCTGTGTTCGGCCTGGTGCCTGCCCACCGCCATCGGGTTGCTGGCCTGGAGCAAGCCGATTCGATCACGATCAATCCCCAGAAACTGCTGGGAATCACCAAAACGTCCTCCCTGCTGTTGCTGGCCCGCCCCCAGGCACTGGCGGAGGCGTTTCACACCGGACTGCCCTACATGGAGCCGAGCTGGGGCGGCAGCCACGGCGGTGAAAGTGGCCTGCAGGGCACCCGCCCCGCCGAAATTCTCAAGCTTTGGCTCGGTTTGCGGCAGCTTGGCCTAGTGGGCATCGAAGCGGTGCTTGATGGGGCTATTCAGCGTCGCCGCCAGCTTCAGGCCCTACTGACACCCAACGAGCGGCTGCAGCTGGTCGGTGGCTCCTTCCATCTGCTGGCCTTCACCCCCCAGCAACTTGATGCCGCCGGCAGCCAGGCCTGGAGCGATCGCACCCGTCAGCGCCTGCTCCAAGAGCAGCTGATGCTTTCGCGCCCTCACTACGCCGGGCGCCACCATCTCAAGGCCGTGCTTGGTAACCCCCACACCAAGCCAGCCCACCTCGAGAACCTCGCCAGGGTTGTGCATGCCAGCCTCGATGAACAATCCTGATACCCCTCCCCCCTTGAGTGAACCCCCTGCTGTGACGACCTCAGGCCGCGGCCGCTGGGTCGCGATCGTGACTGGCGCAATTTCGGTATTAATCGGCGTTCTTTATCTGGCCATGATCGTGGTGCTTGATAGCCGGGGGCCACTGCAGCCACCACCACCGGAGGCCATGGGCGAGCTGCCAGTCAGTCGGACCCAGGCCTTGGCGGCAAACTCCGCTGCTTTGCCTGCAGCGGCTGCACCACCCGGCTGAAGGCGGCTTTAAGGAAGCGACTCATGGCCCCGTCGCGTCGGCTGAGGTCGTATTGCTGCTGCACAACCTCCTGCACACCGCCGTCGCCCCAGTCCTGGTCTCGCTCGAAGTAGGTGATGAAGCTCAGCCCCGCAACCCGGGTGAGCCAGGCAGCGCTGACCGCCTGAATGGCACGGCTCACAACCAGAGCAGGTACGTTCAGGCTTAGGGCCGCACTAAGCAAGCTGACGCCCCCCTTCACGAGCCCTAGGCCAGCCATGGTGCGTCCAACGGAAAGGGCCAGATCTTGGGCACTCTGGCGACTCATGCTGATGCCATAAATACGGGCTATCTCCACCACCATCTGGGCGTTTACAGCTGCGGCACCGAGCAGGTCCAGGCCAGGTAGGGGTGTGACGGCAAGCACCCCGGCTCCTATCCACATGTAGCGATCAACGATTACCTCGCAGTCGCTGCGTCGCTGCCTGGTCAGCAAGGAGCGGCTCGCCTCACTGAGCCGCCGGCACTGCAACAGCAGGTTGTCGGCAATCAGTTCTTCCCCATCGGCGTGGAGCACGGCCGCGATGCGGCGTAACAGGGCATCGACCTCGGCAGCTGGCTGCAAAGGACGCCCTCCTGGCATAGGCACGCTCTGGGGTGCCGCGCTTGCGGGGATCACGTCTTCGGCCGCAATGTGGTCGCGGCTGCGTTGGCGCAGTAGTTGCAGCAAGCGCGCCTCCTCCTGCTCGCCCCGCAGATCGCACTTGTTGAGCACCAGCATCAGCCGCTTTCCCAGACCAGCCAGGGCTTCAAAAACCTCAAGCTCGGCGGCGCGCAGGTCGCCGTCCACCACGAGCAGGAGCAGGTCCGCCTTGCTTGCCTGGTCGCGGGCGAGCCGCTCCCTCTCAAGGCCAGCAGCACCTGCTTCGAGGATGCCGGGCGTGTCGACTAAAACCACGGCTCGCTGCAGGCTGCGCAGCCGCAGGCGATAGCGCTGGGTTTCGCTGGTAGATCCCATGGCAGCTCCCACCTTGCCCACCAGCTCTTGCAGCAGGGCCCGGATCAGAGAGGTCTTGCCTGCAGACCCCGTACCAAAAAGCACAATCACGAGATCGCCCCGTTCCAGCTCGGCCTGCATGCGCTGCCGCTCTTGACGCAGGGCTTCCCGCTCCACCGCATCGCGCACCCGATCGAGGGTTTGATCGATGGCGGCCAGGTTTTGGGCAGCCGCTTCCCGGCGGTTACCCGGTGGCGGCAAGCTGGCAGCCGCTCCTGGCCTGGCCTTGCCGGTAATGGTCCGCAACCACGGCCAGGCCAGTTGCACCAGCAGCAGCACGAAGCCAGCGAAGACAAGGGCAAACAGCGGCTGAACGATCCAGCTCGGCAGATACCAACTCAGTTGCCAGTAGAGGTTGTTGACCCCCTGCAGCAAGGCGCCAACGGCGATCAGGGCCAGCACAGCCAGGCCGGCGATCATCCACAGGCGGGTGCGAGTGCTCAAAACTCAGGCATCAGGATCTGGCTGCTCGGATGATCTCGCTCCACAGTCCTGCAGCCAAGGCGCTGCTGGCGCGACTGGGGCTGTTGTCGTCATTACCCAACCAGATACCCACCACCCAATGGCGCTGGGGTTCATAGCCCACAAAGAGCAAATCGCGGCTGTCATTGGTTGTGCCGGTTTTGCCACCCTCCTGACCGCCAAGACTGGCCATCTGGCCCGTACCCCGCTGCACCACGGCTCGAAGCAACTGCTGCATGGCGCGGGCCGTCGCCTCGCTGCTTACCCGGCGTCCCGCCTGGGATGTTGAAGGGACGTTGGCCTGGCGGCACTGGTTTGATGACTGGCCGCTACATGCCTCTCCATCGGTAAGGCGCCGAATTGTGCTGGGGGAATGCCAAACGCCACCGTTGGCGATCGCCGCGTAGGCAGCTGTGAGTTCCAGCAGGGTTACCTCGCTCTGGCCGAGGGCCAATCCGGGCACGGCCGCTAGGGGGCTGGTGAAGCCAAGATCACGGGCTTTCTGCACCATTGCATCAAGACCTACCCGCTGGGCCAGACGCAGCGCTGCCGTGTTGCTACTGATGGCGAAGGCGGATACCAGGCTCAAATTGCCACCACAACCGCTGCTAAAGCTCTGACCGCGCCAGCGCAATGGCGAGCAGCTGATTGGATCACTGGGCTTGCCGCCCCGCTCGAGAGCGACCAAGTAGGGAATCAGCTTGAAGGTGCTGCCTGGCTGGCGCAGGGCCATCGTGGCTCGATTGAACTGGCTCTGGCGGTAGTCGCGACCGCCGGCAAGGGCAAGGATGCCGCCGGTGCGCGAATCGAGCACCACCACGGCCCCTTCCCCCACCCCCAGCGACTTGCTGTCGCTAAGTCGTTGGCGCAGCAACCGTTCCACCTGCTCCTGCAGGTGGCGATCCAAATAGGTATCGATCAGGAAATTGCCCTCGGCCGCCACCTCTGCCCCCACAAGCTGATCGAGGTCGCGGCCCACCTGATCTGAATAAAAGGGGACTCCGCGCAGGGCGGTGCTGCTGCGGCAGGCCTGGGGCGAAAGCCGGATTGGGCTACGGCGGCCGCTGCGGGCCTCATCGGCACTGATTCGACGCGTATCGCCCATCTTGCTGAGCACGGCATTTCGGGAGCTCAGGGCCGCCTGGGGATCGAAGCAGGGGTCGTAGCCATTGGGCGAGGGAAGCAGGCCCACCAGTAGGGCGGCCTCCTCAAGCTTTAGGTCGCTGGCGGGCTTACCGAAATAGTGGCGGGAGGCATCCTCAAAACCCCAGCCCACACCTAGATAAACCCTGTTGAGGTAGCTCAGTAGCAGATCCAGCTTGCTGAAACGGGCCTCAAGCTGTAGCGCCACCAGCAGCTCACGCCACTTACGGCCCAGGGTTTCACCTTGACCCACCTGATCGGGGTACAAGCTGCGGGCCAGTTGCTGGGTGAGAGTGCTGCCCCCCTCCAGTACCCGTCCTCCGAGCACGTTGGTAACAAGGGCTCGGCCCGTACCAACCGGGTCGACGCCGGGATGCCACCAGAAGCGGCTGTCCTCACTGGCAAGCAGGGCATCGATCAACACCCGGGGATAGACCTGCAAGGCTTTGAGCTCCCGATGCTCTTTGGCCTGGGCTGTTGCGATTGCTTTGCCCTGCCGGTCGTAGAGCACCAGCGGCCCTCTCACCGTGGCGAGGCTGCCGCGTATTGGCACCTGGAGGCCGGAGATGACCTGCAGGCCCAGGCCGCCTAGGGCCGCCACCGCAAGCATCAGGCTCGTTGCCCGCAGCAACCTTTGCAGCTGGGGCAGGGGACGGATCTGAAAATCGAGCTCAGGCAGTCCCGCCTCCTGGCTGGGGCCGAAGCGCAGGCTATCGCCGTCGCGAAGCAACAACTGCTGCACCCGCCTGCCCTGCCACCAGAGGCCGTTGGTTGAGCTGTCGTCAATTAGCAACCAGTGGGATCCGCGCCGCTCCAGCAGGGCGTGCTGGCGGCTGACCGCCGGATGGTCAACGCAAATTTGGCAGTCTTTGTCGCGCCCGATGCGGTAGACGCCGGGGTGCAGGGGCACCAGGCGCGAGGATTGGCCAGGTAGATGCACCTGGAGTTGGGCTTGCCCGGGCTGGCTGAACCGCTGCCAACGGCGTCCTAGGGCTTCAAACGCTGGCTTGGCCATGGTTACCCAGCAGCTCGATGGCGAAGCAAAGCACCGCCAGGTTGATGGCCACATCGGCCAGGTTGAACACCGGGAAGGAAACCGGCACCAGGGCTAAAAAATCCACCACATAGCCAAGACGCCAGCGATCGAGACCGTTGCCGAGCGCTCCCCCCAGCAGCAGCCCTATCCCAAGGCTCCGGGTAAGGGTCAACTGACCCTGCCTCTGAATCCAGACAGCCACACCAATGGAGACCAGAAGGCTCACCAGGCCGAGTAACTGGGGGTTGCCACTGAACAGGCTGAAGGCAGCTCCGGTGTTGCGGACAAGCTGCAGTGAAAGGAGCCCCGGCAGAAAAGTTGAACTGCTTCCTAGCGGCAGATTGGTAACGGCTAGAGCCTTACTGAGCTGGTCAAGCAGCAACACCAAGGCAGCGCTGGTGTAGGCGAGGTTGCGCAGCCGACTCATGACTCCACCAGCAGCAGACGGCGCAGCAGCAGGGCCATCAGGGCCACGGCGCAGCAAAGGAGCAACTGGGGTATCAAGGGCGCCAGGCTGTAGCTGAACAGCAGGATTCCAAGATTTGGTCCCCAGCGGCCAGCCAGTGCTCCCAGCAACAGGTTGGCTATGCCGCAGACCTGCAGGACGCCCAGCCCGACCACTGCGGCGCCAAATAAACCAAGCAGGTCGTCCATGCCCTGCTGGCGCACGAGCTTGCCGGTGAGCCAGGCCGCCGGGATGAAGCCAGCCAGATAACCAAAGCCAGGATCCAACAGGTAGGCGGCACCGCCCCCGCCCTGAAACACAGGCAGCTGGAACAGGCCCAGGCTCAGGTAAGCAACTGCTGCGAGCATGCCGCTGCGGGGGCCGCAGACCAAGGCGGTTAGCAGCAGGGCCGGCACCTGCAGGGTGATGGGCAGGGTTGTGAGGTTCCAGCCGCCGCTGGCGGTCGGAATCGGGGCGGCGGCCTGAATCAGCCCGCCTACCAAAATCAGCAGCAGACCGGCGATTGCGCCGCTCCAGGTGGCTAGGGCCCTCAACTGGTCACATCGTTTCTGGCTCCTATTTTGGGGGGTCGCGCGAATGGGGCCGCTAACTTCTAGATATCAAAGGAAGCTATGGACGAGCCACTAGGAGCCGAGTCGTTGGAGCCACTGCCTTTTGCCGTGGGCGATGCGGTGCAGCTGAAGGGCCGTCCCAACTATCTAAAAACAGCTGATCCCATGCCGATGTTGCGTCCGCCAGACCTGGTGGACAGCGATGAGCAGGGTCAGGTGCTGGCCATTAAGGCGCGCAATCAACTGGCAGTTCGCTTTCGTCGCGGCACCTTTTTGCTGGAAGCTGACCAATTACAAGCTGCCGCGCCTTAATCAGGCACTGGGCACGGCCTATCAGGGACTGAGATCGTGGCGTTGCCAGGCCAGTTCTGCGGCGGTTAGGGCTGGCGCTGGACCACAGATGCTGAGGGAGGGAGCTGAAAGCCTGCGGCGAGCTGCCGCCAGCAAGGTGCCTGCATCCAGTTGCTGGGCCCGCTCCAGGCTGTCCTCCACGTAACTCCAGCCCAGGCCGTGGCCCAGCACCAGCGCCTGACGATCAGCGATCTGGCCGCAGGTCTGGCGCCCCATGGCGTCCTGGCCGCGGTATTTGGCCTTAGCCAAAGCGAGCTCAGGCAAGCTCAAGGGCTGATCTAGTACTCGTTGCCACTCCTCCAGAAGAGCGGTGGTGGCCTCGTCTGCCCGCTCAGCGGAAGTGGAGAGGTGCCAGACTAATGGCGTTGCGCCGTGCCGCGCCGGCATGTGAACCCCAACGTCGTAGGCCAGGCCCCGCTCCTCCCTCATGGTGACGAACAGGCGGCTAGACATGCCCATGCCCAGGTGGGCCTGAAGCAGCCTCAGGGCCAGCCCATCCGGATCGCCCAGGGGCACGGTAGCCGTACCCAGCATCAGTACCAATTGCTCAGTGTCCTGCTCCAAGGAGCCAAAGCGCTCCTGCCCGGATGCTGCTCCCGGTCCGGCGCCGGGGCTTGGCGGGGCCGTATTCCAAGGGCACTGATTCAGCAGGGGATTGAGCAGCTGGGGTAGTTCGTCATCCAGATCGCCGCAGGCCACTAAAAGGGCGCCGTTCTGGCCGAGATCAGGCACCAACGCCCCTATCTGTTCGGTGTGCAGGGCAGCTAATTCCCCATCTACACCGAGGGGATCGTGGCCATAGGGCCCATCGCCGTAGAGCATGTGGCGCAGCTGGTCGTGGGCTAGCTGGAACGGATCTTCCCGCTGGCGCTGCAGGCTCTGGAGATTCAGGTCCCGCTCTAGCTCGAGTTGGTCAGGGCTGAGCCAGGGCTGCCTGGCCATTGACAGCAACAGGGGCAGCAGCTCGCTCGTGTCGCTGCTGGCGCACTTGAGGCTGATCACCAGGAAGTCTTCGGCGGCTTCAGCACGCAGGGCCGCCCCGCGACCCTCCACTAGGTCGGCCAAGGCTTCTGGCCCATAGTTGCCGCAGCCGCGGGTCATCAAGCCCGCCAGCAATTGACCAGCCCCGCGCTGGCCCGGCAGATCCTGACTGCTGCCTCCCCGTATCCACAGCCGGCAGGCCACGATCGCCGGTCCAGGCCGGCGCTGCCAGATCAGCGGTAGTCCGCCCTGAAGGCTGGTGTGCTGCCAGTTGGCAGAGGATGGATGGGTGCTGGTGCTGGTCATGCCGGCACCGCCTCGAGCACGCAGGCCCGGCTGGGATCCAGCAGGGGAACGGCCTGCTGCAGCAATTCGGACGCACTCCAGCGACCAATCTCTTCTAGTGGCAGCTCCAACCTGTGGTGGCGCCCCCAGAGGCGGTTGTTGCCTATCAGGCCAGCCACGCTGCCAGCGGCCTCTAAACCAAAGCGGTAGCCATTGGCCACCAGGCGCTGGGCTCGCTGCCATTCAGCCTCAGCCATACCCTCCTGCAACAGCTCATACCAGACCGCATCAATCGCTTTGCGAACGGCGGCCAGCTCTTCCGTTTCGCAGATCGCCTCCAGCAGGGCAAAGCTGCCGAACTCCATTACGTGCAGATCGAGATCAATGCTTTCCACGATGCGCAGTTGCTCTCGCAGCCTCTCCACTAAGCGGCTGCGGCGCCCCTCGGCCAGCACGGTTGTGAGAAGGTCTGCGCCCATCACGTCGTGCAAATGAGAGGCGGGAGGCAGACCCCAGAGCATCAGTAGGCGCGCCGATTCGAGCCGCGGCACTTCGATCCGGTGCTCCCCTGGCTGCACTAAAAGGGCTGGTCGGCGGCAGGGCTCCTCCAACAGCGGCAATTGGGCCAGGCCACTGGCGTCGATGCGTTCGGCCAGGGTCTCCAGTTCGAGGGCGCCGCCCATGGCCAGCACGCAACGGTTGGCGCCATAAAGACGCCGATGGAAGGCGGCCATGGCATCGGGTGTCTGCTCAAGCAGCAGTTCGCGCTGGCCCAGGATCGGTTCGCCGTAGGCATGCTTTGGGCAGCCAAGTCGAAGTAACTGCTGCAGAGCGATTTCATCGGGCTGATCTTCGCTTTGGGCCAGCTCCTCGAGCACCACTTGCCTCTCCATGTCGAAGGCTGCGGCATCGAGGCGGGGATGCAGCACCAGATCAAGCAATAGGTCGAGGGCGTCTGCAGCCGCCTCCGGTGGGATCAAAACGTGGTAGTGAACGTCGTCGAAGCCGGTGGCGGCATTGCTGTTGCCACCCATCGCCTCGATGCGAAGGTCGAATTCACCAGGCCCAAGCCGCTCGCTGCCCTTGAACACCATATGTTCAAGGAAATGGGCCATGCCGCTTTCTGCGGCAGATTCAAAAACGCTGCCTGCCCGGCACCAAAAGTCGAGGCAAACCAGCGGCGAGTCGGGCAAGGACAGGCTGACCACGGTGGCGCCGTTGGCAAGAAGTTGGTCGCTGGGATTAGCCAGCCCTGGCAGCAGGGGCTGGGATGGGGCCAGGGGCAAGGCTCAGATGCGTGGCAGGATCTGCATTCTGCTGGCTGCACCTCCTGTCGTGAGTTCCGCCCCCGCTTCGTCTCAGAGTCCCGACGCTGGCCCCGAGGGCTGTGGCGCCGAAAGCGGCGCGATTCATCCCCTGATGGACGCCCTAGCGGCGCGGATTCGTACGTTCTGGCAGGGCCTGCCCGAATTGGAAGCGTTTGCGGTCTCTGCCGATCTCGAAGCCATCAGTGGCAGCCTCGATGGCGAATCACTATTCATACGCAACGAGCTGCGTCGCTGCCTAGGACTGCGCAAGTTGCACCTGGAAACCGCTCGCCTTGGAGCAGGATTGCAAATTTTGCACTGCGTACTCTTCCCGGATCCCCGCTTCAACCTGCCTGTTTTTGGGGCAGACATCGTGGCCGGCCCGGCCGGGGTCTCCGCAGCCATCGTCGACCTCTCGCCAGTTTGCGGCGAGCTACCAATTGGTATCGCCGAAGCTCTTGCTGCCATGCCCCGCATCAGCTTTGAACAGGAACGGGAGCTGCCGGGCTGGGCGTCAATTTTTTCGCCCTACGTTCGCTTCGTGAGACCCACGAGCGACGCTGAGGAGGCCGGGTTTCTTTACGAGGTCAGCGGCTTTCTCGATGTGCTGGCGTCGGCCATAGCCACCAGCGAGGCTCAGGCACCAACCCACCCAGCTACGCTTGCCAGATGGCAGGGTCAGCTCCGGTATTGCAAGCAACAGAAACAAAACGACAAGACTCGCCGGGTGCTGGAGAAGGCCTTCAACCCGGAGTGGGCCGATCGTTACATCGAGGAGTTGTTGTTCGACGATCCGCCAGCACCGTGAAGCACGCCTTGCTGGGGTTTAACCGGCTGTGGTGGCTCGGCGGAGCGGTCCTGGTGTTGATTTTGGCTGTCGCCCTAGTCCGCCAGCAGCGACCATCCCCAGTGACTGTACCGGTGGTTGCCGTCACTCCCCGTAATCAGGAGGCGGTGGCAGCGCTTGGCCGGCTGGAGCCGGCTGGTGATGTGCGCTTGCTGGCGGCCCCCATCAGCGGCATCGGCGGTAGCCCCCGTATCTCCGAGCTGTTGGTGGAGGAAGGCGACCGCGTGAGCAGTGGCCAACTGCTGGCCCGCTTTGACACAGCTCCAACCCTTGTGGCCCAACAACGTCTAATCGAGGCTCGTCTTCGCAACCTTGACACCAGATTGGCTGTACAAACCCGCGACGTCCGTCGCTACCGCCAGCTGAGTCGTTCCGGAGCCATACCCAGCGGTGAGCTGGACAACCGCGAGACGGACCTGCTCAAGCTTCAGGGGGATCGCAACGAGGCATGGGCTGAACGTGAGAAACTCAAAGCTGAGTTGCTGCTTACCGAACTACGGGCGCCCATGGCTGGCACCGTGCTCAAACTCCATGCCCGAGTTGGAGAGCGCCCGACTGAAACAGGCGTACTTGAGCTCGGCGCCAGCAACCGCATGCAGGCCTTGGTTGAGGTCTACGAAAGTGACATCAACAGAGTGCGCCTTGGCCAGAGCGTCTCTTTGATCAGCGAAAACGGTGGTTATCAAGGCACCCTTACTGGCGAAGTGATTCGGATCAGTCCCCAGGTGCGTCAGCGTTCAGTGCTTTCAACTGATCCCACCGGAGACGCCGATGCCCGGGTTGTGGAGGTGCGGGTGGCCCTAGATTCTGCTGATAGCCAGCGGGTGCGTGATCTCACGGGCTTAAAAGTGATTGCTCGCCTCGCTGCCACCAGCGCGCCTGGGCAGCCCTGATGCTTGGCCGTATCTGGCAGGGCCGCCGCATTCCCCTTGCCTGGCTGCTGTTGACTCGCCAGCCCGTGCGCCTGGCTGTCGCCTTGGCTGGCATCGCCTTCGCCGGCATTTTGATGTTTATGCAACTGGGCTTCAGGGACGGCCTGTTTGATGCCAGCGTCACTATTCACCGCCTCTTTGACACCGACCTGGTGTTAATTAGCCCCCGTTCCAGCAGCTCGGTGAGCATGGCCGGCTTTCCCCGCCGCCGTCTGGTGCAGGCCATGGCAGATCCAGATGTGGAGGGGATTACTCCGGTTCACTGGAATTTGCTGCTTTGGCGCAACCCAGACACCAAGGCAACCCGCTCAATCCTCACCCTGGGCTTTGAACCTGCCGATCCCCTATTCACCGACCCCAGCCTCGCGCCCAAGGCAAAGCTTTTGCAGGATCGGGGTCGAGTGCTGTTTGACGAGCTCTCCAGGCCAGAGTTTGGGCCTGTAGCCGAATGGTTTCGTGGCGGACGCACCGTCGAAAGCGAGATCAATGGCAAAAAAGTAAGGGTGGCCGGCCTTGTGGGGCTCGGCACCTCCTTTGGCGCTGATGGCAATCTGCTCACCAGCCAGGAGACCTATCTCCAGCTACTGCCAAATACTCCTCCAGGCAGCATTGAGGTGGGACTGATCCGTTTGCGAGCTGGGGCCGTTGCCGATGAGGTAGTTGAGAGGCTGAAGCGGGATTTACCAGATGACGTCAGCGTGCTGACCAAAACAGGTTTTATCGCCTTTGAGCAGAACTACTGGAGATCCAGCACCTCGATCGGTTTCATTTTCACTCTCGGCGCTGCCATGGGTTTCGTGGTGGGCTGTGTAATCGTCTACCAGATTTTGTATTCGGACGTAAGCGATCATCTGCCGGAATACGCCACCTTGATGGCGATGGGCTACCGGCTCCCCACCCTGCTTGGAGTGGTAGCTAGGGAGGGAATACTTCTGGCTGTATTCGGATATCTGCCAGCCTACGCCGCCGGGCAGGGTCTCTATTTACTAGTGCGCAATGCCACCCAGCTACCGGTATCAATGAATCTGACCAGGGCACTGACGGTGTTCATCATGATTTTGGTGATGTGTATGGGCTCGGCAACCCTGGCGATGCGGCGGCTTGGTGACGCCGACCCCGCGGAGATTTTCTGATGGCTGCGATGGTGCGCCTGGAAGGCTTGAGACATTCATTTGGCAGTGGCGTCAATCGCCGCCAGGTGCTCCAGGACATCAGCCTTTGCGTCGATCCCGGTGAAGTGGTGCTGCTTACCGGCCCCTCCGGCTGCGGCAAAACAACCCTGTTGACACTTATTGGGGCTCTGCGCCAGGTGCAGGAGGGCTCGGTACAGGTGTTTGGCGAAGAGCTCAAGGGAGCAAGCCGAGCCGACCGGCTCAAGTTGCGCCGCAGGATCGGCATGATCATTCAGGGCCACAACCTGCTCAGGTGCCTTACGGCGGAGCAAAACGTGCAGATGGGTGCAGACCTGCTGAAAGGTCTCAGTTATCGAGCCCGTAGGGATAGATCTCGGGAATGGTTGCGGGTCGTGGGCCTGAGCGACCATCTTGGCAAGCTGCCCCATGATCTCTCCGGCGGGCAGAAGCAAAGGGTCTCGATCGCCCGGGCTCTAGCCGCCAGGCCCCAGCTCCTATTGGCCGATGAGCCCACGGCATCTCTGGACTCCCGTACCGGGCGTGAGGTGGTCGAGCTGCTTAAGGGGCTAGCCAAGGACCAGGGTTGCGGTGTGTTGATGGTGACCCACGACCCTCGGATTCTTGATGTGGCAGACCGTCTTGTGCAGATGGAGGACGGTCAGTTGAGCAACGGCGCCTTCGCAATTGAGTAGGATGGAGAATCGCATCTCTCCAACACGCCGCTCGCATGGCTAAGCGCAGGAATCTCAAGAAGGAAAAGCAAGAGCGGAATCGCTCCTACGCGCGCAAATTCAAGAAGCGCAAGCTGCGCAACGACGGCCGCGGTGAAGGCGCCGGCAATGGCGTGACCGGCACAGCCAACAACGGTGGCGCCGCCGACTGATCAGTGCAGCCCTTGCATCGCTGAGGGGATCCGAAAGGATCCCCTTTTTGCTATTTAGACCCTCGCGGCGACTCCGATGTTCCTCAGCGTCGTCATCCCCACCTACAACCGCCTGCCGATCCTGCAGAAGTGCCTGCTGGCCCTTGAGGCCCAGGATCCCGCAGCGGAGATCACGGGCTATGAGGTTGTACTCGTCGACGACGGCTCAACCGATGCCACCGTTAGCTGGCTGCGGCAGCACAGCCTGCTGCTGCCGCACCTGCGACTGATCGAGCAGGAACACGGTGGGCCGGCTCAGGGCCGCAATCGGGGTGTGGAGGCAGCCCGCGGCGAGGTGGTCGTTTTCATAGACAGCGACTTGGTGGTCACTCCCAGCTTTCTGCGTTGCCACGCTGTAGCCCTAGAGCGCGAGTGGCAGCGGCGCGGCAATCGCCTCTGTTTCACCTACGGGGCCGTCATAAACACCGCCAATTTCCAGGATCCCTGCAGCGAACCACACAAGCTTCAGGATCATTCCTTTGCCTATTTCGCCACCGGCAACGTGGCGATTGATCGGCAGCTGCTTGAGCAGGCTGGCCTGTTTGATACGCGTTTCCGTTTGTATGGCTGGGAAGACCTGGAGCTCGGCGAAAGACTGAGGCGGCTTGGAGTTGGGCTGGTGCGCTGCCCGGAGGCCGTTGGCTATCACTGGCATCCAGCCCTGAATTTGGAGCAGATCCCCGATTTGATTCGGGTGGAGCGGGAGCGAGCAAAAATGGGACTGGTCTTCTACCGAAAGCACCCAACCCGGCGGGTGCGGCTGATCATTCAGTTCACTTGGCTGCATCGCCTGCTCTGGGAAGCACTCACCCTGGGCGGCCTGCTCAACGAAAGGAGCCTGCGGCCCCTGCTTGCCTGGTTGATCCGCCGCGGCCATGCGGGTGTGGCCATGGAGCTGTTGCGAGTGCCGCTCAACCGCCTGGGAGTGCGGGCCCTGTTTGCAGAAGCGAAAGCACTCAAGGGTTCGGGTCAAGCCCCTAGCCCTATTTGATAGGGTACTTTCGTACAAATCACACCGCACACCTGCGTGTTTCGGGTGATCCGAGCAGCAATGCCCGTCGACCCTTCTGGTCGTTCGGGTTGTTCTGGATCCCTGGCAGGTGGAGGCAAACCCGAAACCCCAACCCCAAATTATGGCTGTTGTAACTCTTGCCGAGATGATGGAGGCAGGTGCCCACTTTGGGCACCAAACGCGCCGGTGGAATCCCAAGATGTCGCGCTACATCTATTGCGCGCGCAACGGGGTTCACATCATTGATCTGGTGCAGACCGCCGTCTGCATGAACAACGCCTACAAGTGGACTCGCAGTGCGGCCCGCAGTGGCAAGCGCTTCCTGTTTGTTGGTACCAAGAAGCAGGCCTCTGAAGTGATTGCCCTGGAGGCCACCCGTTGCGGCGCCTCCTATGTCAACCAGCGCTGGCTGGGCGGCATGCTCACCAACTGGACCACGATGCGTGCTCGCATCGATCGGCTCAAGGATCTGGAGCGCATGGAAAGTTCGGGCGCCATCGCTATGCGTCCTAAGAAGGAAGCTGCTGTGCTGCGCCGTGAACTGGAGCGCCTGCAGAAGTATCTGGGTGGTTTGAAGAACATGCGCCGCCTGCCCGACGTTGTCGTGCTGGTCGATCAGCGCCGTGAAACCAACGCCGTGCTCGAAGCTCGCAAGCTTGATATTCCCTTGGTGTCCATGCTCGACACCAACTGCGATCCCGACCTCTGCGACGTGCCAATCCCCTGCAACGACGACGCCGTTCGTTCCGTGCAGCTGGTACTTGGCCGCCTTGCCGATGCCATCAACGAAGGGCGCCACGGAGCTCAAGATCAGGGCCGTGACGACGAGGGCTGATCCCCTTCCCTCTTATCGTTCACAACTTAGTAACCCGTACCCCATACCAACCCATGGCTGAGATTTCGGCAAAGCTGGTTAAAGAACTGCGCGATAAAACCGGCGCAGGAATGATGGACTGCAAGAAGGCGCTCTCTGAATGTGGTGGTGATGCCACCAAAGCCACCGAATGGCTGCGCCAGAAGGGCATTGCGACCGCTGAGAAAAAGGCTGGACGCACCGCCGCTGAAGGTGCCGTGGGCAGCTACATCCACACTGGCGCTCGTGTGGGCGTGCTGGTGGAGGTCAACTGCGAAACCGACTTCGTTGCCCGTGGCGACGTCTTCCAGGAATTGCTGCGCAATGTGGCCATGCAGATCGCTGCCTGTCCTGGTGTGGAGTACGTAAGCACCGATCAGATTCCTGCTGAGATTTCTGAGCGCGAAAAGTCCATCGAGATGGGTCGTGATGATCTCGAGGGCAAACCCGAGCAGATGAAGGTCAAGATCGTTGAGGGCCGAATTGGCAAGCGCCTCAAGGAACTAGCCCTGCTAGATCAGCCTTTCATCAAAGACAGCGCTGTCACCGTGGCGGAGATGGTGAAGCAGGTGGCCGGCAAGGTGGGCGAAAACATCCAGGTGCGTCGCTTCACCCGCTTCACACTTGGTGAGGGCATTGAGGTGGAGAAATCTGATTTCGCGGCCGAAGTGGCAGCCATGAGCCAGACGGCCTGATCAGCAAGCTAGTGACCCCATTGGAGGCTGCCCATCAGCAGCTTGAGGATCTGGAATCCCAGCTGGGGGCCTCCAATCCCCAGCTCTATCGCCACTTGGCTCTCTATCTCCAGGTGCTCAGAGACGGCCTGTTGAACAGTGTTCAACAGGCTTGTTTTCATGTTGCGACCCAAGTGCATCCTGATCGTTACAGCGATCTGGATGGCAACAAGCGCCGGGTGCTGCATCGGCGCATCCGCAACCTGGTGCAGAGGGCTAGCAGCTTGCTCACAGTTGAGCAGACCGCCCACCTAGCCGCTCAGATAGCCAGCGAACACAACAAGCAACGCAGCCGCCAGCGCAGCAGGCTGCTGGCGGCCCTGGGAGGGGACGACTCTGAATCAGAGGAGCACGACCAGCTAGAGGAGACTCCAGCAAGGGGATCAATAAACCTTGGGATGGCCCTTCCGATTGGAGCTGACTTTCTCAGCCCCTCCAGCTTCACCCTCCGCCGCTCGGTTGAGCTGGCTGAGCCCAATAGCAATCACCCAGGGGCTGAGATTGAGGAAGTGGACGAGCAACTTGAAGAGGTAGATGGCCAGCAAGACCGTGAGGTGACGATGCGGGCCATGGCGGAAGCCTTCAGCGATTGGTTGGTGGAGCCGTCCAACCGGACTCCTACGCCATGGGACGGAGGGCGCCTACCTTCAGACCCTGCGCTGCTGCTCGCCTGGATCGCCGGCTTTGAGCAGGCTCTCAGCCGCCGTCTGCGCAATCTCTCCCACGCTCTCAACGTTGAGCTAATGCGACTTGGGATAACCACAACCTTGTTGCCTGTCAGCCTGCTTGATGCTGCTCTTGCAGCGCAACTGGAGAGCCTGGAAGCTCCAGCGAATCTGCTGCGCTTGCCTTTGCCCTTCGGCCCGGAGCCTGCAGCCGGTCGCCTTGAAGCTATAGCGGTGCTGCTCCGGCCTGCTGACCTGGAGCATTCCCTGCCCAAATTGCACACCTGTCGAACCCGGATCCAGCAGCACCGGCAGGAGGTGCGCAGAATGGCACAGCACTATCGCCGTCTTAGTCGGCGGGCTCAGGCATTAGAGGCGGAACAGCTGTGGCTGCAGGACATCAACCCAGCCCAGAGCCTGCCGAGCTGCCCGGACTAGAGGCCTGGCTGCGGGCTCTGCAGCAAGCCCTGCAGGTGGAGGCCGACCGGGGATTTATCGACCTAAAGGGCCGTCAAACCTGCTTCAGCAGCTTTGTGGTGCAGCAATTGCAACTGCGGCCGCAGGATCTGCCTGCCGAAGCCCTGCAGCGCTTACTTGATCTTTCAGCTGGTTTTCAGTCTTATGGCGAGTTGCCTCTAGCCAGGCGCCAGAGCCTGGTGCGAACGGCTAGGGAAAGGCTGCATGCCCTACGCCAGGCCCAGCAGCCAGTGCTGGCGGTGGCGCCACCCCGGCTGCGGCTGATATCAAACTCAACAGTCGCCGGCAAGGCCCCCAATTCAGCCAGCCTCAACGCCGATACGCCCCTCTCGGAAGTTCGCGGGGTTGGCCCCAAGACCGCCAGCCGTTTAGCCCAGCTCGGCTTACTGCTGGTGCGCGACCTGGTGCACTACTACCCGCGTGAGTATCTCGACTACGCCAATCTCGTGCGGATCAACGGGCTCAAACCGGGAACCACCGCAACGATTGTGGCAACGGTGCGCCGCAGCCATGCCTTTGCCAGCCCGCGCAATCCCAATCTTTCGATTCTCGAACTTCACCTAGTCGATTGCACTGGGCGGATCAAGGTGACTCGCTTTTTTGCCGGGCAGCGCTTTTCCAGTCCTGGTTGGCTGAAATCCCAGCAACGCCTTTTTCCAGTTGGAGCCACCGTCGCGGTCAGTGGTCTGGTCAAGGAAACCCCCTATGGGCCGGCGTTTCAGGATCCGTTGATGGAGGTATTGGAGTCGCCCCAGTCACCGGTGCGCTCCGAAACGATCGGCAGGCTCCTGCCTGTCTACGGCCTCACTGAAGGATTGGGTGCAGACCGGCTGCGCCAGGTGGTCGAAGCCGTGATTCCCTTAGTTAGTAGCTGGCCAGATCCCCTGCCTGAGGCCCTGCGTCGCAGCCAGAAGCTGATGGGCCGCTCCGAAGCGCTTACCCAGATCCATGGGCCCAGCAGCCAGGAGCAGCTGCAGGCAAGCCGCCGCCGCTTGGTTTTTGATGAGTTTTTGCTGCTGCAGTTGGGCCTGGCCCAACGGCGCCGCCAACTGAGCCTGAGACCTGCTCCACCCCTGGCTTTGCCCCCTGGTGGCGAGGGCCTGGTGCAGAAATTTCTGACCATCCTGCCGTTTGGCCTTACCGGTGCCCAGCAAAGGGTGCTGGCTGAGATCCGCGCCGATCTGGCCCGCCCCCAGCCCATGGCCCGTTTGGTGCAAGGGGATGTGGGCAGTGGCAAAACCGTTGTTGCCCTGGCGTCCCTACTCACTGCGATCGAAGCGGGCTGCCAAGGGGCTCTGATGGCCCCTACCGAGGTGCTGGCCGAACAGCACTACCGCAAGCTGGCTGAATGGCTGCCCCAGTTGCACGTCACTTCAGCTCTTCTCACTGGCTCCACCCCAGCTCCGCGACGGCGCCAGCTGCTGCAGGATCTAGTCAACGGTCAGCTGCAACTGCTGGTGGGTACCCACGCCCTGCTGGAGGACCCAGTGCTGTTCGATCGGCTTGGTTTGGTTGTCGTTGATGAACAGCACCGCTTTGGGGTGCGCCAGCGCAATCGCTTACTGGCCAAAGGGCTGCAGCCCCATCTGCTGACGATGACGGCTACACCAATTCCTCGCACCCTGGCTCTGTCTCTTCATGGCGATCTGGATGTCAGCCAGATCGACGAATTACCCCCGGGACGCCAGCCAATCAGCACCAGCATGATCAAAGGCAGTCAGCGCCAGCGGGGCTATGAGCTGATCCGCGAGCAAGTGGCCCTTGGGCAGCGGGCCTATGTGGTGTTGCCGCTGGTGGAGGAGTCGGAGAAGCTCGAGCTGCGCTCGGCTGTGGAGGTGCACCGCCAGCTAAGTGAGGAGGAGTTTCCGGATTTAGCGGTGGGGCTATTGCATGGCCGGCTAAGCAGCGCTGAGAAGCAGGCTGCCATCGGCGCCTTCGCCAGCGGACAAACCCAGGTGCTTGTAAGCACCACGGTCGTGGAGGTGGGGGTTGATGTGCCGGAGGCCAGCGTGATGGTGATTGAACATGCTGAACGCTTCGGCCTTGCCCAGTTGCACCAGCTGCGGGGTCGAGTGGGGCGGGGAGCTGCCTCCTCCTACTGCCTGTTGATCAACGACAGCAGCAACGTGCTGGCCCGCCAGCGGCTGGAGGTGCTGGTGCGCACCAGCGATGGCTTTGAAATAGCCGAGATGGATCTGCGCCTGCGGGGGCCCGGCCAGGTGTTGGGTACACGCCAGAGCGGCCTGCCGGATTTGGCCCTGGCGAGTCTCACCGAGGATGGAACTGTGCTCGAAGAAGCCCGCGACGTTGCTCGCCAGATCACAGCTGCTGATCCGGAATTGCTGCAGCATCAAGGGCTTGCCCATGCTTTAGCTGAGCAGCGGCGGCGCCAGATGGATCAAGCGGCCCGGCTAAACTAACTACGAAAACCCCCAAACATGAGGTGGCATGCTGCCTTACTAGGCGGATAGGTAGTCGGATAGGTAGTCGGATAGGTAGTCGGATAGGTAGTCGGAGGCCTGCCCTGATAAAACGCGCATAGAAGCAACAGCCCGACGCTCTAGTCCACGGGCAGTATCACGGCTGATGCCAAGTTCACGGGCAACCGCTGACAAACTCAAAGCCGTCTCCTGGTCGATGCCGTAAAGCATCCTAAGTAATTGGGCCTCCTGTTCAGGCAACTGATCCAGCCACTTACGGATATTAGTCTTGAGACAATCCTCTAGTGCTAGCTGATCTGGTTGCACTCCACCGCAAGCTACTTTATCAAGCAGATTGATGGCTTCCCCGTCAGCTGTGGTGTAATCGCAGCTGAGCGGCTGAACGGCTCGAAACATCAGCTCCTCTACGTCCAGTTCAGTCATGCCTGCGGCTGAAGCAAGCTCATGAAGCCTGGGCGGACGGCCTAATAGCTGGGTCAGCTCACGCTGGCAGCGCTTGAGTTTGCTGAGGGCGGCCGTGATTGGTGCTGGTAGGCGAATCGTGCGGCTCTTGTTCTTGATTGCTTGAGTGATGCCCTCCCGTATCCACCAGTAGGCGTAGGTAGAAAACTTATATCCACGACTGGGATCAAATTTTTCCACGCCTCGCACCAGGCCAATCGTGCCCTCCTGGATCAGATCTGCAAGCTCAAAGCTGCTGTTGGTGTAGTTCTTGGCGATTGACACCACCAAGCGCAGATTCGCCGACACCATTCTTTCCTTGGCCTGCCTGCCATCTCGGATCCTGGCTTGAAGCTCATCTATTTCCAGATCGGCAGCAATAGCAAACTCTTGGTCATTTGGGGCAACCCCGCCAGCCCTCAAGGTGAGCTCCTCGCGAACCTCATCAAGTGCGACCAGTTGTTGAACCTGGCGCCCAAGGGTGATCTCCTGCTCGGCGCTCAACAACGTCACCCTGCTGATGTCGCGCATGTAGGAGCGCAACAAATCTCGGCCATGGCTGCCATCTAGAGGGTGATCGCCGCTCAAAACGAAGCGAGTGGGCATGGGCGAGGTCTGGGTGATCGTCAGAGTTTCGAAACCTTAAGGGCTGGATACCCTGATCTGCCGGCCACCTCTGGCTTTGCTGCCCAGCTTGAATGGCAAAGCCTGACTGCAGCTCCTTTGCGCCCCTGGAATTCCATTCCGATTACTGAGGTTGATGAGCCGCTGCAGAAAATCCCAACGGCCTTGCTGCGGCTCGAACCCCATCCCTACGCGGCCCTGGGAGCGCCCTATGGGCCTGATGCATCTCCATTTCGGCTGCGGCAGGGGGTGGTCACCCGTCTGCTGCAAGCCCAGCAGGAGCTGCAGAAGGAGCAACCTGGCTGGAGCTTGGCGATTTTTGATGCCTGGAGGCCCGTGGCCGTGCAGCGCTTCATGGTGCGCCACTCCCTAGAGGCCGAGTGTGGCCGAATCGGCATCAACCCCGACCATCCCTCCCCAGAGCGAGATCGGGCAGAGGCTGCCGTGGGCCGCTTCTGGGCCCCTCCCAGCGATGATCCGGCCACCCCACCACCCCACAGCACCGGAGCCGCCGTGGATCTCACCCTTGCTGATGCTGGCGGCCAGGCCCTGGCGATGGGGGGAGAGATCGATGCAATTGGCAGGGTTTCCGAACCCTTATTTCATCAAGCTGCCGCCTTGGCTGATTCCAGCAGCCCTGCCGCTACCTGGCACCAGCGGCGCCAGTTGCTGAGCAGGGTGATGGCTGGGGCAGGATTTGAGCAGCACCCCAACGAGTGGTGGCACTTCAGCTGGGGGGATCAGCTGTGGGCCTGGCGTAGCGGCGCCAGGGAGGCCTTTTATGGACGAGTAGGTGATTCGACCAGTTCCCGGCTCAGCTGAGCGGCCTGTTCCGGGCTCAGCAACTGGCGGCTTACGCAGCGGCTGAGGGTTTTGGCTGTCATCTCCAGTTGAATCTGGCGTAGGTATGCCAGGACGGCATCACCCTGGTCCGCAAAGGGCTGCAGTTGCTGCTGAAAGGCGGTTCGAATCCGCTCCGAATCGCAAGTGCTCAGATCGGGGTCGTAGTGCGTTTGGCGTGAGGCAGGTGGTGGTGACTGTTCCCGGCCCTGAGCCAAGAGGGGAGCCCTTATCAAGGCCACCTGAAATGTGAAGGAGAGGAACAGGGCAAATGGGGCCCAGCTCATCCAGCCGCTGCTTTTAGCCATTGCTGCACGGTGTCACGGCCACTGTTGACCACAAAATCACCAAAGCTGCGGCGGCCGCCGGCACTCTGCCAAGCCTTCAGCAGCGGTTCGAGAGTGGTTTCTAGATCATCCAGCGGCATTTTCTCTAGGTAGGGCTCCGCTTGTCGGCTGAGGTTGGGGGTGCCCCCCAGCCACAACTGATATTGGTCGACACCACTGCCAACCAGGCCGATCTCAGCCATGTAGGGACGGGCGCAGCCATTGGGGCAGCCGGTTATGCGCACTAGCACCGAGCGGGAAATCTCAAGGCGCTTGAGCTGGGCTTCCAGCCGCTCCAGCACACTTGGCAGGATGCGCTCAGCTTCCGTAACAGCGAGACCACATAGGGGCAGGGCCGGACAGGCGAGTGCGTGGCGCTGCAGCGGTGCAGGTGCTTCCGGTGCATCCATACCAAGCTCTGCCAAGGCAGCACGGATGGTGGAGCGCTGGGAGGTGCCGATGTTGCAGAGCAGCAGATCCTGGTTGGGGGTGAGACGCACCTCCAGCTTGTAGGTGTCGACCAGTCGACGTAAACCACTCTTGAACTCACCGGAAAGGCGACCGCACAGCACCGGCAGGCCCACAAACCAGAGGCCACGGCTCTGGCGATGCCAGCCGAGGTAATCCTCGAGCTTGGTTTTTGGCTCTAGCCGCATCGCCTTGATCGGGTGGGCGAAATAGCGCTCCTGCAGCTCCTGACGGAACCAATCGACACCCCGGTCGTGGATCAAATACTTCATCCGGGCATGACGCCGTTGCTCCCGGTCGCCATGGTCCCGCTGGAGGGCCACGATCGCCTGCAGCAGTTCAAGCACGTGCCCATAGGCCACATAGCCGAGGCGGTCCGCTGTACGAGCGAAGGTCTCCTCCTTGTTGTGGGTGCGGCCCATGCCACCACCTACGTAAACGTTGCAGCCGAGGGGGCTGCCTTGGGGGTCACAGAACAGAACCAAGCCGATGTCCTGGGTCAGCAGGTCCACCGAGTTGTCGCCCGGAACGGTGACCGCAACCTTGAATTTTCTAGGCAGGTAGGTACCGCCATAGAGCGGTTCGGCCGCATCACCGCTGAAGACAGCACCCTCCTGCTGCAGTGCCTTGATTTTGGCTACCGCCGGACTGGGCTTGATCCTGTAGCTGAGCTCACCATCAACCCAGAGGTCGAGGTAGGAACCCTCAGCTGCCTGGGGGGCGAGCAAATCAGCGATGTCGTCGGCAAGCTTGCGAGCTGCCGGGTAGGCCCCCTTTTCAAAGGGTGCTGCCGGGGCCATCACATTGCGGTTGATATCGCCACAGGCAGCCAGGGTCGAGCCCAGTTCGCGCACGATCGTGCCAATCACCTCTTTGAGGTTCTCCTTTCGGACGCCATGCATTTGAAATGCCTGGCGAGTGGTGACCCGCAAGCTGCCGTTGCCCAGCCGGTCGGCAAGCTCGTCTATCGCCAGAAAGAGAGTCCCAGGTACTCGGCCACCGGGATTGCGCAGCCGGAGCATCATCTGCCAATCCTTCTCCGCGCCCTTGCGTCGGTTTTCGCGGTCGTCCTGCTGGTAACTGCCGTGAAACTTCAGGATCTGGACAGCACTTTCCGTGAAATTGGCGGAGTCGTTGCCGAGCTCCGTCAGCAATGGCTCTTTCAGGTGGCCACTGCTGTCCTTGAGCTGCTCAAATTTGGAGGCGGCCGGCTTGACTTCGGGCATCAGGTCCTTTGCACAACGCTCGGCACATCAGTGAAGCTAGCGAACGGCGTTCAATACAGTTGTCTTGTGTTGCCCTGACGCCGTGTCGACTTTTTTGCTCGAAATCGGCACTGAGGAACTTCCGGCCGATTTTGCGCGGCTAGCCCTGCCCCAGCTGGAGCAGCTAGTACGCCGCGATCTCGCCACCTTGAGGCTTAGTCACGCCGGCATCTACTGCACAAGTACGCCCCGCCGTTTGGTGGTCAGCGTGACTGGGCTGCCGCATCGCCAGCCAGACCTGGAGGAGGAGCGCAAGGGCCCTCCCCAGGCCCAGGCACTCAAGGATGGCCAACCAACTGCTGCAGCCCTTGGCTTTGCGAAACGCTGTGGCGTCGCTCCAGAGGCCCTGGAAATTCGTGACACGCCTAAGGGGCCGTTTTTATTTGCGAGCTGCCTCGAACCAGGGCAGACCACCACCGATGTGCTGGCAATCCAGGTACCCCTCTGGATTGAGGCCCTGCAGGGACGCCGCTTCATGCGCTGGGGGGAGGGGGAGAGTCGCTTCTCCAGGCCAGTGCGGTGGCTAGTGGCTCTGCTCGATGCCGAGCTGGTGCCCGTAAGCCTCATGGGCAGTGATCCGGTAGTGACGGTGGGCCGGGAGAGCCGGGGCCACCGCCTGCATCAGGCCAGTGTGACCATTCCTAGCGCCGAGGCCCATACCGAGCTGCTGGCCGCAGCCGGGGTGGAGGTTGATCGCGATCGCCGTGGAGCTCTGATCCGCAGCGCTGTTGAGGCTGCAGCCTCAACCAACAACGCCGATGCCGATCTGCCGGAGACGCTCTTCCAGGAACTGATTGACCTGGTCGAATCACCCACCTTGATTGAGGGTCATTTCGACGAGCACTATCTAGGCCTTCCAGCCGAGGTTCTCAGCACCGTGATGCGTTCGCACCAACGCTATGTGCCCCTTTATGCAAAGGGCCATAACGTTGATCCACTGGCCCTTGATGCCCGAGCCAGCCTGTTGCCACGCTTTTTGTGCGTCAGCAACGCCCTGCCTGAAGCCGTTGCCAGCGTGGCGCGTGGCAACGAGCGGGTGCTGAAGGCACGACTGGCCGACGCTGAATTCTTTGTACGGGCTGACCGCAATGTCGCCAGTATTGATCGCAGGTCTCAGCTAGGGCGTGTCACCTTCGCTGAGGGCTTGGGCTCCCTGCTAGATCGCACTGAGCGGCTCGAATGGTGCACCGACGTCCTACTTGAGCAGCTCGAACTCTCCTCCAGCTGTGGCAGCCATGCCCGTCGGGCGGCCCATCTCTGCAAACACGACCTTGTCAGCCAGATGGTGGGTGAATTCCCAGAGCTGCAGGGGGCAATGGGGGGCAAATACCTGGTGGCAGAGGGAGAGCCCTATGAGGTAGGCCTAGCTGTGCTGGAGCACTACTTACCGCGTGGTACGGGCGACGCCCTACCAAGCTCCGATGCGGGAGCTGTTGTCGCCTTAGCTGAGCGCCTGGAGTTGCTCTTAAGCATTTACGCCAAGGGCGAACGTCCTACCGGCTCCTCCGATCCCTACGCTCTGCGCCGGGCGGGCCAAGGCCTGCTGCAAATTTTGTGGAAGAAGGGCTGGCGCCTGGATCTGCTCGCCCTGTTGCAGCGCTCATGTCAGCACTGGGCTGAACTGCTGCCCCACTTCACCGTGGATGCGCAGGGATTAACCACTGAGCTCGCCGACTTTCTGCGCCAGCGACTGGTGAGCCTGCTTGAGGAAGGTGGGATGGATATCGACTTAGTACAAGCGGTGGCTGGGCAAACGGGAGATCAAGGACAGGTGCTTTCCGATCCAGAGGATGCACGCCAACGTGTTGCCCTGCTTATGGAGCTGCGCAGCTCGGGTCAGTTGGCAGCGGTACAGGCGGTAGTTACCCGTGCTGCGCGGCTCGCAAACCAGGCCGATCTGCCAAGCAGCGTGCTCAGTGCCGCGGCAGTAGTCGATCCTGACCTATTCGAAAAAAGCAGTGAGGCAGCCATGTTGGCTGTGCTCAACAAGCTTGAGCCCTTCGCCACCAGTAGCGCCAACGATCGCTACCGCAACCTGGCTAGCGGTCTTTCGGCTGGCGCCCCAGCCCTGGCGGCCTTCTTTGATGGCGAGCTGAGCGTGATGGTGATGGCTGAAGATGGAGCGGTACGCAAAAACCGTCTCCATTTGCTGGGGGTGCTGCGCAATCAAGCTGCCGTATTGGCTGACTTCAGTCGCATCATGGGATGAGATTCCCGTAGAGTGTTGGCCTGTTATTGAACAAAATGCCTTTCCAAATTGAGGGTAATAATTGAGTTTACTTCCTTCGCCACAGGCTCAATCGCCACAGGCTCAATTGGGACTGACACCTTCACCACAGGCCACGCCCGCGATTTCCCCCCGCCGCCGAGATTTTCAGCTCGAGGCCTTTCGCCAAGGCGATGACCGTATCGCCAGCTGGCAGCTAATCAATACCATCCTGCCGACAGCCCTGCTTTGGGTATCCGTACCCACGCTCGCTGCCGCCGGGCCTGCCCTACGACTACTGCTGCTGCCAGTGCTGCTGCTACTAGTCCTCTTTTCGGCGCGCTCATTCGCGCTAATGCACGATTGCGGTCACGAATCTCTTTTCAAAACTCGCTGGTTAAACAGGCCCGTTGGTTTTCTCCTGGGTTGCTTAAATGCAATCCCCCAACATCCCTGGTCCCGTGGCCACGCTTTTCACCATAAACATAACGGAAACTGGGATCGCTACCGGGGCCCATCTGCGCTGCTGACCCTTAGCGACTACCTGGCCCTATCACCAAGCCAACGCTGGTTTTATGGACTTAGTCGCCACCCTCTGATGCTTTTTCCAGGTGGTTGCTACTACCTACTGGTTCGGCCAAGGCTTGAGCTTGTGCTCGGTGTAGCTGAATGGCTGACATCTATGGCAGCCCACCTAGGCCAAAATGGGCTAGCTGGCCTTGCCGAGCTGCCAGAGCTGAGCCGTAATTTTCGCTCCAGCCATTGGTACACATCGGCTGAGTGCATAGATCTTTTTGCTAATAATCTGGTGGTGCTCACTAGTTGGTGGCTGATGGGATCCTGGCTTGGCCATGGCCTGTTTTGGAGCTGCTATCTATTTGTAATGACTTTGTCGGCAGCATTATTTCTCTGCATCTTTTTCGTCCAACACAATTTTGCAGATTCCTATGCCAGCGGCAACGAAGGGTGGGACTATCAGCGCGGCGCCCTAGAAGGTAGTAGTAACTTGGAAATGCCAGCAATACTCAACTGGTTTTGGGCAGACATCTCCTTCCACAGCATTCATCACCTCTGCGAAAGAATTCCTAATTACCGCCTGCGGGCTTGCCACGAAGCCAATGCGGCGCTACTTGAAGATTGCACGCGATTACGCCTAGAAGATTTCCCCAGCAGCTTTAGATTCGTTCTGTGGAATTCAGATGCAAAAAAATTGCTCACATTGACCGAAGCCAATGTGAGCGCGACTAAATCCTAAAAAAATCCTAAGCGGACAATCTATCGGAATCAATCCTTTGCAGCCAGTGCCGGTTCGCGGTCCTGATCAGGCTCTGCATTATTTGCAGATATGGTGTTAGTTTTGCGAGATTTAACACCAACCTTGATGCCACCCTTAATGGTGCTGACCGCCAGCATTGCATTAACTTCAGCTTCGCCTCGTACTGCGCTATCTACAGGCTTGTAGCCCTGAGGAGCAAGGGCATTGCCCCTAAGAACCGAGCCCAAGGTGAGCAGCGTAAGTTTCAACTGCTGCCAAGGATTCATCACTACCACCCGCTTATAAAGATAACTGTCGAAGGTGAGGCGTTGAACGTCCTTGTCGTCGCACATCTCGACAAATGCTTCACGAGCAGCATCATTTCGGTAGAAAATATTTTGAAGAATCTCGAGAACTTTGTAGGTAGCGCCATATTGGCGATCCCATTTCTTCAGGTATTTTTTAAGGTCTGCTTCGGTGGGAACCTTGCTACCACCGGCACTAGATTCAACGATCTGTTCGGCACACATGCGGCCGCTTTTAGCTGCAAAATAAATACCCTCGCCAGAGCTCTTGGTGACATAGCCAGCAGCATCACCAACTAGTGCCATGCGGCCAACCACCCGACGGGGGCGGGGATGTTCCGGGATCGGATGAGCCTCGACTTTGATTACTTCGCCGTTAACCAACCGTTTTTTGGCCCGTTCGCGGATGCCCTCCTGAAGTCCCTTGATCAACCCTTGGTTTTGTTGCATGGTTCCGGTACCAACCGCCACGTGGTCGTACTTGGGAAACACCCAGGCATAAAAGTCAGGCGATACATCCGTACCGACATACATCTCAGCCAAGTTTTCGTAGTACTTCATCTCCTCGGCAGGCAGCCTGATGCGCTCCTGGAAGGCAATGGCTACGTTGTAGTCGCCGGCATCCATTGCCTTGGCAACTCGACTATTGGCTCCATCAGCCCCCACAATCAAATCAACCTCAAGAGTCTTGGTTTCACCTGTTGCTTCGCCAGCACCGTAATCAGAATAGGTAAGCTTGTAAGGGCCCTGTCGGTTAGCACCAGTATCAATTTTGGTAACCAAGCCGTTCACGAGCTGGGCACCTAGTTCGGCAGCTCGATTGCGAAGAAAGGCGTCCATTACCTCCCTGCGGCACATGCCAATATATTCATTCTCATTTTCTAAATTAATATCTACCTCCCTGTTTGAGGGGGAGATCATTTTCATGTTACGCACCTTGCGGTCGATGATCGACTCAGGCAAGTCGAATTCCTCAACCATGCAAAGAGGAATGGCCCCGCCACATGGCTTGGCGTTGTCGAGCTTGCGCTCAAAAATCCAAGTTTGAATACCGGCCTTGGCAAGCACCTCAGCCGCACAGGATCCACTGGGGCCGCCACCCACAACCGCGACTCGCAACATCAAAAAAACGCTCCGCCAATATGGATGCTGCTGGGAAGCTAACACCGATAACAGCTCAGGTGGTGTGCAATCCGACCCCCCCGCCTAGGATCTTCATTGCTTGTGTTTAGGAAGATTGATCGGTGCCAGGCAGGGAACCCGCGTGACGCATCGCAATTCCCGCAGGCCAGGCCAACCCCTAGCCCTGGGTGACATTCCTGTCGCCCGCCGCACGAGCCCGCCTTCAGCCAAGGCCAACCGCTGGCTACTAGGAGTCAGCGTGGGCACAGGTTCGCTTTTGATCGCCCTTGCCCTAGTTGTGGTTTGGCGCCCAGGGCCGCTGCAACGCCTATTGGCCCCACCGCCAGTGAGGGGACTAGACGCGCGCACAGGCCTTGATGGGCGCCTGCTGGGCCATTTCCCCTACGGCGAGCTGGCCGCCTCCAAACGTGTGGCGATTGCCCCTGGGCTAAGCCTGCATCGAGACGCTGCAGCAGCTCTTCTGGCGATGCAGCGTGCTGCAGCCAGCAGCGGGGTCGAGCTAGTGGTGCTGAGCGCCTTCCGATCTCATACGCTTCAAAAAGAGCTCTTTTTTGAAGTGAAATCGGATCGCAACCAGAGCGCTCGAGAAAGGGCCATGGTTAGCGCCCCGCCAGGGTTTTCTGAGCACAGCACCGGCTTCGCCATCGATCTCGGCGATGCCCTGGCACCAGCCACCAACCTCTCATCAAGCTTCGACCAAACCGCAGCCTATGCCTGGCTGCAGGCCAATGCCGCTCGATATCACTTCACCCTCTCCTTCCCCCGGGGTAATTCCCAGGGGGTGAGCTACGAGCCCTGGCATTGGCGATTCGAGGGCAGCGCCGAGGCCCTGCAGTTGTTTGAGCCCGCCCAGCGGTTGGCGCGCTGATGACTATTCCGGAACTTCTGGCCCCTGCGGGTAATTGGCAGGCCCTGCGCGCCGCGGTAGCAAATGGCGCCGACGCTGTTTATTTCGGTGTGGAGACATTCAACGCCCGCATGCGGGCCGCCAATTTTGAGCAGGAGGAATTGCCAGAACTCATGCACTGGCTGCATCGGCGGGGTGTGAAGGGATTTCTCACCGTCAATGTGCTCGTTTTCAGCGATGAGCTGGTTGAGGCGGCAAGCTTGATCAGGGCTGCGGCTGCGGCCCGTGTCGATGCCCTAATTGTTCAGGACGTTGGCCTGGCCCGGCTGGCGCGCAGGCTGGCGCCCGAACTGGCTGTGCACGGATCCACGCAGATGTCGATCACCAGCGCCGCAGGGGTTGCCATGGCCGCGGAGCTTGGTTGTGCCCGAGTCGTGCTTGCACGGGAGCTGACTCTCACCGACCTAGGCCGCCTGCAAAGTCAGCTGCAGCAGCGCCAGTTGGCCATGCCCCTGGAAGTGTTTGTGCATGGCGCACTATGCGTTGCCTATTCGGGCCAGTGCCTCACCAGCGAAGCCCTGGGCCAGCGCAGTGCAAACCGGGGCGAGTGTGCCCAGGCTTGCCGCTTGCCCTACCAGCTGATTGTTGACGGCGAAGAACGCGATCTTCAAGACCAGCGATATTTGCTCTCACCCCAGGATCTATCAGCCTGGGAGCTTTTGCCCCAGCTCGAGCAGATCGGCATCGCCAGCCTCAAGATCGAGGGGCGCCTTAAGGACGCCACCTACGTGGCAGCCGTTACCGATGCCTACCGGCAAGGACTCGATCGTTTAGCCGAGGGCCTACCCAGCGCGCCCCAGTCAGCTGAGCAGAAGCGCTCCCTGGAGTTGAGCTTCTCGCGGGGGCTTTCCACAGGGTGGTTGGGGGGCCTCGACCACCAGGCGCTCGTGCACGGCCGCTGGAGCAAAAAGCGTGGCCCGCAGATTGGGGTATTCGAGCGCGTGAGTGCCGACGGCTGGTGGATCATCCAGACACAGGCGGATCTGAAACCAGGCGATGGTCTTGTGTTTGAGGCCGCTGGGTATGGTCCACTCGAGCCACCAGCCGAAATTGGCGGACGGCTGATGGCTGTGCAGCAGCGCCCTATGGGCCGGCTGGCCGTACGGCTCGGCCCTGGCCGGATTGAAGCCGGCGGGCTGTCAGCGGGTAGCCCCTGCTGGCTTACGAGCGATCCCGCCCTTGAAAGTCAATGGCAGCGCATGGCTGGCCAGGCAACTCCGGAATGCAGCCGAGGCTTGCGGCTTCGCCTGCAAGGACGGCTTGGCGAGCCCTTGGTGCTACGGGTTGAGTGGGCGGAAGGTCTCGATCCAGCAGCAACTGCGCAAATAAAGCTGCTCTCCGCCTCGGCCCTGCAGGCAGCCAGCGAGCAAGCCCTAGACACCTCCAGACTTCAAACCCAGCTGGGGCGCCTTGGCGGCACCTGCTGGAAGTTGGAGCGGCTTGAGCCTGCTCTCGAGGGAGCCCTTTTTCTGCCGATAGCCCAGCTCAACAAGTTGCGCCGCGAGCTAGTTGAGGCGCTGGCCGCAATTGAGCCTGGCCTCAGCTGCTCGCAGGCCCCCTTTGCAGGGGACACAACTGATTTCACCGAGTTACTGCAGAGTCTTTCAAGCCACGCTCATGCTTCGCCCCTATCTCGGCCTGGTTCGGGCACGGCTGTGAATTCGAAGCCGCAGTTGGTTGTGCTGGTGCGCAGCCTTGAGCAATTGAAGGCCCTGCGGGATCAACCAGTTGCGTCAGTTATTGCTGACCTTGATCAGCCGGCCGAGCTGCGCGAGGCCGTGGCAATCGGCCGTGGCTGCTGGCCTGGAGGCATCTGGCTGGCTGGGGCTCGGATCACACGGACTGATGAGCGCTGGACCCTGGAGCCCCTGGTGCGGGCGGCCCCCGATGGCTACCTGGTGCGAAATGCCGACCAGCTCGAGGTGCTCACACCGCTTGCTCCCTGCTGTGGCGATTTTTCTTTGAATGTCGCCAATCCACTTTCGGCCGCGTGGTTTCTGGACCATTGGAAGCTGCAGCGAATCACCGCCAGCTACGACCTTGACCTCAAGCAGATGCTGGCCCTAGTGCGGGGCTGCCCCCCCGGCCAGGTTGAGGTAACGGCCCACCAGCACATGCCCCTGTTCCACATGGAGCACTGCCTCTTTTGCGCCTTCCTATCCGACGGACACGACCACACCGACTGCGGCCGCCCTTGCGAAAAGCACACGGTGCTTCTTCGTGATCGCAGCGGCAGTGAGCACCCGCTGCGGGCTGATCTTGGCTGCCGTAACACCTTGTTTAATGGCCGAGCTCAGACAGCTGCTGAGGCCCTGCCCCAGTTGATGCGTGCTGGGGTGAAGCAGTTCCGAATTGAGTTGCTGCAGGAATCAGCGGCCGAGAGCCAGCATCGGGTGCAGCAATATTCAGCGGCCCTGCGTGGTGAGATCAGCGGACGCAGCCTCTGGCAGCAGGAACAGTTGGACAGCCGTCTTGGCGTGACCCGGGGCAGCCTCAAAAGCGGTAGGGGTGTGGGATAGAGTTGGATCATGGCTTTAAGTCTGCGTAAACGTTCCATCAAACGTTCCGTCTACATAAACTTCAAGTCAACAGATTCCATTCAACGTAAAAGTAGGGTTTTATTTGTATGAGCGGTGCACACCCAGGTACGCCGATTCGCAACATTGCGATCATTGCCCACGTTGACCATGGCAAAACCACATTGGTGGATGCCATGCTCACCCAATCGGGCATCTTCCGCGAGGGAGAGGCGGTTCCTACCTGTGTGATGGACTCGAACGATCTTGAGCGTGAGCGCGGGATCACAATTCTTTCCAAAAATACCGCCGTCGATTACGAAGGAATTCGTATCAACATCGTTGACACCCCTGGCCACGCTGATTTCGGCGGCGAGGTGGAGCGGGTTCTCGGCATGGTTGATGGCTGCCTGCTGATCGTTGATGCGAACGAGGGGCCCATGCCCCAGACCCGATTTGTGCTTAAAAAGGCCCTCGAGAAAGGGCTACGTCCAATCGTTTTCGTCAACAAGATTGACCGGGCCAGAGTTGACCCCGAGGTGGCTGTAGACAAGGTTCTCGACTTGTTCCTTGAGCTGGGTGCCGACGACGATCAGTGCGATTTCCCCTATTTGTTTGGGAGCGGCATGGGCGGCTACGCCAAGCCAGACATGAAAACCGAGAGCGACAATATGAAGCCGCTCTTCGATGCAATCCTGCGGCACGTTCCGCCCCCGGTGGGCGATCCCGAGAAGCCGCTTCAGCTTCAAGTCACCACCTTGGACTACTCCGACTTTTTGGGTCGGATCATGATCGGTCGCATCCACAACGGCACAATCAGGGCTGGCCAACCTGCCGCCCTTATCCGTGACGACGGCAGCATCAAGCGCAGCCGCATCAGCAAGTTGCTTGGCTTCAAGGGTCTGCAGCGGGTTGAGATTGAGGAGGCCAGCGCTGGCGATCTTGTGGCCGTGGCCGGCTTTGACGAGGTGAATATTGGTGAGACGATTGCCTGCCCCGATCACCCTGAGGCCCTGCCCCTGATTCGGGTTGACGAACCCACCCTGCAGATGACTTTCGTCATCAATGACTCTCCCTTCGCTGGCAAGGAGGGCAAATTCGTGACCAGCCGTCAGGTGCGGGATCGCCTGCAGAAGGAGCTGCTCACCAACGTCGCCCTGCGGGTAGAGGACACCGACTCACCGGATCGCTGGGCTGTCAGCGGCCGTGGTGAATTGCACCTCGGCATCCTGATCGAAACGATGCGTCGTGAAGGCTATGAATTCCAAGTATCCCAGCCCCAGGTTATTTTCCGCACCATCGATGGCACCCCATCAGAGCCCTACGAAACCTTGGTTTTGGATGTGCCTGAGGAGTCGGTGGGCGGCTGCATTGAAAAGCTCGGCGTCCGCAAGGCCGAGATGCAGAACATGGAAAACACAAACGACGGACGCACCCAGCTGGAGTTTGTGGTGCCAGCTCGAGGGCTGATTGGCTTCCGAGGCGAATTCATCCGAGCCACAAGGGGCGAAGGGATCATGAGCCACTCCTTCCTCGACTACAGGCCGATGCAGGGAGACATGGACAACCGCCGTAATGGTGTGTTGATTGCCTTTGAGGAAGGCACAGCCACCTTCTATGCACTCAAGGGTGCGGAAGATCGCGGCCAGTTCTTCATTACGCCTAGCACCAAGGTCTACAAGGGGATGATTGTTGGCGAACACAACCGACCACCCGACCTAGAGCTCAACGTTTGCAAAGCAAAGCAGGTGACCAACATCCGCTCAGCTGGTGCAGAGGTGCTCGACACCTTGCAGGCACCTATCCAGATGACCCTGGAGCGGGCTCTTGAGTACATCGGACCCGATGAAATGCTTGAGGTCACACCCCAATCGATCAGACTGCGCAAACTGCCTTCCAAAAAGGCCGCTAAGCGCTGATCAGTGCGCCCGAATTCTGAGCAGCAGTTTTTAAGCGAAGAGCAGGAATTATTGGCCGACACCCGCTTGGGCGAGGCCATATTCTTGTTTAACAGCGCTGACTGGTACGCCTGCCACGACGGCTTCGAAGCCCTTTGGCATGAGACAGCTGGCCCTATGAGGCCGGTTTTGCAAGGAATTCTGCAGATTGCCGTGGCTGAGCTGCACCTTGAACGGGGTAACTGCCGCGGCGCCACAATCTTGATGGGTGAGGGTCTCGGCCGCCTTAAGGCTTGTGCGCCGAACTCCTTAGGCATTGATTTAGCCGCCTTGATCGACTTATCTATGCAGCGTCTGCTGGCGTTGCAGCAACAGAGGTCAATTGAGGGCTTGGAATCGCCCAGATTGGTTAGGACAGCGCCCCAAAACCCTTCTGTAGATTAAAAATTACGCCATGTCCCATACCCAACTGTTGCTATATCCCCTTGTGCGCTCCGCGCTCTTGCGGCTGACGGCCCTGCCCCTTTTCCTCGCGGCAATGTTGGCCCCTGCACTTGCAGCCCCCGCAGTGGTGACTCCCACCAGCGGGCTGGTAACAATTGAATCCGACCTGCAAAAGGCCGATAACAGCACCGGTGTTGTGACAGCAACCGGCAATGTGCGCATCGTTTACCCCGACCAACGGGTGGTAGCCACGGCCCGTCAGGCTCAATACTTCAGTCGTGAGGGCAGGGTGGTGCTCAGCGGTGATGTGGATGTAATTCAAGATACGGGTCACAGCATCCAGGCTGAAAGGCTGGTGTATCTGGTGGAGAGGGAGCGGATCGTGGCTGAGCCAGCCCCTGGTCAACAAGTGATCACCCACTACCGAATGAATGCGCCCACAGCAAAGGAAGGCCTGATGCCATGAGTCTTGAGCTCGTCAATGTGGCGCTGGCCATCGGTGGCCGACTGCTGGTAAACCACGTTTCCCTTCAGCTCGAGCCAGGTGAAGTAGTAGGCCTGCTTGGTCCCAACGGGGCGGGCAAAACCACCACCTTTGGCTTGGTGACGGGCTTATTGCGCCCTGACTCCGGCCAGGTGTTGATGGATGGCAAGGCAATCGAAAAACTGCCCATGCCCCAACGGGCCCGCCTAGGTATTGGCTACCTGCCGCAGGAGCCCAGCGTCTTTCGCCAGCTAAGTGTGCGTGACAACCTGAGCCTTGCCCTGCAGGAAAGTGCCACCCCGATGGAGTTGAGGCGCCAGCGTCTCAATGGCTTAATCGAGGATTTTCACCTCAGCGAATTTCAAAACCGCAAGGGATATCAGTTGTCCGGAGGCGAGCGGCGGCGCTGCGAAGTTGCCCGGGCATTGGCCGTGGGTATTGAGGGTCCCCGCTACCTGCTGCTGGATGAGCCTTTTGCGGGAGTCGACCCAATCGCGGTGTCGGATCTGCAGCAGTTGATCCACCAGCTCAAGGGGCGGGGCATGGGGCTGCTGATTACAGACCACAACGTGCGCGAAACCCTGGCGATCACCGATCGGGCCTACATCCTTTCTGAGGGATCGATTTTGGCTGCCGGCAGCTCTCAGCAGGTGGGGGCCGATCCACTAGTCCGCCGCCACTACCTCGGAGAATCCTTCCAGCTATGAGTTGGTCTCACCGCGCACGCCAGCAGCTGCTGACCCCTTGGCGCCACCTACCCCTGCTGGATCGCTGGCTGCTGGCGGAACTGATCGGCCCCCTGATTTTCGGTGTTGCCGCATTCACCGCCGTATCCCTCTCAGTGGGTGCCGTATTTGAGCTTGTGCGCCGGGTTGCGGAATCGGGGCTGCCCCTAGATGTGGCCGTGCGGGTGCTGGTGCTGGAGATGCCCTCCTTTCTGGTGCTCTCCTTCCCCATGGCCACGCTGATGGCCACCTTGCTCACCTATTCAAAGCTTTCAGGCAACAGTGAGCTCACCGCCCTGCGAAGTGTGGGGGTTGCCACTTGGCGAATGGTGGTGCCCGCCGTTGCCATCGCTCTGGTGATGACCATGCTCACCTTCACCTTCAACGAGGCAATCGTGCCGCGCACCTTGTTTGAGGCTAAAAACACCCTCAACCGGGCGATTGGACGTGCCGTAGCTGGCGAGCAGAAAGACAACGTCATGTTCTCTAAATACGGCGAGATACAGGCTGAAGACGGCAGCACGGAGCGGGGCCTTACCCACTTTTTCTACGCCCAACGCTTCAATAAAGGGGTGATGGAGAAGGTCACCCTGCTTGACCTCTCACGCCGAGATCAACGGGTGCTGCTCAGTGCCGATCGGGCCCGCTGGAGCGAGGCCGAAGCCCAGTGGGAATTCCTTGATGGCCATGTCTTTGGAGTCACGGAGGGATCGGACAGCTCCACCACTTCAGCTGATTTCGACCGCTATCTATATCCCCTTGGTAGTCAGCCACTTCAGGTTGCCAAGCTGCCAAAGGATTCCAATTCAATGACAATCGGCCAAGCGCGAACCGCCGAGCGGCTGCTCAGAGAGGCCAGTGATCTCCAGGGTGCCCGCAAGCTTCGGGTTCGCATCCAGGAGAAGTTCGCCTTCCCCGCGGTCTGCTTGGTGTTTGGCTTAATTGGTAGCAGCCTTGGAGTGCGACCCCATTCGCGCCGCAGCCGTAGCCAGGGTTTCGGGCTCAGCGTCCTGCTGATCTTTGGCTACTACCTGGTGGCGTTTGTTTTCAGTTCGCTCGGGGTCAAGGGAACGCTCAGTCCTTACTTCTCCGCCTGGCTGCCAGTGGTGATCGGTTTGGGTGGCGGCGTGTATCTGTTACGCCAGGCCAGCCGCTAACAGCACCTGCCATTCGCCAAACTGAGCAGATATCGAGTCGTTGCCCATGCCCGCCCTGTTGAACGACCCAGTGCTTGGACTGGGTCTGACGGCGTTTGCTCTCCTGCTGGTCGCCCTGCCGCTGGCCTTCTGGTCCCTTAGCGGCGGCCGATCGAGCACGGCGGTACGCCTGCTGGTTGCCGGCGCCAATCTCTGCCTCACGGCCCAATTGGTCTTGCGCTGGTGGGAATCGGGGCATTTCCCGATCAGCAACCTCTACGAATCCCTCTGCTTTCTCGCCTGGGGCTGCACCCTCACCCAGCTGCTGGTGGAGCGCACCTGGCCTTCGCCGTTGGTGCCTGCAGCGGCTACACCCATGGCCCTCGGCTGTGTGGCTTTTGCAAGCTTCGCTCTGCCGGATCGGCTCCAGGAAGCCTCGCCCCTGGTGCCGGCCCTGCGCTCTAGCTGGTTAGTGATGCACGTGAGCGTGATCATGATCAGCTATGCGGCCCTGCTGGTGGGGTCATTGCTTTCGTTGGCGGTGCTATTCACTGACCGCGGCAATTCGATGGAACTGCGCAGCAGCTCCATCGGCAGTGGCGGCTATCGCCAGGCCCAGCTGGCTACACCCCAGCTACAACTAAGCAGCGTGGCCATGCCTGCGGTTGAACAGCTTGATTCACTCAGCTACCGCACGATCACAGTGGGCTTCCTGCTGCTGTCGGTTGGTCTAGTAAGTGGAGCGGTGTGGGCCAACGAGGCCTGGGGCAGCTGGTGGAGCTGGGATCCGAAGGAAACCTGGGCCCTGATCTGCTGGCTCGTCTACGCCGCCTATCTGCACACTCGCTTGATCCGTGGCTGGCAGGGCCGCAAGCCCGCGCTCGTAGCCGCAGCGGGGTTGGTAGTTATCGTGGTTTGCTATATCGGTGTAAATCTGCTGGGCATTGGACTGCACAGCTACGGGTGGTTCTTTGATAGCTAAGGTCTAAGCAAGCCTATTCAAAATAAATTAAGGGTTAAACCTTATCTGCCCCCCCGCACTCGGGCGAGGGGGGATTCTTATTAGTCAGATGCTCATGCACCGGGACGCTTGCTGTTGCGAATACCGGTGATTGCTGCGGCGTAATCAGGCTGGTTGAAGACACCAGAACCACTAACAATGGCATTGGCGCCCGCTTCAATCACCTTCCAGGCGTTTTCAGCCTTGATGCCGCCATCCACTTCAATCCAGGGATCCAGGCCACGCTCATCGCACATGCGGCGCAGATCGCGAATCTTTTGCACCTGGTTGTCGATGAAGCTCTGGCCACCGAAGCCCGGGTTGACACTCATGATCAGCACTAGATCGCAGAGCTCCAGGCAGTAGTCCAGCGTGTCTAGAGGGGTGCTGGGGTTGAGCACCGCACCAGCGAGCTTGCCAAGATCCTTGATCTGGGCAAGGTTGCGATGCAGATGCGGGCAAGCCTCAACCTGCACAGAAATGATGTCAGCGCCAGCCTTGGCAAAATCAGCCACGTATCTCTCGGGCTCAACGATCATTAGGTGAACGTCGAGGGTCTTGGTGGTTACAGGCCTCAACGCCTGCACAATTAAGGGTCCAATGGTGATGTTCGGCACAAACCGGCCATCCATCACGTCAACGTGGATCCAGTCGGCACCAGCTTGATCGACAGCACGAACGTCTTCGCCGAGACGGGAGAAATCGGCGGACAGAATTGACGGGGAGATCACCAGGGATTTGGTGCTCATGGCTGGATCAACCGATCGGGTGGCTTTGGATTGTAGGAAGTGGTCTGCAGACCAGCCTTGGGTGGTCCCTAGGTCCCATGGCCGCAAGCACTGATACAGTTGCGGCCGCTTCATCTTCGAAAGGCTTGGCAGCAACAGGCTTCTGACCTCGTGTCCCGCCAGGCCGACGCCATTACTGAAGCCCATTCCCCTGCCGGATCAACGTGGATCGCACCCTCATCCAGGAAATTCTCGAGGTCGTTGAGCAAGCTGCCATCGCCTCTGCCGAACTGACCGGCCTTGGCAAGAAGGATGAAGCTGACGCTGCAGCAGTCGAGGCCATGCGCACTCGCATGGGCCTAATCCAGATGCAGGGCCGCATCGTTATCGGTGAGGGCGAGCGCGATGAAGCTCCCATGCTCTACATTGGCGAAGAAGTGGGGAGTGGCACCGGCCCCGGTGTGGATTTCGCCGTTGATCCCTGCGAGGGAACCAACCTTTGCGCCAACAGCCAGCGAGGCTCCATGGCTGTCCTGGCCGCATCTGATCGCGGTGGACTTTTCAACGCTCCCGACTTCTACATGAAGAAATTGGCTGCACCCCCTGCAGCCAAGGGCAAGGTGGACATCCGTAAGTCGGCTACCGAGAACATCAAGATTCTCAGCGAGTGCCTTGGTCTTGCAGCCAGCGAACTGACCATCGTCGTGATGGACCGTGCTCGTCACAAGGATCTGATCGCCGAGATCCGGGCCACTGGCGCCAGGATTCAACCCATCTCGGATGGCGACGTTCAGGCCGCCATCGCCTGCGGTTTTGCAGGCACTGGCACCCATTGCCTGATGGGCATCGGCGCAGCCCCCGAGGGCGTGATCTCCGCCGCAGCCATGCGGGCCCTTGGCGGTCACTTCCAGGGCCAGCTCGTGTACGACCCGGCCGTGGCTCAGACCTCTGAGTGGGCTGACTACACCAAGGAAGGCAACATTGCCCGTCTTAACGAGATGGGTATCACCGACGTAGACAAAATCTATGAGGCAGAGGAGCTTGCCTCCGGTGAAAACGTGGTCTTCGCTGGCAGTGGCATCACCGATGGCCTTCTGTTCCACGGTGTCAAGTTTGAGAAGGATTGCACCCGCACCAGCTCCCTGGTGATCAGCAACCTGGACAACACCGCTCGCTTTACCAATACCATTCACATGAAGGATGGGGCCCAGAGCATTGCGCTGAGCTGACGCCCGCCCCAGTCCGAGCACCCCAGCCAGCCTCCATGCACATTGCCGTCGTCGGCCTCAGTCATCGCACGGCTCCAGTGGAGATCCGGGAGCGCCTCAGCATCCCGGATCAAACCATGGAGGCTTCGCTGCAGCAGCTGCGGGCCGACGACCAGGTGCTGGAGGCATCCATCCTCAGCACTTGCAATCGGCTGGAGATTTACACCCTGCTCCGTCATCCGGAGCGGGGTATTTCCGCTGTCGGAGCTTTTTTAAGCCAGCTCTCCGGCCTGGCGGTCGAGGAGCTCACACCACATTTATTTACCTTTCATCACGAGGAGGCAATCAGCCACTTGCTGAGGGTTTCAGCAGGCCTCGATTCCCTAGTGCTTGGGGAGGGGCAAATCCTCTCTCAAGTAAAAAAAATGGTGAGGCTTGGCCAGGAGCACCACTCCGTTGGGCCAATCCTCAATCGGCTGCTTACCCAGGCGGTTAGTACCGGTAAACGGGTCCGTACAGAAACGAACCTTGGCACCGGCGCTGTCTCGATAAGTTCAGCGGCTGTGGAGCTGGCCCAGCTCAAGGTGGGCCAAGCTCGAGGCCTCGATGAGCTGGTGCCCCTTGATCAGGAGCAGGTGGCAGTGGTGGGGGCAGGGCGCATGGCCCGCCTGCTGCTTCAGCACCTTCAGGCCAAAGGCTGTAAGGGCCTTGTGCTGCTCAACCGCACGGTTAGCAAGGCGGAACTACTGGCCGCTGACTTTCCAGCTCTGCCCGTTCAGTGCCGTCCCCTTGACGACCTGGACCATTGCCTCAGCACCTGCTCGCTGGTTTTCACCAGCACCGCTGCCGACACACCAATCATCACGGCTCAGCGCCTCAGCGGACTGAATCGCCGCTCCAGCTTGATGCTGGTTGACATCGGCGTGCCCCGCAACATTTCGGCGGATACGGCTGGCCTGCCCGGCGTGCACTCCTACGACGTTGATGATTTGCAGGAGGTGGTAAATCGCAACCAGGAGGCTCGGCGGGAAATGGCAGCTGAGGCCGAAGGGCTGCTGCAGGAGGAGTCTCGTGCCTTCCTGGAATGGTGGGACGGGCTTGAAGCCGTTCCGGTTGTAAACCGGCTCCGGCGCCAGCTGGAAGACATCCGTGAGCAGGAGCTCCAGAAGGCCTTAAGCCGCATGGGTCCAGACCTTTCAGCCAGGGAGCGCAAGGTGGTTGAAGCCCTCAGCAAGGGCATCATCAACAAGATCCTGCACACCCCTGTTACCAACCTGCGGGCCCCCCAACCGCGCCAGCAGCGACACAGCGCCATGAGGGTCCTGGAGGATCTGTTTGAGCTGCAGGAGCGTCCGCCAGAGCCTTGAACCAGCCCGAGCCTTGGGCACTGCAACAGTTCGTGCCGCAGGGGATCAAAAGGCTCGCCCAATAGCAGGACGCTCAAGTACGGTCAGCCCCGAGAACCGCTGGCAGCAGGATTTATGAAGCGTGTACTGGCAATAATTCTGGGAGGTGGTGCTGGTACCCGCCTTTACCCATTGACCAAAATGCGGGCCAAGCCAGCTGTGCCACTGGCAGGTAAATATCGGCTAATTGATATTCCAATCAGCAATTGCATTAATTCGGAAATCAATAAAATCTATGTACTTACCCAGTTCAACAGTGCGTCGCTGAATCGTCACCTGACGATGAGCTACAACCTTTCGGCTGGATTCGGCCAAGGCTTTGTGGAGGTTTTGGCAGCCCAGCAGACCCCAGAAAGCCCAAGCTGGTTTGAGGGCACCGCCGATGCAGTCCGTAAGTACCAAGGACTTTTCCACGAATGGGACGTGGACCACTACCTGATTCTTTCCGGTGACCAGCTCTACCGGATGGACTACAGCCTTTTTGTTCAGCACCACATCGACACCGGCGCCCAGCTCACCGTTGGCGCCCTCCCCGTAGATCCTGCCCAGGCTGAGGACTTTGGCCTGATGCGCACCAGCAGTGATGGCCGTATACAAGAATTTCGGGAGAAGCCCAAGGGTGAAGCCTTGGAGACCATGCGGGTTGACACCCAGGCTCTTGGCCTGTCGCCGGAGGAGGCGGCCAAGCGCCCATACCTCGCCTCGATGGGCATCTATGTGTTCAGCCGCGACACCCTCTTTGACCTGCTGAGCAGCAACCCGTCCTCAACAGACTTTGGCAAGGAGATCATCCCCGCCTCACTGGCCCGCGGCGACCGGCTCCAAAGCTTCCTCTTTGACGACTACTGGGAGGACATCGGTACTATCGGCGCCTTCTATGAAGCCAACCTGGCGCTTACCGATCAACCCAACCCGGCCTTCTCCTTCTACGACGAGAAGTTCCCGATTTACACCAGGCCTCGCTACTTGCCGCCCAGCAAGTTGCAGGACGCCCAGGTAACCGCCTCGATCATCGGTGAGGGATCCTTGCTCAAGGCCTGCAGCATTCATCACTGCGTACTGGGCGTGCGCTCCCGAGTTGAAGACGAGGTAGTGCTCCAGGACACCCTGGTGATGGGAGCCGACTACTTCGAGTCCTCTGAGGAACGCCTTCTACTACGTGAACGTGGGGGCATCCCCATCGGCGTGGGCAGGGGCAGCACCGTTAAACGGGCCATCATCGACAAGAACGTGCGGATCGGAGACAACGTCACGATCGTCAACAAGGACCACGTGGAGGAAGCTGACCGGCCCGAGCTCAGTTTCTACATACGCAACGGCATTGTGGTGGTTGTCAAAAATGGGACCATCGCCGACGGCACAGTGATCTGAGCAGGGGAAGCTGCCAAGGTGTCAGGCCAAAAGCCAGGAGTTGCTGACACCTTTGCCACCATGTTGTGACGGATGCCTGGGCTGACCAGGATGCTTCGCCACAATGTCGCCAAAAGCTTCAAATTCAGTCATGGGCAAGGCGCATTTCGGCCTGATCGGTTTGGGAGTGATGGGGGAAAACCTCGTCCTAAATGCTGAGCGCAACGGCTACTCCTCCGTTGTGTTCAATCGCACCAAGGCAAAAACCGATGAGTTTCTGGCTGGTCGTGGCGCCGGCAAGGACATTGTTGGCGCCGCGACCCTTGAGGAGTTTGTGGCGACCCTGGAGCGTCCACGCCGCATCCTGATGATGGTCAAAGCGGGACAGCCCGTTGACGACACGATTGCGGCAATCTCCCCCTTCCTTGAAGAGGGTGACCTGCTGATTGACGGCGGCAATTCTCTCTACGCCGATACGGAACGCCGCGTTGCCGAGCTGGAGAGGAAGAGCTTCGGCTACATCGGCATGGGCGTCTCCGGTGGCGCCAAAGGCGCCCTCGAAGGGCCGAGCATGATGCCCGGTGGCACCAAGGCGGCCTACGACGCCATTGAACCGTTGGTGCGCAAGATGGCAGCCCAGGTAGACGATGGTCCCTGTGTCACCTACATCGGCCCCGGGGGCGCTGGCCACTTCGTCAAAACGGTGCACAACGGCATCGAGTACGGCATTGAACAGATCCTGGCTGAGGCCTACGACCTGATGAAGCGGGTTGGCGGACTGAACGGCGACCAGATGGCCGACGTTCTAGCCAGCTGGAATCAAACCGAGGAGTTGGCCTCATTCCTGGTGGAGATCACCGAGGTATGCCTGCGCACCAAGGATCCAGAAACCGGTGCCGATCTGGTGGAGGCGATCGTGGATGCGGCTGGCCAAAAGGGCACTGGTCTTTGGACCGTGGTCAGTGCTCTGGAGATGGGTGTACCCGTCCCAACCATCTATGCCGCCCTCAATGCCCGAGTGCTGAGCTCGCTGCGCTCCGAGCGCCTCGAGGCGGGCGCCCTGCTGCCAGAGCCTGCCCCCCATAGCTTCGATCTTGGCAGCGCGGCAGATGCCATGGCTCCCCTGCGCGATGCCTGCATTGCCGCCTGCATCGTCAGCTACGGCCAGGGCATGGCCCTGCTGCAGGAAGCCTCAAAGCTGCACGATTACAACCTCAATTTTTCGGCCATCGGCCAGATCTGGAAAGGGGGCTGCATCATCCGGGCCCGCTTGCTGCAGCGAATTCAGGATGCCTATGGCGCCAATCCCAGCCTGGCAAACCTGATGCTCGACCCCTGGTTTGCCGAGCAGATCAACAGGCGTCTGCCGGGGCTGCGGCAGGTGGTTGCCGGCGCTGCCCTGGCGGGGATTCCCGTGCCCTGCTTAAGCAGCACCCTCGATTACATCGACAGCTACCGCAGCGCCCGCCTACCCCAAAACCTGGTCCAGGCGATGCGCGACTGCTTTGGCTCCCACACCTACGAGCGGGTCGACAAGCCTGGCAACTTCCACACCGAGTGGCTGGACTGAGCCAATGACCCCAATCACTCCAGGCTCCACCACTCGCTATCGCCTGGTGGTGGCTGAGTCGGCAGGTGAGCTCGCCCGTCAGACGGCCCAAGCCCTGGCCTCTGAGATTGATCAGGTACTTGCCCAGCGCGACCGCGCCCACATAGCACTCGCCGGCGGGGAGACACCAAAGGCGACCTATCGCCTACTCGGTCAGCAACACCTGCCCTGGGATCGGGTCGATGTGCTCCTCGGCGATGAGCGTTGGGTGCCAAGCGAAGACCCCTCCAGCAATGCCCGCATGCTTAGGGAAACCTTGATGGCGGAGCTCCCCGGTAGCAAGGCCTGCTTGCATGCGGTTCCCACCCAGCTCGCCAGCCCGGAGCAAGGAGCGGCAGCGTACGCAGACCTGCTGCAACAGCTGTGCGGCGACTTCCCACCCGTGCTGGACGTGGTGCTGTTGGGCCTCGGCGACGATGGTCACACCGCCTCGTTGTTTCCTGGCACCGCTGCACCTGGGGTGCGGGACCGCTCCGTAACCCTGGGGGAGGGCAAGGGTCTCCCCCGGGTCAGCCTTACGGCACCAACCCTTTCAGCGGCGCGACGGGTTGTCTTCCTTGTGAGTGGGGTTGGCAAGGTGCAGGCCCTGCAACGGTTACTCGATCCAGAAGAATCGCCCCTGCGCACCCCAGCCAAGTTGGTGCAGCCCACCAGTGAGACTGAGGTGCTGATATTGGCTGACCAAGAAGCAGCAGCTGGCGTTAGCCCGTGATTCCAATCGCCAGCGGCGACGGCTTCATTGGCTGGCATGCCTTAAACGACACCGTGATGGGTGGGCGCAGCCAGGGCAACTGCCGGATCGCCTCAACAGGGCTGGAGTTTGAAGGCACTCTCGTTGAGGCGGGAGGGGGCTTCATCAGTTGCCGCTCGCCTCTGTTTTCACCCCCTCTCGATCTTTCGAGTTGCGAGGGGCTCGAACTTGAGCTGCTTGGTGCTGGCAGACGCTTCAAGTTGGCGGTTGCCTGCGCTGACGGTCTGGCCGGACTCACCAACTTAATCCCGGGGGGCCTGCGCTGGGTGATCGAATTCGCTACGGAGCCAGAGGGGCCCAGCCACTTGAGGATTCCATTCGCGGATCTAAGAGCCTCGGTACGCGCTAAACCGGTGGGACTGCCATTGAACTTTGACCCAAGCCGGATCACCAGGCTGCAGCTCTTGCATTCACGCTTCGCCGATGATGGCGGCTTAAATGCCGGCTTCCGCGCCGGTCCGATATACCTACAACTTCGCGCTGTACGTGGCTACCCCTGAGCTAGTTAATAGCAACCTGCAACAGCTTGTGGCAGCCGCCGCCGATCTCTGCCGCAAGCCCTGGCGTCATGCCGTGCTGCCCCTGGATGACGCCCAGCGCTGCGACGATTGCAACCTGCGACTGGAGGTAAGACAGGCCGATGGGGAGCGCTATCCCGCCGCAGATCTCGAAATTGAGATCTATCGCAGCGGTGATGACCTCAACCTCACCCTGGCCTGGTGCCACGACCAGCAACGCCCCCTGCTTTGGCAGGGGAGCCATCCGGTGTGGATGGAGCCGGAGTCAGGGCTCCGCTGCGAGCGACCAGTTGATGGTGCCCCCCTGGAGGCATTGGCACGAAGGCTCAGGGCGCTGTTGGTGTCGCTTGACTGAGTCTTAGCTCAACTATCAGATCTCATCGGTCACCGCACCCCTGCTGCTGCTGCCAACAAGGCGGGCATATTTGCCAAGTACCCCAGTGCGATAACGGGGCTCAGGCTTGACCCAGGCGGAGCGCCGCCGAGCAATTTCCGCGTCTGGCACATTTAGCTGGATCAGCAGTTCGATGGCGTCCACCGTGATGCTGTCCCCTTCCTCCACCAGGCCGATTGTGCCGCCCACGGCAGCCTCGGGTGCAACGTGACCCACAACAAGACCAAAGGAGCCACCTGAAAAGCGGCCATCGGTGATCAGGGCCACCGAATCGAGCATGCCCTGCCCAACTATTGCCGCCGTGGGACTAAGCATCTCCCGCATCCCAGGACCACCCACCGGGCCCTCATTGCGCACAACGACCACATCACCGGGGTTGATCTGCTTATCAAGGATTGCGGCCAGGCAGGATTCCTCGCTTTCAAAAACCCTTGCTGGGCCTGTAATTACAGGGTTTTTAACACCACTGATCTTGGCCACCGCACCTTCTTCAGCCAAGTTTCCCTTGAGTATCGCCAGGTGCCCTTTGGGATAAAGGGGGTTACTAAGTGGACGGATCACGTCCTGACCAGAGGGGGGCTCGGAAGGAACAGACGCCAACAACTCAGCCAGAGTTTTGCCCTCGATGGTGCGGCAATCGCCATGAAGTAAGCCCGCATCGAGCAGCAGCTTCATCACCTGGGGTATGCCACCGGCCTGATGGAGGTCAACGGTCACATAGCGGCCACTGGGCTTTAGATCGCAGATCACTGGCACACGCTGGCGGATCGTCTCAAAGTCGTCGATGTTTAGAGGTACTCCAGCGGTGCGGGCGACCGCCAGTAGGTGCAACACGGAATTGGTAGAGCCACCTACCGCCATGATCACGCTGATCGCATTTTCGAAGGCCTCGCGGGTGAGTAGGTCACTAGGCAAGATATTCGCCTTAAGTGCATCAACCAAAACCTCAGCGCTGCGAGCAGCACTCTCTGCTTTCTCAGGGTCCTCAGCTGCCATGGTGGAGCTGTAGGGCAGGCTTAAACCCAACACCTCAAAGGCGGCACTCATGGTGTTGGCGGTGAACATGCCACCGCAACTACCGGCACCTGGACAGGCGTTTTTTTCAATAGCCGTGAGCTCCTGCTCATCAATACGACCACCGCTGTATTGACCGACTGCCTCAAAAGCACTTACTACCGTGAGATCACAGGCACCGAGTTTACCAGGTTTAATTGTGCCACCGTAAACAAATATGGAGGGAATATTCATACGTGCCATAGCCAACATGGCTCCTGGCATATTTTTATCACAACCACCAATTGCCAGCAAGCCATCCATACTTTGGGCGTTGCAGGCAGTTTCAATCGAATCGGCAATCACCTCACGGCTCACCAGGGAATACTTCATACCCTCCGTGCCCATTGATATGCCATCGCTCACCGTGATGGTGCCAAACATCTGGGGCATGGCACCGGCTGTTTGAAGGGCCGTCTCGGCGCGCTGGGCCAGCTCGTTTAAGCCCAGGTTGCAGGGTGTAATTGTGCTGTAGCCATTGGCAATGCCAATAATCGGCTTGTTGAAATCGCCATCGCCAAAGCCAACCGCCCGCAACATGGCACGGTTAGGGGAGCGCTGAATGCCTTGCGTGATCGCTGCGGAGCGGAGCATGGTGACGGGTTGGGCTTGAAGAAACCTACCCACCGGGCCGAATGACGCCGAAGCCCTAACCCTGGATGTTCATGGTCTCCAGTTGACGGCGCACATCGTCGATCGCCTGGTTGAGCTCATGGACCCGATCGTGAAGGTCCCGATCCGTCCTGACAGCCGCCGGCGAGGCTGCGATTCCAGCGGCCCGGGCAGGCCGGCCTTGGTGCCGGCGTCGCTCTGCTTCAGCAAGCAACCACCAGGCAAGGCCAGCAGCACCGATAACAGCCCCAGCCAAGACGCTGAGGCTGGAACTGCCACCGGCTGGGGTGACGCCGTTGTGATTGCCCATAATTCAAGCCCTTCTGTAGCGAGCCTAGGTATCGGTGGGCATTTCATCCAGCACCGTGCCACCGAACAACCGCTGCCCTACGTCCCCGATACCAGGCACGATCGCCCCGGCTTCGTTCAAATCCGGATCGATGCCAGCGGCGTAGATGGTGAGGCTGCCGTGCCGCTCCCCCACAGCCTTGAGTCCTGGACCAGAGGCCAGGGATGTAATCACTCGTAAACGATCACCGGTCACACCCAGGGCTGAAAGGTCATCGAGGAGTTGGAGCAGGGATTCGCCATCTCCCAGTTCCGCTACAAACAGCAAAACTCCGCAGCGGGGGGGGATTGGCCCGGCTGGAGGGGTTATCACGCCCAGGCTTTCTTGTAGGTGGAGCACCTGGGCAGAGGGAAGCACTGTTTGGCCGCCCTGCCAAAGGCCAAGCCCAGCGGTTAGCAGGGGCAGGGCCAGCAGGGGAACCGCTGGATCCACCACGTCTGCCTCAGCAGCGGCAAGTGGTGTTTCCAGCTGGATGCGCCTGTGGGGCAGCCAATCGCGCACAGCCTCATAGGTGAGCCAGCGACCTAGCTCGGCAGTAGCGGAGGCGTAAAGCGAACTAGGCGTGTGTCGATCGCGCAGTACGCCAAGCCAGTGGCCAATCAGGGGGTGGGGGGGAACCACCACCCGCAAAGCCATCACCATGGTTGCCATAACTTGATGATTCACCGTAAGTGCGCGCCCATGAGCTCGAGATCTGAAAGCCGAGCGAGTTGGTCTGGTGGCTGGCTGCTGGCCGCACTGGCCCTGGTGCTGACCTGGTGCCTTGGGGTCTTTCCTGCCGCAGCGATCACCGCGCCTGAGCTGCGCAGCCAGCGTTCGCTACAAGACCTCCAACCAGACATGCACGGCCGCAACCTTCAACAGCAGGAGTTTTTGAAGGCGACTCTGGCTGGCTTCGATCTGAGCGGCACCGATCTGCGCGGAGCTGTTTTCAACAGCAGCGACCTACGGGGAGCCAACCTGAAGGACGCCAACCTGGAAGACGCGGTGGCCTTCGCAAGTCACTTTGAAGACACTGACCTCAGTGGTGCTGTGCTGCGAAACGCCATGTTGATGCAAAGCCACTTCAAAGGGGCAACCATTGAAGGAGCCGACTTCAGTGATGCAGTGCTGGATCTGCCTGAGCAGAAAGCACTCTGTAAACGAGCTGCCGGTGTCAATCCGAGCACCGGAGTAGCCACCAAGGACAGCCTGGCGTGCCGATAGGGCCCCTTGCCCTTAGCATCTAATTTCCGGTTCCGGTGGGGATCAGCCACTGGAGGTAAGGGGGAAAGGTCGGTGAAAATCCGGCACTGTCCCGCAGCTGTGAAGGCTATGGCCCGCAAATCTGCTCCAACTTTGGGGCCTGCTTGCGATCCATTGCCAAGTCAGAACGCCCGCCGGTTTTGTTCCTCCTACGGCGCGGACCGGCCCATGAATTTGATCAACACAGCACCCAACGGCCAAGCCCTGGGCCGCTGGCTCCTAGTTGCTGGCCTGGCATCAATAGGCATTGGCGCCCTTAGCCCAGTCCAGGCCCATCATTTTGCCGATATCGGCCAGCTAAAGCCCAGCATGTTCAATGGCGTTCTGAGTGGCCTCGCCCACCCAGTGCTGGGCCCGGATCATCTTCTATTCCTACTGGCACTTTCCGTGGTAGGGCTGCAAAAACGGCTTAGCTGGAGCCTGGGACTTCTCGCTGTTGGCTTGCTTGGTAGTGGCGCTGGACTGCTGTGGCCAGGGATGCCAGGCGCTGAATCCCTGGTGGCCTGCACCCTCATTGTTGAGGCCCTGGTGTTGCTACGGCGCTTGACGCCCCTGCTGCTGCTCCCCGCCATGGCTTTGCACGGCTATGTACTAAGCGGCCCCGTTTTTGGCTGGAGCGCCATGCCCGTAGTGGCCTACGGCACTGGCCTGTTTCTATCCCAGGCAGGCCTGCTTGCGATGGCACTTATTGCGTTGCGACCCTTGGGGACACGCCTTTCTTCAACCCAGCTGCGCTGGCTTAGTTTTGCCCTAATGGCGCTTGGCGGCACGTGGGCCCTGGCCGGTTTGGCGGCCTGAGATGACGACACAAATTAGAAGGCTGCCTGTCACCGTGGTGACAGGTTTTCTCGGTGCGGGCAAAACAACTCTGCTGCGCCATTTGCTACTGCACAGCGGTCAGCGCTTAGCTGTGCTGGTAAATGAATTTGGCGAGGTGGGTATCGACGGAGACCTGCTCCGCAGCTGTGGTTTCTGCCCGGATGATGAGCTAGACACCCGCCTGGTGGAGCTGGCAAATGGCTGCCTCTGCTGCACGGTCCAAGACGACTTCCTGCCAACCATGGAGAAGCTTCTTGCACGAGCAGAAAGCCTCGATGGGATCGTGGTGGAAACCAGTGGCCTGGCCCTGCCCGAACCACTGATTGCAGCCCTGAATTGGCCGCAAATCCGCACTCGCATTCGCCTCAATGGCGTGGTGGCAGTTGTTGATGGCGAAGCCCTTGCAGCAGGCAGTGTGGTGGCAAATCCAGCCGCTCTCGAGGCCCAGCGGCTCGCTGATCCAAGCCTGGATCACGCTTCGGCTATCGATGAACTGTTTGCCGAGCAGCTTGAGGCTGCCGATCTGGTTTTGATTAGCCGGGCCGACTGCCTATCTGCAGACGAGATTGATCTGGTGCATAAGGCCCTTGCCCCCCAGCTGCAGCCAGGAGCTGTGCTGTTGTCGATGGGTAGGGGGGTGGTCTCCCCAGAGCTGGTGCTGGGCCTTGAGCGCCGGCAGCCAACCACCACAGGCCATGAGCATCAGGAGCATGATCACGACCACGATCATGATCACCACGATCACGATCATCACGATCACAGTCATGTTGCCATCGAGTCGCTTGCCCTCGAGCTGGCTGGCGATTTCTGCCGGGTTGCCCTTGAGCAACAACTGCTGCAGCTGGTGAGTGATAACGCCCTGATCCGGCTCAAGGGGCGTCTTTGGCTTTCAGGTAAAAACCGAGCGCTTCAGATCCAGGCTGTTGGACCGCGGCTGGAGTGCTGGTTTGAACCAGGGGCTGGGCAGGATTCGGTCTCCCAGCAGGCCTCAGGACTAGAGCTGGTTTTGCTTGGCTTCCAACTGGATCGCCCTGCCATCGAATCCTGCCTAAACCAGGCCCTGAGCGCTGAGCTGGCAGCTGCTAACTAGCTGATCAATCCAAGGGGATATCCCCTTGGGCGCATAGCCCGTTCCAGCAGAGCGCAGGCCCCGCAATCCAGTTGGTTTCAACTGGCAACCACCCTGTTGAATCAAGCATCTGCACCGTGCCACTGCCGTCGTTGCGGAAGTCGATTCGACGCGGGCCGAGCTCGATCGTCCACCGAATAGGCAGCTCTGCTGCCGGTGCTTGAACGAGCATGGTGCATGGCTGCCAAGGCCCATCAGCCAGACGGCACTGCAACGGCTGGGCAAGCGCAGCTGGCACACAAAGGGCTATCAAGCCAGCCAGCAGTGCCCTGCAGGCTGGCCAGACGCCAATAGGAACTGAGTTGAAGCGCCAAACCACGGCCGAAATGCCAGCGGGCTGCTTTCAAGCTGACCAAAAGTGACGTCAGCGGGCCACCGGGCTGCCAAGATTTAACAAACCTTCTGCTCCTCTGGTGCCACTCTTCCGCGCTCGCGTTCAGGTTTCACTTCGGCCCTCGGTGCTTGATCCGGCTGGCGAGGCCACCAGGGCTGCAGCTGCCCGACTCGGCGTCGACGGCGTCCGCAGCCTGCGCATCGGCAAGGCAATAGAGCTGGAACTGGAGGCTCCGGACAAAACCACCGCCCAAGCCCAGCTGGAACTACTCAGTGACCGCTTGTTTGCCAATCCAGTAATCGAAAATTGGCAGCTAGAGCTGCTTGAAAAGGCCGGGGAGCAACAGCAATGACCATTGGCATCGTGGTTTTCCCAGGCTCAAATTGTGACCGGGATGTGCGCTGGGCCTTAGAGGGTTGCGTCGGTCTACCGACCCGCTTCCTTTGGCATGAGGAGCGCGATCTCAGCGGCCTAGACGCAGTGGTGATCCCTGGCGGCTTCAGTTATGGAGACTATTTGCGCTGCGGTGCAATTGCCAGGTTTGCCCCCGTATTGGAATCGGTGAGGCTTTTCGCAGAAGCAGGCGGTGCGGTATTGGGTATCTGCAATGGCTTTCAGGTACTCACTGAGATGGGTTTATTGCCAGGTGCTCTCACCCGCAATGCTCGGCTGCATTTTCTCTGTGAACCAACCCCGCTGAGCGTTAATCCGGGCAACTGTCGCTGGCTGAAAAGCTATAACGAGGCAGAAGCGATCGTGCTTCCGATCGCCCATGGGGAGGGGCGATACCAGTGCGAGAGCGAGCAATTGGCTGAGCTCGAAGCAAATGGTCAGGTGGTGTTGCGCTACGCATGCAATCCCAACGGCTCGGTTGGTGATGTGGCGGGCCTGACCAACGCAGCAGGCAATGTGCTGGGTCTGATGCCCCATCCGGAGCGCGCCTGCGACCCGCTCACGGGGGGGCTCGACGGCTTGAGGCTGCTTGCCAGCCTGAGCAATTGATGCCTGGCGAACTCGACTCTCAGCAGGATGTCGCAAAAAAGGGGGCCAAAGGCCCCCCGGTTTGATCGCAGAGGATCAAACAATTCCAGCCCTGCTAGAAATCAGTTAACGGCGGCGAAGAACTCCTTGCTCTTGACTGGGTCAGGATTCATGGTCTTATCCCCTGGGTTCCAGTTTGCTGGGCAGACTTCGTCTGGGTTGTTGCGGATGTGCTGGAAGGCCTGCAGCAGACGCAGGGTCTCGTCAACGCTACGGCCGACGGGCAGATTGTTGATTGTGCTCTGCATGATCACGCCATCAGGATCAATGATGAACAGACCACGTAGGGCTACACCGGCTTCCTCATCGAGTACTTCGTAGGAGCGGGCGATGTCCTTCTTGAGGTCAGCAACGAGGGGATAGGCAATATCGCCAATACCACCGTTTTTGCGATCCGTCTGAACCCAGGCGAGGTGGCTGAACTGGCTATCAACGGAAACACCCAGCACTTCGCAGTTGCGGCTGGAGAAGTCGTTATAGCGTTCGGAGAAAGCGATGATCTCCGTAGGGCAGACGAAGGTGAAATCGAGGGGGTAGAAGAACAGCACCACGTACTTGCCGCGGTACTGGGAGAGACTGATCTCCTTGAATTCCTGATCCACCACTGCGGTGGCTGTGAAATCTGGAGCCTGCAGGCCAACTAGCCGGGACATGCTGGTTAAATAAGTGAGGGCTGGGCGCACTGGGGACTTCAGTCCAAAGTCGGATCGACTACCAGTTGCTATTCACAATTTATCACATGATCCAGGCTGCCGGGGCCATAGGCTGATTCAAGTGATGTCTATGGGAGTGATGGCGATGACTTGGGAGCCGAGTGTGCTGCGGAAATACAACACGACTGGGCATTTCCGTCTGCTTAGCCAGCTGCGCTCTGAACTGAAGGGCAATCCATTGGTCCGGCCCAAGGACGGCCAGAGCATTGGAGAGGTCAACCGCAGCAAGTCTTTGATTCGGGCAATTGAGGGGCGCTCCCAGGGCTATGGCCGTGCACGACGGGGTGGTGCTGCCACAACTGCTGGCACCTCCTCCGCCTCGCCTGAAGTTCAACAGCTAAAGCCTGATCCAGATCCCTTTGGGCTGATGGGCGGCATTGCAAGCGATCAGGACGATGTGGCCTCATTTCGAGCAAGGCTCAACACAGTCGAGTTGCGCTAGTTAGGAGACAGATAGATAATAAAAGGGCCAGAATCAAGGCCCAGTCAGAGAAAATGGCTCGGGGGAGACTTGAACTCCCGACCTTGGGGTTATGAATCCCACGCTCTAACCAGCTGAGCTACCGAGCCGTTGATTGAGTTTATCAGGCCCTAGGTGGCAGGAAATAGAGAGGGTTGGCAGCCCCGGAGCTCGGGGGATGGACCTCGAAGTGCAGGTGGGGGCCGGTGCTTCGGCCCGTGCTGCCCATATGGGAAATCAAAGATCCCTGTTCAACATCCTGCCCTACTCGGACCATTAGGCGGCTGTTGTGGCCGTAAAGGGAACGGCTGCCATCGGCATGGGACAGGGTTACCAAGTAGCCGTAGCCGCCGTCGTGCCAGCCAGAGAAGACCACCCGACCAGCCTTGGCCGCCACGATCGGTGTCCCCACGTTGTTAGCCACGTCGATGCCCTTGTGCATGCGACCCCAGCGCCAGCCGTATCCGGAAGTAAAAACTCCCCTGGTCGGCCAAATCCAGCCCTGGGCTGAGGTTGGACCAGAAAAGGGCTGGTTGAGCTCATCAAAACCAGGCAGTTCGGGCCAGCTGATACCGCCACTAGTGGTTGGCTTGAGCCCCAGCACCATGCGGGTGCGGCCGGATGAAGCCTGCGCAAGCCGTACCTGGGAACCGACGACAAGGCGTGCGGTTTCGAGGCCAGGATTGAGACGCAGCAGTTCCTGCAGGGTCAATCCATAGCGCTGAGCAATCTTTACAACCGTGTCGCCAAAGCGCACAACAGCACGCTCCTCCACAGGCGGTAGGGACTGGAGAGGAGGTGTGCGACGCAACTCGCTGGTATCGATCGCTGCCAGCTGCTTTATTTGCTTCGATTGCTGGCTGGGAACAACAAGCCAGTCACCTTGACGGAAATGGTGGTCTTCGTTGACGTCGTTGAGCTTGGCCAATCGCTCTTCCGCGAGCTTGAGGCTGCTGGACAGCTCTTCAACACTGATGGGCTGCCGCACTTTGACCCAGACCTTGTCGATGCTGGGGGCAGGTAGGGCGGCGATCAAAGAATCAACAGAAGCCTTCTCGATATCGGCGGGGTCAAGAGCTGCGACCACTGCCGGTAGGGCAATGGCGCAGGGGATCAGGAATCGCAGAGTCGTTTGCAAAGGCTTCATGCAGTTCATTCAGTCGGACAAAACCTGTGGAGAAGCCGTAATCCCCAAGTCGGGCAGACAGTAGCGGATGGAACTCACCGCCACAAGTAGTGGTTGCGACCACAGGCGCTGATGGGTTGACCAGATCCCTGTCACCTCAGGGGATCACGCCAATGTCAGCAAATTCTGTTGTCGTAGCGCCTCAAACAACACCACCCCAACCGATACGGAGAGGTTGAGGCTACGCACTCCGGCCTGCTGGGGCCGGTTGGCACCTGACATTGGGATCGTGAGAGCCGCATCGGCCGAGGCCAGCACATCCGTTGGTAGGCCGTCGGTTTCGCGGCCAAACAGCAGCCAGTCATCGGGTTCAAATTGCCAACTGGTGTAGGGCTGGCTTGCATGGCTACTAAGGGCGATCAGGCGACCGCCGCTGCGGACACGGTGATCAGCAAACGCTGACCAGTCGGCATGGCGCTGCAAGGACACCAGGGGCCAATAGTCGAGGCCAGCCCGCTTGAGCTGGCGATCATCGATTTGGAAGCCCAGGGGCTCCACTAGGTGCAACTCCGTGCCGGTGGCCGCGCAGGTTCGCGCCACACTGCCGGTGTTGGGTGGGATTTGGGGCTGAAACAAAACGATCCGCGGCACGATCAAAGAGTTGGTACGGCAAGACCCAGGTTGCTCAGATTGAGGGCGCGGCCCGCAACCACAAGCCAGATAGCAGCGCAGAGGGGGGCAAGCTGCTGCTCCAAGGAGCCAAGGCGATCGCGAAACAAACCACCAATCGCAGTGGCAGGCACAACCCCCCACCCGGTTTGCTCACTCACGAGCAGCACGGGCACCTTGCAGCTGCTCAAGCTTTGTACAAGAGCTGTACAGCGCTGTTGCCAAGCAGAAGTATCGAGCTCGAGGCCAGCAGCGACCCAGGTGCCGAGGGAATCAACAAGAGCAATGCCAGGGGGGCTGAGGCAGTCGAGGGCGCCGGCTAAGGCGCTATCAACCTCCAAGACGCTCCAGTGCTGTGGACGTCTAGCGGCGTGGGCCTCAACCCTCGCCAACCAGGCAGCATCTTCGGCGCTTGGCTGAGGCCCGGTTGCCAAGTAGGTAACCGGCAGGCCCGACTGCATGGCGAGGTGCTCGGCCCAGCGGCTCTTGCCACTACGGGCAGGACCGAGCACAAGAGTGCATGGCTGGTAGGAATCAACCACCACCATTCATGTTGTGGAGCGTGGCCACAGAAGAAGGTGAAACACGGTTGAGATAGCGGAAAATCCAGTATTTGAACACGGTCGCTAAAACCACCGGGAAGGTAGCAATAAATAGCATTATGAAATTCTCCTGGGCAGGCAGGCCGAGGTGGTTAGCAACGCCATCCAGCAGCACTGTCCAGCCCTCCGGGCTGTGAAAGCCCACAAAAATATCTGTAAATAAGATGATTCCGAAGGCCTTGGCGCTGTCGCTCAATCCATACACAAGCTCATCAAGAAAACCGCGCAACACCTGAAGATCACGCCGACCAAAGAAGCAAACGCAAACAAAACCGACCAGGCCACCGAGATCGGCAAGCACGTTCTTAATAGCATGGGTGCTTTCCAGATCAGCTTCATCCTTGAGCGACTGAGCCTTGCTAGCCAGCTGCTTCTGCAGCTCATCACGGCTTGGCAGGGGATTGCCGTTCAAGAGGGCATCAAACTCAATCTCCGCCTGGAAAAGCCGTAATTTCTCTACGGCTTTCTCCTCAAGCTTTGGTTTGGGATAGGTAAGAAAAGCGTTGTCTGGAGCGAAGCGATCAACCAGGGGCGAAAACACATAGGTGCGGCTGATTTGCTGCACCAGCACCGGCACCAAAATCAGCAGTAGCAGGATGCGCAATGACACCAGAGTGGAGTCTCTGCGCCGCCGAAAGCCAGCCACCACATTCGCTTCAGCCTCGGGGTCGAGCTGGCGACGCACCTGATCAACAACACCAATGAGGCTGCGGGGCAGCACCTCCGGGGAGCGACTGATAGCAGGCAGGGGATCCCTACTGGCCGCGTAGCGGGCAACTACAGACTCAATCAGTTGAAACTGGCGAATTTCCTGACCGGCCAGCTCGCCTCGGTGGGTCTGCAAGGTTTGTACAGACTGGCGGCAGACCTCTAGCGCAGCTCGAAAACGACGCAGTAACTGGGCCTGGGCCGACCTAGGAATACGCAGGTCCAATTCAGGACGTACGGGCCGGTCGTTGTAGTGCTCTAGCTCAATGCTCTGGATGAGCAGGGCGGATTCATAACCGCGCTCAAGATCGTTGCTGAGGTCTAGGGCTTGGGCGCGGCCAAATGCCCCCATCCAGTTGGTTAGTGCCATCGGATCAGCGCGAGAAGACCCACCAAGTGAGCATGGGCACAATCGTGCCAACCGTTAGAAGCACCACAATCCAAGTGAAGGCATTACTCGACTTCGTTTCCTCCTTCGTGGGGATGTTGGTGGGCTGGCTGACAACCTCAGCGGTGATTGGTTCGCCGGGATCCTCACCTCCCTGCAGCACGGTGAGCAGGCGAGTCATGGCATCGAGGCTGCCCTGGCGATAGCGACCACCATCGCGGATCGGCTGGGCCATCGTGGTTCGGGCCGTGCTGCGTAGCAGGCTGGCGTCAAGTTGGGTAACCAGGCCTGGAGAGGTCACCACCGCCGCACTGTTCGTCTGGCTGTCAATTAAAAAGAGCACCTGGTTGGGCTCGCCCCCCGACTCGGACCAACGCTCCAGCACTGAATTGCCGAGCTGGGAAAGGCTCAGCCCGTAGTCAAGGCGGTTAACGGTGATCAAGTGGGCATCCACCCGCTCTGCTGAAAAACTTTCGAGGGTTTTGCTGAGCTCGCCGATGGCTGCGCGGCTCAGCACATCTGCGGTGTCAAGGATGCGCTCCTGGGGAGCGGAGGCCGGTAGACCACTTGCGGCAATTGCCAGGGCCTGGGCAGGCATCCAAAAGGCTGCAAAGCCCATAAACAAGGCCACCACCACTCCCAATAAAGGAATGCGACGGGTCACACGCAGGGAAGGGGGCAACGGTTCAGGCCCAACATGGATCTAGTTTGCCGCCTGCGGGCCCAGCTGTCGCCTCCTGCTTAACCCCCATGGCCCCCTCCACACCCGCAAGGGTCTGTTTTCTCTCTGGGGTGGCCTCCCTGGCCCTGGTTGTACTGAATCAAACAACCGCGACCAGCATCGATCCCGCCCTCGAACGAGCCGCCGTATTGGCCAGCTTCCTGGCGGTGGCTCTGATGTTGGTAGGTGTGCTCTGGACCAGGGCTTTGCCCGAAGCGGCTGCCCGAGTTGCCCTCGAAGGGGTGCAGGGGGTGGAGCTTGCAGATGGACTACCTGAAGCCCTATCAGAAGAATTGGGCTGGGGCAGTCAGATGTTGCTCACCGCCACCCCGGCGGCAGCGGTGGTGGTGCTGTGGCAAAACAAGTGTTTGCTGCGCCGCGGCCTACTGGCGCAGGTGCCCTTTGAACCAGGAGCTATCTGCCAGCGAGCCCAAGAAAAAGGGTCTGCCATCTCACTTGTAGATCTGAACCTCTATCCAGGCCGTGCTGAATTTGAGAGCCTGCTGCCAGGGGTGCCAGCCGTAGTGGTTCAGCCGATTGACTCAAGGGGTTTGGTAGTGCTTGCCGGCTGGTCGCCGCGCTGCTTTAGCCGCAGCGATTTGACCTGGCTCGAGGGTTGGTCCCAGCGGCTTAGAGAGCGAATGGAGCCGGCTTACGGGAATCAGGACCTGATGGGGCCCGGGGAGGCAAAGTCACCCGAGTTTCCACCCTTGCCCCCGGACTGATAAATACGGCCATCCCCTGCTCATTAAGCACGCCCTGAAGCCGCTGAGCGCGGGTGACCTGGGCAAGAGCCTTGCGGCGCAGCTCGACAGCACCAAGGGCCTCAATCTTATTTGTCTGCCAATTCCAGCTGCAGCTATTGGCGACTAGGGAATCGGCTGGTTGGTTTAAGCGGCAATTGAGGGGAACCATCAAGGTGTGACTAGGACCAATCGCTTCAAAGCCCGTGCCGCTAAGCCGGGACTGATCCAGCACAGCGGTGAATGGATGGGCACTGCTAATGCGTTCCCGCGCCAGGTCGAGGCGGGTATGGCTGGCATCAAGACGGCCCTTGCGGCCAGGATCCAGCACCTGCACCGGTGCCTGTAGGTCGATCAGCTGAAGCAGGGAATTACCGGTAAGGGATGGCGCCGAAAGTGTTTGAAGTCCACTAGCTGCTATACGCCGTTCTCCCCGAACTGGACCTCGACCGATCAGTTGGCCAGTGGTTGGGAACCAATCTGCAGAACTCAGCGCCAGCTTCAAGCCGACCGCCCCTGAACGCTCCAACAGGGGCTCCCCCCTCAACTCCAACTTGTCCTGCTTGATCCAGAAGCGGGCCCGGCGAGCGGACACGAGCAACTCCCCCTGGGAGGCGCGGGGACTGCGGTCCAATTCCATGCGCTCCTGCTTGGGATACCAACGCACACGGGTAGAGGTGACAACAAGTGGCTTGGGCCCAAGGCGCTGCAGCCGGGTTGGGCCCTCCAACTGCACCACTTCGCCATCGTTAATGACGGTGCCACTGCTGGCCGTTATTCGATACAGGGGTTTTCCCTTGGCATAGATGGTGCCGCGCAGGTCGCGGGCTTGGGCAACACGACGACTGAGGTCGTAGCGGACCTCCGGGCTGGTCAATTCCCACAGGGGCCTTCCGCTGGAATCCTTCTGGCGCAGGTTGAGGGAGCGGAAGACAAAAGGCTGGGCCGGCTCCTCCTTAGACACCTGGGTGCCGCATCCAACCAGCAGCACGGGCAGGCTTACTAGGGCACCCAGGCTCAGGGCCAGCAGGGGGCACCACTGCAGCCGGGCAGTCGTGGTCACAGCAGTAGTGGTCACAGAGGTGACTCGAGCTCAAGTCGCAACATCACCGGCTGCGGCTCAATCAGGGCGAGTCCGGGCTCCAGCAGAGCCCATCGCTGGGCGAGCAGCCAAGGAGAAGCTTGGCTGCCAGGGGCGCATGCAGGAGCCAGCTGACCGCTAGCAAATGGTTCCTGACCGAGCTGGAGCAGCATCCGATCAGAAAGCTCAGGCAGGAGCGGGGCCAGGAGCACTGCCACCCAGCGGGTGGCCTCAAGCACGGCATAAAGATCCGCTGCCACCAAACTTTCCTGACCCTCGAGCTTCATTTGCTTCCAAGGGGCCTGGTCGTTGAGGTAGCCATTTGCAGCGATTGCTAGTTGCAGCGCCGCTTCAGCGGCGCGACGGAAGTCCAGGTCGGTTAGGGCCGTATTGACTCTGCTGCCGGCCGCGAGGGCAGCAACAGCCAGGGGGTGATCGGCCTGGGCGGCGGCTCCGGCTGGAGGCACAGCATCTGCAAACCAGCGCCGTGCCATCGAAGAGGTGCGATTCAGCAGGTTGCCGATCGTATTTGCCAAATCGTTGTTGACCAGATCAGTGAAGCGCTGCTGCTGGAAATCACCGTCCTCGCCGAAGGGAATGTCGCGCAGCAAGTACCAGCGCACCGCATCGCGGCCACAACGCTCCAGCAGCACATCAGGATCGAGCACATTGCCAAGGGACTTGCCCATCTTCTGGCCTTCGCGGGTCAAGAAGCCGTGGCCAAATACGCGCTCTGGCAGCGGCAACCCTGCAGACAGCAACATCGCCGGCCAATAAACCGCGTGGAAGCGCAGGATGTCCTTGCCAATCACATGTAGCTGGGCGGGCCAGCCACGCTCCAGCACCTGCTCCAGCACAACTGGCTCCTCCGGGTCGAGCAGGGCCGTGAGATAGCCGAGCAGGGCGTCAAACCACACATAAAAGGTATGGCCTTCATGGCCGGGGACCGGAATGCCCCATGGCAGGTCGATCCGGGAGATTGAAAAATCGCGCAGTCCCTGGGCCACAAAGTTTTCCACCTCCTTCTGCCTGCTGGCGGGGGCAATGAAGCCCGGCTGGCGGATCAAGGCCTCGATCTGCGCCTGGTAGCGGGAAAGGCGAAAAAATAAATTGACCTCATCGCGCCACTCCAGGGGCTTGCGATGGATGGGGCATTCGGGATCCTCACTGCCCGGTGCGTCATCTTTGAATTCCTCACAAGCAACGCAATACCAGCCCTGCTGACGCCCCTCCACCACATCGCCATTGGCCTCCACGCGGGCAAAAAATTGAGCCACCAATTGGCGGTGGCGTGGGTCTGTGGTGCGGATGAAGCGGTCGTTGCTGATTTGCCAACGGTTCCAAAGATCGCGATATCCCTCGCTGATTAGATCGCAATGGGCCTGCGGACTGAGTCCAGCCGCTTCGGCCGTGCGCTGGATCTTCTGGCCGTGTTCATCGCAGCCGGTGATGAACATCACCGACTCCCCCCTCAGCCGCTGGTGGCGTGCCACCGCATCGCAGGCAAGCGTTGTGTAGGCACTGCCGAGATGGGCGCGATCGTTGACGTAATAGAGGGGGGTGGTGAGCGTGTAAGTCATCCTTTTGATCCTACGGAGCGGCGACGGACATAAAGGCTGACCACGAGCACGCCTGCTCAGATCATCTCCTGCGAGTCTTGGGTCAGCCGTGTCCGCCAGCCATGACCCTGCCATCAGAAGCAGTGGATGTATTGGTGTGGGGGGGCGGCACCGGTGGCGTGGCCGCAGCAATCCAGGCGGCCCGCGGCGGTGCCAGCACGCTGTTGCTCACCCCTGGCAACTGGCTTGGGGGCATGGTGAGCGCCGCCGGCGTTTGCTGCCCCGATGGCAATGAGCTCACCCCTTGGCAGACAGGTCTCTGGGGAGCCTTTCTGCGCGCCCTTGAGCAGGCCGAGCCCGAGGGACTGGATCAAAACTGGGTGAGTTGTTTTGGTTACCGGCCCGCCACCGCAGAAGCGATCCTGCAAGGCTGGGTAAGCGAACTGGCCAATCTGCAGTGGTGGCCAAGCTGCAGGCTGCTGGCGGTGCGCCGTCAGGGGGCCCGCATCACAGCAGTACAGCTGAAGCACAAGGGTGAAACCCAATGGCTGGACTGCAAAGTTGTGATCGATGGCAGCGACCGCGGCGACCTGCTGCCCCTAGCGGAGGCTCCATTTCGACTCGGCTGGGAAGCCCAGGAGCAATGGGGCGAACCCAGTGCCCCCAGCCTGCAACGGTTGCAAACGGAAGTTTTTTTTAAGCAACAACCAGTGCAATCGCCCACCTGGGTGGTGATGGGCCAGCTCCAGAGCGAAGTGTTGACGCCAGCTGCAGCCCCACCGCCCTTGGCTGCGCCATTTGAACGAGCCAGCGAGGCCTTCGGTTTAGAGCGCACGATCAACTATGGGCGCCTGCCTGGGGGCCTGGTGATGCTCAACTGGCCGCTGCACGGCAATGACTGGCACCAGGGGCTGGAACGCGCCTTCAGCGCTGATCAAGCTGAGCAAGCTGGGTTAGCTGCCGAAATGCAGTCCTACAGCCTGCAGTTTGCAAGAGCCCTTGAGCAGGCAAGTGGGGGCTGGCTTCAACTGGGCCATGCCTTTCCTGCTGAAGCCGGCAGTCCTGCCCCCTGGCTAGCTGCCATGCCCTACTGGCGAGAGGGGCGAAGAATGCTGGGCCGCTCGCAGGTGCTGGAACAGCACCTGCTCCCCCTAGGCAGCGCTGAATCCCAAGGGCCACTGCCGCTCAATGCCAGCGGCGAACTGGAGTCGATAGCGGTGGGCAACTACGCCAACGACCACCACTACCCAGGGACTGACTGGCCACTGGCACCTAAAAGCATTCGCTGGGGAGGGCGCTGGAGCGGCACTCCCTTTTGCATTCCCTACGGCGCGCTGCTGAGCGCTGAGATCGACAACCTGCTGGCAGCTGACAAGGCCTTCAGCAGCAGCCACATGGCCAATGGGGCCACCCGTTTGCAGCCCCTAATTCTGAACATCGGCCAGGCGGCCGGGGCGGCAGCGGCCCAGGCGGTACAGCGGGGCATCCCCCCAGCTGAGCTTGCGCCCCTGGACGTTCAGCAGTGCCTGCTCCACGATCACCGTGCTCCAGCGGCGGTAGTGCCGCTCTGGGACACGCCCTGGCATGCCAGCGACTGGTTAGCCCGACAGCTGCAGCTGCTGGCCAATCCCGACCTCCTGCAGGCCAATGGCCAAATTGAGCGCCCATTCCAAAGACCCCTAAGTCCGAGCCAGGGCTGTCCAGAACCCAGGGAGTCTCTGTGGAATGGAAGGGTGCTTCCGGACGGCCAGGGCGGCTACATCTTTGTATGCGATAGCGATTTCAGCAGTGATAACGCCAAACGGGAGTGGCCTCTCATCACCCTGGAGCCAGGCTTGAACCGCTGGCTGCAGAACCTTGATAAGCCGACCCAGGCCAAGTTGATTGGCTGTGCCAATCCTTGGGGGCCGTGGTTGCGGGCCTCGCGACTGGCCGCGGATTAGCCCGTGGCCTGCAGTCGCAATTGGTCGCGCAGGGGGTCTACCGCCTGAACTCGCAGTTGCAGCAGATCGCCTGGGTCCGAGCCCGCTGGGCACTCGGCCGCCAGATCCATGGCCAGGGCCTCAATGTGCACCAGCCCCAGCCTGTCCTGGGGCCGCAGCCAGCGCAGGAAACAGGCCTGCCAATGCTGACTCCCATGCGCCGCAAACCACACCTGCTGCCAGTGACGCTGGTCTTCCCTGCTGATCTGCATCCCCTGCCTGAGCGGACCGTCTAAGTCGGAGAGCAGGGCGGCTAGATCGGTGGCAACCATGGGCTGGCTTCCCTGTTGAAGTGCCAGCAGTTGCCGTTGCGCCACTAGATCGGCGTAGCGGCGAATCGGCGAGGTGACTTGGACATAGGCCGACAAGCCCAGGCTGAAATGGGGGCTTGGCTCCGTGCCGGTATGACCGCGGCTTAGGCACCGCTTAATGGCGCAATGGCGCACCGGGCCAGCCGGCAGTGCTGCCAGCTCGGCCTCCGGCGGCAAAGTTGCTGTTAGTTGGCTTCGATAGGGCAGAGCTAAAGCTTGGTCTTGGCCAAGGCCAGCTACCACCGCGCCCGCCAGAATCATCGCTTCGGCCACCATCAATCGGGCGGGGCTGGGTTCGGTGATCTCAAGCTGGGGAGCGTCTCCCTGGGCCGCGTCTCCTTGGGCCCGAATCCGACCCTCCGGCTGATCCAGCAGCAGGGCACCCTGGCGCACACGCCATTGGCGGCGGCGCAGCAGCAGGCCGTGCAAGTCGGCAAGGTCGCGCTCCTGAGGCGGGGCTAGATCGATCAGGTCGTCGGCATCGCCATAGCTGAGCCGGTAGGTGGGCTTAACCCAGCTGCGCTGCAATCCCGAAGCCTTAACAGCCCCATCGCCGTCGAGTTCAACCCAGATGCTCCAGGCGGCACTGCGATGGCCGGCCCGCAGGCTCATCGGTCCGGTGGCAAGCGCCTCCGGGAACATCGGCAAAATTCCAGATGCCAGATAAAGACTGCTACCCCGCCGTCGTGCTTCTAAGTCGAGGGGCGAATCCAGCGCAATCAAGCGACCTGGATCCGCCACGTGGATCCAAATCTTCACCTGGCCAGCGGTGGTTGTTTCCAATGCCAACCCGTCGTCAATGTCGCAGGTGTCAGCGTCATCAATGGTGACGCTGCGCTGGCCGCTGAGGTCCAGACGCTCAGCATCACCCGGTAGTTCAGTTTCAGCGCTAGCTAGTAGGCGTTCGGCTTCAGCCAGTAGATCAGCAGAAAAGCCTTGCTCCCAGACCGAGGCTCGCAGGGACGGCAAATTGTGGGCTTGCCACTGGCCCAGATCAACCAGCAGGTGGCGAATTGAACCCGTATCGGCCGTAACTTTGGCGGCCTGCAAAGCCTGGCGCAGGGGAAGGGGTAGGGGAGTTGTGCACTCACCGCCAGCCCAATCAATCAATAGCTCAAGCTGCTGGCGCTGCTCTGCGCTGAGCAGTTGCAGATCAAGCGGCTGACGATCACGCAGCTGCTGCTGCCAGCGCATTTCAGCTTGCTCCTGGAGCACCCGCAATCGGCGTTCTCGCCGCAGCCGGCGAAGATCCGTCAGGGGCCTTGCCTCAACAAGGTTTTGACGCAGACGGAACAGGGTCTGGGGACCAAGGCACCAGCGCCAGCAAGATGCAATAGCTAGGCCATCCCGTCGCGAAGAAACCAGATCAACCCAGTCGCTCAGCTGCAATCCCTGAGGTTCAGCCTGCATCAGGATCCATGCTGCCGCGAAATCACTTCGAGAAGGCAGCACTGCCGTCAAAGCATCGTCACTAATCGACCACGGAGCTTGGCTAAGACGCTGGGGTGGGTCGCATTCGCCGGAAAACGCAGTGAGAAGCAACAGTTGCCGCAGCGGCTGGATCTGCTGTCTGGCGCTGGTACCAATTGCTAAAGAGGCCTTGTTTGAGGCCACAGCCAAAACAACAGCAAGCTGGGGACCGCGCTCATCGCCCAGTCCCACCAGATCGCCAGGATGGAAGGTTGAAGCCGCCAGGGGAGAGGCCTCAGCCTTCGGGATTCACAAAAGGCAGCAAGGCCACAATTCGGGCACGCTTAACAGAGTTGGTCAGGTCACGCTGCTGTTTGGCTGTCAGGCCAGTGAGCCGGCGGGGCAGGATCTTGCCGCGCTCGGTGATGAACTTCTTGAGCAGATCGACGTCTTTATAGTCAATCGGATCGCCAGGCTTGATTGGCGACAGGCGCTTTTTGAAAAAAGAGCTAGACATGGATTACGAAGGCGAGTAGTGAATGAAGCTGGATCTGACCAGTACCTGACGGGGCTGGGGCAAATCGAGTTGAAACTGATGATTGAGCTCCAAAGCTGGGGCCCAAGCCTGAATCACTTGATTTCCTTGTGAACCGTCGAGGAGTTGCAGTGGGTACAGAACTTCTTCAGCTCAAGCCGTTCGGTGGTGTTACGGCGATTCTTCTCAGTGGTGTAACGGGACACACCTGGAGAACGCTTTGCGGGGTTGGACCGGCATTCGGTGCACTCGAGAGTGATCACGATCCGGACGCCCTTGTTTTTAGCCATGAAGGACGTTGCGCCGCTGGAGCGATGCGAAAGGACAAGTTGACACCTTACCTGGCGGTAGTCCCACCCCCCAGTTGATCCCTAAGATCGAGGTTCAACACACCACGGGCTATGCGGGTCTCGCTCCAATGGCTGCAGGAGCTGGTGACCGGCCCCGAACAAGCCCTCGCTCCGGGGCCGCTAGCCGAGCGTCTGTCTTTGGCTGGTTTTGAGGTAGATGCCATAGAGGACCTAGCCGCCCAGGCCGGCGGTGTCGTAGTGGGCTTCGTGCGTGAACGCCAAGCCCATCCCAACGCAGACAAGCTGAGCGTCTGTTTAGTTGATATCGGCGCCGCCGAAACCCTGCAGATCGTCTGCGGGGCAGCGAATGTACGGGCGGGTATCCATGTGCCCGTTGCCCTGGTGGGCGCCACTCTGCCGGCGGTCAACCTGACGATCAAGCCAGCCGAACTGCGCGGTGTGGCCAGCAGCGGCATGATCTGCTCCCTTGCCGAGCTTGGCCAGACGGCAGAGGGGGAAGGGATCGCCATTCTTGATGAGCTGCTGGAGCAGGTGCCCCCCCTAGGCACAGCAGTGGGACCAAGCCTGGGGCTGGATGACCAGGTTTTGGAGTTGGCGATCACCGCCAACCGACCTGATGGCCTCTCAATGCAAGGCATAGCCAGGGAGGTGGCGGCCCTGGTGGGCGGCCAGACCCAGATAAAGGCCCCTGAAATTGCCGCAACAAGCCAGCCGCTGCCTCTTTCCGCCAGCGACCGGGTCGCAGTTGAGGCTGGGGGGCTATTCAGCATCACGGCCCTCGACGGGCTGAAGGTCGCCCCATCGCCCCTCTGGCTGCAACAGCGCCTGCAAAAGGCCGGCATTCGCCCGATCAACAACATTGTTGACATCACCAACTTGGTGATGCTGGAGACGGGACAACCCCTGCACGCCTTCGACAGCAAGCGCCTCGCCGTAATCGACGGAGACAGCGAACCCCAGCTAGCCAGCCTGGGGCTACGCCAGGCCCTTGATGGTGAGGAATTCACCAGCCTGGACGCCACGGAGCACAAACTCAGCCCCGAAGCCCTGGTGGTTACTTACAGCAACCGCCCCATCGCCCTGGCTGGCGTGATGGGCGGTGCGGATGAAGCCGTTAATGAAGCCACCACCTCAATCTGGCTTGAGGCTGCTGTGTTTGCTCCCCAGGCGGTGCGCCGCTCCGCCCGCAGCGTTGGCTTACGCACTGAAGCAAGCAGCCGTTTTGAGAAGGGGTTGCCAAGGGAGGCCACCCTCGCTGCTGCAGATCGGGCCGTGGCCCTGCTTAAGCAACATTGCGCTGCCAATGTTTCGGGCCGCTGGCTACATCAACGAGCCGAGCAGCCAATCGAGCCGTTGCAGCTGAGGCGTGACGCCCTGCACAATCTGCTTGGACCTGTTCAAGACGGCGAAGACTATTCAGACCTCAGTGACGACAGGATCGTCCAGACCTTGACGGCCCTTGGTTGCCAGCTGGCAGAACAGATAGATGGTGAGGGTTGGCTCGTCACCGTGCCCCCCTCGCGGTTGATGGATCTGCAGCGGGAGGTTGACCTAATCGAAGAGGTGGCCCGTCTGGTTGGTTACGACCACTTCGCCTGCCACCTACCCGACCCACTGGAGCCTGGGGGACTTACTCCAGCCCAGCAGGTGGAGCGCCGCCTGCGCCGCCAACTGTGCGCTACCGGGCTGCAGGAGGCCTGCAGCTTTTCCCTGGTGCCGGCAGCAGCTGGGCGCATACCCCTGGCTAATCCCCTGCTAGCTGATTACGGCTACCTGCGCGACAACCTGCATGGCGAATTGCTCGCCGCTGCACGCCGCAACTTGCAGAGTGGGCAGCCAGGTTTCTGGGCCTTTGAGATCGGCCAGGTGTTCAGCAGCGATGCCGCCAGGTCTGCTCGCCAGCTGCTGGCTGGGGTTATCTGTGGCGAACGGCGAGGTGAGCGCTGGAGCAGCAGTGGCAAACCCCAGCCTCCCAGCTATCACCAGGCCCGCGGCCTGCTGCAGCAAGCCTTGGTAGCGCTGGCGATTCCAATCGAAGATCGCCCACTCACCCAGCACCCATTGCTACACCCGGGGCGAGCCGCCCAGCTGGTAGTAGAAGGGCGGCCCCAGGGCTGGTTTGGCCAGCTGCACCCTGAGCAGGCCGAAAAGCTAGACCTACCGCAAACAAGCATCATCTTCGAGCTCAAACTCGATGCCTTGCTGATCGCCGCCACCCGCCGCAACCGCTGGCAGCCAGCCTTTGCCCCCTATGCCACCGTTCCCGCTTCGGAGCGAGATCTGGCCGTAGTGGTGGCAGCCAGCACGAATTCAGCTGAGCTGCTCCAGGTGATTCGCAAGGCCGGCAAGCCGCTGCTGGAGCATGCGGAGTTAGTAGACCGCTACGAGGGCGGTCAACTTGCTGCAGGCCAGTGCAGTCAAGCCTTCAGGCTGCGCTACCGCGATGCCAGCCGCACCCTCACCGATGAAGAGGTGGAAGCAGCCCACTCCTCGATCCGGGCAGCCCTGGAAAAGCAGCTGGGCGCCCTGTTGCGCAGCTGATATCCAGGCGGCAGATCTACCCCTGCTCCGGCTCCGCTGCCTCGGGCTGCGGGGTTGGGACGCCAGCTCCGATACGGCTCAGAACGGTCAATGTTTCTACGTGGCTTGTTTGGGGGAAAAAGTCGATTGGCTGAACGCTCTCCAATCGATAACTGCCGCCGCCAACCAGCTGGCCCAGGTCCCGGGCCAGGGTGGCGGGGTCGCAACTGAGGTAGAGCAGGTGGGCCGGGGGGCGTTCGACGATCGCCTGCAGGGTGGCGGGCTCCAGTCCCTTGCGGGGAGGATCGAGAAACACCGCATCGCAGTGAACCAGGTGCTCAGCCAGGCACTCGGCTACCACACCGGTCTCAAAGGTGGCTGATTCACTTAGGCCGTTTTCGCGGGCATTGGCCTTGGCCTGGTGCACGGCCTCGGGGCTTAGTTCAATGCCGTGAACGTGCCAGCCAGCCGCAGCGACAGGCAGGCTGTAGGTGCCAATGCCGCAGTAGGCATCAACCATCACGCCAGGCGCAGAGCCCGCAAGGGCTGCAAGCACCAGGGGGACCATTCGCTCAGCCTGTCGGGTATGGACCTGGAAAAAGGTGTCTGCTGCAATGCGCAGCTCGAGGTCGCAGAAACGCTCCTGCACCCAGCTACGTCCGACCACCACGCGTGTCTCTGGACCCATCAGGGTGTTGGTTGCTAGGGGTTGCAGGTTCAGGCACACCCCCACTAGTTCGGGCCAGCGGTGCATCCATTGGGCGGCCAGGATCTCGATGCCCTCCAGGTCTGGGGTGCTGCTTACCAGGGTGATCAGCAACTCACCGGTATAGCTGCCGATTCGCAGGGCCAAATGGCGCAGGCCACCCCCCTCGCGGCAGTCCCGATCAACGGGCCAGTCACTGGTCTCAAGATCCGACTTAAGCGGTGCGATCAAAGCGTCCAGGCGCGGATCAAGCACCGGGCAGCGATTCATATTGACAATCTTGTGGGTGCCAGGGCGATAAAAGCCAGCCCGCAACCGGCCGTCCTCGCAGCGCTCAAGCGGAATGATCGCCCTGTTGCGATAGCCGAGCCCTTCTGGCGCTGCCATTAAGGGCGCAACATCCGTATCAAGGTGGGCAATACGCCGCAGAGCATCAACAACTTTTTGGTGCTTCCAGTGCTGCTGCGCCGAGTCGTCGAGGTGCTGCAAGCTGCAACCACCACAGTCTTCAGCAAGGATGCAAGGAGGTCTTCGACGCTCCGCTGCCGGCTCAAGCACCTGTTGCAGCTCAGCTAGCCAGTGGCGACGGGCCTTATGGGTGAGGCGTACCTTCGCCTGCTCGCCAGGCAAGGCACCAGCTACAAACAGGACCCGATCTGCGAGACGGGCCACGCCCTGCCCGTCATGGGATAGGCCGGTGATGGCCACCGTCACGGTCATGCCGGTGGATAGATCGAGGCCATCGCTCTTGCCACCACCGACGCCGTTGCCAAAGCTTTTAGTGCCCACGCCCGCCTACCAATCCTTCACCCTACGCCTTGCAAAGGGGCGTTACACCTTGCGGCGGGGCACGGTGATCTTGCTGAGGAGTCGATACAGTGATGGACGCGTGTGGTCGCTGCGATGAGCGTCGTTCGGGATCTGATCCTTCAGGCTGATGATCAGCTGCGGTATCCCAGTGGCGGCGAGTTGCGCTCCATGGTGGAGTACCTCAGCCGGGGAGCCGAAAGGCTGGCGGTTGTGCGGCTTCTAACCGACAACGAGAAAAAAATTGTTGATGAGTCGGCCAAGCAGCTCTTCCAGCGCAACCCCGACTACGTGGCCCCCGGTGGCAATGCCTACGGCCAAAAGCAGCGGGCCCAGTGCCTGCGCGACTACAGCTGGTATCTGCGCCTGGTGACCTACGGCGTTCTCGCCGGCAGCACCGAGATGATTCAACAGATTGGCCTGGTCGGCGCCCGTGAGATGTACAACAGCCTCGGCGTACCCATGCCAGGCATGGTGGATGCAATGCGCACCATGAAGGAGGCCTCGCTAGCCCTGTTGAGCACAGACCAGGCTGCCCTTGCGGGCCCTTACTTCGACTTTCTGATCCAGGGCATGCAAACCAGCACCTGATTCAGACCATCCCAACCAGCACCAGGACCCGGAGGAGCGCTTGTCTCGTCCGGGTCTTTTTATTGGACTATTAATGCGTCCCGGTCGGGACGCAAAAGAATCATCAATTGCTCGCTCGGATGGAACGACAGGGTGATGCTCACATTTAATACCCGCCGGCGGGACCGCGCACCTCACCCAGCCCCCTTGCCCAAAGTCTCATCCGAGACGCAGGCAGGGTCTATAAATGGGTCCACGATGAGACAGCTGATCATCCTGTTGGCAAGCTACTCGACCAGCTCCCGGGCCAGCTCCAGGGCCAGCAAGTTCTGAAGCTTCAGCAAGCCTGTTGCATAGCCCTAAGAGCTTGCGTACCTGTGTATGACACAGTGACGCAAGCTTTCCGAGTGAGCTGCTGCAACGACTCTGAAGCGAGATGGATGATCTGGACCAGACCAGCTCAGATGGCTGGACAAGCTGTTCAGGCCGTCTAACGGCCACAACAACAAGTAATCAATGAAACGACTTCGAAGCGTGGCCGCCCGAGGGAACCCATAAGGCCCTAAGGAGATGCAGGCAGAAATACGGAAAATTTGGAAATAAGCCGAACTAGGCGCCATCAACTAGGGGGCAAAGCTCACTTGCATATGTCTCAGCTATCTCATTCAAGACTGATTAGTAGTCTTATTGCAAGACCAGGCTAATGAGGCTAAGAATACGTGATCCGTTTCTCCCCCAGGCAAGACCCATAACAAGACCAATAATGAATCTTAAATGAGAAAAGAAAAACATTTATCCGTCCAACACCTGGGCAATCAAACGGTTGTGGCTTGCAATGATGATGCGCCCAAGGAAGCCGCAGATCGCTTGTCCCATCCAAGAATTAATAAAAGACCAACTAGGCGTCTCAGTTGAGATGCAGTATACGAGTCTATTCGTTGCGGTAGAGCTCTTTCAGTAGCTGGTAGGCCTCGTTTAGGCGCCGCATGGTTTCTTCCGTGCCGCCAGAGTCGGGGTGATGGCTCATCGCCAACTCGCGGTAAGCCTCCCGTATCTGTCGCAGGGTGAGACGCTGACCCGGCGCCGTTGGCAGTTGCAGCAGCTTCAAGGCCCCATGCAGGGTCATGGTGTGTTCCAAGGTCTGGAACGAGGTGCCCTTGCGTCGCTTGCGGAAACGATGAACAAAGCGCCTGATCAGCGTTGGTAAGCGGAGTTCCAGGGTTGAAGTGCTGAAGGGATCCTCCAGCAAACCTGCCATCACCATGACTCGCTCAAAAGATGCGGGCTCCCTGCCCCAGCTGGGAGCCGTATTGGCCACCACATCGCAGGCAAGCGACCAAGTAAAAGGGCGGCCCTCACTTTGATCACTCTGGCCCCAAATGTCCTGGGCCAACCACACCATTGCGGCTTCCAGCACCGCCTCATTGGCAACCTTGCCGTAGAGCTCAAGCCAGTGGTCACGGGCTCTAGCCAGGGAGCGCTCGAGCACATCACCTCCTACATGGGGGAGGGGTTCTTGCGCCAGATCCATGGGTTGGCGTAAGGGCTGCAGACTGCGCTTGAGCTGGTCAGATTGGCGCCTCACAAAGCCAGGTAGATCAATGCCGCTCTGACGAGGACGCACTTCCGCTGCCATCGACGCATCAACATCGAAGTCGAAGGCAAATTCACGATCAGCTGATTCCCGATCTAGGCATAGGTCTCCCCCGGAGCCCCGGGTCATCAACACCAAAGCCCCCTGTTCGTTGAAGGTTGATTCCAGGCTGGTTTGTTCGCTAACAAAGCCATCAGGCTGGTTATTGCCGGCGTCGGCAAAAACAGAGGTCTCAGCTTCCTCAGTATTTGGGAAGATCTCTTGTAGCAGACGCTCCAAAATATCTCCGCGACTGCGGATGCCCCACTCGGCCCGTAGCGCATCAATTTTGTCGAGCAAATCGACGGGCAGCTCCAGACTGAAGCGGCGACGATTGGGGTCCGCCGGCTTAGCCATGCCTAACGGCCCATAAGGTCGCGCATCATTTCCTGCTGCGCTTCCAGAGCCTGCTGGTAGCGATCAACCAAGCTTTTATTCCCAGGGGTTGAAGTTTGGTTGGGGGAATAACGCGGCTGATAAATTGGCGGAGGTGGTGGTGGGTTTGCTCTGAGGGGCGGCAGGCTGGGGAAGCGTGGCTGCAGCACCAACGGGGCCATTAATTCTGATCCATCCTGACCCTTACGATCTTGATCCGGAATCGCAGGCAGGGACTGGGGGGGCGTCATCGCCGCGGGGGAGGCTGTGTTGCGAGCCAACTCAAGCAAACGCTGTCGCTCCTGCACCATGGCGACCTGACTGGCTGGCACGATGCTGAGTAGGTGACCAGGGGTGGCATCGGCCGGATAAACCAAGCTGATTCGAACTGGGTTGGATACACCTCCCCGAAGATTCAAAGAGGTGAGGGGCAAGCTTTGGCCAGAGCGCATGCCTACGTGCATTTCTTGAAGCCCTTCCTCCGTGCGTACTTGCAATGATCCCCTGAAGGCGGTGAAAGGTTTACCAGTGCCTGAGGCGGTGGGATGGCTGAGAACCAGCTCATAGGGGCCAGCCCCCTTGAGATTTAGATCGACATCAAATCGAACCCCGTAGGTGCCCACATTGTCTAGGGATGAATCCACCATGCGGCTGACGAGTGGATTGACCTGCACCTCGCGGGTGCCGAAATTATGGCGGTTGGTGCTCGTTAGCGGAAAATGTAATGGGCCTTGCTGAGCGAGATTGTGGGTCAGGGTGGCTTGGTAGGTATCACCTATGGCAACACCTCCCACACGGGAGAAAATTCGGCGGCCTTTGATATCAGCAATGCGGTTCAGGTAGACCCTGCCCGGAGCAAGCCGGCCCCGATCCAAAATAGCGATTAGATCCGAGTCGCTATTGGGTTCTTTCCCAGCAACAACAGCCATCTGAAAAGGTCCATCACTATTACCTTTCAACAAGGCGTTAGCAATGCCAAGCGCAGGCAGCTGGGTCTGAAATAGGACAATGCGGCTGCGGGCAGGAATAGTAATTTCCTGATCAAGTTTTGGATCTAGACGACCGCGTAGAACCTGCACAGCGGTTGCATCTCCAGGACCGGTATTCCAAGGGCGAGGCCCGAGAGGTCTTACTCCCATCTTGTGATTGACAAGATAGGGCGCCTCAAAGCTGTTGCGTACTGCACCGGTTTCAAAGCGGATGTGCACTGCCCGCATTCCGGGATTGATCAGAATCAGCCCTAGGGTGAGTTCTGGACGCCTACCAGAGCGGGATAGCTGGCGGCGGTTGGCGGGGAAGTACTTGTGGTGCATGTGCACCCCAAAGTCACCGTTGAAGGTGAATTCGGCGTTGCGCAAGGGCTGGCCAGTCTCTTCGGCGTAGGCATACCCAGGCGCTGTGCTGATCAGGATCCCGGGGCCTTCAACCTCCTCCGGCTGGTTCGAGTGCAGAACCGGCACCTTGTTGAAGGTGCCATTTAGGGGACGGGCCTGTTGTCCCGCCATCAGAGCCACGTAAGCGGCCGCTGGCAGCGCCTGCAACAGGCCGAGGGGAGCCCCCAGGGCAGCTGCTATCAGCAGTTTGATCGGCCGCAACGGAAATCTGGTAATCAGGGTGTTGGGTTTGAGTGCAATGGCCCCTACTCCAAAAGGGTATGACGGGCAGTCGGCTGCAAACCCAGATTGAGAGCTCTTACAGGGGCTGAGAATGGAACTGACCGAAGGGTGTTTCGGGGCCATCGCTGGGAGAGAAACACAACACTCGGCAAGCCCGTCAGGCTCGCTAGAACCTTTAGGAACTTTCCCACTTTCTCATGCTTCCCCTCCTGGGCTGCTGTGGCAGCGTTGATGACGGTGGTGCTGGTAGCTGGAGGCGTCATCAAGAGCGCAAGCTGCGCATGCTGCAGTTCTGGCGGGACGGTGTGGAACGCCAGCTGGCAGCCGTGAATGCCTCGATCAGCACGCTGGAGCGACAGATGGAGCGGGATGCGGCCTCGGCTGGCAGCTGAGGCTTGAGAACGCGTCTGCATTGAGCAGGGCGGCACGCATCTGTGCCAGGCCCTGCTTGAGCCTCCGCTGCACGGTCATTGGACTCACCTGAAGCAGGGCTGCCGTGCGCCGGTAGCTCCAGCCCGAGAGCACTACCTTCTGGATCACACGACGTAATCCGGGCTCAAGGCAAGCAAGTTGCTGACGCACTTCAGCTCCCTGATACTCCCAGTCATCAGCGCCGGTGAATCCAGATTCCGAAGGCCTGCCGCTCCAAACCTCGTGAAGTCTGGTTTCCTCATAGCCAGTCTCCAGATCCAGGGGCCTGGCTAGGGCTTGACCACGCAGCAGTTCTTGCCATTGCTCAAGGCTGAGCTGCAGAGCTAGTCGCAGATCTTCGGCGCTGGGCTCCTGCCCATGGCCACTGCTCCAGCTGGCCTTCAGTTGACGCAGCTTGTCGTGCAGCTCCATCTGCCGGCGCGGTAACCGCACGGCTGATGCCGAATCACGCAAGTAGTGCAAGATGGCGCCCCGGATGTGGGGTCTGGCAAAGGCCTCGAAAGGAGTTGCTGTTTGTGGTTGATAGAGCTCGGCGGCTCGTAGCAGGCCCATCAGACCCACCTGAACCAGGTCGTCGAGGGGCTCCGGACAGCGGCGGCAGTAGTGAACAGCAATTGGGGTAACCAGACCGCAGTACTGGTTCACCCGCTGGTTGCGTTGTTGCAGGGCACGGCGGCAGAGGGATTTGGTTTTGATCGATTGGGTCATGGGCTGAAGTTGGGTTGGCAGGGTTTTGTTCCCTTCCTTTCCAACCAGCCGCGACGGGGCCCTATTGCGCAACCGAAAAATTACGGAACGTTGATCACATGTCCTTGTCGGGGGCAGCGGCAACCGCCTGCAGTAAGGACCAAGGCCCCTCTCGCTCCAGCAACTCGAGATCGGACCTTTCCGTGGCCAGCAGATAGCCAGCAAAGGCAAGGGCATTGAGGCTGAAGCCAGCGCAATGTTCCTGGGTGCGCCGCACGGTGAGCAGCCAGTTGTCGTCAAAGAGCAGGTTGTATGGGTGCCTGGGCTGGGCGTCCTGGTGGGGGAAGCCCAGGCCCAGTTGCTCGGCATGCTCCAGGTAAAGGGCGGGTAGATCCCTACCCCCGTGGGCATCTGTGCGGCGACTCAGCCGATAGGCCCAGGGCCAGGGGCGCTCGCCCCTATCCAGCTGGACTTGAATTGCCGTAGACAGGGGTGTGCTGGCTTCTCCAGCGCGGCGGGGCAGCAGTTGCAGATGCCGATGGGGCTGGCTGGCGCCAGAGGCGGCACAACTATTGAAGAACCACAGCCCACCGGTGTCACTGGCCAGGAGCGAAACCCCGCGCCAGTCGTCAGCAGAAAGCCAGCCGGATTGCGGCTGCCAGGAGTCCGTGATCAGGAGCAGATGGCCCGCCTGCACTGGATATTTGTTGAGCAGCACCACATGGCCGCTGCTGAGCCGTTCCACTTCCAGAGCTTGCTCCCAGGGCAAAAAAGGATTCGGCTTGGGGCCACCACGGCGTAGGTGTTTGGGGGTGGTGCTCAGCAAACGCCGCAACACAAATGGCTGGTGCTGCGGGGCCTCCAGGACCTCGGTAGCTAGGGGAACCAGGGAGCCGCTGGCCTGCGCCTGGCTGGATAACTGCAGCGCCAGCTGCCAGATGCGCTCAGCTCGCACCAGCCTTGAGGCGGGCCAGAGATGCTCCCTGGTAGTAGTGACCAAGAATCTGGTTGTAGCGATAGCCCTGCATAGCCAGATCCTGGGCGCCGTGCTGGCTCATGCTTGCGCCGAGATGGCCATGGGCTTCCAGGGATATCTGGCGGTTGGCGGCATAAAGGCTCTCCACGATGGCGCCCTGATAGCTGAGGATCATGCCGGCGGTGCTAGCTGCAGCCTGGCGGGTGCGTTCGTTGCTGCTGGAGAGACCCTTGTAGGCCTGCCAGCGGGTTGTGTCACCAAGATGCCAGTGACGGTTGGCTGGGCGAGCCATGTGGGCGAGGGCATAGGAGCGGGCGGCTACGGCCTGGGCCCGCAGAGCCTCTAGCGACCAGCTGCTTGGCATCTCAGCTCCAACCACGGCACCGATGTAGGTCTCCAGACCAACGTGATTGACCACCCTGAGCCCGCCACTCTCCGGAATCAGACGCAGGCGCCCTCCATAGGGGCGGCCGTTAACCAGTACGGAGCTCCCACTGGTCTGCAGCCAGGCTTCTGGGCCCTGGAGCCAGAGTTCATTGAGGTTCACCGAACTGCCAGCGCCGCCCTGTTGGAGCAGCTGGCCGTCTCGGCTGACAACCTGCCAGGCTCCGCTGGCGGAGAGATCGGGGTTGGTGCCGGCGCCAAGCAGGGCGACGCGGATTTCCAGATCGACTCCCGGACCCGCTTCGGGCTCAGCCAGGCCGAGGCTGGAAGTGGCAGTGGCAGTGGCAGTTGCTTGAGGTGTGGCTCGGCGCGCCTCGAGACGACGCAATTGCTCAGCTGCGGTAGTGGTGTCTTGCGCCGGGGGCGGCGTATCAATAAGGGCATCCAGCAACTCGCCCTGGGCGGCCCCATAGGGGCGGGGAGCCAGGCCCTGGGCCGCAAATCCCACCGCCACGGCCACAACGGCCATTGGGCCAGCCAGCATCAGTCTGCGGCTGAAGAAACCACGCAGATGAAGACTTCTGTTCTGGAGTAATCCTCTGTTCTGGAGTAGTCCTCGGTTCTGGAGAAAACCCAGATTCAGGCGCAGGCGGCCAGGGAGGCCCAGGAGTCGGCTCCGGAGCCATCGGCCTGCACCCGCAATGTGCCGTTCCAAAGGAGATGGCCCGAACCGCTAAGTCGGATCATGCCCGAAGAAGCGCCATCGCACACCATCCCCCCCGGCCGCGGCGAGCACTGCCAACCCACTACGGAGCTGCGGCCTAGGCGATCGAGCCAAAAAGGCGCAACCAGCGCGTGGGCAGATCCAGTAACCGGATCCTCATCAATGCCAAGTCCTGGAGCGAAGAACCGCAGCTGGTAGTCGGCTGGCCGTCCAAGCACGGAGGGAAGGTCGTCTATCGATCCCTTCTCGATGGCCTGCATCAATACCAAGCCGCCCCGATCAGGACCATCTAATTCCGCAGCCAGGCCAGGCAACTGGGCCAGCGCTGCCTCTGGCGTCAACAAGGCCACCCGATAACCGAGGCCTGAGCTCCAGTAGGCCAGGGGTGCCCCCCCTAGGCGTTCATGCAGCAACCGGACCAGCGCTGCCGATGGCTCGGCCGGCAGCAGACCGGCGCTAGGCAACACCAGCTGCCCTGAACTGCCGCTGGCATCAAGGGCTACCGCCAGGGGGCCGCTGCGGGTGAACAGCTCCAATACCCCGCCGGGCGCCAGCTGCTGCCAGTGGCCCAAGGCCAGCAGGGCGGCGAGTGTTGCATGGCCGCAGAGGGGGACTTCGCAGCTGGGGGTGAACCAGCGCAGGGTCCAGCGGCCTTGCTGCAGCAGCAAAAAAGCCGTCTCAGACTGGTTGAGACTGCGGGCAATGGCCTGCAGGGCGCCATCGCCCATGGGCTGATGTAGCTGCACCACGGCCGCACCGTTGCCGCAACAGGGTCCGTCAGCAAAAGCCTCAACCAGCACAGCTGGCAGGGAGACAAGTGGCGTTACCGCAGATCCGGGAAAGGTCATGCTTGCTGCCACTCCGGCCGCAGATCGCGCTCCATCAGAGCCTTGACGGCGGCGGCAGGGGTGGTGCGGCCTTCGAGCACCAGCACAACCTGCTCACAGATCGGCAGATGCCAGCCTTTGCGGCTGGCAAGCTGCAGGGCCGCTCTGGCCGTGCGAGGACCCTCAACGGTGGCTGAGATGCGCTCGCTTGCCTGCTGCTCGCTGCAGCCCTCGGCCAGAAGCACGCCGCAGCGATAGTTGCGGCTGAGGCTGCTGTTGGCTGTGGCCAACAAATCACCCAAGCCAGCCAGGCCGTAGAGAGTGCTGGTGGCACCGCCTAAACCCTCCAACACCACTCCAATCTCGGCTAAGCCACGGCAGAGCAGGGATGCCTTGGCGTTCGCACCTAAAGCCAGACCATCGGAGATGCCGGCGGCTACTGCCATAACGTTTTTGAGAGCCCCTGCGGCCTCGGTGCCAATCGGATCTGTGTTTGTGTAGAGGCGCAGCGATGTGTCGCTGAGCTGCTGCTGAAAGCGGCGGGCTAGATCCTGATCCGCAGCTGCGATCACGCTGGCCGCAGGCAGGCCTTGGCGCACCTCGGTTGCCAGATTCGGCCCACTCAGCACCAGCAAGGGGGCATCCGCCAACTGGTTTGACCAGAGCTGGGTGGCAGTTGCCAGCAGCTGGAGATCCAACCCCTTGCTGCAACTCAATAGCGGCAGTCCAGTGGGCCAATGGGGAGCCAGCTGCTCAGCCAGGGGCTGGACCCCTGCCATGGCTACCGCCGAAACCACCAGATCCTGGTTGGCAAGCAGGTCCACCGGACTGCTGCCAGAGCGCCGGGACCAACCCGTGACGATGTGACCTTGCTGACCCCAGCGCTCAAGCAGGGTCTGCCCCCAAGCCCCCAGGCCCAACACGGCGATGCGAATGCCCATCGACTCCTAAGCAGCAGGCTGGTAGGCACTGCCATCATGCGGCAGGCCCATGGGTGCGGCTTCGGCTCTGGAGTTTTTGTGGCAATGAGCTCAGCATCGCCGTGGCATGACTGGCATGGCACGGGACTGGTGGTGGGGTGTGGCGGCATCGGCCAGGCCCTGCTCCAGGAGCTGGGCCGAATCGCCCCCGGGCTGCACCTTGTGGGAGCTTCACGCCAGGACTGGCGATTGCCTGGGGATCCCCTTTGGCGCGAGGTCGAGTTTTTACCGCTGGATCTCACCGACGACTCCAGCCTCTCGGGGTTGGCAGCAAGCCTTGAAAATCGCCCCCCCCTGCGGCTAGTGATCAACACGGCCGGCCTGCTGCATGGGCCCCTGCTCCAACCGGAAAAGCGCCTCAGTCAGGTGAATCGCCAGGCCCTAGAGCTCAGCTTTGCGGTGAATGCCTTTGCACCCCTGCTGCTGGCCCAGGCGATCGAATCCCTGTTTAGCCCCGCAGACCCATTTCATTTCGCCAGCCTTTCGGCCCGGGTGGGGAGCATCGGCGACAACCAACTCGGTGGCTGGTATGCCTACCGGGCGGCCAAGGCTGCCCAAAATCAGATGCTGCGCACCCTGGCCCTGGAATGGGCTCGCAGAAAGCCCAAGGGGTGTGTGAGCCTGGTTCACCCCGGAACCACGGCCACGGGCCTCTCCGCCCCCTTCCAGGCCGGTGTGCCGCCAGATCGGTTGTTCAGCCCAGAGCGCGCTGCTCAGCAGCTGCTCGACGTATTGGCGGTGCTTGGGCCCCAACAGACTGGGCAGTTCTGGGCCTGGGATGGGCAGCAAATCGCCTGGTAGCTCTCAAATCAAGCAGCGTTTGCTTGCAGGATTGCTAAGGAAATCACCTCCAGAGCGGAATCCTCCGTGGCCTCTAGGCGCACAGGTGGTGCCATGCCGTCCTCGTAGGCCTCAAGCCAGCGCGGCGCACACACACACCAATGGTCTCCAGGCTTGAGACCGGGGAAGCCATAGGCGGGCGCCGGGGTGCTGAGGTCGTTTCCCTGGGCCTGGCTGTAGCGCAGGAAGGCATCGCTCACGACACAGCAGACGCTGTGACGACCCAGGTCGGCGGCATTGGTGCGGCAATGACCGTCGCGGAACCAACCTGTCATTGGTTGGCAGCCGCACACCACCAAGGGTTCACCCAGCACATTTAGCGAAGCGGAAGCTGGCTGGCTGAAATCGCTCACGGGAACCGGGGAAAATGTGGATAGCTCCAGTCTGGCCAGGCAGTTCGGAGGTTGCAGCACTGGGCTGAGGACAAGCTTCAGAGCTATGCGAAAGGCAACACACCCGCACAAAGTTGGGCTGGGTAGTTGACGGATTCCGGGGGGGAGGCGTTAAAGGTCGAAGAGCGCGTTCACCCTGTCTTTCAGCGCGGCCCCCTTCATGAGCTGGGAATTCACCGAAGACGCGGCCTTTCTGGCCCTCTGCGACGCGTACAAAGAAAGCGGTGAACCCTCCGCCATGGAATTCCTCGCCCACGGCGAAGGGGCTTTCCATTTCCAGGAACTCACCCAGAACGCCGCCGGCGAAGGCATCGACCTGAGCGACTCCTCCAACCTGGAGAAGTTTCAGCAGGAGGTGATCGACGCCCTCGAGGACCTTTGCAGCTAGAGCTCAGGAGTAGAAAAAAGCAATCTCCTTAGCTTTCAAGCCATCCCATCCGGCGGCCTTAAGCCGGGCATCAAGGCTGGCTTGGTCGAAATGCTTCGAGCCTGTCTTGACGATGCGATTGCGCATCGATTTCTTGACACCGCTGCGGGCCCGCTGGCTTTCCAGATCCATCACCTCCGTGTAGAGAGCGATCATCTCGGAGGGGATCGGGGTGCCATCCAGGTCGATGCCCGAGGCGATTGCGGCATCAACGCCGCCAGGTCCGGCAATGGCCATAGCCGTTTTGCAAGGTGATTGGCCAGGCTAGAAGCCGCTGCCCCCCGGCTCAGGCTGAGAAGTAACGGGCTTGGCTGTGTAGGGCCACCAGGGCAGTGGTGCTCTGCTCTGGTTCGAGTTGGTCGCTCTCATCCATCGACATACCAATCCGCTCGGCACCGAGCCAGGCGAGCTGCTGGCGGGAGTCGGCCACATTTGGACAGGCGGGATAGCCAAAGGAGTAGCGGCTACCGCGATAGCGCTGGGCCAGCACGTCGCGCAGCGGCATCGGGGTGGGATCAGCAAAGCCAAGCTCACGCCTGATGCGCGCATGCACCCATTCGGCCAGAGCCTCAGCCAGCTGGACTCCAAGTCCATGGAAATAGAGGTAATCGGTGTATTGATCGGCTTTGAAAAGCTGCTGGGCAAAGCTGGTGGCGCCTTCGCCCATGGTTACGGCCTGCATCGGCAAAACATCGGTTGGCAGCGACGAACCATCGCCTGCAATTGCGAGATCTCGGTAGAAATCAGCGATGCAATAGCGGTTGCCTGAGCGCTGGCGGGGCAGTTCAAAGCGTCCTAATTGTTGCTTGCGCTTAGCTGGGTCAAACAAGACCACGGCGTTGCCACTACGGCCGCAGGGGAAATAGCCGTAGGCCACCCGGGGCGAAAGCAGGCCCTCCTCGAGACAGCGACCCATCCACTGCTGCAGAACGGGCTCCGCCTTCTCGACCAGCATTGCTTCGTAGTCTTCGCGGCTCTGCTGCTGGGTCTTACGCAGCTGCCACTGGCCTGCAAATAGGGCGTTGCGATCTAGGTAAGCGAATACTTCCTGCAGGTCGATCTCCTGCTCAGTCAAAACCTGGCTACCCCAAAAGGGTGGCTCAAGGGCGCTCTCTTCGGCCACAGCCGTAGAGCGCTGATCATTTGGTTCAACGCTGACAGTGACTTCTGTAGGGGAAATAGCTACGGCTTCTCTTGCCCCATCCGCCTTGGCAGGCTCTTCTGCGGGGATCTCGGGAGAAACGATGCCAAGCCCCTCCGGAATCGGTCCAAGGAAACCCTGTAGGTCGTCCCAGGCACCGCCTGCTTTTGCCTCCATCAGGGCGTCCATGAAACGCAGGTCGGCAAATGCGTCGCGGCCGTAGATAACCTGACCTTGATAGGCGGCCCGGCAATCACCATTAACAAACCTAGGCGTAAGTGCTGCACCGCCAAGTATTACCGGCACAGCAATACCAGCCTGATTAAAGGCTTCTAGATTGTCTTTCATGAAGGCCGTAGACTTCACAAGTAGACCGCTCATGGCGATGCAGTCGGCCTGATGCTGCTGCTGCGCGTCGATTATAGCCTCGCAGCTTTGCTTGATGCCTAAATTGACTACCTCATAGCCATTATTGGTGAGAATAATATCTACAAGATTTTTGCCGATATCATGCACATCGCCTTTTACGGTGGCAATCAGGAATTTACCCTTGGCCGAGCTCTCTCCCTCGGCCGTTTCCATGTGGGGCTCAAGATGGGCTACTGCCGCCTTCATGGTTTCGGCGCTCTGTAGTACGAAGGGCAACTGCATCTGGCCGGAGCCGAAGAGTTCGCCTACCACCTTCATGCCGTCGAGCAAAAAGGTGTTAATGATCTGCAGTGGCGGGTAAGTAGCAAGCGCTTCGTTTAGGGAGGCATCAAGCCCGATTCGCTCACCATCAATGATGTGCTGCTTGAGACGCTCCTCCACCTTCAAGTCGGCGAGAGAGGGGCCTGAGGCCCTGGCCTCTTTGGCGCTCACCCCTTCAAACAAGGTGGTGAGCACGGTGAGAGGGTCGTAGCTGCAAATAGAACCCGGCTCATTGGTCTCGAAGCGACGCCGGTCGTAGATCAGATCGCGGCACACCTGCTGATGCTCTGGACTGATCTTTGCCAGGGGCAGAATCTTGGCAGGGCTAATGATCGCCGCATCCATACCGGCTTCGCAGCAGTCGTGCAGAAATACCGAATTGAGCACAATCCTGGAGGCCGGCGACAGGCCGAAACTCACGTTGCTGACGCCCAGCACCACATGCACCCCTGGTAAGTCGGTGCGAATGCGGCGGATTGCCTCAATCGTGGCCGCACCATTGAGCCGATCCTCCTCAATTCCCGTGGATATCGGTAGGGCTAAGGGGTCATAGAAAATCTCGTGAGCGGGAATTCCAAACTCAACCGCGTCTCGGTAGGCGCGCTGGGCGATGGCAAATTTGCGCTCCGCTGTGCGTGCCATTCCCTCTTCATCGATGGTGCCCACGACCACCCCGGCGCCATAGGCCTTGGCCAGCTCCAGCACCTTGAAGAAACGCTCGTCACCATCTTCGTAGTTGGTGGAGTTGAGGATGCATTTACCACCGGACACCTTGAGCCCGGCCTCCATTTTCTGCCACTCGGTGGAATCAAGCATCAACGGCAGGTTGACGTTGGTGACGAGACGGCTCACCAACTCATGCATGTCCCGTTCACCATCGCGACCGACGTAATCGACGTTGACGTCGAGCACGTGGGCGTTCTCCTTGACCTGACCCCGCGCCACTCCCACTAGGCCATCCCAATCCTCCTCAGCTAGCAGCTCGCGCACTTTCTTGCTGCCGCTGGCGTTAAGCCGTTCACCAATGATCAGGAAGGAATTGTCCTGGTGGTATGGCGTGGTGCTGTAGATCGAAGCCGCAGCAGGCTCACCCTGCAGCAGGGGGCGTGCGTGCTGGGTCTGGGGGGTGCGCACCGGTCGTGCAGCTGGATGCAACTCTGCTGCCAACTCGGTCAATGCGGCGATGTGGGCAGGGGTGGTGCCGCAGCAGCCACCGATCACCTGTACGCCTAGATCTTCAACGAAGTGCAGCAACTGCAGCTTCATTTCGAGCGGTGTCAAGCGGTAGTGGGCTACACCGCCGATATTTTCTGGCAGACCTGCATTGGGGATACAGCTCACCACAAACGGACTGTGCTCGCTCAGATAGCGGATGTGCTCCTTCATCTGCTCCGGTCCAGTGGCGCAGTTGAGCCCCAGCACATCAATCGGGAATGGCTCCAGGATCGCCACCACAGCAGCTATATCGGAGCCGACCAACATTGTGCCGGTGGTCTCCATCGTCACGCTCACCATCAACGGCCGCCTCTGGCCGGTCTTGGCGAAGGCGTCCTCAATGCCCTGCAGGGCCGCCTTGATCTGCAGCACGTCCTGGCAGGTCTCGACAATAAATAAATCCACATCTCCCGCCAGCAGCCCTTCGGCCTGCTCAGCAAAAGATGCCTTCATCGTGTCGAAGTCGATGTGGCCCAGGGTCGGCAGCTTCGTGGTTGGCCCCATGGAGCCAGCCACGAAGCGCGGCTTCTCTGGCGTGGAGTAGGCAGCGGCCACTTCGCGGGCCAGCTCTGCCGCCCTCTTGTTGAGGGCAAAGGTCTGGTCGGCGATGTCGTATTCAGCCAGCACCAACGAGGTAGCCCCGAAGGTGTCGGTTTCGATCACATCGCAGCCCGCCTCCAAAAACTGGCGATGCACTGCCTGCACAGCATCGGGGCGGGTGAAAACCAGATTTTCATTGCAGCCCTCAAGGGCAGCGCCGCCGAAATCATCGGGGCCCAGATCCATCTGCTGCAGCGAGGTGCCTGTGGCACCGTCGAAAACCAGCACCGGCCTCCCAGGCCCATGCAGGCGCTCAAGGAAGCCGATTCGCTTAACCAGCTGGGGTGCTACTGCCGCAGTCATGTTGATCAACCGTCTACGCGAATACGGGTCACCCAGTGGTCATAGGCGGAATCGCGGCCTTCCGTGATTGCCGTTAAGCGCTCACGAATCGCGGTCATTATCGGCCGATTGCCAGTCATGTCGGTGGTCTCCACCCGGCGCACCGGGGTGACCTTGGCGGCGGTGCCACTGAGGAACACTTCATCGGCCACGAATAGCTCGCTCTTATCGACAGGACGCTCCAGGGTGGGAATGCCCATGGCCTGGGCCAGTTCCAGCACGCTGGCCCGGGTGATGCCTTCAAGGATGTCCTGATCTACCCCGGGGGTAATAAGGACTCCATCTCGAACAATAAAAAGATTCATGCCGCTGGCTTCACTTACCTTGCCGCGACTGTTGAGCAGCAAAGCCTCATCAAAACCGCTTTTTACAGCTTCTGTCTTGGCCAGGGAGCTGGTGATGTAGGCGCCACTGATCTTGCCGCGCAGTGGCAGGGAGCGGTCTTCCTGGCGGGTCCAAGAGGAGATGCGGCAACTCACGCCCTCAGGGGAGAGGTAGTCGCCCAGCTCCAATCCGTAGATGAGAAAATCGGTCTCAATGTTGTGTAGCCGGGGGGCGATACCCAGATCGCTGGTGTAAACGAACGGGCGCAAATAAACCGGACAGGTTGGTTTATTTGCCCGCAGGAAGGTCACGATCGCGTCGTGGATGGTTTCTTCGGGTAGCTCAGTGAGCAGCAGCCGGGCACTCTGGCTGAGGCGGCGGGTGTGGCGATCGGCGCGGAAAAGCAGGATCTCAGCCGGGTCGCTGGGATTGGGCAGGGCGCGCATGCCGCCAAAGGCTCCAGTGCCGTAGTGGAGAGCGTGGGTGGCCACCGACAGGGTGGCCTCGGCAAAGGGCACGCATCGGCCACCGAACCAGGCGTAGGGCAGGAACTGGTGCATGGTGAGGGCGAAGGGGGCGGTGCTGGCGCGACGGCCTGTGGCCGAGATCAAACGATCTTCTCACCGCAGCAAGCAGGATGGGGTGATGCATCGCTTGGCATCGGTACCTGGGGGAGGAGCAGAAGCCGACATCGGCGCGCTGGTGGAGCAGCCTGCCGCGCCTGTGCTGCTGCTCAGCAGTGCAGACACCGACCTGCTGGCCATTGACCAGTTGCTTGAGCGGGAACCGCAGCTGCTGACAGCGGAGCTGCGCGGCCTAAACCTGGCGGCCCTGGCTCACCCGGCCCAGATCGACCACTACCTCAATTCCACGGTGCGCCACGCCCAGCTGGTGGTTGTGCGGTTACTGGGGGGCAGGGGTCACTGGAGTTATGGCTTGGAGCAGCTCCAGAGCTGGGCAGGCTCATCCCCAGAGCGCCAATTACTCATGCTGGCTGGCACGGCCGATGAGGAGCAGGTGCTGGCGGGGCTGGGCACCATTGCCCCTGAATTAGCAATCGGCCTGGCCCGCTGCCTGCGGGAGGGGGGACCCGCCAACCTGCGCCAGGTGCTGCAGGCTTTGCAGGCTCTGCTTGAAGGTCGGTCTCCAGCGCCGCCACGGGCCGAGCCCCTCGCCGATCCACTGCCCCATGATTGGCAGCAGGAGCAAGGACCTCGCGTAGGCGTGATCGCCTATCGGGCCCTGCTGCAGGCCGGTGACCTGGCCCTGATGGAAGCCACCCTGCAGGCCCTGCGCCAGGCAGGACTGTGCCCGCGGGCGCTGTGGGTAAGCGGTCTACGGGATGGGGCGGTGCAGCGGGGCGTGGCCGACCTGCTGCAGCGGGAAGGAGTCCAGGCCGTGTTGTGCAGCACCTCCTTTGCCTCAGTGCAGTTTGAGGAGGCCGGCCTAGGGGCGCCGCTATGGGAGCAACTTGGTGTGCCGGTGCTGCAGCTGCTTTGCAGTAGCCAGCCCCGCAGCCGCTGGCAGACCAGCAGCATCGGCTTAGGCCCGACCGACCTCACCCTCCAGGTGGCCCTTCCAGAGTTGGACGGGCGGCTCACTACCCGCATTGGCGCCTTCAAGGAGACCGTGGGTGCCAGCGAGCGTCTGGCCTCGGCCCTGCAGCGCTACCAACCGGATCCGGAACGGCTGACCTGGATCGCCCAGCTCTGTGCCAACTGGATCCGGTTGCGCCAAACCCCAGCTGCGGAACGCCGCGTTGCGCTTGTCCTGGCCAATTACCCAACCCGCAACAGCCGCCTCGCCAATGGCGTTGGACTCGATACGCCGGCCTCAACGGCCTTGATGTTGCAGTGGCTGGCCGGGGCTGGCTACAAGTTGCAGGGCCCAGTACCTGTCGATGGCGAGGCCCTGATCCAGATGCTGCTGGCTGGACGCAGCAACGATCCGGAGAGCGAGCACCGACCCGCCCTAACCCTGCTGCCCCTTGCCACATACCAGGATTGGTATGCCTGTCTCCCCAGCGAGGGCCGCCAAAGGCTCGAGGCGGTGTGGGGACCGCCTGAACTCGATGTCGCTCTGGTTAGGGCCGCAGGAGCTGTACCCGGATTCCCGATCCGGGGCTTGCAGCTGGGGCATGTGAGCGTATTGATCCAGCCCGACCGCGGTTACGACAGGGATCCGGCCCTCAGTTATCACAGCCCCGACCTGCCCCCAACCCACGCCTACCTAGCCCAATACCTCTGGCTGCGCCTGGAGTTTGGCGCCGATGCGGTGGTGCATGTGGGCAAGCACGGCAACCTGGAATGGTTGCCTGGCAAGGGATTGGGGCTGTCCGCCAGCTGTTTTCCGGAGTGGGCCCTAGGACCGCTGCCACACCTATATCCCTTCATCGTCAACGATCCCGGCGAGGGCTCCCAGGCCAAGCGGCGCAGCCAGGCGGTGATCCTCGATCACCTGACACCGCCCCTGGGGCGGGCGGGCCTGCATGGGGCGCTGCAGCGTCTTGAGGTTTTGCTTGATGAGTATTGGGAGGCCTGTCAGCTCGGCAGTGAACGGGCCGGTCCCCTGCGCCAGACCCTGGCCAAGGAGCTCGAGAGTATGGAACTGCCGCTCGGCAGCGCAGCGGAACTTGATAGCCGGCTTGATGCTGCCGATGGCTACCTCTGCGAGCTCAAGGAGGCCCAGATCCGCCTGGGGCTCCACACCTTCGGCACCCTGCCGGAGCCCGGTCGCCTGGCGGAGCTGCTGCTCTGTTTGGCCCGCTGTCCGTTGGCTGGGCAACCCGGCCTCACCCAGGCCCTGGCGCAAGACCTCCAACTCAGCTTTGACCCCTGGGGTGATGAAGACAGCACGCCCCTGGGCCAGGCAGACCAGCAACGGCTCCAGGGCGCCTTTGGCGGAGAGCTACCGCGCCTGGTGGGAGATGGGGTAGCGCTGTTGGAGGCGCAAGCTCTGACCCTGGTGGAGCAGGAGCTGGCCGGCTTGCAACAAAGCCAAGCCCAGCCTTCGCCATCAACTGGACCCAGGCTGCAGCAGGCGTTGATGCACCTGCGCCAGGCCCTGATGCCCCCCCTACTGGCCTGCGGCCGCGCCGAGCGGGAGGCTTTCCTGCGGGGCCTGGAGGGGGAGCGCATTGCCGCAGGACCATCCGGAGCACCCACCCGCGGCCGACCAGATCTGCTGCCGACAGGGCGCAATTTTTACAGCGTCGACCTGCGCGGGCTACCCACTGAAGCGGCCTGGGACCTGGGCCGACGCAGCGCCGAATTGCTGCTGGAACTGCACCTTCAGGAGCAGGGGGAGCACCTGAGCTGCTTGGCCCTATCGGTTTGGGGCACGGCAACGATGCGCAATGGCGGCGAGGACATCGCCCAGGCCCTGGCCCTACTTGGCGTGCGACCGGTTTGGGATGGACCAACCCGCCGCATGGTGGATCTGGAGGTGATTCCCCTGAGCCTGCTGGGCCGTCCGCGGGTGGACGTGACCCTGCGCATCTCAGGACTGTTCCGCGACGCCTTCCCCCAACTGGTGGGGTGGGTCAACCGGGCCACTGAACTGGTATCCGCCCTAAACGAACCAGAGGCGGACAACCCCCTCGCCGCCGCCTATCGCCGCGAAGGCACCAGCGCCCGCGTCTACGGCTCAGCGCCATGCGCCTACGGAGCAGGACTGCAGGGCCTGATCGACAGCGGCCACTGGGAGGAGCGGGCTGACCTGGGCGAGGCTTTTTTGAACTGGAGCAGCTGGCGTTACGACAGCCAGGCCGGGGCTTCTGGGCAGGCTGGCATCGAAGCCCAGGCCGACCGGAGCGGCCTGGAGCAGCGGCTCAAGGCGGTGCAGGTGGTGTTGCACAACCAGGACAACCGGGAGCACGATCTGCTCGACTCCGACGACTACTACCAGTTTCAGGGTGGCTTAAGTGCAGCGGTGGAGCGGGTCTCTGGGCAGCGCCCGGCACTTTGGTTTGGCGACCATTCCCGAGCTGCCCGGCCCCGGCTGCACCGGCTGGAGCGGGAATTTGACAAGGTGCTGCGCAGCCGCGTGCTCAACCCCCGCTGGATCGCAGCGATGAAAGGCCACGGCTACAGAGGCGGCTTCGAAATGGCTGCCAGCCTCGATTATCTGTTTGCCTACGACGCCAGTACCGGCCGAGTCCCTGACTGGGGCTACGGCGCCATCTGCGACCAGTGGCTCGGGGATCAGACAGTGCGTGATTTCCTGGTGCAGAGCAATCCCTGGGCCCTGCGCGACATGGCCGAACGGCTACTGGAAGCCCACAACAGGGGGCTATGGGAAGGGGCACAAAAAAACCAGCTGGGGCAGTTGCGCCAGCTGGTTCTTGATAGCGAAAGTCTGATTGAGCAGCGCTAAGGCAACCAAGCCAACTTGCTCAACCTTTTAATTCTCTGCTCATGCGCTTAAAAGGATCAATGTCGCCAGCTTTGCCGCTGGCTTGCTGGCTGATCTGGACCTGCGGGCTTGCCATCGCAGCAGCCTGGGCCTGAGCTTGAGCCTGCTCCTGCTCCTGCTTGATCGCTGCACTTCCACCAGGCACATTCACGCCCATGGCAGAACCCTTCATGCGCTGATCAAGCTCCGCCTGAGACATGGTTTGGGCGAAGGTCTTCTTGACAGGCTTTGGGACACCTCGGGTGAGATCAAAGGCTTGTTCAGGCTGGCTGGTCTGGCCACCCAAGCCATCAGAGACCCGCTCCAGCCGCGACTCCATCGAAGCCACCTCTGCCACCATCTCCTTGTTGCCGGGGCTGTCAGCCGTGCCCGGGAAGGTGCGGCGAATGGTGTTGGAGCGCCGCATGAAATCAACGTTGCCCATGCTGCTGGAAGCATCGGCATCTAGGAAGAAGGTTTCAACCTCCTTCTTGGGCTGGGGGGTCTTCGGGGCGGCGGCGTTGCCGTCGCGGGTGGCGAACAGGCGATCAAACAAACCCATCGTCTGCCAGGGGTAAGCGTCAGGAAACCCTAGCGGCCGAGAAGCGCTAATCCATGGGTATCGGTACCGCAACTCATCAAAAGACCACGTTGCTGCAGCTCAGCAGCAATCGCCTCGCACACCAGAGGCGTTGGTGTCCAGCGCGGCTGCATTTGGTAGTCGTACCACGCCTCGGCGCCATCAAAACCGAGACGATCGGCGGCGGCGATCAACCGCTGGAAGGGCAGGCGATAGCGGGCGGGATGGGCAAGCAGCAGCAGACCTCCCGCTTGGCGCCCCGCCTCCAGCACCGCCTCAGCCTGGAGCGCTGGCCCCACCAGCGCCCGCCCCTGTAGATAGGGCTCAAGGCTGGGGTGATCGGCATCAAAACCAAGAACCAGCACATGCACCAAACAGCCCTCGAGCAAGCAGCTGATTTCCACCCCTCGCCAGAAACTGGGCACGGCACGGCCCTCGCTAGCCGCCGCCTTAAAAACCTCCATGGCAGGCCCGTGGGCGGCGAGGCTGTGGTGATCGGTGATGGCTAGGTGCTCCAGGCCGAGTTCTAGGGCCTGCTGGGCCAGCTCAAGGGGGGTCAGGCTGCCGTCGCTGAAGATGGTGTGGCAGTGGAAATTGACCCGGCTAGGGCAGCAGGCTTGCGTCAGCTGGCGGAGTACGTGACGCAAGGGGTGATCAGGCACGAGTTCAGGCATTCGCGGACAACCGCTCCGCCCGCAGCCGCCGCCAGCGGGCATAAAACTGAATCGATGCGGCCATGAACACCACCAGGGCCACGATGAACCAGGTGGCAGCACCAGTAGGGAATTGGTTTTTGAACACCACCAGCATCACCACGATCACCAGCAGCAGGGTGGGCAACTCGTTTAACGCCCGCAATTGTTTAGGGCTCCAGCTGCAGGCTCCCCTGTTGAGCTGGCCCATCAACCGATAGCAAAAGGCGTGGTAGGCCAGCAAGGCAGCCACGAAGGCCAACTTGGCGTGCATCCAGCCCTGCTGCAGCCAGGCGGGATTCACGCTCAGCAAGCCAGCCGCACAGATCACTGCGACCACCATGCCGGGGGTGGTGATGATGTTGGCCAGACGGCGCTCCATCAAGCCGTACTGAGCCTGGAAAGCCAGCCGCAGCGACTCCTCCAGCTCCTCAGCCTCGCGGTGATAGATGAACAGCCGCACTAGATAGAAAAGCCCGGCAAACCACACAACCACCCCCACGATGTGGAGAGTCTTGAACCAGAGGTAGGCCTCGGCGGGCCAGCTCAGGGTCAACAAGGGCATGGCGGCAGTTCAAGCAAGGGCCCACAAACTAGGGCCGCAGCAGTCAGTGGGCCGCAGCTGTGGCCCGGATCGCCGCCAGCTCGTCGGCGGGGATCTTCTCGAGCTGCTTCATCACCAGCCCCATGCGGTGATTGCGGCGCAGTCCCTCTTGGTTGCGAGCCAAGAAATCCCAATAGAGCGCGTTGAAGGGACAGGCATCCGCTCCAGTGCGCTGCTTCGGTTTGTAGCGGCAGCCCTTGCAGTAGCTGCTCATCCGATTGATGTAATTACCGCTGGCGGCGTAAGGCTTGCTGGCCAGCATGCCGCCATCGGCAAACAACCCCATGCCGAGCACGTTGGTTTGCATCACCCAGTCGTAGCCATCAACAAACATGCGGTGAAACCAGGCGGTGAAGGCCTGGGGATCGAGGCCGGCGATCAAGCCGTAGTTGGCTAGAACCATCAACCGCTGGATGTGGTGGGCGTAGCCGTTGAGCTCAAGTTCGGCCAGCACCGTGTCCATGCAGGCCATGCCACTGCCGCCCAGCTGCTCTAGCCAGCCGGGCAACGGACGATTAGCGCCGAAATGGTTTCGGGCGGGATAGTCGGCGCCAAACCACCAGTAGAGGCCGTGGGTGTATTCACGCCAGCCCAGGATCTGGCGAATCACCCCCTCCAGGCAGGCAAGGGGCGTACCCCGCTCCAGCCCGGCCTGCTCCAGCCGGCGGATCACCTCAAGCGGCTGCAACAGGCCAATGTTGAGATAAGGGGAGAGCAGGGCGTGCCACATGGTGGGCTGGCCGCTAACCATGGCGTCCTGGAACGGGCCGAAGCCATCGAGCCGAATATCGATGAAATGCTCCAGCACCGCCAGCGCCTGGGTGCGGGTAACTGCCCACCCAAACGACGCACTAATCCCTGGCAAGCCAGGTTCAGAGGCGGCCTCAAGCTCCTGAGCCAGCTGGTCCACCTTGGCAATCACGGCCCGGGTGATTGCATCAGGCGCAAAGACCAATGGTTCAGGCCCCACCAGCCCCTTGGGCGGTGCCTTGCGATTCTCCTGGTCGTAGTTCCACTGTCCACCAAGCGGCTGGCCGTCATCGCCCATCAGCACGCCAAAACGCTTGCGGCCCTCCCGGTAGAACAATTCCATGCGCAGCTGCTTGTAGGGAGCAGCCCAGGCGCCGAAATCATCCCGGCTCCAGAGAAAAGCATTGGAGAGGTGCCACACCAGGGGCGTAGGCAGGGGCAGCCGTTCAATCGCTTCACGAAAGGGGCGCTCGGCTGGCTCCATCAGATGCAGCTCGCTGATCTCGTGCTCGGCCAGCCAATCCTTCAGCGCCTCAGCAAAGGTCAGGGCCTCAAGCAGGTCCACCGTCCAGCCCCGCTGGCGCAGGTCGGCCGCGAAATGCCGCATGGCACTCCACACCAGCACCAGCTTCTGGCGGTGATAGCGGCGTTGCTGCAGCACCGAGCTGCTCTCAATCAGCAATACCCGGGCAGTTGCGGGGGTGTGGGCTGCCAAAGCTGCCTGGAGGGGGTCCAGCTGGTCGCCCAGCACCCAGATGCCAATCACGCTCAGGCCTCACCAGCCAGCCGGCAGGCACGGCGGGCTACGGCCGCGGCATAGCCCCGCTCCACCGGACCAGCCAGGGGGCTGAGCACCCCATTGCGGCAATCCACCACCAGACGCTCGTGCTGACCCTGCTGGTCGTTTACACGCAGCCGCAGCTGCCAGTGATGCTTAGCGCTGCGGTGGATCTCATCACCACATACGGGCCCAACGCAGATGCCGGGGGCGCCGAAGGCCGGCGGCGTTAGGGCAGGTGAAAAAAGCAGCAGCAGCCCCAGGGCCAAGGGCAGTAGCAGCAGGGAAGCCAGACGCCTCAACTGGCCAACTCCTCGCTAACGAGCTCGTCACTGGGATGAAAGTAATCCCACACCTGGCGGGCCAGGGCCGGCCCCACTCCCGGGGCAGCGGCGATCTGCTCTGGACTGGCCAACTGGATGGCATCAATCGAGCGGAAGTGGGCCAATAACTCCTTGACCCGTTTCGGTCCCAGGCCAGGAATATCGGAGAGGCGCGAGCGCTTCATCCTCTCGCCCCGCTGCTGGCGATGGAAGCTCACAGCGAAACGGTGGGCCTCATCGCGCAGGCGGCGCAGCAGCTGCACACCCAGCTGGTCGGGCTCACTCTCCAGGGGCTGCTTGGCCCCTGGCATAAACACCTCCTCCCGCTGCTTGGCCAGGGAACAAACCACCAGATCTTCGTGCAGATTCAGCTCCCGCAGGGCCTCCATCACCGCCGAAAGCTGACCCTTGCCGCCGTCGATCATCACCACATCGGGCCAATCATTGAGGCCACCGGTGTGGAGCGTGGTGTTGGCGGCCCGCCGGAGCTCGCCCAGGTCGGCACCCTCGGCCTTGGCCTGGGCCCAGCGGCGGAAGCGGCGGCGCATGATCTCGGCCATGGCCATGAAGTCGTCGGAATGGCCAGAGCGGATCGAGCTGCTTTGGATCTTGTATTTGCGGTAGTGCTGCTTGGCCGGCAGACCATCGATAAACACCACCTGGGAGGCCACGGCGTCGCTGCCCTGGATATGGCTGATGTCGTAGCCCTCGACGCGACGTGGGGGGGTTGGCAGCTCCAGCAGCTGGGCCAGGTCTTCAGTGGCAAGCAGTTGCTGCTCGGCACCGCGCTGGGCCCGCTGCAGCTCGTAGCTGGCATTGCGCTCCAGCAGCTCGATCAGATCGGCTTTTTGCTGCCGTTGGGGCACGGCAAGTTTCACCTTGCGGCCGCGGCGCTCCGCCAGCCACTCCTCGATTAGGGGCTGCTGGGGTAGGGCGTGCTGCAGCAGCAGCTCGGGGGGAATCTCCACCGGCTCCACCTGGCTGTAGTGCTCCTCCACCACCCGCTGCAGGATGCGGCCGGGCTCCAGGGGCTGGCCATCGGCGCCTACGGCATCAGCGGTGAAGCCAAGCCGCCCCACCAGCTTGCCGGCCCGCATCTGGAACAGCTGCACCGCCGCCACCCGCTCATCGGCGGCTAAGGCCACCACATCACGGCTCACCGAGCTGTCGCCAAGGCTCATCTTCTGATCAGCGGTGAGGGTGTCGATGCCCTGCAGCTGGTCGCGCACCCGCGCGGCGCTCTCGAAGTCAAGCCGCTCGGCGTATTTGCCCATCTGCTCATTAAGTAGCTCCAGCAGCTCCTCGTTGCGCCCTTGAAACACCATCGCCACCTGGCGCAGGGTGAGGTGGTAGGCCTCGGAGGTGATCTTTTCCTGGCACACCCCAGGGCAGCGGCCGATGTCGTAGTTGAGGCAGGTGCGCTCCCTGTAGAGCGGCTGGGGTCGCTGGCGCAGCGGGAACACCCGCTTCACCAGGGTGAGGGTGCGGCGCAGCAGGCCCACATCCACGTAGGGCCCGTAAAAGCGATCCAGGGGCGAGCGAAACCGCCGCCGCCGGGTGATGAAGATGCGCGGGTAGGCCTCACTCCAGGTGATGCAGAGATAGGGATACTTCTTGTCGTCTTTGAGCAGCACATTGAAGTGCGGCTGGTTCTGCTTGATCAGGTTGGATTCGAGCGCCAGCGCCTCGGCTTCACTGTCGGTGACGATGAATTCGATCTCACACACTTGGCGCACCATCAGGGAGATGCGCGGGCTGTGGCTATGGCCACTACCACTTTGGAAATAACTACGCACCCGATTGCGCAGCACCTTGGCCTTGCCGATGTAAAGGATGCGATCGCTGGCATCGCGCAGCAGGTAGCAACCCGGCTCGGAGGGCACCTCCTTGAGCCGGACCTTGAGGCGTTCGGGTTGCTGCAGCAGGGGCAGGCTCAACCGCCGTATTGCCAGCCGGTGCTGCCGAGCTCAAGGGCAGCAGCATCGCGGTGCAGGGTGGCCGTCTTCACCTCGCCCACAAACACGGTGTGGTCGCCATGGGCCACCTGACCCACCAGCTCACATTCCACCGCACCAAGGGCGTTGTCGAGAATCGGCAAGCCCAGCTCACCGAGGCTGAAGGGGGCCGCATCGAAGCGACCGCCCATGCCTTTTTGGGGTTTGAAGAAAACTGCGGCCAGGTCCTTCTGGTCAGCGGCAAGCACGTTCAGGGAAAATTTCTTGGTGCGCTGAATGATGCCGTTGCTGGTGCTGTCGGCCCGCACAGCCATCACCACCAATGGCGGCTCAAAGGAGCCTTGGGTCACCCAGCTGGCGGTGAAGCCATTGACCTCATCCCCCTCAGCTACGCCGCAGATGAACACGCCATGGGGAATTTTGCGCAGCAGGGTTTTCTTGGCTTCGGCGTTGAGGGCGGGGTTAAGGGCCATGGCTGCAAGGGCGCTGAGAACTACATCCACCCTAGAAACGCCTCGGGCACCCATAGGCTGGCCCAATGCGCGCCCTCTACCCCGGCAGCTTCGATCCCCTCACCCTGGGCCACCTCGACCTGATCGAGAGGGCAGCACGCCTGTTTGACGGCGTAGTGGTGGCCGTGCTGCAGAACCCCAGCAAGCAGCCGGCCTTCAGCCTCGAGCAACGCCTGGAGCAGATCGGCACCGCCACGGCCCATCTCCCGGGGGTTGAAGTGGGCAGTTTTGATGGCCTCACCGTCGATTTCGCCAGTCGTTGCCAGGCCCAGGTGATTCTGCGGGGCCTGCGGGCCCTGAGCGACTTTGAATTCGAGTTGCAGATCGCCCACACCAATAAGAGCCTGGCCCCCCAGGTGGAAACCCTGTTTCTTGCTACTGCTGTGCACCACAGCTTCCTGAGCAGTTCTGTGGTGAAGGAGGTGGCTCGCTTTGGCGGCGATGTGCGTCACATGGTGCCTCCCGGAGTGGCGGAAGACCTGTGCAGGCTTTTTAATCGGGCATCTGTTTAGAGCTGTACATGACCGAGCCCACCATCACCGTGCTGGATCAGCTCGATCAGCTGGAGGAGATCGTGCTGGAGGGAAGCCGCATTCCGTTCAGCGGCGGACGGCTGGTCAATGAGCAGGACGCCATTGAAGTGATGGATGCCCTGCGGGAATCGCTGCCGAGCCAGCTGCAACAGGCCGTAGCGCTGATCCGCCAGCGTGAGGAATTTATTGGCCAGGCGCGGCAGCAATCCGACGAGATCATTGCTGTTGGCAAGAGGGAGCGCGAGCAGCTGATCAACTCTGCCGCCATTCGTCAGGAGGCGGAGCGGCAGGTGGGTGAGCTGCGGGATCAGGCCCGCCAGCAATGCGAGCAGCTGATGTTGCAAGCCCGCCAGCAGGTTGCCCAGGCTGAGCAGGAGCACCAGGCCCGCACGGCCCAGATGGAGCAGCAATTTGCGCTCCGCCGTCAGCAGCTCGAACAGGAAACGGCCGAGCGCAACCGCCAGCTGCTCGAACAGCACGATCGCAATCGTCAACAGGCGATGGCTGAACTTGAGCAGATCCGCCAAGAGGGAGTGAGGGTGCAGCGCGATAGCCAGGCAGAAGCAGAGCGGGTGCACAACGACGCCCTGCAGTTCCGCCAGCAGACCCAGCAGCAATGCGACGCCCTGGTGAGCCGCAGCCGCCAGGAGTCGTCCGCCATTCAAGAGGGTGCCAACCGCTACGCCGAGCAGGTGCTGGGCGAACTCGAGGGCAGGTTGAAGGAGATGAGCCAGGTGGTACTGGGGGGCCGCCGCGAGCTGGTGCGACTCCAGGCGCCAGAAGCTGCCGCGCCAGCTGTCGAGGAGACGACGGGCCGCCGCCGCCGGGTAGCCAACACTCTCAAGCAGCTAGCGGGCTAGGGGGGGCACAACTGGCTGTTTTGCGCTTGACGCAACACCTTGCCAATAGTGACGTTGGGTGAGCTAGCCCCATTGCTGATGGCGCTTACGTAGCGGGGCCCGGCCCCCGTCATCAGCACGCCACTGATTGAGCGCACACCGCTGATCGTGCCTGTCTTGCCAAAGAACTGACCCTGCAGGGGGGTGCCCACATAAAGGTTGCGCAGGGTGCCCCGCTGCCCCGCAACCGCCATCGACGCCAGATAGGCGCGGCCGTAGGGGTGCTGATCCATGCGCATAAGCAGGGCAGCCAAGAAGCGGCTGGTGAGTCGGTTGGCGCGGTCTAGGCCACTGCCATCGGCAATGCGAACCCCCTGCATCGGCAGGCCCTGTTCGGTGAGCCACAGCATCTGAAGCTGGGTGGCTCGGGCCAGATCCCAGGTACCAGCGCCCTGGCGCAGCAGAACTTCGGCGGTGAAATTGTGGCTTTCGGTGTTAGCCAAGCTCAGCAGATTGTGCATCGGAGCCGATGGCTCCTGGTGCAGCAGCACCGCATCAGAGGGCAGGGGGGCGCGGGACGACACTAGGGACAGCTGCACCTTGGCTCCCCGCTGAACCATGGTTTTCTGCAGCAGGGTCTGCAGTCGCGAAGGCGGATTCATCACCGCCTCGTTGATTGCATTGCTGGTGACCGCCAGCCGGGTGATCGGCGCGCCGTAGGCGTAGTAGCGGTCATCTGGGTGCCAACCTTGGGGCCACCAGGCCTGGCGAGGCTCCTCGGCGATCTGCAACCGCACTAGCGAAGGCGTCTCACCACTGCTGCCACCCGATCCCATCGCCAACATGGCGAATCGCTGCAGTTGGGGCAGGGCCAGGTCGGGGTCGCCCTCTCCGGTGAGGCGGAAGCTGCCATCACCCAGCCGCCAGAGCTGGGTATTAAGGCGATAGTCGGGGCCCAATCGGTCTAGGGCGTAGGCCGTGCTCACCAGCTTCTGATTGGAAGCAGGGATGCGGGGCCGGGTGCCGTTGAGGTCAGCCAGCAGACGGCCCTGGGCATCGGCAATGGTGATGCTCCACACAGAAGCCTCGCCTGCCACGGTGGCAAGCAGCCGCTGCTGCAGCGCCGGACAGCTCAGCTGGGCCTGTAGCTGGGGCAGGCCAACCGGTGGGGGCAGGGGCGGCAGGGACGCCAGGGGCACCTGCTGGGCCAAGGCGGCGACTGGCGCACCCGCCAAAACGAGCACTAGGGCATGCACACCAGTAAGGCGCAGCAGAAGCTGACGCTTAGCAGGGGTTTTGAGAGGGGCCATCTCAGCCACCTCCAACCTTGAGGCCGCTAACCGTGCCGCCCACGCGGAATTGCTCCCCCTCTATTTCCACTGGAGCACCAATCTTGATGGTTTGGTTGCCAAAAACCACACCACCAGCACTCTTGCGGCCCTGGCCCTGGAGCACAAAACGAGCATCGAGGCTACCCAGGATTGCCTGGTTGGGGTCCACAGCCGTCACCACCGATCCGTTGGGTTGGACCGCCACCAGGCGCCGCTGCAGGGGCAATACCTGCTTGATCGCCACCGAGCCATGGGGCTGGTTTCGGATCACGATTGCAACCTTGCCCTCCTCCTGGGCGGCCTGAATCAAGGCCCTGGGATCAGCAACCGGCACGCCACGCACATCCACCAGCACGGTGACTGGGGTGAGGCCACCGGTGGCCTGAGCCACCGCTCCGCTCAGCTTGGGGCTCCAGATCACCCCTGCGGCAGCCAGGAGCACCGCAACTCCGGCGCCGATGTCAACAAGGCTCCAGGAGCGTCCTTTTGCTGCAGGGCTCTGGTCGCTCTCGGAAGCCATCGGCAAGGTCTGCGTTTGGCGAAGTGTACGGAGGCTGGCCGGTTAGATCCAGTGCAAGTGGGTCCGCAGGGGGCTAGTTGCGCAGGCCTTCGATGAAAGCGTCCATCACTTTGAGGTTGGCGCCGAGCCCCAGACCGGCTTCACCCGCCATGGCTAACGCCCGTTGCTCCATGTCTGGCTTCTGGTCGAAACTGCAAACAAAGCGATAGCCATCGGCATCACAGCGATACAGCTCCCACATCCCCGGACAGGCCCGACGCAGGGCCCCATCTCCTGTTGGAATCAGGGCATAGGCGCTCTGCCAGCCGGACAGAAAACCCTTGCGGCGCTCCCGAGCCACGCTGCCGATACCGATGGCCGCATCCTCGAGGTTGCCGTTTAACAGCAAAACAACGCCGCGGTGCAGGGCGCATACCTGCTCCACCTCCTCGTAGTCGGCGGGGGAAGGTGCCACCAGCAGCAGCACGCCCTCACTGCCGCCATCAGCCTGCTGAAGGCGCATCTGATCGCGCAGGCTGGCAATTCGGGTTGCGAATTCAGGGGCATCGCGTTGGGCAAGGGCAGTGGCGCCGGCATCGGCACAAAGCAGCCTCAGGCTGGGTGCGGCGGAACTAAGACCAGCCTGCAATCGCAAGGCCAAGGGGAGCAATCGCAGGCCCTCGAAACGGAGCTCGACACTCCAAAGCCCCTTGGCTCCTGCTGCCAAGGCGCTCTGAATCGCCGCCAGTGCTTCAGCTTCGGCGCTGCGCAGATCGGGGGGGAGCATTAGGCCGTCAACGGATGCTCCGACGCTACCGAGGCCGCAAGCGCCATCTGCAACGCCTGGACCAGGGCCTCAAGATCGGCGGCGCAATGCCAGGGCCCGAGGCTGATGCGCAGGCCACTTGCGGCGTCGGCCTCGCCATAGCCCAGGGCTCGGAGCACGGAGCTGGCAGCCGATCCAGAGCTGCTGCAGGCCGAACCGCTGCTCAGGGCGAAGCCCTGGCGGGAGAGCTCACGCACCAAGTTCCGGCCGGAAAGCGGCAGGCCAGCCTCGCTAGCCATCAGCAGGCTGAGGTGGTGAGGCAGGCGGGAGTCGCCCGGGGGCGGGCCGGTCAACCGCAGCCCGGGCAGGCTCAAAAGCCGATGCAGAAGGGAGTCGCGCAGGGGTGCCAGCGAAGGCGTGGCACAGCTGAGCTCCAGGGCCTTGGCGAAGCCGCTCAACAGCACCACAGGTTCGGTGCCGCCACGCCTAGCGCCCTCCTGGCCGCCACCACCAAGCTGGGCCTGGAGGGCGAGGCCACGACGCACCAGCAGCAACCCAACCCCCCTGGGGCCCTGCAGCTTGTGGGCCGCCCCACTCAAAAAATCAATGGGCAGCTGGCAAAAGGTGATCGGCAGGTGGCCAAGAACCTGCACCGCATCAACGTGCAGCAGCACCCCCGCCCGCCGGCAGCGCGCCCCGATCGCCTCAAGCGGCTGGAGGCTGCCAACCTCGTTTTGGCCCCAGATCACCGAAACCAGTCGGGTTGGAGGCACCAGCAAGCCATCGAGGGCGTCGAGATCAAGCAATCCCTGCCTATCCACCGGCACCGCTTGGACGCTCCAACCGCGCTGCTGCAGTTGGGCAGCTGCCGCCAGAGTGGCGGGATGCTCGACCGCAGATATCACCAGCCGGCCGGGTGTGAGGCCAGCAGCAGCACCGAGCAGGGCCAGATGAATGGCCTCGGTGCCACCCGAGGTCACCACCAGTTCATCGGGCTCGCAGCCCAGCCCAGCGGCCAGGCTTAGGCGCGAGCGTTCAAGCTGCTCCGCTGCCGCAAGGCCAGGGCCGTGGAGGCTTGAGGGGTTAGCCCAGGCCGTGGCCTGGGCAAGGGCCATGGCCTCCAGCACCTCAGTGGCGGTGGGAGTGGTGGCGCTGGTGTCGAAGTAGCCAGCCAGTGCTGGCAGCTGACTGGCCGAATAGCCCACCTAGCCGCCCTGGGCAGGATCCAGCTCAAAGCGGGAGCGAATCCGCGATTCAAGCGAATTGGTGGCCATGGCCACCAGGTCGTCGAGGGAGCTGCTGTTGAGCAGGGCATCAACCCGGGCCCTGGCTTCGGCTGAAGGGCAGGCTTCAGGACGGATGCAGCCATTGATGCAGACCCTGGCGCAGTCGACTGCAGGCGAGGCGTCTGGAGAAGCGTCTGGTTGCTGTTGCACCGGGGCGGCGGCCTCGAGTTCAAAGGGCTCATCGCCCCAGAGCTCGGGGGTCACGACGCCGTCAAAAACAGCCACCGCGGGGCCCGCCATAAACACATGACCACTGGCTCCATCCCAAGCAATTTCCAGGGGGCCGCCTGGGAGATCGAGGCGCGCGCAGCGTTCAGCCAGCCCCAGCAGATGGGCCACCACGAGGGTGGCGCAAGCACCGGTGCCGCAGGCCAAGGTGGGGCCCGCACCGCGCTCCCATACCCGCATCACCAGGTGAGTGCGACTGATTACTTGCACGAAATGAACGTTGGTGCGGGCGGGAAATGCGGGGTGAACCTCGAATGCCGCTCCGTAACGCTCCAAATCCACCGCCTCAACGTCGTCAACGGGGATCACAACGTGGGGATTGCCCATACCGGCCGCCCCGACGGCAAACGAGGTGCCAGCCACTTCCAAGTTGCCCTGGGCCAGCCCGTTATCGCCACAAGGCAAGGTGGTCGGAATGGCTTCAGGATCGAGAAAGGGGGCTCCCATGTCGACACGGATGCTGCCGTCCTGACGCAGCTCGGGAACAATGCGCCCCGCCAAGGTTTCGATCTGCCATTGACGCCCGGGAACATCGTCATCGCTATCGGCCAGAAAGCGGGCCAGGCAGCGCATGCCATTGCCACACATCTCCGGTTCCGTGCCATCGGCATTGAAGATCCGCATGCGCAACTCACCGCCCTGGCGGGGCGGCAGGGCCAGGATCACACCGTCAGCGCCAACCCCGAAGCGGCGGTCGCAGAGGCGCTGAATACGGTCCGGGGTGAGGCCGTAGCTGGCATCGGTGCTGGAGGCTCCCCGGCCATCAAGCATAAGGAAATCATTTCCCAGGCCTTGATATTTGCTGAACTGGAGCACGATGGGGGCGAGCGCAGCAACAGCTAGATCTTATGCAGAGCTTTTTCGAGAAGCGGGCCACCGCCCTCGATACCTCGCAACCCAGCATTCGGCATTTACAGGATCTGATTCGCCATAAAACCCCGGTGGCGGTCTTGGTGCCGGGTGTGGGGGAGCTTGAGGGAATCCTGCATTGGCAGGACATCGACTACCTGGCCCTCAAGCAGGACGAAAATCGTCCCCTCACCCTGATCAATCGTGCGGCCGCGGCGACGATCCGTGCGCTCGGCTGAGCAGGAGTCATCCAACTGGGCTGTGGCACGATCAAAGCCCTGATCCAGCCTGGCTGCCGTGAGCGACGCCCCCCGCTACCAACCCCAGGCCCTCGAATCGCGCTGGCAGCAGCACTGGGAGAGCGCGGCTCAGCACCGCACGCCAGCGAAGCTGGATGGGTCCTGCGGCGACAGCTATTACGCCCTGTCGATGTTCCCCTATCCATCGGGGAACCTGCATATGGGTCACGTGCGCAATTACGTGATCACCGATGTGATCGCCCGGGTGCAACGTTTACGGGGCAAGCAGGTGCTGCATCCGATGGGTTGGGATGCCTTTGGTTTACCAGCTGAAAATGCGGCCATCGAGCGGGGAATTGAACCCGGCATCTGGACCGATCAAAACATCGCCTCGATGCGGGAGCAGCTGAAGCGGCTTGGCCTCTCCATCGACTGGGATCGAGAGCTAGCTACCTGCCATAGCGACTACTACCGCTGGACCCAGTGGTTATTTCTGCAGTTTCTTGATGCTGGGCTCGCTTACCAGAGAGACGCCAGCGTCAACTGGGATCCCATCGACCAAACGGTGCTTGCCAACGAACAGGTGGACGGCGAGGGCCGCTCCTGGCGTTCCGGAGCCCTGGTGGAGAAACGCAAGCTGCGCCAGTGGTTTCTCAAGATCACCGCCTACGCCGACCAACTGCTGGACGATCTGCCCAAGCTCGAGGGTTGGCCGGAGCGGGTGCGCACCATGCAGGCCAACTGGATTGGCCGCAGTACGGGCGCCGAGCTGCACTTTGAGGTTGTGGATTCATCTGGCGCCGGCACCGGTGAACAGATCACCGTGTTCACAACACGCCCGGACACCATCTTTGGCGTCAGCTACCTGGTGCTGGCCCCAGAACACCCCCGGGTAGCTGGGCTGACCACCGCCGAGCAGGCGATCCACGTGCAGGCTTTCTGTGATCTGGTGAGCCGCCAAAGCGAGCTTGAGCGCACGGCCGACGACAAACCCAAACGGGGTATGTCGATCGGTGCCCGGGTGCGCAACCCAGCCAATGGCGCCTTTATCCCCCTCTGGATCGCCGACTACGTCCTCGCCGACTACGGCACCGGCGCAGTGATGGGTGTCCCTGCCCACGACCAGCGCGACTTCGTATTCGCGCGGCAGTACGAATTGCCGGTGCAGCAGGTGATCATTCCCCAGGGCAGCGACGAGCACGCCTTCGAAGGTGGTGCCTGGACAGAAGCCGGGGTTTTGATCCACTCCGGTTGCTTCGATGGTTTACCAAGCGCTGAAGCCAAAAGGGCGATCACCGAGGCCGCTGCGGGTCAGGGATGGGGCAATGCCAAGGTGCAGTTCCGTCTGCGCGACTGGCTGATCTCGCGCCAGCGCTACTGGGGCTGTCCGATCCCGGTGATCCACTGCGAAAGCTGCGGTGTGGTGCCCGTACCGGCCGAACAGCTGCCGGTGGAGCTGCCGGTGGGGGCAAACCTTGAGGGCAAGGGCGGATCGCCCCTAGCCCAATTAGAGAGTTGGGTGAACGTGGACTGCCCCTGCTGCGGCAAGGCGGCGAAGCGTGAGACCGACACCATGGACACCTTCATGTGCTCCAGCTGGTATTTCCTGCGCTACAGCGATCCCCACAACACAGACCTTCCGTTTACACGCGAGGCCGTGGACCGCTGGTTGCCGGTTGATCAATACGTGGGCGGGATCGAGCACGCGATCCTCCACCTTCTCTATGCCCGCTTCTTCACAAAGGTGCTGCGAGACCGGGGCCTGCTGGGCTTCGATGAACCCTTCATCCATCTACTTACCCAGGGGATGGTTCAGGGCATTACCTACAAGAACCCCCACTCCGGCAAATACATCGCGCCGGGCGATGTTGTCGATCCAAGTGACCCCCGTGATCCAATCAGTGGCGAAGTCCTAGAGACTTTCTACGAAAAAATGTCGAAGTCGAAGTACAACGGCGTCGACCCTGCCCAGGTAATTGATAAGTACGGCGCTGATACGGCGCGGATGTTCATCCTGTTCAAGGCTCCACCGGAAAAAGATCTGGAATGGGATGACGCCGATGTGGAAGGCCAGTTTCGCTTTTTACAGCGCCTGTGGCGGCTGGTGGATGGGGCCTGCGCCCGAGACCTGCAACTGTCAGGTGTAGGGAGGGCGGTTGAGCAAACTGCGGCCCAGTTTGCCAACATGAACCTGACGGCTTCTGAGCTGGAGCTGCGCCGGGCAGTGCACACGGCCATAGCCGAGATCAGTGAGGACCTCGATGGTGAATATCAGTTTAATACCGCCATTTCTGAGTTAATGAAGCTCAGCAATGTGATGGCTGAACATCTCGAGGCCGCCACTGCGCCCGTAGCTAAAGAGGCATTGCACACCTTGCTGGTGCTCCTGGCTCCGTTTGCCCCCCACCTGGCGGAGGAGCTTTGGCTGCGTTTGGGCGCCAATCCAGACAACAACTGCAGCATCCACGCCCAGAGCTGGCCGCACCCAGACCCTGCAGCCCTAGTGCGCGAAACTATTGATTTGGTTATTCAGGTCAAGGGCAAGATGCGAGGCAGCTTGGCGGTGCCGGCCAACGCTGATAAAGCAACCCTTGAACAGCTGGCGCTCAACAGCGATATTGCACAAAAATGGCTGGAGGGCAAGCCCCCCAGCCGGGTAATCGTGGTGCCTGGAAAGCTGGTGAATCTGGTGCCCTAGAACCACTCAGCCACCGCTTCTTCAGCGGTGTTGACATTGGCGTCCGGGGTAGTGCGGACGAATTCAAGAGTGATATTGCGACGTTGTTCGCCGTCAGCTGCTACGGCAGTAATCGGGTACAACTGCTTGCCATCACGGAAGGGAACCTGAAGCCTGAAGGTGCCATCTTCGCCAAGGGGTACGACTTCCTCACCAATCCGCAGGGTTGCCGCCGGATCAGTAGCTCCATAAACAATCAACTCGGCATCGGCTACTAGCCAGAAGGCCCGCTGACGGGTACCCACACCACCAGCACCCGACTCGTTGCGTCCGCTGGCCCAAACACCGGCGCCGGAAGCATTCAGACCCTGATTGTGGTCGGAATTGGCATCCACCTCGTGGAAAGCCTCAGAACCGCGGCCTACTGCCCGCCAAGTAGTGGTGGCAGCCTGATAAATGCGCTCGTGAATACCAGGAGCTGCAGTCGGCATAACAGCTGAACCAGCTGCAGCAGGAGCAGGGGCCCCTAGGGAGAAGGGCACAAACCGATCAAGGATCTGCTCACTGGGATGGAGGGCAGGTACCCGAGCTACCGAGGAGAAGGCCAATGAACGCCAACCGCCACCAGCGAGCCGGTAGCCAAGTTCAACCCGATAGTCCCTGTCGCTGAGGGGAACAGGCAGGTACCACTCGGTGGCATGGCTATTAACCACTACTTCCTGCATGGTGTGCTGGTGGGCAGCACCAGCACCAAGACCGGTCACATCCACAACTCGAAGTACCAGCTGGCTGGCACCGTCGGCCATCGCCTGGCGGCGGTCGGAGTCGGAGAGCTCCCAAAACACGTAGGCCCACTGGGGATCCCTGGGCAGAAATACAACTGCCGTTTGGGAGGCGGGCCGGGGAGCAGAGCCCATCTCAGCTTCCATGCTGCGCAGACCCTCATCCTCTGGCACCTCACCACCAGGCTGGCTAGCTGGGGGCTGGGAGTCTGACCTGCCCTGAATAGCCCGCAACAGCTGATCCTTCAGCATCCGGCTATAGCGGCCTATGCCGAGGTTGCTGGCCATCTGGCGCAGTTGACGCAAGGTCAGGTCGTTGGCGTCGTAATCACCCGACATCGGAAAACCTGACGTAGTCATAACTGCTGCTTTCCGAAGAAACTCGGACGATTTTCAGGGATTACGGCCCTGTTTCTGGAGCCTTGTCAGCAGATCGCCACGTCCGGGGAGCAAGCGGCCCCATCAGGTATTGCCTCAAGGGCCGATTCCAGGCGCTCCCCAGCGGGCAGCCAGGGCAACGGCGGACCTAGCTCTGTCAGCGGGAGCAAATCAACCGATGCGCCAAGAGGGGTCGAGGCCATGGCCCTTGGCGACTTGTGTCAATGAATGGCCGTGCCCCTCCCCAGGAGCGTGGTCCGTTCTTAAACAAGGTGAACTCCGTGGACCTATCGATGCGTTGGCTGGGCCTGGTGCTGTGCCTTCTGTGGCTGGGCTGGCGGCTCCAGGCCCTGTGGCAGTGGACTCAGCGGCAATGGCGCCTAGATCCGCTCAGCAGTGAATTCCAGCAGGAACTACGCCGCCGCGGCTTAGTGGGGGTTTTGCCCTGAAAACTAAGCGCTGGCTACAAGGCGCTGCCTAAGTAATTGAATGTGGTCGTCAATGAGAGTGCGAGCCTCTTCAAGGCTGGCTACTGAACCCATCGGCATGCCACTGCAGTGCTGAATGCGGTAGGCCTCTGCAGCTGGACAGCGCGTGATCAAGCGCACGCTGCAGCCGCGATGTCGCCACTCCGCAATAGCAGAAGAATCAGGCATGGCACGCTCTGCGACCAATGCAATCAACCAAAGCTGGCTAGGGATGGCAAGGGGAAGTGTTGGTGCGACAACCAGCCTCAGGCTTTCTGGCTGAGCCGCCAAAGCTCGTTGACGGTTTTTCCTGATTCCACAGCCCGCAGACGCCTGACCAGCTCGAACATCTCGGTGCTTGCCAACTCGCCATTTTCTTGCCACTCCAGGCTGCGGGGCTCGAATAACTCCTGGCGAGGCGCTCTGTCCTCTGAATGATTCATAACTGCTACACGTGATTGCAAGACTTTATGGAATTGATCAGGGGATCGAGACCGGTTCTGATCTTTATCAATGGAAGATTGTGTGAAGGAACACGCGCCCAGAGGCCGGCCGCAGGCCTAAATAGGCAAATCCCGCTCGAGCTCCGTGGCCCTGGTACACCGCGAAACCCCATATCCACATTGGGAGTTCGCCAGCGACTCCGGGGATCTGCTGCGGGTGGTGCCTGAACGGGGAGGTCTGGTGACCGGCTGGCGCTGCAACGGCAAGGAGCTGATTTACCTCGATCTTGAACGCTTCCTCGACCCCGCCCAATCAGTGCGGGGCGGTATTCCCATCCTCTTCCCGATCTGCGGCGGCCTGCCGGACAACACCTTGCCCCTGCCCCAGGGGAACTTTCCCCTAGGTCAGCACGGCTTCGCCCGGCAGCTGCCATGGCAGTTGAGCGCTCTCGAGGATGGCCAAGGGATCGCCCTTGAGCTCAACGACAGCGAGACAACCTTGACGAGCTATCCCTTCAGCTTTCTGCTGAGGCTTGAGCTGCGCCTGGTGCCAGGGGCCCTCGAGATCGACACCACGGTGCAGAACCGCAGCCAGGAGCCGATGCCATTCAGCTTCGGTCTCCACCCCTACTTCAACCTCAGCAACCTCAAATCTCCCCGCTTTGAGGGGCTACCGGAGCGCTGCCTAAACCATCTATCGATGGCCGACGCCGACACGGCAGAACAAATGGCGCGATTGGACGACGGAATTGACCTGTTGGTCCGTCCCAGTGGTGACGTGCGCTTGCTGGATCCGGAAGCCGGCCTGGCCCTTGATCTGCAGCTCAGCGCCCCGTTCAACCTGGTGGTGCTCTGGACCGAACCACCCCGTGCGATGGTCTGCCTGGAGCCCTGGACAGGACCTCGCCAGGCTCTGATCAGTGGCGATGGCAAGCTTGAAATTGGTCCCAGCGAAACCTGCCGGTTGCAGACCCGTTACGCCGTTAGCGCCTGCTAAGCCCCATCAAGTTTGGCGGCCAAAACTGCGTCAGCTCTGGTTAGGCCATCCACCTTGTGGGTGTACACCTCAGCGCTGGCGTGACCCCAGCCAAGGCTGAATTCGGCATGGTGACCCTCTGCTTCGCAGATCGCTCCAGCCCGGTTGAGCCAATCGAGAGCCTGCTGAAAATCAGCGAAGCTCCAGGCCTTTTGCAAGTGGTGTCCATCCACAACAACCCAACCGGGCAACTGGGGCAACAATTCGGCTAGTTCAGCGGCATCCAGGAGCGGCGCCCCATCGCGGCAGGGAAGACAGCTTTCTTGGTGGAGGGCCATGGGAAGGGCTGCTGGGAAGGTCTGTTGGGAATAGCTAAATCATGGCCCTAGTGAAGCCCGGTTGGCGGGCCCAAGACTTCCTAGAATTGGGATTATCGGCGAAGTTCATGCCGTATCCCGACTACCCGATTCCGGCGGAAGAATCCCAGCGCCAAAGGGATTTAGAGCGCCTGGGGGTACTAAACCATCCAGGCGATCAGCACTTCGAGCGACTGGTGCGGCTCGCCTCGACTGTGCTGGAAACCCCGATCGCGCTCATCTCCCTGGTGGATGGCGACCGCCAATGGTTCCTTGCCCACCACGGCATAGACAGCACCGAAACGCCGCGGAAGATGGCCTTTTGCGCCCACGCCATTGCCGGTGATGAAACCCTGGTGGTGCCCGATGCCCACCAAGACCCACGTTTCTGCACCAATCCCCTGGTGACTCAGGACCCAAAGGTGCGCTTCTACGCAGGTACACCGCTGCAGAGTCGAGACGGTCACAACCTGGGCACCCTGTGCGTGATCGACCGGTTGCCGCGCCACTTCAGCTCCAGCCAGGTGCGACTGCTCGAGGATCTGGCCCAGTTGGTGCTGCGGGAACTTGAACTGCGTCGACTCACCACGGTTCATCCAGTGAGCGCATTAGCAAACCGAGCAAACTTCCTGGAGCAAGCTGAGCCTGAGCTGCTGCGGGCCCGCCAGGGAGGCGAAAGCCTGGCCGTGCTGGCCCTGCAGCTCGACCACTTCGACCAGATCAAGAACCGCTGGGGTCTGCAGGCCTCGGATCGGGCGGTAATGGACGTTGCCGCCCTACTGCGCTCCCAGCTATGCGAGCAGGACCTGGTGGGTCAAACCGGCGACCAGGAATTCGCCCTATTGATGGTGAATGTTGACCTCGCTACAGCCATGGAACGGGCCGATGCCATCCGCACTGGCATCAGCGAGCTGCGGGGCGTCTTTTCGACCAGCGGCCACCAGCTAACCGCCAGTGGCGGCCTGACCCTGCTTGCCCCAGCCGATCACCAGCCCCTCGATGCCCTACTTCGGGCCGAACGGGCCCTATTCCTGGCGCAGGGCAATGGCCGAAACCAGATCGCCGAAATACTGGCTGACCCCCTAGAAGCAGAAAGCGCCCTAGAATAAATATATCCACGCCCTTCAGCGGCCAATTCTGAGCCCTGAAATCACCACATCAGACTTATTGCAAGCCTGGGTAAATGATGGGTCCTGGCTTATTTGGCATTTCTAAAACAGGTCAATGACCTGACCATTGCGATTTCACCGCATCACAGTGTGGTTAAGTCGGCTGCAGTCGTCTACTGCGAGGGAAACTTCGCGGGGCTCGATGGCAAAACCGCCCACGGCCTAGTGCGCTTCTGTGAGGCCTTTGAAATCAGGGCCATTATTGATAGCCAATCAGCTGGAATTGATGCAGGCCTGCTACTAGACGGCATCAGCAACGGCATACCCATCGTGGCTGATCTAGATGAGGCCCTTGCCCTGCCAGGGCCCCGCGCCAGCACCTTCATCTATGGCATGGCGCCTGCAGATGGCCTCTATGGCAAAGACGATCGCCGGGCTCTGCTGCTGGCCATGGCAGCTGGCCTAAATCTGGTCAGCGGCATGCGCGAATTCCTCAACGACGATAGTGAATTTGCCCAAGCGGCCAAGCGTCATCAAGTGTCAATCAGGGATGTGCGTCGTCCAGCCGCTTTGAAGGATCTGCGCCTGTTCAATGGTTCGATCGCCAAGGCACGCTGCATTCGAATCGCCGTGCTCGGCACCGATGGCGCCATCGGTAAGCGCACCACCGCCACGCTTCTGGTTCAAGCCCTAAACGCCAGCGGTATCCGCGCCGCTTTGGTGAGCACCGGGCAAACCGGCTTGATTCAAGGGGGGCGCTATGGCATTCCCCTTGATGCCATTCCATCGCAGTTTTGCTCAGGGGAGGTGGAGGCCGCAGTGGTGGAGGCCTACTGCACGGAAAAACCTGCGGTGATCGTGATTGAAGGCCAAGGGGCCCTCAGCCATCCCGCCTATCTCTCTTCCAGCTTCATCCTGCGGGGCAGCCAGCCCCAGGCGGTGGTGCTGCAGCACGCGCCGGCACGCCGGCAGCTGAGCGACTTTCCGTTTATGCCGATGCCCAAGCCTGCAAGCGAAATTCGCCTGATCGAATCCTTCGCGCCAACGCGGGTAATCGGCCTAACCCTGAACCACGAGGGCATGAATGACGCCGAGGTGAGTGCGGCAATCGCCCTCTATGCGGCCGAGCTAGCCATTCCTGTCACCGATGCGGTGAGCCGACCTGCCTCTGCCCTTGTAGCCATGGTGCTGCGGGCTTTTCCCGAGTTGTGTACATCAACTGACGGCCAGCTTTGAGTGCACCGCGGCTGGAGATTCATCTCGAGCACCTACAGCACAACGCCACCACAATGGTGAAGCGGCTTGCCCGCCAAGGAATCAAGGTGACCGGGGTGAGCAAGGCAACCCTGGGCCTGCCGGAAATTGTGCGCACCTGGGTGGCGGCAGGGGTGCACTCAATCGGTGAATCGCGAATCGAATCAATCGAATCGCTTAGCCGCTGCGAGCTTGGCGTGCCCCTACTGCTGATTCGCTCGCCGATGCTCAGCCAGGTGGATCGGGTGGTGGCCCATGCGGCGATTAGCTGCAACAGCGAGGCGGTGGTGCTCAAGGCCTTGGCAGCGGCGGCGCATTGCCAGGGGGTGCGCCATGGCGTGCTGCTGATGGTGGAGTTAGGGGATCTGCGCGAGGGAATTCTCGCGGCAGACCTTGAGGCGATGGTGTTACTTACCCTTGCCCTGCCAAACCTGCTGCTGGTGGGCATCGGCACCAATCTGGGCTGTCAAAACGGCGTTGCCCCAGATGAAGCGAATATGGGCGAACTATCGCGTCTGATCGAAGCCCTGGAAAGGCGTTTTGGCATCAAGCTCGAGTGGTGCTCTGGAGGTAATTCGGCCAATCTTCCCTGGCTGACTGGTGGCGGCGATCCGGGCCGCATCAACCACCTGCGCCTCGGCGAGGCCCTGCTGCTGGGGCGAGAGCCCCTCAGCCGCACAGCCATACCAGGGCTGTACACAGATGCCATCACCCTGGTGGCAGAGGTGATCGAGTCCAAGCGCAAGCCAAGCCGTGCCTGGGGAACGCGTCACTGCACCAGTTTTGCCAAAGGGCCAGTCGCTCCCCAAAAGCAACCAGACCAACCCATGGCCATGCGGGCGCTACTTGCCCTGGGAGAACAGGATGCCGATCCGGCCGGTCTTAGTGCCCCTGGGATCAACATCGAGGGCGCATCCAGCGACCACTTGGTGGTGAGCGGAGCGGCAGAGGCGTTGGCGCCGGGCGATGAACAGCGCTTCCAGGTGAGCTACAGCAGCCTGCTGCGGGCGATGACATCTCCATTTGTGAGCCGTTGTTTCATCGGTGGACCTGCCTAGGGTTCGCAATTGGTAATGGCCCCTTCATGCAGTCGCCCCTTCGCTCAGCTGGCAGTCCCGATGGTCCTGGAGCAACCCTCAGCCTGATTGCGGCCGTGTTGGTGGGCATCGCGATTCTGCTCAGCCAAACCGTGTTCATCGTGCCGGCCGGCAACGTGGCCGTTGTCACAACCCTGGGCAAGGTCACCGGTATCCCCCGCAGCCCCGGCGCCAACATCAAGGCCCCCCTGGTGCAGAACACTTCGCTGTTTGACGTGCGCACCCAGGTGCGACCGGAGCAGTTTTCGACTCTCACCAAGGACCTCCAGGTGATCCAGGCCACCGCCACGGTGAAATACGCCATGAAGCCCGCAGAAGCGGGGCGGATATACGAGACGATCGCCACCGATGACCAGCAGATCTATCCCCGCGTAATCCAACCATCACTACTGAAGGCACTCAAATCAGTCTTCTCCCAGTATGAGTTGGTGACTATTGCCACCGAATGGAACTCCATTTCGGAGCTGGTGCAGGAGAAGGTGGCCGAGGAACTGCGCAAATTTGATTATGTGAGCGTGCAGGGACTCGATCTCACCGGCCTGCAAATCGCCGAGGAATACCGCGCCGCGATCGAACAGAAACAAATTGCCGAGCAGCAGCTCTTGCGCGCCCAGACCGAGGTCTTGATCGCCGAGCAGGAAGCCAAGCGCTACGAAACGCTCAACTCAAGCCTCGATGACCAGGTGCTCTACAAGCTCTTCCTCGACAAGTGGGATGGCCAGACCTCCGTGGTGCCGGCCCTACCGGGTACGGCTGGGGGGAGCGGCAACTCGGTGATCGTCAACGGACGGCGCTGATGCTGGCTTAAATCAGCCAGTCTTGAGCAACTGCGCAGGCCAGCAATGCCAACCTTCCTAGTTACCGGCAGCAACCGCGGCATCGGCCTCGAGTACTGCAGACAACTACAGGCCCGCGGCGATCAGGTGATCGCCGTATGCCGCACTCCCTCGCCAGAACTGGAGGCGCTGGGGGTGCGCCTCGAGGCCGGAATCGAGCTCACCGCTGAAGAGGATCTTGATGCTCTGGTGCAACGGCTAGCTGGCCAGCCGCTTGACGGGGTGATCCTCAATGCCGGCATCCTCGAAGGCAACCGCCTGGAAAATCTCGACAGCGAAAGCCTCAGGCGTCAGTTTGAGGTGAATGCAATGGCGCCCCTGCAGCTCGTGGCCGCCCTGCTGCCAAATCTGCAGCCCGGTTCCAGGCTGGCGCTGATGACCAGCCGCATGGGCTCGATTGAAGACAACAGCTCCGGCTCCTCCTACGGCTACCGGATGTCAAAGGTGGCGCTGAACATGGCGGGGCGATCCCTGGCGATCGACCTGCGGCCCCGCGGCATCGCCGTGGCACTGCTACATCCGGGGCTGGTGCGCACCCGCATGGTCAACTTCAACCCCCAGGGCATCAGCCCCGAGGAGGCGGTGCGGGGCCTGCTGGCCCGCATTGATGCTCTCAGCCTGGCAACCAGCGGTGGCTTCTGGCACGCCAACGGCGAGGTGTTGCCTTGGTAATGCCGCTCAACCGCCCAAGCTGACGACGCCGCGCCGGTGAATCTCGCTGGCGTAGTCGGTCCAGACCCCCTGGCCCCAGTAACGAAAGCAGCTCGTTTCCAGCAGCAGCAGATGCAGCAGCGCCTGCTGGTAGGGCTTGGTCTGGGTAACTGAGGGATCGGCCGCCACCAGGGGATCGAAGTGCTGGTGAAAGGCGGCGCTGAGGCTGGTCATCGGCTCCAGCACGTTGGCGTAGCCCTCCACCCAGCTGAGGTTGTTGGTCCAGGAGGCACCGGCCATCGAGAAGGAGGGATCACGGGCCTGGAGCTCGGCGATGGCCGCCTCAACATTTGCAGAGTTGGGTGTCTCGCCCAGCTGCTGCCAGAGCTTGTGTTGCTGCACCGCCTGAATCGGCGGATGGTCGCCGCTAGACAACCCGGCAGCCTCGAGCAACTCGAGATATTCGCTGCCATTAATCGCCACCGTAGATGCCGCTGTGGTCGGGCCACCGCCTTCAGCGGTAATGCGCTGGTGGGCCTGGATGAAGGCCTGAGGAAATTCGTTCATCATCACGCCACCGTTCTCGCCATCGGCGATCTGGGAGACGAGGGCCGGCACGGATATGCCTCCAAGGGGTATGGGGCCACGCCCCAGGGCTTCGTAGTAGGGCTGCATCTGACCCACCAGCTTGGTGTCGGAGCCTTGGGTTTTGATCAGCGCCGTGATCGAGGCCCCCTCACCGCTGGAGCTGCGTGCCACCAATTGGTTGGGCACCAGTTTCTGCTCCTCGCTGAGGGCCGAACCATCGGGATTTTCAACGCTGTGCTCCTGCACCAGCAGCCAGCGGTAGCCGCACTCCCGCAGGGCCTTGATGAATTCGTAGAGCGTGTCTGGGTGGTTGGGTAGATGCATCTCCGGCGGCGAGAAACCCTTCACCCGCTGGAGGGCCGCATCACCAAACATGGCCGCAAAGTGATGCTGCCAGGCCAGGATCTGCAGCTTGAGATCGGGGATTGGCGTGGAGGGGGCCACAGCATGGCTCCAAAAGGTGCCGAGCCACTCCACATGGGGTTGAAGGGCAGGATCACAGGCCAGCCGCTGAAGCGCCTCGAGGATGTCGTGGCGACCCATCTGCTGGAATCCCCACAGCAAATTGCCTGAGTAATCCAGCATGATCCGCGGATTGGCGCCCTCCACAATCAACTGGGGGATGATGTCGGCCAAACGCCGATAGCAATGGGCGAAGGCTTCAGCGTTGTGGTTGTCACCCTCGCCGGGATGCTCAACCATGTATTGGAGGTGGGAGATCAGCTCTCCATTGACACCGGCTGGAATTGTGGGCTGGTGCATGTGCAGGGCACAGGCGAAGCCTGAACGAATCTGCTCCAGCTTGAGATTGGTGGTGGGCAGAAATACAGGCTGCTGCTGCTGCACCAGGGCGAGGATTTCTGCTTCGCGGCCAGCGATCGGCGGCAGGGAGGATTTGCTCACAGGTTTGAGATAGTCAAAGAGTGGCAATGCGCTGGCGAATCAGCGGCACTGATGAACTTGCAAGCTGCTGAGAAAGGATGGTTTGACCGCGCTCCCAAGCAGATCGTCGCGACAAAAGCTCCAAATCATCAAACCAAGCCGACTTGGTCATCTGGCCAACATGTAGGCGAATGTGATAGACATAATCGGAAATAAGTACACCTGGAGCACTACTTGTAACTGCGATCATCATGCCTACATCTTCACCTTGTGGCAGGCCCATCCAGCCACCGACACGCTTGAGTAGGGCAGCCTGCACAAGCAGGGTTGTTGGTCCCAGGGGAATGCTGTCATGGGGGGATGGCCAGGCTCGCCAAACATCACCCGCTAGGCATGGCCCGGCGGCCACAATGGCAGGATCATTTTTGAGATCGTCAGTGCAATAACCGGCCGCCCACTGGGCCCCTGCCTGGCCATTGATTGCGGCCAGGCGCTTGTCGATGGAATGGGGGTAAAGCCAGTCGTCGTCGTCAGCACTGGTGATCCACTCACCCCGAGCAACAAGCAGGCCAAGATTGCGCGCTGCCGCCTGACCAATTGGCCGGGCAGAAGCAATCACTGTGGCGTTGGCGGCAAGCTCAGCAGGCAGGGCTTCGAGGTCGTTGCCATCAACGACAATCACATGTTCAATACTGCAATTATTTTCGTTCAGGCTACGATTAAGCTTGCTCAGCATAGGCAATCGATCAGGCAAAAGCCTGGTCGGAGTAATGACGCTAACGGTCGTCAAATTAGTTGAATTATTGCGAGCTCAGCCATCCTAGTCGACTTTGGAGCCCCCAAGCCCTTTGCTCCATGATCAAATAGGCAAAATCCGAATGATTTGACCATGAAAACTGATCAAATCAAACTTTTCAAAACTTGAGCGCAAAGGCGCCCAGCACGGATGTCGCCCTGGACCTTTGCGCACCACCATGCCTGCGGCATCCTGGGTTGAGCCCTTGATCTACCCGCGGTGGACGCTGCCCAGCTGCGCGCCTTGTTCAACAAGCCCTACGGCTCCCCCGGCCCGAGCGAGGCGCAATGGCGGCAGCTTTACGCCGAGGACGTGCACTTCAGCGATCCCACCCAAGAGAGAGATGGCATTTCGGCCTACATCAAAGCCCAGGAGGGCCTGCTGAAACGCTGTGACGACACCTACCTCACCCCTGGCGCGATTGCGATCGAAGCCAATTCGGCCTTCGTGGAGTGGGAGATGGGTCTGAAGATCAAGGGCATTGAGTTTGTGTATCCAGGCACCTCCCGGCTGCTTTTCAACAGCGAGGGCAAGATCTGCGACCACCGCGACTACTTCGACTTCGTGGGGCCCACCTTCGGGCCAGTGCCTGTGCTTGGGGGCTTTGTGCGCTGGCTTTACAAGCGCTTTGTGGGCTGAGGCAGCTGCAGGAGCCGTGATGCGCCCTTTCTCCACACTCGCTCTGCTCGCCCTGGCTACGGGGCTGTTCGGCTGCGGCGCCAACAAGCAACCCAAGCCAGGACCGGCCGCCGTTACCGGTCCCATCCGTATCGAGCTCGACCCAAAGGATCCCTCCAGAAGCTTCGGGGTGCTGCCACGGGGCGAGGACCGCACCATTTTTAAGGTGGGTTTCGGCCGCAACGGCATCACCTGCGCCGGCAGCCGCTTCGAGGAGGGTTACACACCCCTGGGCCGCTTCCGGGTGAATGCCATCCTCAGCGGCAACACCTTCGTGATGGATCCCGCCCTGATCGCTAAGTCGGGCAAGAGCGAGGCCGAGCTGCGCAAAACGCTTTTTGGCAACATGAATGCCATCGACTTCGACGGCGATGGCGAAAACGGTGAATACGGCAGCGGCTACGTAAGCCTGGAGCAGGTGGACAGCGTCAAGCAGCCCTTCGCTTTCAACAGCTACGACGGCAAGTTTCGCTGGTACAGCTTCGCCATTCACGGCAGCAACAACGACAAGCGCATCGGCCAAAAGGTGACCGGCGGCTGCGTGAACTTGGCCGAGCCGGATTTGAAGCTCCTGCTCTCAGCCGTGAAGCTCGGCGATGAGGTGGTGATCAACGCCGCTGGCGGCAAGTGTGTTCAAGACGAACAGCTGTAGTGCGACACCCCCCCGGCGTTGAAGAACTCCCTGGGCTTGAGGCGGTCGTAGGTCGCCGCCAGCTCCGCTGAGGGCGCGTCGTAGGGATGGCTGAACACCGCTTGCAGCTCCTGAAGTAAGGCGGTGTCGCCCTGCTCCGCCTGTTGATAGGCCGGTGCAATCAGCCACTCGCGCCAGGTAATGGCTGGATTCACGCGTTTCATGGCGGCGGATGTCTCGACGAGGTCGCCAATCTGGGCACGCCAACGCTCCAGCCAGCCGCTCCATGCCGCATCGAGGGCTTCCGAACTCGGCTCATAGAAGCTCTGCTTCAGGGCTGAGAGGTGCTCGGGGGTGGTGACAGGAATCTCCGACAACCTTCGGAAGAAGATCGTGTAATCCGCCTGGGAGCGCAGCATCAACTCCAGCAGCTCATTCACCAAGGCGGCATCAGGGGCAGCCAGGCCCAGCTTGCGGGCCCACATCGCCTCGAGCTCCTGGTTCATCGCGCCGGCAAAGCCGTCACGGATGTGATCCAGCTGGGCCAGGGCCTCGCTGTTGTCAGCCAGCAGGGGCCGCACGGCCGACCAGAACATCTGGTAGTTGGCTCCAGCAGCCACGGGTTGGTTGAAGAAGCTGAAGTGCTCGCCGCCTCCGGTCCAGGGCTGGAAGCCGGGATCAAACCGTTCGCAGAAACCAAACGGGCCGTAGTCGAGGGTGTAGCCACCGGCGGCGCAATTATCGCTGTTGAAATTGCCCTGGCAAAACCCCACCCGCATCCAGTGGGCCACCAAAGCAATCAGCCGCGTGCGAAACAGGCCGGCCAGCTCCAGCACCTGGTCGCTGAAGGCCAGGCTCGGATCGATCTCCGGCCGGTAGTTGCGCTCAATCAGGTGGGCCACGATCAGGCGCAGCTCGTTCAGTGCCTCCGGATGGGCCTGGCGGCGCACGCGGCGGGCAAATAGCTCCAGCTGCCCCACCCGCAGAAACGACGGCGCCACGCGGGTTGTGATCGCCGCTGGATTGTCGACCAGCACGTCGGGATCAAAGGAGGTGGACCCCGGCGCATACCAGGGCCGGCGCACGGTTTCAGCGCCGGATCCATAGAGGGTCAAGGAGCGGGAGGTGGGAACGCCCAGGGCGTGCATGAATTCCTGGGCCAGAAATTCGCGCACGCTGGAGCGCAGCACGGCCCGACCATCGGCACCGCGGCAGTAGGGCGTGGGGCCACCGCCCTTGAGCTGCAGCTCCCAGCGCTGGCCGTTGAACACGCCTTCAAACACTGAAATGGCCCGGCCATCGCCGTAGCCATTGCCGGTGCCAAACGGACACTGCTGGATGTATTCAGCGCCGTAGATGGAGAGGGCATAGCCGGTGGCCCAGCCGTAGGGGCGCATCGGCTGCCGCGCCACGCTGATGTCGCCGGAAAACAGCCGCAGGAAGGCCTCGTCGTGGGCCAGGGAGTCGCTCAGGCCAAGCTCCTGGAACAGGCTGTGGCTGTGCGCCAGGTAGGCGGGAACGGGCAGGGGCGTGGGTGTGACCGGCACGTAATGGCCCGAGAACACCTGGCGGGGGCGGTGATCGTGGCCATCCAGCGTGGCCTGGGGATCCGGTTGCAGCGACTCCAGCAGCGAATAATCAGCCCGTTGCGCGAACTCAGCGAAGGATGTGATCGGAGTGGTGCTCACAGGGCTCGCGGGTTGTGCCCGGCAGGGTTCAGTGGAGGCTAGGGATGGAGGCCTCAGCTTGAGGGATTGGGGCGATTGGGCCGATTGAGCAGGTCCTGATCGAGGGCGCGAAAGTCTGTGTGGTCATTTGCTTCTGACTTGCAGCCTTACTTGCGATCAAGCTGAACGAAACGCCGTTCACTAATGATCTTTGCCAATTCCAGGAAATAGCAGGCGGTGCACCACTTGCCATGATTGCGGTCGCGATTGACTGCATCAGTCCTGAGCTCGGCAGCCTCTGCCATTACTAGATCAAGCCCACCTTGAGGCAACTCATAAAGCACTTGAAGCTCGACAGAGCGATCAAGCAGGTGACTTTTAAACCACTTCGGATTGAGTTCTTGGGGAGGGACATCCAAAATAAATTGGCTCCT